>Ga0187777_10000255_pt1 | contig 40374 bp, 38 predicted proteins | sample 1015_Q2_SP5_10_M_FD_132416 | JGI IMG/M metagenome (GOLD analysis project Ga0187777, IMG submission 132416) | Tropical peat soil microbial communities from peatlands in Department of Meta, Colombia - 1015_Q2_SP5_10_MG | ecosystem: Environmental > Terrestrial > Soil > Wetlands > Peat | place... | reverse complement strand
TTCGCGTATTTTCGAACGGCTGATATCGCAGCTTCAGGGTCAGCAATGCGAGCGGCATAGAGTTTGCTCGCCGGCTGAGCGGCATTGGACCGCTTTGAACAGACCGAGATCAACCAGCCTCGCTGTTCACTCATGACGTGTTAGCCGAAGGTCGTGAGCACATGCAGTTGTCGAAATTTATGTCGTTTTTAGCGATGTAAAATCGAAGTCGATTTCGAATACCGTGTTGCCCGCGCTGTCATCCGCGATTATTTTCCAACCTAACCATTTCTGAAGCTTTACTTCCGACATCGCACCGCGCAACTCGCGAATTTGCTCAACTGCGTGCTGCCGCACGGCTGCGGTACCGGGCAACTCAACGCCGGTCGAATCGGTAAACTTTCGACGTCCGTCGGTGAAGTGGAAGAAATAACGAGGCATGGAAGTGTTTGGGGCAGGTGGATGACAGATTGACAATGTCCCGGATCACGGCAGCAGGTTTGCCGCAGATCCGGGACACGGGCGCCCGTTCCCCCGCATTAAAACCAGGAAATTCGCAGGTTTGGCGAGACGATGCAGGTGAGGGGCGTAAACGGATACGACGCACGCAACCGGAACCTCGTTAAATGATACAAGAACGACGGGCCGCGCCGCTGTCAGGATTTTCCTGACGCCCTTACGAAACCGGAATCGGCAAGAAAAACGTTCATGCACTCGCCACAAACGCATCTTGCACCGCGCCGAACCATTCGCTTTTGGCTGAACTGCCTGGTCGTTGCGTGTGTACTCCCGGCGGTTGTGGTTGCGACTTTCATTATTGCTCGTTCATTCAATCAAGAGCGTGCTGGCCTGGAGCGGGACTTGATTGGGACAGCGCGAGCACTCAGTCAGGCAGTCGACGCCGAGCTTGGGGGCGCTCGGTCCGCGTTGCTCATTCTTGCCACCTCTCCCCATCTCGCATCGCGCGACCTAACGAAATTTTACGATGAGGCGCAGCAAGTGGTGCGCGCGATCAACGTCAATAACATCCTCCTGACCGACAAGAATGGACAGCAGCTCATCAACACATTGAGGCCACTCGGCACAGCATTGCCGCTTCATGGCAACCTCGAAAACTTTCGGCGCGTCATCGATGGCGGGGAAACCATCGTTTCCAACCTTTTTATTGGCGCTGTTACCAAGAAGCCCATTATCGCCGTCGAGGCACCGGTTTTTTCAAACGGGGAGCCGATTTACGGAATCGCGATCGGCATTGTGCCCGAGCGGTTGAATGAGATCCTGCGGCGACAAAATATGCCTGCCAATTGGGTGGCGGGCATAGTGGACACCAGTGACACGATTGTTGCGAGAACCGTTGGCGGCGACGAGGTCATCGGAAAGAAAATTTCGCCCGATCTCAAACAGGCGCTGATGAAGGCAAGGGAGGGCGCGTTCGAGGGTACTACGCTCGAAGGGATCGCCGTACTTACCAGTTTTAGCCGCTCGGCGCTTTCCGGATGGACTGTCGCGATCGGAATCCCAAAGGAGGGTATGTTCAGTTTCCTTTGGCAAGCGCTTCTGGGGAATGTCGCGGCCGCCGTTGTACTGCTGGCGGCGGGTATCATGCTCGCGAGGCTTATCAGCGCCCGGATCGCGAACTCAATCCGTGCATTGCGCGAACCGGCAATTGGACTGGGAGCGCCGGGCCCGGTTGCGGTGCCAGCGGTCAACATTCAGGAAGTTCACGAGTTGGGCCAATCCCTTGTGGCGGCGCAGCGTCTTATCGATCAGCGCACAGCGGAGCGGAATGATCTCCGCCGCCGCCTGATGAAAGCCCAGGAAGAGGAACGGCTTCGTCTTGCTCGCGACTTGCACGATCAAACCGGCCAAAGCGTAACGGCCGCAATACTCGACCTCAAAGGGATTGAGTCACTTGTCCAAGAAAAGGACCGTGATCGGGTGCGCACCTTGCGTGCGCAGTTGGATGGGATAGGGCAGGTGCTTCACCGTATTGCGTGGGAGTTGCGTCCGGCATCCATCGACGAATTGGGACTGACTAATGCGCTCGAGAACTATTTGGGAGAATGGAGCACCAAGCATGTCATCACGGTGGATTTCCATTGCGCCGATGCGAATCTCGACAAACGATCGGATGAAATTCGCACCGCCATTTATCGCGTGATTCAGGAAGCCCTTACCAACATTGCCAAGCACGCAAACAATGCCACGCGCGTTAGCATCGGAATTGTTACGTCCGACGACATGCTGCACTTGACAATCGAGAACAACGGACGAGGATTTAATCCAGCTGCTTACTCCTCTCGTCTTGGACTTGCCGGAATGCGCGAACGAATGTTGCTTGTTGGCGGTGAGCTGGAGATTGAATCGTCACCGGACAATGGCACTACAATCTTTGCGCGTATTCCTCTGCTTACAGAGAGGACAGCCGCGTGAACGGAAAAACCCGCGTAGCCCTTGCGGACGATCATCCAGTTGTTCTCGCCGGGCTGCGCAATTTAATTGAAGCAGAGGCCGACTTTGACCTCGTGGGCGAGGGCGTGAGCGGACATTCCGCCCTCAAGATGATCCGGGACAAGCTGCCCAATATAGCGATCGTTGATATTTCGATGCCCGAAATCAACGGCATCGCTTTGGCCCGTCGCCTTGCTGAAGAGTGTCCGAGCGTGCGTGTTCTCATCTTGACGCTCTATGAAGATCACTCCTTTCTCAGGCAGGCGTTGGCGGCTGGCGTGCGCGGGTACGTGCTGAAACGATCGGCGGGCGAGAACCTGATAAAGGCGATTCGCGCGGTCAAACTCGGCGAGCTCTATATCGACCCTTCATTGGCCGACGAACTACCTGGCGGGGTCGCCATAAAAACCGAGAAAGGGCCGCAAACGGCCGGCGCGCTCGGACTGACCGAGCGCGAGGCAAGCGTCCTGAAATATTCCGCGCGGGGTTTAACAACCAAGGAAATTGCCACGCGATTTGATTTAAGCGCGAAAACGGTGGAAACCTACAAATCCCGGGCGGCTGAGAAGCTCCATTTGAAGACCCGTGCCGAGATCGTACGCTTTGCCTCGGCGCAAGGTTGGCTCGACGATATTGAATAGCGCCGTGTGGGGAAAATCCTGACAGAGGTGCGGCTGCTTACGCGGTAATTTCTTGCGCACAAGCTGAAATGTGCGCTCGCTTGACGCGCCCTCAAATAAGGATGCGGTAATGCCAAAAAGAGAAGCGGCCCGCCGCTCTATTTCTCAAATCGAGGCTGCTCTGTGCTTCGTGCATCGTACCAACATAACGAGATACAAGAAGCTTTTGGCGACGGATTTAGCCGACAGTGAACGTCTGGTCGTCCAGCGCCAACTTGCTGAGGAAGAGGCAGCTCTTCGCAAGTTCGGAAACGCCGATTTCACATAAATCAGCACAGACGCTGGACTAACGCTTCACCCAAACTTGGCCGCCCTTTCCCATGAGCGGCCACTCTTTTTTTCGCGGTCAAGCGTTACGGCGCTAGGGTGTGCGTGCTACGCGACGCAAACGTACTGCGAGCCGTGCATTCCAAGGCGTTGCGCGGCGCCGCGTGCAAGATCGAGCCGGGCGCCCATGCGATAAGCAATACCCCAAGGCCCGGTATCATTGATCCTGACAACGATCGAGCGTCCATTTTGCGGATTGGTCACAGTCAAGCTCGTGCCGATCGGCCACGTGCGCGCTGCCGCGGTATTTCCGTTCGGATCGAATCGCTCGCCGCTCGCGGTACGCGTTCCCGAGGAGTATGAACTTGCGAGAATTTCCTGTCCGGCGCAATTACCCGATCGCTTTACATACTTGTGAACTGACGCCCAGCCTGCAGCGCTAGCAGCAGATCCGCACGCCAGCAGGCTCACTAAAATTCCTAGGCCGATATATTTCACTGCGATTGTCCTCATTGGTTGGTTTCGGTGGACGTAAATACGCGTGAAAATGGCGGAAGGAAGGCGGTTAACGTTGAGGCGGTAAGCAGATGTGCTCAATTGATATGCCTCAATGCCGGGCAATCCGCCGAGCGCTAGAAAGCGCGCATGCCTCGCTACGTCACCAGAATCGAAGAATTGTTGAGAAAGACGGCTCACGTTGTCTTCTTCGAAATTACTTCGCTTAGTCCGGTTGTGCCTACGGATAACTACGCAGCCGGCGTCACCACGGTAGTGACGTCGGTCAAAGCCGTCTGGCCACAGGCCGGCGGCTAGGTTGTCTTAACCCGCATATGGATGATCACAAGCACCGCCAGGCTGAGCACTGACGTTGCAATCAGGTAGAAGCTTGGTGCCAATGGCGAACCGGTGGTCGCGACCAACCAAGTCGCGATAAAGGGCGCGGTGCCTCCGAAGATCGGCACGCTTGTGTTATAGGCGACTGCGATACCGGTGCTTCGCGTTGCCGTTGGAAACAATTCCGCCATCAAGGCCGGAAGTGTTCCACTGTATGCCGCCTTCAACAGGCTGAGCCAGCACACGATAGCGACGATGCTGACGAGCGAAGGATTGGCGACCAACAGCACGAAGCCGGGATAAGCCGAGAGTGCAAATAACAATGAGACCACCACCATTGTCCGCACGCGGCCGATACGGTCCGACAGATGACCAAAAAATGGCGCGCCAAAAGTGAGCAGGAGCCCGCCGATTAAGGTTGCGGTAAAACCGAGCGATTGCGGCAGGTTGAGCTGCTTTATGGCGTAAGTCGGCATGTAAAGGATGATGTAGTTCGAACTCGTGGAGAGAATGACGACGCCGATGCACATCAACAGCCGATCCCAGTGGGTGGCGAACATCTGGCGGACCGGCGCCTGTGCAGGAGCTTGCTCACGAAACTCCGGCGTCTCGCCGACGTGCTTGCGGATATAAAGTCCGATCGGACCAATCAGCAGCCCGAAGAAAAATGGCACGCGCCATCCCCAACTCTCAAGCTGGCCAGGCGTCAGCCAGCTGAACAAGATGACTCCAAACAAAGAAGAAAGCACAGCGGCCAATCCCTGGCCGAACCACTGGAAGCTCGCAAAAAAGCCCTTTCGGTTCTTTGAATGCTCGACCAGGAAAGCGGTGGCGCTGCCGAACTCGCCGGCCACCGCAAAGCCTTGCAACAGCCGCGCGAGGAGCACAGCGATTGGCGCCAGAATCCCAATAGTGCTGTAGGTTGGCATGATGGCCATCAGGCCGGTGCCGACCGTCATGATGACGATCGACAGCAGCATGGCAGCGCGACGTCCGTGGCGATCCGCGTAGGCGCCAAGAACGACAGCGCCGAGCGGGCGCACGAGGTAGGAAATGCCGAACGTGCCAAAGGCCAGAAGCAGCGCGGTTGTGGGGTCGGCTGTGGGGAAAAACAGCTTGGAAATCGTGATGGCGAAATAGCCATAGATGAGGATGTCGTACCATTCGAGTGCATTGCCGATCGAAGCTGCGGCAAGAACCTTGAACGTGCTTGCTTGACGCGGCACCGCGGCCGCTACGGCGGTCGTTGACATTTGATCCCCTCAGTCCAATTCGCGCGGACCGAGGTTGCCGCGAATGAAGCCGGGAAACAAGGTGGCGGGCACTCCCGATCTCAACTACAGTCCCGGCGCATGAAAATTAGCGTCTCCAAGATCAATCCCAATCCATTCACGACGCGGCCCGAGATCGAAGGAACTTTCGGTGTTGTTGCGTCTACCCATTGGATTGCGACGGCGGTAGGCATGGCGACGCTGGAAAAAGGCGGCAACGCCTTCGATGCGGCGGCCGCGACCGCTTTCACGCTTCAAGTGGTCGAACCCCATCTCAACGGGCCGGGCGGCGACGTGCCGGTCGTTCTCTACGATGTGAAACGCAATCGTCCGGAAGTGATTTGCGGCCAGGGACCGGCACCGCGGGCCGCAACCATCGCGCATTTCCGAAAGCTTGGCCTCGACATGATTCCGGGCACGGGACTTCTGGCGGCTTGTGTCCCTGGCATGTTCGACACCTGGATGCTGTTGTTGCGCGACTACGGCACGATGCACGTCAGCGATGTGCTGGCGCCGGCAATTTCCTATGCGCGCAACGGTCATCCGCTGGTCGAGCGCGCGTGCGCCACAATTGCGATGGTAGCGGAGCTATTCCGCGATCATTGGTCGACCTCGGCAGCAGTCTATCTGCCCGGCGGCGAGGTGCCTGAACCTGGCGTGCTGTTCACCAATCGCGCGCTCGCCGACACCTACACACGAATGATCCGCGAAGCCGAAAGCGCGGGTGGCGAGCGCGTCGCTCAAATCGAGCGTGCGCGTGAGGCGTGGTCGCAGGGGTTCGTCGCCGAGGCAGTCGACAAGTTTTGCCGGACGCAAAAAATGATGGACGTCAGCGGCGAACGCCACGGCGGCTTGCTCACCGGTTCCGACATGGCGGCGTGGCAGGCGCATGTCGAGCCGCCACTCACCTACGATTATGGCCGTTACACGGTCTGCAAGCCCGGCGTCTGGAGCCAGGGACCGGTGCTGCTGCAACAACTGGCGCTCTTGAAGGGCTTCGACCTTGATGGTCTCGACCCGATGGGTCCCGATTTCATCCATTTGCAGGTCGAGTGTGCCAAGCTGGCCTATGCCGATCGCGAAAGCTTTTACGGCGATCCGGATTTTGTGCGGGTGCCGATCGAGACACTGCTTTCCGACCGATACAATGCGGACCGCCGCAAACTGATCAGCAAACGAGCTTCACTCGAATTACGTCCGGGCACAGTCGAAGGATTCGGCGCGGTCGTTGAGATACGCCGCGCCGGGGAGGCGCGCGCAGCGGTGGGGGCGCTTGGTGCGGGTGAGCCGACCGTAGGCCGCGTCGGCGAGGTAATCGGCGACACCGTGCATTTCGACATTATCGATGCTGCCGGCAACATGGTTTCATCCACGCCATCGGGCGGCTGGCTGCAATCCTCACCAGTCATCCCTGAACTCGGCTTTGGTCTGGGCACGCGCGCGCAGATGTTCTGGCTCGACGAAAACCATCCGGCCGCGCTTGCGCCGGGCAGGCGTCCACGCACAACGCTATCGCCAACCTTGGCGTTGCGTGACGGCGAACCCTACCTCGCCTGGGGCTCGCCCGGAGGCGATCAGCAGGATCAGTGGACGATACAGTTCTTTTTGCGCCACGTTCACTCCGGCATGAACCTGCAGGAGGCGATCGACGCGCCCGCCTGGCACTCGGAGCATTTCCCGATCTCATTCTGGCCGCGCACCGCTCGGCCAGGCGTGCTTGTGGTCGAAAAACGCCTGGCGGAAGCAACGATCAGTGACCTGCGCAAGCGCGGGCATGAAGTCGAGGTCGGTCCGGCGTGGTCCGAGGGCCGGCTGACTGCCGCTTCGCGCGTGGGTCCGCGCCGGCGGGCCGCTGCCAACCCGCGTGGCATGCAGGGCTACGCCGCCGGCCGATAGCCGTCAGTAAGCGAAGCGGCTGAAATCGATAACGCGACTTACGGCAAAAACGAGCAGCAAAAACGCGACCGCTGCGGCTATCAAGATTACAGCACCGACGTAGTGCGCCTTTACAACCTCCTGCTGTTTCGATTCCAGGTTCTTCCGCTCGTTGAGCAAACGCCTATTCGTCATCCGGGCAACGCCAGGTGAAAGAGCCACTTTGCTAGACCGCGTGGCGTTCGCCGACTAACGAAAATATATGATGGTCTCATCTCGCGGACTGATGCCTGCGTATGATTGGTTTGTGCTAGCTGTTTTCAAACCATGGATTTTTCGTACACGCGCGCAGCCAAAATCACCGATTCCATTCCACCGTCAGCGGCTGGCTCGCCGAACCACGGCATTAAGGACTGATTAAGAGGTTGACCGGGATGCTCGCCGCCGTTGGTGAAAGTGATTCGATCATTCATTGGCTGATCGCACCCATATGCCCGGAAGCGCACAATCTCTCGAACCTGTTTTCGATGCCGGAGCGCAGCATTGGCCGACCGTGTCGGATGAAGACATCCTTGCCCTCGAAAGCACGGTTGCGCGGCAATCCGAGGAACTAAATCGGCGGCTTACCGAGGTCATCGACCTCTATAATTTCCAGCAACAGCTGACCAACGAACTACAAGCCGCCCGCAGGGAAATCGATCGGCTCAATCAGTCAGTCTTGGAACTCGAGCAAGTGGGGATGCGATATAAGACAGACATTGCCGCCGCGGGCGGCAAAATAGCGCTTTTGGAAAATGAAAAAACCGGCCTGCGGGAGCAGCTGGACAAGGCGATGCAAGATTCCAATGTTCTGACGGGTCGATTGCTCGCAATGGAGACCGCTTTCAAGGTCAGGGAAAAAAACGTCGTCTCGGCCCTGCAACAGGTCGAATTCATGGATTCAGAATTGACAGTCGCCTCGGCGGAACGATTTAAATTGGTGGCGGCGTTGCAAGCTGAAAGGAAACGGCATCGTACAACGCTCAATGAGAAGGCATCGATATTGGAGGGCAAAGTCAGAAGAGCTGAGACCGAGGCAGAAAGCCGAGAGAGACAAATAAAAAATCTTGAGGACAGCCGCAGCAGATTGACCGAGCGCGTTGAAGTTCTCGAGGCGCTGTTGGGGAGCGAACGCGAGGTCGCTGAAGTAAAAATTAAACGATTGACCGAAGAGCTCCAGCGCGACAACGACTGTACCGCTGGTATCGTTTAGCAGTAAATTCTCAAATCGACCGATCAGATAGCCTGACCGTCTGCCGTCTTGGGGCAAAGGCGCCGGAGGGAATGCAGATTTACGCTGGCGCCAAAGGCACAGCATTGTGACCGAACAAAAGTGGCGCTGGGGAGTTGTCAAGACAGCGACAGACGGAGATTGAGCCATGTTATCGAAAATAATTCTTCCGGCATTTGCCGTGCTTCTGAGCCTGACCGCCGGCTCTCTGGCACAAAGCCTGCCCAACTATGGCCCCAATGCGCCCTCGCAAGGCGACAGCTTTGGCAAGCCTTATAGCGGAGCACAACCATTGCGGAGTGGTTGGCACGCCTATGCGTATCAGTGGCGCTATCGCTATCATGTTCACCGGCACCGGCATTACGACGGCGGGTATTGATTTTTATTTCAATGCATGTCTGGCCGCCGGAAGAAAGCAATTAATAGACTGCGGCGAGCCCTTTGGCGCCCGGCAGAGCACTGTTCTCGTCCATTTCGGCATTCGTAGCCGCAATCAGCTTCGCCACCGTATTGTTGCGCATAACGACAGGATTGGCTTCATAGCCGTTGCGCTCGAAGAAATTGGATGTCGGCACCTTCTCACGCAGAGCGCTTGGCATCGTCACAATATCGAAGCCGTTGCCATCGCCTGCCAAGTTCATCATTTCAAGCTCGGCGGCGGTGAGCGGACGGACAATTCCATGACGGCGCGCAAAGTCAACGGATGTTGCCAGATTTTCGACCTGCAAAAGCGGACCAACGTCGATATCGAGGTTGAGCGAGTGAATACCCAATCCCTGTGGCGTGGTTGCGATCCTTACGTGTTCGGTCCACTCGTCAGGGACAGAGCGCGCGTAAGCAATCATCCGCTTTAGAATTTCAATTTTTTTCTGGAGCCGTCGGCGCCGCTCACCGGTTGCGCCTCCGGCTTTCGCTTGCAAGGCCGAAACAAACTTTTCACCCTTGGTCGCCAGCAACTCGATGGTATTGGCGTGCAAGAGCTGGTTGTAACCGAGCGCGGTTGAAACCGCGTGCGCTTCCGGCTTTTTGCTTTCGAAGCCGGCCTGGAGGTCGTAGCCGGCGCTGCCGCCGGTCTCAAAGGCATAGATGCGGACGATCTGATCCCTGGTCAGGCCGGCCGCGGCGGCGGCTTTTGCGTAAGCACGCTTGAACTGACGCTCGCTCGCCGGGCGGTCTGGCTTGAACTGGAATTCAGTTTCCGCATTCTTCAGGAAATCGGCAATCACCGGAACATATTTCGGCGGCGCGATCTCCACTTTCGGCTTATAGCCCGGTGGCGCCGTCGGGCGCGATGGTCCGGTGTAGAGCGGTGGCTGCGTCAGAACATAGTCGGCCACCGTCGGAGCCTCGTTCTTGCCGCGTTTCTCGGTGCGGATCTTTCGCTTGTCGGCAACGGTCTTCCAATATGCCGCCGTCTCCTTTTCGAACGGCTCGCGCACAGCATTGTATTCCGCAAGCCGTGCCTCATAGGCCGCTATTTCGGCAGCGCTCGGCGTAGTCTGCCGATTATTATTTTGTGCAGGAGGCTGCGCGCCAACCGGGCGTAACGGGACGGCGGCGGAAATGACCAGTGACACGACAGAGGCCAACAGGAAAGGGGTTGGCGGCTTTGCGGGCATTGCTGTTCCAGCGGTGCGACGATTCTTGGCGTCGTCTATCGCCAATCTACGTTTGCAGGTCAATCGCGACAGTTTGACGGCATCGAGTTATCTCAATGGCGGCCGTTGGCCGCGCGTATCGGTATGAAAAAATTCGTTATTTTTGCTGGAGAGTAATCTTCGCTATGCCGAAGCTGGTGATCCAGCGCGAAGGCAGGAACTCAGCACCCCACCATCCCATGACGGGCTTATTGAGGTAGACAAAAAGTTCTCCGTCCCGGTGGGGGACCAGCGTCTCGCTCTGCATTTCGAAAAGCTCGGGCACCGGATCGGGATCAATGAAGCTCTCTTCATTACCCTCCGAACCAAAGCGGACAATGACACTCGCCCAGGGCCGATCAACTGATCTGCGAAGCGGATAAAGCGCCCAAGCCAGTACCCTCTTCCATATTGGGAATCGTTCGTTGATGGTTTTGTCCCCAAATGGCTGGGCTTGCCGAAGGCCGGACATCGATACCCCGCCCGTGCTCGACAGGTGATCCCAGAACATCCATCGCGGCAATTGCCCAAGTGTCTTTGCGTCTTGGGAACTCTCATCTCGACCAGGCTGGGTACTGATGGAAAATAGATACTTTCGCCCGTGCTCCAGCTTCCAACCGGTCGCAAAACACAAGCTATCTGGGCCAGTGACCGTGCCGCTATTTGGGTCCCATGCCCGGTTGGCTCCAATGTCAAAATATTTTTGCTGCTTGTTAGCAAGCGCCTCTCCCGACACCTGTCCGGAAGCCGGAGTCGGCTTGCAGAACGCGCCCACTCCGTCTCGAATGTTGAAAATCAGATGATCGAGAAATGCCAGGCCAAGATACAAGAACGCCAACGCAAAAAACGCGGGCGCCCAGCGCAACTTTATATTCCAAAGGACCGACTGGTAGGTCTTGGTCAGACGCATCGATTCGATGATGCGGTCAGGAATAACAAATGCGAACGAGGCAAACAAAAAAAGAAGGGCAATTCCTCTGCTCATGTAGGCGCCGAGCAGGTACTTCAGTGTTGGAATGGGAATACCTATCAAAGAGGAAATCCAATTCCTCGTTCCGTCACTGAGCTCGAAGTGTCTCGCATCAGGATAAAGGAGCAAATAAAGAGAGACGACAAGCACGAATAACCATGCAATCAGCCACGCCTTTGACCCTTCGCAGATAGAGACGACTGGAGCTCTGGGCGCGCCACAAAGGCTGAAATTCCAAGCCGACCTCATCTGATCTGTGATTGCCGACTTGAGGCGCGATCCGAGCCAAAGAAAAATTCCGACGATACAAGCCCACTCTAGGAACCAGATAGGATTGCTTGCATATGCCCTTGGCCAGCGCCCGGCCACACTCGGCAGGAACGCACCAATGAGTTCGATGAGGTCCGTGACAAACCGAAGGTACGTTAAAGTTTCTAGGTATGGTTTCACGATCCAGAAAAGAGGGTAGGCGACGAGATAAACCGACGCGCAGACTGAGAGGAAATAGATCACACGTCGCCGCCAGACTGTATTCCAGACCTTCTTCTGATCCTCCCTCCTTTGTTGCGCGAGGATAGCCGTTTCATAGTCTGTCGATGGGCCAACTGATCTGCCGTAACTAACGACCGAGTAGGAACGTGGGATACCAATTGGCGCATAGAGATGCGCATTCAATTTGACGCGCTCGAGCACGGAACAATGTATTTTCGGTCGCAAAACTTTCACACGTTCGCGGGGGTCGTCGGATATTGAGTTTGACAGCAGCTCTACATCGCGGGGTCCGTAGCGATAGTAGCCGCCTAGACCACTGCGGGAGTCGTAGAGTCGTCCATCTTTGTCTTGCGCCGACTGGCTTTGCAAAAATGCGTCTGGCTCTTGCCCTGGCCGTTGTTTAAATCGGAGCCCATGCGCCCCGGCCTCGCTCATCATCCACGTGAGAGGGACATGCGCCAGCGAATCGTCCGGGTAACCGCCGCCGACGTTAGAATGAACGCCAGCAAACCACACTTGCGTGATGCGCTCAGCTGAGGTGTCCCACTCATCGCCACCTGGCAGAAGCTCATTGGCTTCATCCCAGAGCACTGGGTGAAAAGTCGTACGTTCGTCGTCCAAGGACAACGCATGACAGGCGCGAACAACTTTTTTATTCAGTCGGCGGTCGGGTAACTCAAGCGGAAAAAGATAGCGGCTTACGCCTCGCGCCATCTCATCAATGGGAAGCCCGTAGGCGGCCACCGTGTCCCACAGGCCCAAAAAATCTATCTTGTCGACCGGTCTTTGATCTTTGTCATGCTTTCCCAGGACAAAAAGATTTCTGAACCATCTGAAGGGTATTTCAACACCGAAACGTGTTTTGAAGTGTTGGCTGCGGTACTGGCGGTAGGCGGCTTTGGCCTTTGTCTCCAGTTCTCCCTCAGTAGCATATACGACGAGGCCTTGATCGGCGACTAAGCCGACCACCACCCGAACTGTGAATGCGCCTCTGCTGAAGCCAAATGCGAAGATCTCATCATTGTCGGATGCGACGCCGTCTTTTTGGTAATCGGCTTTTGATTTGTAATTTCTGCAGAGAAACTTGTAGATATCGAGAACGTTTCGCTTCAGGCCATAACCAAATGCTCCGCCTAGAATAGCCAGCGGCTTAAAAGAGGACGTGCCAACACCATCATCGTAAAAAGCAATCTGGCTTGAGCCAGAAAGATCAACGCCTTCAAACGTCCGCCAAACATTCGTGCGCCAGACTTTCGCCGCAGCGTTACCAGTGCCATCCGACAGCAAAATAATACGCTTGCCCATGACTCCCCCAAGTCTTGCGCAATGAAATCAATACTTGCTCGGTCGGCCTCCTTGTCGCGTTAGCCAGCGCTAGAACCGAAAATAATTACTGCACAACTCTTGGGGTAGGCAAGAGAAGTACACTCAATCAGCGCCGACTTGAGCGCGCGAGTGATTGCGTGTGCCGAGAGCGGCGCGACGCACGCGCTTTTGCATGCGCGTTGCGCGCCGGCAAATTCTATATGAGCGTAGGTCCGTGGTTACCCGTTACCACACGTGGCAAAACGATCACACACGAAATGAAAATCGATCGACACGATTTCTTAGCTGTGATCTGGCCACGGTGCTGCCCTGATTGACTGTCGGACTTCGGCGCGTAGGGGACGCGCTGTGGCCTCATCAGATCCTGTTTGGAACTTTGCACGATTATCTGCCGTCGTTGTGACCGCAGGAGCGCTGGCGGCGTGCGCGCAATCCTCCGTAGCTAATAGATCCGATTTGAATGCCACAACTCCGCAGACCTCTCTTGAGGACAATCGCACGCGTTTGGCTGCCAGGCCGAAAAAGCACAGCCCGCTCGCGGCCAAGAGGCAGTTTGCGTCATACGGGATCGCAAGCTTCTACTCGGAGGAGCAGAAGACCGCCAATGGCGAAAATTTCAATCCGAAAGCACTCACGGCGGCTCATCCGACACTGCCTTTCGGTACCCGCGTGCGCGTGACAAATCTGGCGACCGGACGGTCGGTGACCGTGCGCGTCAATGACCGTGGTCCATTCGTTTCCGGACGCGTCGTCGATGTCTCTCATTCCGCGGCTGAAACGCTGGGAATTGTCGAAAAGGGCATCACGAAGGTCAAACTTGACGTCGTGCACTAACGCGCTGGCTCAAGAAATCTCCGCTGATATCCGTGGAGTTCGAGCGTCTCCAGCCTGGCCACCCTGCGGGCCGCTTTGCAAACGGCCGTTAAACCGGGACAATGCGTACAGCAACGTCCCGGGAAAAGCTCATGCCTCTTTTCATCTGCACTGCCTGCGGCACGCAATATCCGGAAAGCGCGAGCGAACCCGCGCAATGCGTCATCTGCGAAGAGGAGCGGCAATACGTACCGCCGCGCGGACAAACCTGGACGACGCTCGAGGCGCTGTCGAAAAGCCACATGAACGGATTCCACGAATACGACACTGGCCTCATCGGCATCGGCTCACAGCCATCTTTCGCCATTGGGCAGCGCGCGCTGCTGGTGCGCACGCCAGGCGGCAACCTGTTATGGGATTGCATCGCGACGCTCGACCCCGCGACCGTGAGCATGATCAAAGGTCTCGGTGGCCTCAAAGCAATCGCGATCTCGCATCCGCATTTTTACACGACGATGGTGGAATGGGCGCGCGCCTTTAATTGCCCGATCCATCTCAACGCCGCCGACCGTGACTGGATCATGCGCAAGGATGCTGCGATCAAGCTCTGGAGTGGCGAAACACTTAAACTCTGGGACGGCGTCACGCTGGTCCGCTGCGGCGGGCATTTCCCCGGGGGAACCGTGGTGCATTGGGAGGGCGGTGCCAGCGGAAGCGGTATCGTATGCGCCGGAGATATTCTTACCGTCGCTACTGACCGAAAGTGGCTTTCATTCATGCGCAGCTACCCGAATTTCATTCCGCTATCGGCGCGCGAGGTCGAACACATCGGCACGGCGCTGGCACCGTTCAAGTTCGACATGATCTACGGACATTACTTTGATCGCGTCATTGCGAAAGATGCCAAGACAGTTTTGGAAAAGTCCATCGCGCGCTATGTCGCGGCGATCCAAGGGACGAGGGGGTATTCCTGATAAACGAAAGCCGGCCGCGCGGGTGCCGGGTGGGGGCAGGCGTTCCGCGCGGCCGGGGTGATAGCGCCCATAAGGAGCGCGACATCACAGTCACATGTCGAGCAGACCGGCGTGGGTGGTCGCCGCTCAGTGCTCGTCCGACGTGGCTGCGAGCGTGTGCCTCAGCGGTGAAGACGGTCTTAAAATCGAATTGGCAAAATCACTTGTTGTGGAACTGAAATTTTGGTTCGGCGCGCAAATACGTGACAACGTAAATTCCGCACGCGATCAATTTATCGCGAGCCGTGCGTGTGCACCGTGCGAAAAAATTTCGTAAAATTTTTGCAAGTAAGACGGAAATCCTCCGTCGCGTTCACTCGCCTTCCTTATCGCCTTTGTCGCCCTTGCCGCCCAGCTGCTTGAGCTTGGCGAACACGGCGCTGACGTCAAGCTCGGCTGGCTTTTTCTCGGGCTCGGCCGCGGCTACCTCGGCCTCCTTGCGCGCGGTGGTCTCGGCGGCTGGCAGCAATGTCGCGCCGGTATCGACGGGTGCGGGCTTTTCCTTGTTGGCGCGCTGGACTTCCATATCGAGGTCGACCTGCGAGGCGAGCCCGAGCGTCACCGGATCCATTGGCGTAAGATTCGCCGAGTTCCAGTGCGTGCGATCCCGAATCGAGGCGATCGTCGACTTGGTGGTTCCCACCAGCCGCATGATTGCGCTGTCCTTGAGTTCCGGGTGATTGCGCACAAGCCACAAAATGGCGTTCGGCCGGTCCTGACGGCGCGAAACCGGCGTATAGCGCGGGCCTTTCTTGCTGCGTTCTGGCGTCGGGACAGACACTTTCGGCTCGGTCAGCTTTAGCCGGACGTCGGAGTTTTTCTCAGCCTCCGCGATTTGCTCGCGGGTCAATTGCCCGGTCAGGATGGGGTCAAGGCCCTTGATGCCCTGCGCAGCGTCGCCATCGGCAATCGCCTTAACCTCAAGCGGGTGCAGCTTGCAGAACTCGGCGATCTGGTCGAACGAAAGCGCGGTATTGTCCAGCAGCCAGACGGCGGTAGCCTTCGGCATCAGCGGTGCTGCAGTCGCCATGGCAAAATCTCCTCTGTGCTTCGCCCGCCCCTTGGGCGAAGCTTCAGATCATCGATGATGATCGGAAAGTGGCCGGAATATAGGGGCTGAAATGGGGGCATGCAACCTTTCAGTCTTGACAGGAACGAGGGCGCAGCCCATGTCGAGGTTGAAATCGCGCATGAAACCCCGCGCATTCCGGGACATAGATGGCTCCGGGTCCACAAAAACCGACCCTTAAGGTGCTCCTTTGCTCACCGCGTGGCTTTTGCGCCGGCGTCGTGCGGGCTATCGAATCTGTGGAACGGGCGTTGGCGATCTACGGGGCACCCGTCTATGTGCGCCACGAGATCGTTCACAACCGCTATGTGGTCGACAGTCTGCGCGCCAAGGGCGCGATCTTCGTCGAGGAACTCAGCGAAATACCTGACAACAAGGCACCGGTAATCTTCTCGGCGCACGGCGTGCCGCGCGCGATCCCCGAGGAGGCGGCGAAGCGCAATATAATCACGCTCGACGCGACCTGTCCGCTGGTGACCAAGGTGCATCGCGAGGCCGACATTCACTACCGGCGCGGGCGCGAAATCGTGCTGATCGGGCATGCTGGCCATCCGGAAGTCATTGGCACGCTTGGTCAACTGCCGCCGGGCAGCATCCACCTGCTCGAAACGCTGCGCGATGCGGAAACTTTCACACCGCGCGATTCAAACAAGCTCGCTTATGTGACGCAGACCACGCTGTCGGTTGACGATACCGCGGCCATCGTGGAATTGCTGAAACGGCGCTTCCCCAATATCCATGGGCCGCACAAGGAAGACATCTGCTACGCCACCACCAATCGGCAAGAGGCCGTCAAGCGCGTCGCGCCAGTTGTCGAAGCCATGATTGTGGTCGGCTCGCCCAATTCATCGAACTCACAACGGCTCAAGGAGGTGGCCGAGCGGGCCGGTTGCCCGCGTGCGGTGCTGATGCAGCGCGCTGAGGATATCGATTGGGATTTTTTCGCCGGCGTTAAGCGACTCGGCATCACCGCCGGCGCTTCCGCGCCCGAGGTCCTGGTCGAGGAAATCATGGGAGAGTTTGCCGAGCGCTACGCACTAGACATCGAAACCATCTCGGCAGCCGAGGAAGGGATGTTTTTCCCGCTTCCGCGCCCGCTGCGGGAGCACGAGTCGGTGGAGTGAGTATCCGAACAAGTCTAAGGTCCTGCCTGGGACACGAATGAGGATCAGGATCACGTGGCGGTCTACACCGACGTTGCGGCGGAAGATCTCACCCGCTTTCTCTCCACTTATGACATCGGCGAATTGCTCTCCTACAAAGGCATCGCGGAGGGCGTAGAGAATTCCAATTTCCTGGTGCATACCGGTGCCGGCAATTTCATCCTCACGCTCTATGAGAAGCGCGTTGCGGAAGCCGATCTGCCGTTTTTCCTGGGGCTTATGGAGCATCTAGCCGCGCGCGGCATCAATTGTCCGCAGCCGGTCAAGAACAAACAGGGTGGCATGCTTGGCAAGGTTGCCGGCAGACCGGCAGCGATTGTCACATTTCTTGACGGGCTCTGGATCCGTCGGCCAGGCGCCAGTCACTGCGCGGCGGTTGGCGAAGCCTTGGCGCGGCTCCACCTCGCGGGCGGCGACTTCAAGCAGCAGCGGCCGAACGCCTTGGCGATGAAAAGCTGGCGTCCGCTTTATGAGCAGGCGAAGGCGCGCGGCGACAGCGTGCGGCAGGGCCTATGCACCGAAATCGCGGTGGAACTTGATGCGCTGGAAAAATCGTGGCCGCGCGATCTGCCGCAAGGCGTGATTCACGCCGATCTCTTTCCCGACAACGTGTTCTTCCTCGGCGACAAGTTATCGGGATTGATCGATTTCTATTTTGCCTGCACGGACATGCTCGCGTATGACGCCGCGATCTGCCTCAATGCGTGGTGCTTCGAAAGCGATCATTCCTATAACGTCACCAAGGGTCGAGCACTGCTCAACGGCTACAGCAAAGTGCGCGTTCTGTCTGTGTCCGAACGCGCTGCCCTGCCCATCCTTGCGCGCGGCGCGGCAATACGTTTCTTGCTGACAAGGCTCGTGGACTGGCTGGCGGTGCCTGATGGCGCGCTGGTGCGACCGAAAGATCCGCTCGAATATTACCGAAAGCTGCGCTTTCACCAGTCGGTGAAAAGCGTGCAGGACTACGGGCTCTGATGACGGAGCAGCGCGTTACGATTCACACAGACGGCGCGTGCTCGGGCAATCCAGGTCCGGGCGGCTGGGGCGCGATCCTGACCTTCGGCGATCGTGAAAAAGAACTGATGGGTGGCGAACACCACACCACCAACAACCGCATGGAATTGCTGGCGGCAATTTCCGCGCTGGAAGCACTCAAACGGCCCTGCGTGGTCGACCTTCATACTGACAGCGAATATCTAAAAAACGGCATAAGCTCGTGGATCCATGGCTGGAAGAAAAATGGCTGGCGAACGGCCGACAAGAAGCCGGTCAAGAATGTCGATCTATGGAAGCGGCTGGATGAAGCGCTCGGGCACCACAAGGTGCATTGGCACTGGGTAAAAGGCCACGCCGGTCACGCCATGAATGAACGCGCCGATGAGCTCGCGCGCGAAGGTCTTGTTGCGGCGCGAGCCGGTGCCATCGGCGCGATGAAGATCAAATAGTCTTTCAGACCTCCGGGTTCCGGCCTTCGGCCGGCGCCGAAATAACAATTGGGCTAAAGTTGCGCCAGCAATGCCTGGCCGCCCGAAATCTCGCACTTGCCCGGCGCGTCCTCGATATTGAGCTTCTTCACGACGCCGTCGTCGACAAGCATCGAGTAGCGCTTCGAGCGCGTACCGAGGCCGTTGCCAGAGCCATCGAAAGCCATGTCGATCGCCTTGGCGAATTCGCCATTGCCATCGGCGAGAAAATCGATCTTGCCCTCGGCGCCAGTTGCCTTTTTCCAGGCTTCCATCACGAACACGTCGTTGACGCCAGTCACCGCTATCGAATGCACGCCCTTCGCCTTGATAGCAGCGGCGTTGTTGAGGAAGCTCGGGATGTGCAAATTGTTGCACGTCGGAGTAAAGGCGCCTGGCACGGCGAACAGTGCAACCTTGCGACCTTTAAAGACTTCATTCGTTGTTTTCCACACCGGACCTTCGGTGGTCATGACGCGGAACTTGGCATCGGGCAGTCGATCGCCGACCTTGATTGGCATGGGTGTCCTCTCGCGTTGTGGTAGCTTTTGTTTCTTGGCTGGGTAATTACGCTTTTGGTGCCGATTAGTCGAGACGGGTCTTTACCTCGACTGCGCGCTCGCCTTTAACAACAGTGAAAGTCAAATCGAATTGGCCTTGGGGATTGACACCAGGCGGCAAGCCATCGAGTTCGAAGCGGAATTGAGCGCGGCCGGCCGGCGCGCCTTGCGACGGCATCGGGATAGGCAAGGCCCATTTCGGCGTCGGCCCTTCGACGAATAATTCGATCGGTTGGCCAGCGGGCGCGACGAGTTCGACAGCGACGGCTGGCTTTGGACCGCCTTTGACGCGCCTGACAGTGAGCCCTGCCTGCACCGCGGTCATGTGTCTTGGCACGCGCGTCTCGGCCGCCATCAGCGCGGAATTCTGCGCGCTGTCGCCAACGACCAATGTGAGCTCGGCGCGGCCTTCGGCCGGAACACATAACTTTTCGCAGACGGCATAGTCAGCCTTCAGGCGTAGCCGTACCGGCTTGTCCGGCTGCTGCGGCGAAACCACGACCGGCAGGATCACCTTGTCCTTGTAGCCGAGCGAGTGGCCGGTTTCGTCGCTAAAAAGATGAGGCGCCGGAAAAAAGACCTTCGCGTTTTTCAGATTTTCCGAGCCGGAAAAATCGAATTTCGGCGGGATGCCCGAATCGCCCGGGTAGCGCCAGTAAGTCTTCCATCCCGGGTGCAGTTTGATTTCGATGCCCGCGCGCAATGCGTCGGTGCTTGTGTTGGAGCCGGCGATCAACCGAATCGCCGAGCGGGTGTCCTCGCTCCAGGGTGATTCGTCTGATGCGTGCGCCGGGACGCTCAAAATGGCCGCAAGGCTGCATGCTGCCAGCATCGAACTCAATGATCTGTGAATATCGTTCATCGACGTCGATCTAATTGGTAACCGCATGCTGCGCCACTGAATTCATTGTGAGCAGCTATTGAACACGATCCGGACGGGTGCTTGCCACAATTGTCGTATTGATTATGACGGCCAACGATTGAACTTTCCGCATTAAGCTTCGTTTGCAAAGGCGGACCGATCGGGTAACCTTTCGTCATGAAGATTTCGCGCAAATCAGCGGAGCAGGGTTCGGCGCGCGGGTATCTCGACGGGCAGATGCTGATCGCGATGCCCGCGATGAATGACGAGCGTTTCTCTCGCGCCGTAATCTATGTCTGCGCGCACTCGACCGAAGGGGCGATGGGCATCATTGTCAATCATCCCGCGGCCAACATTAAATTTCCCGACCTTCTCGTCCAGCTCGAAGTGATTCCGGCTGCTGAACGCATCCAGTTGCCGACCCGCGCCGAGGACGTGAAAGTGCTCAAAGGCGGGCCGGTCGAAACCGGTCGCGGCTTTGTTTTGCATTCGGCCGATTTCTTCATCGAGAACTCTACGTTGCCGATTGATGAGGGCATTTGCCTCACAGCCACGCTCGACATTCTCAAGGCGATCGCGCGCGGCACCGGACCGGCCAGCGCCATTCTCGCACTCGGCTATGCCGGCTGGGCGCCCGGTCAGCTCGAACACGAAATCCAGCAAAACGGCTGGCTGCATTGTGCCGCCGATCCTGAACTGATCTTTGGTACCGACACCGAAACCAAATACGAAAGGGCGCTGCGCAAGATCGGCATCGACCCCGCCAAGTTGTCGAGCGAATCCGGCCACGCCTGACTGTCAGCTGGAACTATTCCGAAGCGATCTTGAGTGCGCGCAACCGGGTCGGCTTGTCAATCAGCAGGTCGCGGGCGGCTTCTGATGTCATCGGCTCGCCGAAGGCAAAGCCCTGCGCATATTCGCACCCGAGTTGATAGAGCTCGACCGCATCGGAATCCGTTTCGGCACCTTCCGCCACGACTTCCATGCCGAGATCGTGCGCAAGCGCGATGATCGAACGCAGGATCACCGGGCGCGTGCCACGTGCAGTTGTGCGCACGAATGATTGATCGATCTTGATGGTATCAAACGGGAAGCGCTGCAGGTAGGCAAGCGATGAATGGCCGGTGCCGAAGTCATCGAGCGACAAACCGGCGCCAAGCTCCTTGATGCGTGTCAGCATTTGCGCAGCGTGTTCGGGATTTTCCATCACCAACGATTCAGTGATTTCCAGCTTGAGCGTTCCGCGCGCCAGCGCTATGCGCGAAAGCACTCCGCGCAAATCCTGGATCAGATCATGACGCAGCAGTTGCCGCGACGAAACATTTACGCTGGCGAACACTGGCTCGCGTGCTCGGGCCACGGCCTGCCACTGGGCAAGCTGCCGGGCCGTGTGGTCGAGCACGAACAGCCCGAGATCGACAATGAGGCCAATCTCCTCTGCGATCGTAATGAACTCGGCGGGCGACAGGCGGCCAAGCTTGGGATGATCCCAACGCGCAAGCGCCTCAAACCCGGCAATGGCGCGGTCCTCAAGCCGCACGATAGGTTGATACAACACCTTGATTTCTTCGCGCTCGATGGCGCGGCGCAGCTCGGATTCCATCGTCAGGCGATCGGTCTTGCGCGAGCGCATGGCAGGCTTGAAGATCTCAATGCGATCGCCGCCGATGCGCTTGGCGTAGTACATCGCGAGTTCGGCATCCTTGAGCACTTCGTCGGTACGGTTCGGTTGATTTTCGGCAAGCGCCAAGCCTATCGAGGCCGTGAGGAAGATTTCGCGGTCGTTAAATGCGATCGGCGCGCGCAAGGTGCGCCGGATGGTTTCGGCAAACGCGACAATCCGCGCCGGCTCGCGCTCCGACAGCACGATCAGAGCAAACTGATCGCCGGAAAGCCGTGCCAGGGTGTCCTGTGGCTTGAGCAGCCGGGCCAGCCGGCGAGCAATGGTGAGCAGGATCGAATCGCCGATCGCGATGCCAACGGAGTCGTTGACCTGTTTGAACCGATCGAGATCGATAACCACGATCGAAGGCCGGATTTGCGGGTCGGCGCGGGCAAAACCGAAAGCCGCTTCCATGCGGTCAATGAACAATTCGCGGTTGGGCAGCCCGGTGAGATTGTCGTGAACCGCGTCAAAAAGCAGCCGTTCTTCGGCGTTCTTGAAATCGGTCACGTCAGTAAGCGTGCCGACGAGCCGCACAACTTCGCCGTCGGATCCGACCACCGGGCGCGCTTTCAGGGCGAACCAAAGGTAGTGGCCGTCGACCGTGCGCAGCCTGAAATCCTGCGTAAGGCGGCCGCGTCGCTGCTCGACGATGCCATCGAGAGCAGCCCGGAAACGATCGCGGTCGAGCGGATGCAGGACTTCAAGCCAGGTCGCCGCCGGTCCTTCCAACGTGCCACGCTTGAGACCGAGCATGTGCTCGGTCTCTGAGCTGGTGAACACCTTGTCGGAAGAAACGTCCCAATCCCAGATCAGGTCGCCGGCGCCCGTGAGCGCGAGCGCGCGCCGTTCCACATCGGAAACAATGCCCTGCGTAATGCCCCCGGCAAAGGCGTGCTGCATCACGGTGAAGCCGATCAACATCACGATCAACACGAGACCGCCCAGCAACGCCGGGCCGATGATGTCGTTTTGGACGAGACCGGTTACAGCCAAGCCGGCAGTCATGGTCCATACGACCAGCAGCAACCATGTTGGAATCAGCAATACGGCACGGTCAAAACCGTGCGTGGAGAGATAGATGACGAGCGCAAACCCGAACACGGCAATGCCTGCAAGCGACATCCGGGCAATGCCAGCAGCAACGCCGGGGTCGAATACTGCAACCGCAATCAACGCAGCGAGCGCGGCAAGCCAGGCGATGGTGATGTGCGCGTAGCGCACATGCCAGCGTGACAGGTTGAGGTAAGCGAACAGGAACACCAACAGCGTTGCCGACAGTATTGCCTCGCCGCACGCGCGCCAGACACGCTCGGCGCCCGCCGACATGTCGAAAACCTTGCCCCAAAAACCGAAGTCAATGCCGATATAGATCAGCACCGCCCAACCAAGCGCGGCGGCGGCCGGAAACATGATCGAACCCTTGACCACGAACAGGATGGTCAGGAACAGCGCCAGCAGGCCGGCGATACCGATGACGATGCCGTAGTACAAGGTGAAAGAATTGACCTTGTCCTTGTAGGCATCGGGTTCCCACAGATAAATCTGCGGCAGTTTGTCGGTGCGTAATTCGGCGACGAACGTGATGACAGTGCCGGGGTCGAGGGTGATGCGGAAAATGTCTGCGGTCGTGCCTTCCTGACGTACCGGCCGGTCGCCAGTTGAAGGCGTGATCGCCGCGATGCGTGAGAGACCGAGATCCGGCCAGAACAGACCCGATCCGACCATCCGGTAGTGCGGCACGACGATCAGCCGATCGATTTGCTCATCGCTGTTGTTGGTGAGAGCGAGCACCGCCCAATTGTTATTTTTCTCGCGCGCACGAACCTCGATGCGTCGCACAATTCCGTCCGGCCCAGGTGCGGTCGACACCTGGATGCGGTCGCTTTCGGTTTTTTGCAGTTCGGTAGCGGCGGTCAAATCGATCGCAGCGGTGTCAAGCCGCACGTTCACCGCTTCCACAGCGTGTGCGGTTGCGGCCGCGAACAACAAAGCAGAGAGCGCGACCGCTGCTGCACCGAAGCATCGACTTAAACTCAAAATAAAACCCCCGCCCGTGGCAGCGCCTTGCGGCTTGCGGTCCCGGCCTAGCCGACAGTTAAAATCTGCAGACAATCGCACCCTATTCAATCTTTAAGGCCGACATTGCGCCGATTTCGCGGCTTTGAAGGAAACGGGCGTCCAGTCAAAGTGTTAGCACAATCTTGCCGATATGAGCGCTGGATTCCATAAGCACGTGGGCAGCGGAAGCTTCTTTCAATGGGAAGGTCCTGTAGATAACTGGTTTAACTGTCCCCGCTGCAATAAAGGGCATGACCTTGTCCTCGACACCCCGCGCAATCGCACCCTTGTCGGCGATTGAGCGCGAGCGCAGAGTCGACCCGGTGTGATGCAAACGCTTGAGCATGATTCGGCGGAAGTCCACCATCGCTTTCGGACTGCCCTGAAATGCGATTTGCACGATTCGCCCCTCGACAGCGGCAGCCTCATAGTTGCGCGCGATGTAATCCCCGCCAACCATGTCCAGTATAACCTCGGCCCCCCTATCGCCGGTGACCGCTTTCGTCACGGCGACGAAGTCCTCGGTCTTATAGTTAACAGTGACGTCGGCTCCCAGCTTGCGGCAGGCCTCACATTTTTCAGCGGTGCCGGCTGTGGTTATCACGCGTGCGCCGAATGCTTTTGCCAGTTGGATTGCAGCGGTGCCGATGCCCGAGGAGCCACCATGCACCAACAGGGTCTCTCCACTTTTTAGGCCGCCACGTTCAAACGCGTTGTGCCAGACAGTGAAGAACGTTTCCGGTATCGCAGCCGCTTCGACCATCGATAGCGCGAAAACCGGCAGCGCGTGGCTCTCGTGTGCGAGGCAGTATTCGGCGTAGCCGCCGCCCACAACCAGGGCCATGACCTGGTCGCCGATTTTCCAGCGCTTGACGTTGGACCCGAGCGCCACGATTTCGCCGGCAATCTCTAACCCGGGAATATCCGGCGCACCTGGCGGGGGCGGGTAGAGGCCCATGCGCTGCATGACGTCAGGACGGTTCACGCCGGCGGCTGCGACTTTCACGAGGATCTCGCCTTCGCGGGGGGTTGGTACCGGACGCTGTTCGACTCTCAGCATCTCCGGACCGCCCGCTGCCTTGATGCCGATCGCGGTCATTTGAGCTGGAAGCGGAGCCATTGGTTCCCCTGTTCTAGGAAAGTCGCGCCGCCTTGTTTATGCGCGCCTCATTCATGTGACAACCATTCCCAGTGCCGCTAAGTTTCGATTGCAGGAGGAAACCCATGCCGGTGATCGACGAGGACGACAAACCGAAAAAGAAAGTCGTGCACGAAATCGGGCAGGACCTCACTTTGCTCTCGGTGGAAGAACTCGGCGCGCGGGTACAATTGCTGCATGACGAAATCAAACGGCTGGAAGCAGACATGGGGCAGAAGCGTGCCTCACGCGCTGCCGCCGATCAGTTTTTCAAGCGCTGAAGCGATCACGCTCTGCTGCGGGCAAACGGTATGGCGATATGCCGAAGTGCGAAAAATATTTGGCATTGTGCCCGAAATCTTAAGGTGTCGTTAAGCTTTCTCTACCATTACTGGCATTGTCCATCTTCATGTGGACATTGAGTGGCTCCTGTCCACTCTGTTTGACGCCTCCCTGTTATCACCTTAGAGCCGCCGGCAACGGCGGCTCCTTTTTTGTCTCAATGTGGGTCAAATGTGGCGCCGTTTCCGATGCGCCGCAGATTTGCACGGCAACTATATTGCAATGTTAACCATATCGCTGTCTGGACATGACCCGCTGCCGCACGTCATGCTTACCCAATCGTATACGGGTTATCGTTGGTCGTCAGTGAGGCGTCGCGTTATGTCCGAAAAGCCATTGAACGAAATGCAGCCGGTCTCGTTTGGGGAGCGGCTCGCCAGTTCGCAGGCGTTCGCCGATCTTTTTCGTGACGGTATGGCGCTTGTCGAGGAAACCGCCACATATCTCGACGGCTCCGGTCGTCAGCAATCCAAGAGGCTGGAGCGTGCTGCTGCTTTGGCCTACGCCACCGAGAGCATGCGGCTCACCACCAGATTGATGCAGCTCGCTTCGTGGCTGTTGCTCCACCGCGCCGTTAAAGAAGGCGAGATGTCGCTTGCGCAAGCCAGCAGGGAGAAGAGCAAGGTGAAGCTCGCCTCAACCGACGCTCACGATCCCAACAATATCGAACTGTTGCCGGCAACGTTGCGCGACCTGATTGAGCGTGCGCAAAAGCTTTATGCCAAAGTGCGCCACCTCGACGCGACCATCCACAATCAAGGCGCCGCCGAGCGTGTGCCTGTGGGCAATCCAGTTGAGCGCCAGCTCGGCCTGCTGAAGGCCGCCTTTGGCGCCGAAAAAGTCTGACCATCCAGCCAAACAGAAACCCCCGCGGGCAGCGGGGGTTTTCTTGATCGATCACAGTCGCGCTTATTTCTTCTTCTCGTCCCTTTTCTCGTCCGCCTTCAGGAAGCCGGAAAACTTCTTCTGGAAACGCGACACACGGCCACCACGATCGACAATCTGCTGCTGACCGCCAGTCCAGGCCGGGTGCGATTTCGGGTCGATGTCGAGATGGAGGACATCGCCCTCCTTGCCCCAGGTCGAGCGCGTGGTGAATTCAGTGCCGTCCGTCATGACCACCTTGATCTTGTGGTAGCCGGGATGAGTATCTTGCTTCATCGCTTATGATTTCCGTTAAAGGTCGCGCGCATAAGGACCGAATTTGGCGGCTCCTATACAGGAGCCGCACTGCGGCGGCAAGCCGCCGCGATTGACCACCGCCAAGCCCGCGAGGCATTAAGGACGGGCCGGAGGGCGGTGACAGAGGCATCGCATGAGTTTTACGAGTGATGGACGCGGCCTCGATATTGCCGGCGCGCCCCCGCCTGGGGAGGGCCGCAAGCTGAAGCTCAAGCCGCTCGCCAGGCTTACTCCTTATATTGCCCGCTACCGTGGCCGCGCATTGGCCGCACTGGCTGCCCTCATTGCCGCCGCGCTGACCACGTTGATCGTGCCAGTAGCCGTGCGGCGCATGATCGACTTCGGCTTCTCCGACAAAGCGGTCCAGCTCATCGACAGCTATTTTGCAGTCATGATTCTAGTTGTCGCCGTGCTGGCGGTGTCGAGTGCGCTGCGTTACTACCTCGTGACGACGCTGGGTGAGCGTATTGTCGCCGACTTGCGCTCCGACGTTTTTGCGCATCTTACGCTGTTGTCGCCCGTATTTTTCGATGCGTCTCGCACCGGTGAAATTGTGTCGCGGCTCACCGCCGATACCACCCAGATCAAGTCCGCTGTCGGCGCTTCAGTCTCGATCGCGTTGCGCAATCTTGTGCTGTTTCTGGGCGGCGCCACCATGATGGTCGTTACCAGCCCGCGGCTCTCATTGTTTGTGCTTGCAGCTATCCCTGTGATCGTGCTGCCGCTGGTCGGGTTCGGACGGGCCGTACGCAAGCGCGGACGCGCGGCGCAGGACACGCTCGCAGACGCATCCGGCTATGCTGACGAGTTGATAGGCGCAATACGCACGTTGCAGGCCTTCACCAATGAAAAACTGGCGCAATCGCGCTTCACCGCAGCTGTGGAGCAGGCTTATGCGGCGGCGCGAGACGCCACTAAAGCGCGCGGTGTGCTTACGGCTGTAACGATCTTTCTGGTGTTCGCCAGCGTAGTGTTGGTGCTGTGGATTGGGGCCCAGGACGTGCTTTCCGGCAACATCACGCCCGGCCGCCTCGGGCAGTTCGTGCTTTACGCCGTGTTTGCCGCCGGCGGGCTCGGCGAGCTTAGCCAGGTGTGGGGCGAGATCGCACAGGCATCTGGCGCAGCCGAGCGGCTGTTCGAGATTTTAGGAGTCACGCCGCAAATCAAGACCCCGTCCCGGCCGCTGGCGCTCCCGAAGCCGAACGGCGAGATTGAATTTCGTGAGGTTGACTTCGCTTATCCCGGCCGACCTAGCGTGTCAGTTCTCGACCGCCTTTCGTTCCGGGTTGCGCCCGGCGAGAAACTCGCCTTGGTCGGCCCGTCGGGCGCCGGCAAGAGCACGGTCTTCCAGTTGATCCTGCGTTTCTATGACCCGTTGTCCGGAAGCATCAGCTTCGATGGTGTGCGGTTGACCGACGCAGACCCGGCTGAACTTCGTTCGCGCATTGCTCTGGTGCCACAGGACGCCGTCGTCTTTGCGACGAGCGTACGAGAGAACATCAAGTTCGGGCGCCCCGACGCCAGCGACGCCGAGATTGAGAAAGCAGCCGAAGCTGCGCACGCGTCCGAGTTCATTCGCCGTCTCCCGCTGGGTTATGAGACACAGGTCGGTGAACGCGGTGTCGCTCTCTCTGGCGGCCAGCGCCAGCGCATCGCGATAGCGCGTGCCATCTTGCGCAGAGCGCCGCTGTTGTTGCTCGATGAGGCAACGTCATCCCTCGACGCCGAAAGCGAAACGCTGGTGCAGCAGGCGCTCAAACGGCTGATGCTCAATCGCACCAGCATCGTGATCGCGCATCGGCTCGCAACCGTACAGTCCTGTGACCGTATCCTCGTGCTCGACCACGGCCGCATTGTGGAGGAGGGGACTCACACCTCGCTTGCATCCGCGGGTGGTCTGTACGCGCGGCTTGCGAAGCTACAGTTCGAAATGGCTCAGGCTTAAGGCCGCCAGCTCATTCTGCTGACAGGTATTCCCGACACCGGATTTTTTCCTTCGCCGGCATAAACGAAACCGTGCTTCTCGTAGAAGCGGATGGCGCGGAAATTATCCTTGTTGACGAGGAGATCGAGGCCGTCTGGCGATAACTGCTTGGCCTTCTCAAGCAGAACAAGCGCAACCTTGGAGCCCCAGAGTTCCGGCGCGACAACGATCTGGTCGAGGTACATTGTTTTTGGGTCCACGGTAACGAAGCCTACAAGCGTGCTGTCTATTTCAGCCAACACGATACGCGCGACCGGCGCCAGCTCGTTGCGCCAGCGCTCCCGCCACCAGGGCACGCGCGCGTTGAAGTCCAGATGCGGATAGTGCTTGGCCCAGGTGCGCCGCCACAGCTCGATCGCCGCATCTTCATCGGCGGCGGTATAGGGACGCAGGGTGCAAGTATTGGCGCTCACCGCTCGGTCAGTTTGAATTCGATGCGACGGTTACGCTGGTATGCCTCTTCGGTCTTGCCCGGATCGATTGGCTGGAATTCACCGAAGCCGGCAGCGACCAGCCGTTGTGGCGACACACCTTTGCCGATGAGGTATTGCACCACCGAAATTGCTCGCGCGGCCGACAAATCCCAGTTCGACTTAAACGCCCCGACAATTGGGCGCACATCGGTGTGGCCGTCTACGCGCAGCACCCAGGCAAGATCGGAGGGTATCTGTTTCTCAAGTTCGAGCAACGCTCCTGCCACCTTGTCGAGTTCGGCCCGGCCTTCCGGTTTCAGGTCGGCCTTGCCTGTGTCGAAGAAGACTTCGGATTGCAGGACAAAGCGGTCGCCGACGATGCGCACGTCCGCCCGGTTACCGAGAATTTCGCGAAGCTTGCCGAAGAAATCCGAGCGATAGCGCTTGAGTTCATTGACGCGCTCCGCCAGCGCGAGATTAAGCCTCTGGCCGAGCTCGGTGATGCGCGCCTGCGATTCTTTATCCTTTTTTTCGGCGGCATCGAGCGTCTGCTCGATCGCGGCAAGCTGGCGCCGCAAGGCGGCGATTTGCTGGTTGAGGATCTCGACTTGAGCCAATGCCCGGGCGGAAATTTTCTTTTCCCCTTCGAGCTGGCCAGTCAGCTCGGTCACTTTGCCTTGTGCCGCGGCGGCACCGGCGCCGGCACTTTCGACAGCGCCCTTCAGGCGGTCGCGCTCATTTTCCACGGTGGCAAGCGTTGCGCGCAATTGTACCAGCTGGTCTTCGATGGTGGTCTTGCTGGATTTCTCCATCGACAGCAGCTCGGTGAGCTGGGCGATCTGTGCATTCAGGCGGCTGAGCGCAGTGTCCTTGCCGGCGACTTCCTGTTGCAGATAAAACTGCACCACCACAAATACTGTGAGCAAAAAGATTATGCCGAGGATCAGCGTCGACAATGCGTCGACGAAGCCCGGCCAGTAGTTCATGCCGCTGTCGCTGCGGCGTGCTCGTGCCAGCGCCATAGAGTTCAGCTCAACGGTTCACGTTCTCGGCGCACCATGACTTCCAGGAGCTTTTTGATCTCGCGCTGCTGCTCGGCTTGCGAGTCTACCCAGTCGCGGATCATCTGCTGCTCGGTGCGCATGTGGTGCACAAGACCCTGGATCGCTTCGGCGAGGTTGGCCATAGCTGCCGATGCAGATTTTCCGGCGCCAGCCTGATCGACGGCCTCGCGCAAACGCTCGATCGCTGATCGCACCTCGCCGGTGACGCCGGCAGGGGCCGCCGGCTCCGCCGCGTGGTCATAGACGGTCGTGGAGAGCCAGTCCTCGAGTTCAGTATAGAATCGATTCTGCGCCTGACTTGATTGCAGATCGAGGAAGCCAAGAACCAGTGAACCGGCGAGTCCGAACAGCGAGGATGAAAACGAGATGCCCATGCCGGAAAGCGGCGCGGCGAGGCCATCGCGCAAGGAGTCGAATATGCTGCCAGCATCGCCGCTCGCCTTGAGGCCCTGAATGACGCCCCCCACCGAGCTGACCGTCTCTATCAATCCCCAGAACGTGCCGAGCAGGCCGAGGAAAACAAGAAGTCCGGTCATGTAACGCGAAATGTCGCGCGCCTCATCGAGGCGGGTGGCGATCGAATCGAGGATACCGCGCATCAGCTGCGCGGACATTGCCATGCGTCCGACGCGGCTGCCAAGAATCGCGGCCATCGGAGCCAGCAGGACAGGCGGCCGGTCGACTGCGAGGCCTGGATCGGCGAGGCGGAAATTGTTGACCCACGCGATTTCGGGATAAAGTCGCAGCACCTGACGAAACGACAACACGATGCCGATCGCTTCAACACCAATGATCAGCGCGTTCAGGCCCGGATTGGCCATGAACGCGACCTCGATCTGTCTGTGCAGTACAAAGACGATCAAGCCGACAAGGACGACAAACACCAGCATCCGGAACAGGAAGATACGGGGGGACGATAACTTGAGCGGATCGAGTTCTTTGGCCATGAGCTGCAATTGTTACGCTGGATGCCCCGACTGCGCAGTATGGCACAGACCTGATGCAAGGAAAAATTACGCGTACAGGAACCGTAACTCGATAATGCCGCTGATTGAGTTGAAATTGCGGTCACTTAAGCCTTGCTGGCGGCTTTGAGTACGCTCAACAGCTCTTTTTGAATAGCTTCGTTACCGGCGACGATATGACCCTTGCCGAACATGTCATCCGTGCCGTCACAATCGGATACGAATCCACCGGCTTCGCGTACCATCAGCAATCCTGCGGCAATATCCCAGGGGCCTATGTTGCGTTCCCAATAGCCGTCGAGCCGTCCAGCGGCGACCCAGGCAAGGTCGAGCGCAGCGGCACCGAAGCGACGCAACCCGGCAACGCGTTCCTGCACCGCTCCCGTTTCCTTACGCCCCAGGGCAATGTCGCCACGGCCGATATGCGGTAGGCCACACGCGACAACAGCATCGGCGAGCCGCTTGCGGGCCGCGACCCGGATCCGCTGCTCGTTGAGGAACGCCCCCTTGCCGCGTTCGGCGATGAACATTTCGTCGTTGGCAGGATTGTAGATCACACCCGCCACCACGGTGCCTTCACGCTCAAGTGCGATTGAAATCGCAAATTGCGGAATGCCGTGCAGGAAGTTGGTAGTGCCGTCGAGCGGATCGACGATCCAGGTATGGGTCTTGTCGGCTCCCTCGCGCCGGCCGCCTTCTTCGCCGAGAAAGCCATAGCCCGGCCGCACCTTCATCAGCTCGGCGTGGAGTGTCTCTTCGGCGCGGCGGTCGGCGGCCGAAACGAAATTAGCAGGCCCTTTGAGTGAAACCTGCAGTTTTTCTAACTCGCCAAAGTCACGCTTGAGTGCGCGCGCGGCCTTGCGCGCAGCTGCGATCATGACATTGAGCAGGGCAGAATGGTGCATGGCGCGTGCGGTCTGCCCCTGAAGGCAAGCGACGTCAAGGGCGGGCCGGCGTAGCGGTCGACAACCATTTCTTGGCCGCCGCTTCGGCGGCCTCGCGCACTGTCGGTTTCTGCTTGGCGGTAAAGATGTCGAGATCGGGGTCACTGTAGCCGCCGGCTTTGGATATCAGGTGCCATTTGATGGCTTCGGTCGCGTCCGCAGGTAAGCCGCGCCCGGCCATAAGGACTCGCGCCAGCCGGTTCTGCGAAATTGGGCTCCCGAGATGCGCAGCTTTCAAAAACAACCGGGCGGCGGCAGCCTCGTCTTTATCGGTGCCTTCGCCGTTAAACTGCGCGATAGCGAATTCGACCATAGAGTCTACATTGCCGGCGATGGAGGCCTGCTGCATGAGTCGCGCCGCCTTGCTGATATCCTTCGGCACACCGCGGCCCTCCTTGTACATTGTGGCCAGCGCGTATTGTGCCTCCGGATTGCCAGCCTCGGCGGCAGCGGCGAACAATTCAGCCGCGCGCCTGAAATCCTGTGGGAACTGCTGGCCTTGCAGATAGAGGAGGCCAAGATCGTAGGCAGCACCCGGATGGCCGAGTTTGGCAGCTCCGTCCAGCAGGCGTGCGGCTTCTTCGACGTTGCGCGTGCCGGCGCGCCCCTGGAAATTGAACATCGCCAGCGCGAACAACGCGTCGCGGTCGCCCTTTGAGGCTGCGAGCTTGTACCACTGCGCTGCTTTCGAATCGTCGCGGCCGATGCCAAGCCCTTGCGCGTAAATCTCACCGAGGAGCGTCATGGCAGCGGGGTCATCCTGTTGCGCGCGTCTGGCTGCCTCGTTGAACGCTGTGAGGTACAGGCCACGTTGGTAAGCCCCATAGGCGACGTCGATCTCCGCGCTGGCGGCAGGATTGGGGGCCGGCGCCGGTAACCGATTTGGCGGCGCGCTTTTTGAGGTTTGCGTCGTCGCAGGCGAAGCCAACAAAATTGCGGCAAGGCCGCAGAGAAGGCCAAGACGGGCTGCCATACCACTCATGCTGCCGGCTCCGGCAGCTGAAGGCAGCAGGTGATTTCGCCCATTACTGCAGTGATTGCATGTGGGTCGCGCCACAGGTAATCACCGAGTGCAATGAAATCCGCGCCGGCCGCGACCAGCGGCGCGACGTCGTTCATCGATGCCGCGTAGCCGACGCAGGGAATCTCAAACACCTCCGCCCACCACGCCACGCGTTCCTCGATGGCCGCGAAGGTTGGCCGTCCGCCGATGGCGTCAGGCTCCCCGAACATCACGTAATCGGCGCCCCGCTCAGCGGCAAGCATTGCATCGTGCCGGCTTGCAAGCCCGCCCGCGCCAGCAATGCGTTCCGGCTTGAGCTGCTCGAGCGCATCGGTGAATGCAGCAATGCCGGTCAGATGCGCGCCGTCGGCGCCAGCACGCGCCACCAATTCCGCGTGGCCATCGAGCAAGAGCGCGACACCCTTGTCCTGAACCGGTTCCAACATCGATTTTGTGGAATTGATCAGCGTGCGCTCATCTGCATCTGCCAGCCGGAGTAAGACGGCAGCGACATCGCCGCCATCGAGAGCTGCGGCCAGTTGGGAGGAAAATGCAGATGTATCCTCAAGCCGCGGCGTGATCAGGTAGAGACGGGGAGCCGGTCGAGGGGTCGGTTGTTTGGGTCGCGAAGCCATGCCCCCGCATGCTAGCCCAATCCGGCGGAAAATTGACCCGCCGCGTTACCACGTCGCAACCGTCGCAGTCTTCGCAAACGCAGCAAGCCCCTGAGCCACGAGCGCAATCGTGCCGTCCCGGTTATTGGTCTGCGGCTGCCGGAACAACGGTGCGCTCGGAGATCGACGGCGTTGCGAATGCGACGCGTGGAAAACAATGTCACCCGGCCGGCGCTGCCGTCGGTGAATCATGTGTGAAATTATTCGCTTGTTGCCGCTACGTCGAAATGCGTCACGACTCAAGCAGGCATCGGCACCGCCCCCATGTCCTTCGGAACCTTGTAGCCTTTCTGAACCGCAGGGCGCACAGCAATAGTTTCGTACCAACGCTTGACGTTCGGATATTGCTTCAGGTCGATCGTCTGCCATTCAAAACGCGAAATCCACGGCCAGATGGCGATGTCTGCTATCGAATACTGGTCGGCCACAAACTCGCGGCCTTCCAGCCGCGTGTTGAGAACCTTGTAGAGCCGGTGCGCTTCCTTCAGATACCGCTCTTCGGCATAGGGTGCTTTGCCCTTGTTGTACTTCACGAAATGATGCACCTGACCAAGCATCGGCCCGGGACCACCCATCTGCCACATCAGCCATTCGATGACGCGATATCGGGCTTCACCGGATTTCGGCATCAGCTTGCCGGTCTTGTCGGCGAGATAGATCAGGATAGCGCCAGACTCCATCAACGCGATGTTGGTGTCGCGATCAATGATCGCAGGGATCCGATTGTTCGGAGCGATCTTGAGAAAGGCGGGGGCGAATTGCTCGTCCTTGGAGATGTCAATTGGATGGACGGTATAGGCCAGGCCGAGCTCCTCCAGAGCGATGGAAACCTTGCGGCCGTTGGGAGTCGTCCAAGTGTAGAGATCGATCACGTTCGGGTCCTCTTCCAAAACTCTGTCAAATATTGCCCGCCCGAGCGGGCAATTCGGTACTCGCAAATTGATCCGGTAGCACCTCGGACTGATTACGCCGCCTTTTTCTCCATGTCGGCCTTCCATTGGCCGAGAGCGGCGAGGCCGTTCATTTTGGCACGATGCGAAAATGCGCGTTGTGCAGCAGCCACATTTTCGATCTTGCCCCTCCAGGTCGTCTGCGGCGCGTGCTGAAGGGCGCGTCCATATGAGAACGTAAGCTTCCAGGGCAAATTGCCGATCTTGTTCATGGCGTCGAGGTGCGCCGTGGCTTCCTCGTCGCTCTGTCCGCCAGAGAGGAATGCAATGCCGGGCACCGCAGCAGGCACGCAGTTCCTGAGCATCTTGACGGTTTTTTCAGCGACCTCCTCAATCCCAGCGCGCTTTCCGTTTTTCTTTCCGGAGATCGCCATGTTCGGCTTGAGCACTATGCCTTCGAGCGCGACGCGCTGGAAGTATAGCTCTTCAAACTGGGTCTTGAGGACAAGTTCCGTCACTTGATAGCAGCGGTCGATGTCGTGGTCGCCGTCCATCAAAACCTCAGGCTCGACGATCGGCACAATTTGCGCCGTCTGGCACAGCGCGGCATAGCGCGCAAGCGCATGCGTGTTGGCGCGGATGCACGTGTAAGTCGGAATGCCGGCGCCGATATCGATCACAGCACGCCACTTCGCAAATCGCGCGCCCTGTTCGTAATATTTCGGCAGCCGGTCAGCGAGCTTGTCGAGACCGATCGTGACAACTTCGCCAGGACAATTGGGCAACGACTTGGTGCCTTCGTCGACTTTGATACCGGGAATTGAGCCTGCTTTCTTGATCAGCTCGACCAGCGGCGTGCCATCTTTTGCTTTTTGCCAGATGGTTTCGTCGTAAAGGATTACACCGGAGATATGCTTCATGCCTTCGCTCGAGCGGAATAGCATCTCTCGGTAATCCCGGCGGGTGTCCTCGGTTGATTCAACTCCGATCGCGTCAAAACGCTTCTTGATTGTTCCGGAGGATTCGTCTGCGGCCAAAATGCCCTTGCCGGACGTCACCATGGCCTGTGCGATCTTGTTCAATTCACCGAGATTCATGTTTCCCTCCATCGCATCCGTGCAATCCCTACGGACGGCAACGCTCAACGTTAATTTACCCGTAATACTTCGACTCCGGGCAACGCCTTTCCTTCCAGCCACTCCAAAAAAGCGCCGCCAGCTGTCGAGACATAACTGAGCCGGTCGGCGACTCCCGCGGCGTTGAGCGCCGCAACGGTATCACCACCACCCGCAACAGAGACAAGCTTGCCGGCTTCACTGAGTTCCGCTGCAGCTTCCGCGACCTCGACTGTACCGTTGTCGAACGGCTCCATCTCGAAGGCGCCGAATGGGCCGTTCCACACCAGCGTCTTCGCGCGCGCAAGCACCGAGACGGCCTGCTCAATACTGCGAGAGCCAATATCGAGAATCATATCGTTGGCGCCGACCTTGTCCGCACCGACCACGTGCGAGGGCGCGTGCGCCTCGAACTTCTCCGCCACAACACAATCGACCGGCAGCACAATTTCGCGCTTGGCGTCTTTGGCCTTGGCCATGATGTCGCGCGCAGTCTTAGTGAGATCGGCTTCGACCAGCGACTTGCCTACCTTCTTTCCCTGCGCCAGCAGGAAAGTGTTGGCCATGGCGCCGCCGATGATCAGCGCATCGACCTTGTTGAGCAAATTGCCGAGTAGGTCGAGCTTGGTCGAAATCTTTGCGCCGCCGACGATCGCCGCCAGGGGTCGCTCAGGATGATCAAGTGCGCGGCTCAACGCATCAAGCTCGGCTTGCATGGTCCGTCCTGCATAGGCCGGCAACCTGTGGCCAAGGCCTTCGGTCGATGCGTGGGCGCGATGCGCCGTGGAGAAAGCGTCGTTGACCCAAATATCACCAAGCTTGGCAAGCGCAGCCACAAATGCGGGGTCATTTTTCTCTTCGCCCGAATGGAAACGGGTGTTTTCGAGGCAAATTATGTCGCCCGGCTTCATGGCGGCGACCGCGCGCTCGGCTGCTTCGCCGATGCAGTCCTCCGCGAAGCCAACGCGCCGCCTGATGATGTGGGCGACTTCGGCGGCGACGGGCTTGAGCGAGTATTTCGGGTCGCGTCCCTTCGGCCGGCCAAAATGAGAGAGCAGAATGACCTTGCCGCTCTTATCCGCGATTTCGGTGATCGCCGGCGCGGCGCGTTCAATACGCGTGGCATCAGTCACCACACCGTTTTCGATAGGCACATTTAGATCAACGCGCATTAACACGCGCTTGCCTTTCACATCGACGTGGTCGAGGGTGCGAAAACTATTCATCGCCCATTTTCTTGTCCCGAGCGAAGCGCCAAGCGGCGCGGTGGCGCGGGTTCTCAGACCAGCTTCCCCATCGCCACAGCAGTATCCACCATGCGGTTGGAGAAGCCCCACTCGTTGTCGTACCAGGACATCACCCGCACCAGCGTGCCGTTCATGACCTTTGTCTGGTCCATATGGAAAGTCGACGAATGCGGATCGTGATTAAAATCGATCGAAACGTTGGGGTCATTCGTGTAGGCAAGGATGCCCTTGAGCTGCTGTTCTGAAGCGCGCTTGACGGCATCATTGACCTCTTCCTTGGTTGTAGCCCTCTTGGCCACAATCTTGAGATCAATGACCGAAACATTCGGCGTCGGAACGCGGATAGCGACGCCATCGAGCTTGCCATTGAGCTCCGGCAGCACCAGACCAATCGCCTTGGCCGCACCCGTCGAAGTTGGAATCATCGACAGCGCGGCCGCGCGCGCGCGATAAAGATCCTTGTGCAGGGTGTCGAGCGTCGGTTGATCACCGGTATATGCGTGGATTGTCGTCATGAACCCGGTTTCGATGCCGACGGCATCGTTGAGCACCTTGGCTACGGGTGCCAGACAATTGGTGGTGCACGAGCCGTTGGAGACGACCTTGTGATTCTTGGTGAGCTTGTCGTGATTGACGCCAAAAACCACGGTGAGATCTGCCCCGTCGGCGGGGGCGGAAATCAGCACGCGCTTCGCGCCGGCGGTGAGATGCGCCGAGGCCTTATCCCTGGCGGTGAAAATGCCGGTGCATTCCAACGCAACGTCGATGCCGAGATCCTTCCACGGCAGCTTCGACGGATCGCGTTCAGCAGTCACTTTGATAACGCCGTTGCCAAGGCTGATGGTATCGCCTTTCACGGAAACGTGGCCGGGAAAGCGTCCGTGCACGCTGTCGTAGCGCAGCAAGTGTGCATTAGTTTCGACGGGGCCGAGGTCGTTGACAGCGACGACCTCAATATCCTTCCGGTCGGCCTCGGCAATGGCGCGCAGGATGTTGCGACCGATCCGGCCAAATCCGTTGATAGCAACACGAACCGTCATTTTTTTCTCCCGGATCATTCAGCCTGCCGCGGCACCATGTACCACGACACATATAGTCTTCCGTTACATCTTCCCAAGTTTGGTTAGCGCCGCATGGGCGACTGCTTCTGCGGTAATACCGAATTTTTTATACAATTCCCTGTAGGGCGCGCTGGCGCCGAATGAAGTCATGCCGACAAAAAGACCATCGGAACCAATAATGGCATCCCAGCCCTGGCGGACTGCAGCTTCTACTCCGAGCTTGATCTTCGCGGTGCCGATGATTGCGCGGTGGTATTCTTCATTCTGTTCGAGGAACAATTCGAAACAGGGAACCGAAATCACGCGCGCCGCGACACCGCGCTCTGCCAGCAATTTGGCGCCACCAACGGCGACAGCAACTTCGGATCCTGTTGCGAAGATGGAAACCTCAGCTCGGCCATCGGGACCGGCAATCTCATAGGCGCCGCGCGCGCAGATATTGTCGACATCGAGCCGGTTGCGTAGCTGCGGCAGGTTCTGGCGTGTCAGTGCGAGTACGCTCGGTCTGTTCTTCGTTTCAAGCGCCAGCTGCCAGCATTCAACGGTTTCCATCGCGTCGCAGGGCCGGAACACCAGCAGGTTGGGAATCGCGCGCAACGCGGCGAGGTGTTCGATGGGCTGATGGGTCGGTCCGTCTTCGCCGAGTCCGATTGAGTCGTGAGTCATCACATGAATGACCCTCTTTTCCATCAATGCGGCGAGCCGTATTGCCGGGCGGCAATAGTCTGAGAACACAAGAAATGTTCCGGAATACGGAATGATGCCGCCGTGCAACGCCATGCCGTTCATGGCCGCGGCCATGCCATGCTCACGCACCCCGTAGTGGATAAAGCGACCGGAGAAGTTACCCGACGAGATCACCTTCATGTCTTTGGTGCGCGTGTTATTCGACCCGGTGAGATCGGCGGAGCCGCCGATCATTTCCGGCAGTGCCGGAACAAGACTTTCAAGCGCGAGTTCGCTGGCCGCGCGCGTAGCTATCTCTTTCGCTTGTGCCGCGAGCTTTTCCTTCACTGTTCGCACGGCATCTGCGAGTGCTTGCGTCGGCAGAGCACCTGCCATGCGACGCTCGAATTCCGCACGCTTGCTGCCGTCGAGACCGGCGACCCGCTTTTGCCATTCGGCATGAACGTTTTTTGAGCGGACGCCAGCCGCACGCCACGCCTTTAGGATATCAGCGGGCACCTCAAATGGTGCCGCCGTCCAGCCAAGCGCCTTGCGCGCCCCTGCGATTTCTTCCGCTCCGAGCGGCGAGCCATGGCTTTTTTCAGAGCCTTGCTTGCTTGGTGCACCAAAGCCGATTTTCGTCTTGCAGGCGATCAGTACCGGCTTGCTCGATGTCTGGGCTTTTTCAAGTGCGGAATTTATTGCCGCCGGATCGTGACCATCAATGCGCGAGGCATTCCAGCCGGCAGCCTCGAAGCGTTTTATCTGATCGACCGAATCAGCGAGTGCAAGCACGCCGTCGATGGAAATGCCATTGTCGTCAAACAGCACGACAAGCTTGTTGAGCCTCAGGTGTCCGGCAAGTGCAATCGCTTCCTGACTGATGCCCTCCATCAGATCGCCGTCGGAGGCGACCACATAAGTCTTGTGGTTGACAATTCCATCGCCGAATACAGTCGCGAGATGCTTCTCCGCGATTGCCATGCCGACCGCATTGGCAAGGCCTTGCCCAAGCGGGCCGGTCGTTGTCTCGACTCCGGGCGTGTGACTGGATTCCGGATGTCCTGCCGTGATCGAATCCAGCTGCCGGAAGCGCTTGATCTGTTCGATCGTCATCGCTTCGTAGCCGGTGAGATAGAGCAGCGCGTAGATCAGCATCGACCCATGCCCGGCAGAGAGCACAAAGCGATCGCGGTCGGGCCAAGCTGGATCGGTTGGGTCAAATTTCAAAAAACGTGTGAAGAGGATGGTCGCTACATCGGCCATGCCCATGGGCATGCCAGGGTGGCCCGATTTGGCCTGCTCGACGGCGTCCATCGCCAGCGCGCGGATGGCATTTGCCATGCTGGCGTGTGCAATATTAGCGCTGGCTGCCGGTTGCTCGCGACGCTCCGCGGGCGCCACGGCTGCCGTCGGCGAGGCTTTTGCGCTCATGGAAAGGGCCTTTTGCGGGGGTGGATAGCATCTAATGCCCCCGAGTCAATGTGACCGCCGCTACTTGTGTCCTCCATGCACAGGACGTGAAAACAGCTGGGAAAATCGCGTATCCAGCGTTGACGCCATGGTCGCGCAGCACGTAAAGTTCTCTGCCTAAATATCTGCCACCGCTAGGGTTTTGAGCAGATTTCAGGCAATGTCGGAGCAAAGCGCAATCGACACCGCTGTCAAGCGTCTGGCGCTCGCGTTGGATACGCTCGATGCCGCTGTTGAGCGGCGGCGGCAAGCCGACCGCAACGAAGAGGGCCTCGCCGCGCAAGTGCAGGCGCTTGGCCTTGATCGCACGCGGCTGGCTGCTGCGCTGGACGGCGAAGCCGCGCGCGCGCGCCGACTGGAGAATGCCAACCGCGAAATCGCCGAGCGGCTCGATGTCGCCATGGCCTCAATCCAATCGGTACTGGACTTGAACGAGTGAAACGATGGCCCAGGTCAGCACCACCATTGCCGGCCGCCAATTCCGCCTCGCTTGC
>Ga0187777_10000254_pt1 | contig 40486 bp, 37 predicted proteins | sample 1015_Q2_SP5_10_M_FD_132416 | JGI IMG/M metagenome (GOLD analysis project Ga0187777, IMG submission 132416) | Tropical peat soil microbial communities from peatlands in Department of Meta, Colombia - 1015_Q2_SP5_10_MG | ecosystem: Environmental > Terrestrial > Soil > Wetlands > Peat | place... | reverse complement strand
TTCGACGTGGCGGTGTTCACCAACCTCACGCGCGACCATCTCGACTACCACCAGACCATGGAGCGCTACTTCGATGCCAAGGGCGTCCTGTTCCGCGGATGCGGCACTGAGCCGCCGCGCGTGGCCGTTATCAATATCGAGGACGAGTATGGCGCGAAGCTGGCACAAGCGAGCAGGTCGGAGCTGCGCATCACCTACGGCATCGCCGCCGGCGATGTCCACGCCGAGAACGTGGACAGCGGGCGCAATGGCACACGCTTCGACATCGTCATGCCGGAAGGCACGATGCCCATCTGGTCGCCGCTGGTGGGGCAGGTGAACGTGTACAACATCCTGGCAGCGGCTGCCGCGGCGTATGGGCGCGATTGCCCTGGGGAGGCGGTCGAGAAGGGCGTCGCCTCGCTGGAGCGCGTGCCGGGCCGCTTCGAGCGCGTGGATTGCAGCCAGGGATTTTATGTAGTAGTCGATTATGCCCACACCGACGACGCTCTGCGCAACCTGACGGCCCTGGCGCGCTCTCTGGTCAGCAAGGACCGGGGGCGGGTGATCACCGTCTTCGGCTGCGGCGGGGATCGCGATCGCAGCAAGCGTCCGCTGATGGGCGAAGCCGCCGGCCGGGGCAGCGATTTCGTGGTCGTCACCTCCGACAATCCCCGCAGCGAGGATCCGCTGGCCATCATCAACGACGTGCTGCCGGGAATTCAGCGCACGGATGTCCGCTACACCATGGAGCCCGACCGCCGCAAGGCCATCGCGCTGGCCATCGACGAAGCCCGTCCAGGCGACATCGTGCTGATCGCCGGCAAGGGACACGAGAAAACGCAGATCACGCGTGAGGGATCGGCCCCGTTTGACGACGTGGAGGTAGCGCGCGAGGTACTGCGCTCGCTGGGCTACGATCCGTGCGCTCCTGCCGTCTCGGAAGGGGTGCGATGAGGCTGCCGCTGGGGCGGATCGCCGAGTTCATCGGCGCCGTGGGCGAGTTCGATGCCGCGGCGGTCGCGGGCGGATACTCCATCGACTCGCGCACCATCGCAGCGGGCGAGCTGTTCTTTGCCGTGAAGGGTGAGCGTCTGGACGGTCACGACTTCGTCGAGCAGGCGCTCGCAGCGGGCGCCCTCGCGGCTGTAGTGCAGCGGGACCAGGCAGCGCGCTACAACCCACAGCATCGCCTGCTCGCGGTCGCCGATTCACTCATTGCTCTGCAACGCCTGGGAACCGCCGTCCGACGGCTTTGGGGGAAGAAGCTGATCGCGGTCACCGGCTCGACCGGCAAGACCACCACCAAGGAAGCCATCGCCCAGGTGCTGCAGAAGCGTCTTCGCGTACTCAAGTCGGAAGGAAATCTCAACAACCATTTCGGGCTGCCTCTGCAATTGCTGCGGCTGGAGCCGGAGCACGAGATCGCGGTCACCGAGATCGGCATGAATCACGCCGGCGAAATTCGCTCCCTGGCCGGGATTGCCCATCATGACGTGGCTGTAGTGACCAACGTGGGGCCGGTGCATCTGGAGTTCTTCGACTCCGTCGCCGCCATCGCCCGCGCCAAGTATGAGCTGATCGAAACCCTGCACGCCGGCGGGACCGCAGTGCTCAACGCCGATGACGAATACGTATCCCAGTTCGGGCGGGATTATCACGGGAAAGTTCTGACCTTCGGCATACGTCACCCGGCGGACGTGCGCGCGGAGAACGTCGAGGAGCGCGGACTCGAAGGCTCAGCTTTCGATTTGATCGCCGGCAGTTGCCGGCAGAGCATCAGGCTGCCGCTGCTGGGGCGGCATAACGTATACAACGCGCTGGCGGCCGCCACAGTAGGAATGGAAGCCGGCATTGCGCCCTCCGAGGTCGCCGAGGCGCTGGCGGCACTCTCGCCCCAGGACAAGCGTGGACAGTTGATCGAGGTTGCTGGCGCGACTGTAGTCAATGATTGCTACAATTCGAATCCAAAGGCGCTGGAGGCGATGGTAAGTGCGTTCGCGCGCCTTCCGGCGCGACGGCGCATCGTGGTGGCGGGAGAGATGCTTGAACTCGGCCCGACGGCGGCTGAGTTGCATCGACAGTGCGGTACGTCCATCGCTAAGAATGGGATTGATGTCCTGCTCGGGGTGCGCGGCGCGGCGCGGCAGATGATCGAGGGGGCGCGCGAGGCAGGAATGGCTGCCGAGTTCGTCGATACGCCACAGCAGGCGGGCGAGTGGCTGGCGCGCGAGGTGCGCCCCGGCGACGCCGTACTGCTCAAGGCTTCGCGCGGAGTAAAGCTGGAAGGCGCGCTTCAAGCCTGGCGGGCCTATCGCGAGGCTGCTGCAGCGCGATAAAAGTCGGAAGCAAGGCGGAGGCAGATTGCTTTATTGGCTGTTGTACGTAAAACTTTTTCCCTTCTTCTCGCCTTTCCGCATCTTCCGTTATCTGACGTTCCGGACGGCCTTTGCCAGTCTGACGGCGCTGGCGACGGGGCTGATCGTCGGTCCGGCGGTGATCCGCAGCCTGCGCGAGTTCCAGATCGGCCAGTACATCCGCGAAGAAGGTCCCAAGGCCCACCAGAAGAAAGCCGGCACGCCCACCATGGGCGGAGTGCTGATTGTCATTTCTACTCTGGTGCCGACGTTGCTGTGGGCCGATCTCAGCAACATCTACGTGTGGATCGCCGTTCTTTCCACCATCGCCTTCGCTTCCATCGGCTTCGCTGACGATTACCTGAAGGTCATCCACCATCGCAATCTGGGATTGACGGGGAAGACCAAGCTGATGCTGCAAATCCTCACCAGCCTGGTGGTGGGGGTAGTGCTGATGCTGCTGACCGCCAGCGGCGACTACTCCACCCACCTGATAGTTCCCTTCCTGAAGCGGTTTCGTCCTGATTTGGTGATCACTCACCTGATGCGCAACCCGTACATGTGGCCGATCGCCTTCCTGCCATTCATGGCTTTCGTCGTGCTGGTGATCGTGGGATCGTCGAATGCGGTCAATCTGACGGACGGGCTGGACGGACTGGCCATCGGGTGCACCGTCATCGCCGCCGGGGCGCTGGCAGTGCTCACCTACGTTAGCGGCCACGCCGTGTTCGCCGGATATCTCGAACTGCAACGCATGCCCCAGGTTGGTGAGCTGACTATCTTCTGCGGGTCGATGGTCGGAGCCAGCATCGGCTTCCTCTGGTACAACGCCCACCCGGCTGAGATTTTCATGGGCGATGTGGGTTCGCTGGCGCTCGGCGGCGCCATCGGCACCATCGCCGTGATCATCAAGCAGGAGCTGCTGCTGCCCTTCATCGGCGGCGTTTTCGTGATTGAAGCAGTGTCGGTGATCCTGCAAGTTGGGTCGTACAAGTTGCGGCGGAAGCGCATCTTCAAGATGGCGCCCCTGCACCACCACTTTGAGCTGCTGGGATGGTCGGAGTCCAAGATCATCGTCCGCTTCTGGATCGCCTCGCTGGTATTTGCACTTTTTGCACTGACTACGCTGAAGTTGCGCTAGCGCGTGCCGCGGTTCGTGGTAGAAGTGAGTTAGCCATTGGACGTCAAAGGCAAACGCGTTCTCGTGGTCGGCCTGGGTAAGTCGGGCGTGGCCTCGGCGATGTTCTTGAAAGACCGCGGCGCGCGCGTCACTGTTTCCGACGCCAAGACCGAAGACCAGCTCCGTTCGGCCATCCCCACGCTCCTCGACAGAGGTATCTCGGTCGAGACCGGCGGCCACGGCGAGCGCACCTTCCGCGACCAGGACCTGATCGTGGTGAGCCCGGGTGTTCCCACGGACGTGCCGCAACTGGAGAAAGCCCGCGCCCACGGCATCCCCATCATCGGCGAAGTCGAGCTGGCTTCACGCTTTCTGAAGGGGCACATCATCGCCATCACCGGCTCGAACGGTAAGACCACCACCACCGCACTCGCCGGCGAGGTTATCGGCATGGGTGGATACGAAGTGCTGGTAGGTGGCAACATCGGCACCCCTGCGGTTTCGCTGGTCTCCGATGCCACCTCGGACACGTACAACGTCCTCGAAATTTCCAGCTTCCAGCTCGAGAGCATCCAGACGTTTCACCCGGAAATTGCCGTCATCATCAACATCACGCCCGACCATCTCGACCGTCACCATAGCTTCGACGCCTATGTGCGAGCCAAAGCGCGGATCTTCGAGAACCAGACTGCTCAGGACCATGCGGTCCTGAACGCCGATGATCCGACCTGCGCCGTTCTCGCCGGCAAGACCAAGGCTCAGATGCACTGGTTCAGTCGCATGAAGAAAGTCGAGCGCGGCGCGTTCCTCCATGAGGGGAAGATCTTTTCGCGCGACGAGGGCGGTGAGCAGGAAATCATGCCGGCGAGCGGCATCACGCTGAAAGGCACGCACAACCTTGAGAATGTGCTGGCCGCGGTTTGCGTCGGACGCATCGTCGGCTGCGAACCGCACCGCATTCGCCGCGCCGTCGAGGAGTTCAAAGCGGTCGAGCACCGGCTGGAGTACGTCACCACAATCCAGGGGGTGGAGTACTACAACGACTCCAAGGCGACGAACGTGGACGCCACCATCAAGGCCCTCGAATCCTTTCCCGGCAACATTCACATCATCCTGGGCGGCAAGGACAAGGGCAGTGACTACGCGCTCCTGAAGGACCTGCTGCACTCGCGCGCCAAGCGTGCGTATACGATCGGCGCTGCGGCGCAGAAGATCGAAGCGCAGATCGCCGGTGCCGTCCCCGTGCTCCGCGCCGAGACGCTGGAGACGGCGGTGAAGCGGGCCGCTGAGTCCGCCGCGCCGGGAGACATCGTGCTGCTGGCCCCGGCCTGCGCCAGCTTCGACCAGTTTGAAAGCTTCGAGCACCGCGGGCGCGTTTTCAAGGAAGCGGTGCACGCGCTGGCCGTGCGCAAGACGCCTAGCGAGGTGGGAGGAGCCGCGTGAGAATTGAGTCATTGATTCATTGGGTCATTGAGTCATTAGTGCCTGAAGTTAATGGCACAATGACTCAATGGCTCAATGACTCAATCGTTTGTGAGTTGTGGTTGCTGAATGGCTAAAAGAGTCAGCGTCGACAAAACGCTGTTCATCGTGACCCTGCTGCTGGTGTTTATCGGGCTGGTGATGGTGTTCAGCGCTTCGGCAGTGATGGCCAAAGAGCGCTTCGGCTCGGCCTACACGTTTCTGTTTAAGCAGATGGTCTGGGCGGTCGCTGGCTTGATCGCCATGCTGATCGCCATGAACGTGGACTACCGTCGCTACAAGCATCCGGCCGTCGTGTTCTCTTTGTTGGGCGTCACGTTGATCCTGCTGGTGGCGGTGTTCTTTCTCGACCGTTCGCACAACACCCATCGCTGGATTCGCCTCGGCCTGCTGTCGTTCCAGCCGTCGGAACTGGCGAAGCCTGCGCTCATCCTGTTTCTGGCTTATTTCCTGGAGAACCGCACCAATGCGATGGACGACTGGCGGCAGACGCTGCTTCCCGCTGCAATCCCTGTCGTGGTCTGCTCCGGACTGATTCTCAAGCAGCCCGACCTGGGCACGTCCGTCGTCTGCCTGGTTATCAGCGCCATCATTCTGTTCGTCGCAGGCATGCGGTTGCGCTATCTGGGTTATGCTGCGCTGGCGGCCATCCCGGTGCTTTATCTCACGATTTTCCGCGTAAAGTGGCGCTACGAGCGCATCCTGGCGTTCCTCGACCCGTGGAAAGACCCCCAGGGACGCGGCTTCCACATCATCCAATCGCTGATTGCTGTCGGCACTGGCGGGTTCGCGGGCCTGGGGCTGATGGAGGGCAAGCAGAAGCTCTTCTATCTGCCGGAGCCGCACACCGACTTCATCTTCGCCGTGGTCGCCGAAGAGATGGGGTTGCTGGGTGCGCTAGCCGTGGTGACACTCTTCGTCATCTTCCTTTACCGCGGGATGCGCGCCGCGCTCACGACCGAAGACATCTTCGCGCGCTACCTGGCCACCGGCATCACCTCGATGATCGTGGTACAGGCCGTATTCAACATCAGCGTGGTGCTGGGCCTGATGCCTACCAAGGGAATCCCGCTGCCATTCATCTCCTACGGCGGCTCGTCGCTGTTCGTGATGCTGACTTGCGTGGGTGTGCTGCTGAACATCACGCAGAGCACCGACTGATATGCGCGCGGTATTGGCCGGAGGCGGAACCGGCGGCCACGTCATCCCGGCGCTGGCCATCGCCCAGGAGTTGCGCGATCTCTACTCGGCCGAAGTCATGTTCGTGGGCACTCGGCGCGGCATCGAGAACCGCCTGGTACCCGCCGCCGGCTTCGAACTCCGCCTGGTGGAAGTCGGAGCGCTGAAGAACGTCAGCGTCGCGCGGCGGATCGAGACCCTGACGGCGCTGCCGGCCGCGATCTTCCGCTCGTGGAAGATCCTCAGCAATTTCCGGCCGGACGTCGTGATCGGCGTGGGCGGATACGCTTCCGGACCGGCGATGCTGGCGGCGGCGCTCTCCGGCGTGCCTACCCTGGTATTCGAGCCCAACGTCGTGCCTGGATTCGCCAATCGGGTCATGGCGCCGATCGTCTCGGCGGCTGGCGTTCACTTCCAGGAGACTCGTCGTCATTTCCAGCGCTGCCAGGTCACCGGCGTGCCCGTGCGGCGGGCGTTTTTCAGCCTGCCGCCCAAGCCGCCGGGCGGACCCCCAACGCTGCTGGTCTTCGGCGGCAGCCAGGGCGCGCACGCCATCAATGAAGCCGTAACTAACTCGCTGGCAGCACTCATCGAGCGCGTCCCGGGCATCCACCTCATCCATCAGACCGGCGAGCGCGACTATAATGACGCGCAGGCGGCTTACCGGCGCTCGGGCGTGGGTGCTGAAGTCTTTCCCTTTATCGAGGACATGCCGAAGATGTTCGCGCGCGCTGACCTGCTGATGTGCCGCTCCGGAGCCAGCACCGTCGCCGAGGTGACCGCCGCCGGGAAGCCGGCCATTTTTATTCCCTTTCCGCACGCCGCTGACGATCACCAGTTGCGCAACGCCGAAGCTCTCGCGCGCGCCGGAGCGGCTGTGCTGATAGCGGAGAAGGATTTGACCAGCGAAGGGCTGGTCAGAGTGGTGCGGGAACTATTGTGCGATCCGGCGCGGCTGGCGCGGATGTCAGCGGCCTCGCGCAAGCTGGCGCATCCCGACGCCGCGCGCGAAATCGCGCTGATGGCTGGAAGGCTGGCAGGCGTGCCGGCGTAAGGGAAGCGCCGCGGATCCGTGCGGATCAACGCGGATTTTCTGTTTTGTTTTTGACCCGTGTTTAGCCGCGTAAATCCGCGGCGAAGACGTTCTTCATGTTTGCCAAGATCCAACGCGTGCATTTTGTCGGCATCGGCGGCATCGGCATGAGCGGCATTGCCGAGGTGCTGCTTAATCTGGGCTACAAGATTTCCGGCTCCGACCTGAAGCCATCGCCGGTGACCGACCGCCTGGCCACGCTGGGCGCCACCATCTTTGAAGGCCATCGCGCGGAGAACGTCGCGGGCGCAGAAGTGGTGGTCATCAGCTCTGCTGTTACATACCAGAACCCCGAGGTTGTGGAGGCCCGCAAGCGCCACATCCCGGTGATTCAGCGCGCCGAGATGCTGGCCGAGCTGATGCGGCTGAAGTACGGCATCGCCGTGGCTGGCATGCACGGAAAGACCACCACTACTTCGATGATCGCCGCGGTGCTGGCTGCGGGCGGTCTCGATCCCACGGTGGTTGTGGGCGGGCGCGTGGACGCCATGGGCTCGAACGCGCGGCTCGGCAAGTCGCACTATCTGGTCGCCGAGGCCGACGAGAGCGACCGCTCGTTCCTTAAGCTCTCGCCGATCCTGGCGGTGGTGACCAACATTGATCGCGAGCACATGGACTGCTATCGCGACATGGCCGACGTCGAGCAAGCCTTCGTTGAGTTCATGGACCGCGTGCCATTCTACGGCATGGTGGTGGTGTGTAACGATGATGACCGCCTGCGCGCGCTGCTGCCGAAGCTACGCCGCCGCGTGATGACCTATGGCTTGCGTCCGGACTCGGATTTCCGTGTGGTGGACTCGGAGACGCCCCGCGTCGACGGACACGAACGGCCCATGAGCCGCTTCCGTGTGGACTACCGCGGACAGTCGCTGGGCGACTTTCATCTCCACGTGCCGGGGCGGCACAACATCCTGAATGCCACCGCCGCAATTGCCGTGGGCGTGGGCTTGGAGGTTGCTCCGGACGCCATCTGTCGCGCTCTGGAGAAGTTCCGCGGCGTCGACCGCCGATTCCAGTTGCGCGGGTGCGTGGGCGAGATCAGCGTGATCGACGACTATGGCCACCATCCCACCGAGATTCGCGCCACGCTGTCCGCTGCCCGCCAGTGCGGCTACAAGCGCGTGCACGTGGTCTTTCAGCCGCACCGCTACACCCGCACGCAGGACCTGGCCGACCAGTTCGCCACCGCCTTCGGCGATGCCGACTCGCTGTTCGTGCTCGACATCTACGCCGCCAGCGAGCCACCTATCGAAGGGATCACTGGTGAGCGCCTGGCGCGGCACATCGCCGACATGGGCAAGCGCGAGGCGACCTATGCCCCTTCCTTCGGCGACGCCGTCGAAAGAGTCACCGCCGCTGCCCGGCCCGGTGACATGATCCTGACTCTCGGCGCGGGCAGCGTGTCGCAGCTCGGGCCACAGATTCTCGAGCGTCTGGAGGCACGGCGAAACAGGGAGCCGCTGACAATCGGCAGTTAGCACCTACCCGGTGCTGCCGGATTTTTTTCACAGAAAAACTCGTGCGCGTACCCAAGTCTGCATCTGCAATTTCCGCAAATGACGTTATAGTGAATTCTCGGCGATCACTTCCGACAAAACGGCCTGATGTCGCGCGCAAACCTCACGCGAGAGGAGGAGACCCTGTTCGAGCCACGCTCTGGCGTGGCCCGCGGGGCCGTTGCCGAGGATGATTCGCCCCGCGTCCTCGACCTCGATCCGGAAGAAGAATCCCCGTTCTTGCGCGCGCAGAGGCGTGTACCCGTGCGGCGCGGCCCCCTGGCCAAGAAGACTGCCAACCGCCTGAAAATCGTGCTGGTGGCGCTGGCGGTCGTGGGGACACTCGTAGTCTGCGCATCGGTCCTGTACAGCTACGGCGAGCATTCCTGGCGTTTCCGCATCCGCTCCAGCAACAGCATCGAAATCGGCGGGACGCAGACCGTCCCGCGCCGGCAGGCGATGGAAGTGTTCGCCGCCGACCTGGGGCGGAACATCTTCTCGGTTCCCCTGGCGGAGCGCCGTCGGCAACTGGAGGCGATTCCCTGGGTGGAGTCGGCGACGGTGATCCGCCTGCTGCCCGACCGCCTGCGCGTAGACCTGACCGAACGCGCGCCCCTAGCCTTCGTGCGCATGGGCTCGCGGATCGCGCTGATCGACCGCAACGGGGTAATCATGGAGCTGCCGCGCTCCCGCAAATATTCTTTTCCGGTAATCAAGGGCATGAGCGAGTCGGAGCCGCTCTCCACGCGCGCCGCCCGCATGCAGATGTATAGCGCGCTCATGAGGGAGCTCGACTCCGAGGGCGCCCATTATTCCGCAGACCTCAGCGAAGTGGACCTCTCCGATTCGGAGGACGTGAAGGCGGTGGTGGCCGATCCTGGGGGCGCCGTTTTGGTCCACCTGGGGAGCAGCGACTTCCTGCGGCGCTACAAGACATACCTCGCGCACCTGCAGGAGTGGCGGCAGCAGTTCCAGAAGGTGGAATCCGTGGATCTGCGGTATGAGCGGCAGATCATCGTCAATCCGGATTCCGGCCCGCATCCGACCAAACTGCACCCGGCGCCCGCACCCCCGCACAAGGCCGTGGCGAAGCCGGCAGTAGCCAAGTCGGCGGCGACGAGCAAAACGGCGGCAGCCAAGCGAACCGCGACGGCCAAGCCAGTGGTAGCGGCTCAACCTGCGGCTAAGCCGGCGGCATCGGCGCAACCAGCGATTAAGAAACCAGCAGCGACGGCTTCGCCAGCCATCACCAAGCCGGCGTCGTCGTCTCAGGCCAAGAAACCAAGTCCAGTCCACAAGCCGTCGCCGCAGACGGTGAAAGAGCCGGGCACAGGAACCCAATAAGCCATGGCACGGTTCGAGCAGAATTTGTTGACGGCGATCGACATCGGCAGCGCGAAGACCTGCGCGCTGGTGACCGAGCTCACCGAGCGTGGCCCGCGCTATTGCGGGCACGGCGTCAGCGACGCTCGCGGCTCGCGCAAAGGCGTGATTGTTGACCTGGAGAAAGCCGCTGCCAGCGTGCAGCGCGCGGTCGAGCAGGCGGAGCGGATGGTGGGCGCGGCAGTGGAGCGGGCGCTGGTGGGCGTTGCCGGTCCGCACGTGCGCGGGGTGAGCAGCCGCGGCGGCATCAGCCTGGGTTCGCGCGCGCGCGAGATCGGCCGGGAAGATATTCGCCAGGCGGTGGACCGGGCCCGCGCCTTCAACCTGCCAGAAGACCGCCAGACCCTGCACCTGCTGCCGCAGCAGTTCATCCTTGACGAGCAGGATGGCATCCGCGATCCGGAAGGAATGGTCGGTACCAGACTGGAAGCGCAGGTGCACGTGGTGACGGCGTCGGCAACGGCAGCCCAGACCGTGGTGACGGCGCTGAATCGCGCCGGCATCCACGTGGACGACACTATCTACGAACCGCTGGCCTCGGCTGACGCGCTTTTGCGCGTGGATGAACGCGAGCTGGGCGTCTGCCTGGCCGACATCGGCGCCGGTTCCACCGACTTGATTGTGTATTACGAGGGCGCGATCGTGCATACCGGCGTGGTGCCCATCGGAGGCGACCACTTCACCAACGACGTGGCCGTAGGTCTGCGCACGCCCCTGGCAGAGGCCGAGAAGATTAAGAAGTTGTTCGGGTGTGCCGTGGTCACGAAGATCCCGGAGGGCAATGAGATCGAGGTGCCATCGGTCGGCGACCGGCCTTCGCGGCTGATGCCACAGCGCTTCCTGTGCGAGGTGCTGCAAGCGCGCGCACAGGAACTGTTCGAGCACGTGCGCGAGAACCTGCGCCACGCTGGTGTGCTGGAGCTATGCGGCGCCGGCATCTTGCTCACCGGCGGCGGCGCGCGACTGAATGCCATCGCTGAAACCGCCGAGCACGTGCTGCGCCATCCGGTCCGGCTGCCCCTGCCTGCTCCGGTGGACAAGATGCCTGCCGAGCTGGCCGCGCCCGAATTCGCAGCGGTGATCGGCATGATCTTCTACGGCAACCGCATGCGACTGGTCCGCAACGCACAGGAGCAGGGCCTCACTGCCCGGCTACGCGCGCTGTTCGAAAAGAAAACCGGATGGCAGGGAACCAACCCGGTCACTAGTGAGCAGCGATGAAGCAAGGCAATGTTCGAAGTGATTTCAAGAGAGTCAAGTGAAGGGGCACGACTTTAAGTCGTGCCGCTGCGGGAACCGGGCTGTTAGCCCCTGGGGTTGATGATGAGCGAAAAATCCGACAAGAAAGACATCCGCATCCATTTCCACGACGACGCGCACAATCAGGCCAAGATCAAGGTGATCGGCGTGGGCGGCGGCGGCAGCAACGCCGTCAATCGCATGATCGACGCCAAGGTCGAGGGCGTGAATTTCGTGGTCGCCAATACCGACCTGCAGGCATTGCAAATGGCGCGCGCCCCCGTCAAGATCCAGCTTGGGGTCAAGCTGACCAACGGCCTGGGCGCGGGCGCGAATCCCGAAGTCGGGCGCAAGGGCGCGCTGGAAGACGCCGACAAGGTCATCGAGGCGCTGGAAGGCGCGGACATGGTGTTCGTCACCGCCGGCCTGGGCGGCGGTACCGGCACAGGTGCGGCGCCGATCATCGCGTCGCTGGCCAGCGAGATGGGCGCGCTCACCGTGGCGGTGGTCACCAAGCCGTTCGCCTTCGAAGGCAAGCGGCGCATGCAACAGGCGGAGCGCGGGCTCGCGGAACTGATCGATTCCGTGGACACCACCATCGTCATTCCCAACGAGAAGCTGCTGGCGGTGGCGCAGAACGCCGGCTTCTTCGAATCGTTCCGTGTGGCGGACGACATCCTGCGCCAGGCGGTGCAGGGCATCTCCGACATCATCACCATACCCGGCATCATCAATCGCGACTTCGCAGATGTGAAGGCGATCATGGCCGGCATGGGCTATGCCGTAATGGGCACGGCCACCGCCAAGGGCGAGCGCCGCGCCGTGGAAGCGGCGCAGAAGGCCATCGCCTCGCCACTGCTCGAGGCTGGCGCCATCGACGGCGCGCGCGGCATCCTGATCAACATCACCGGCTCCAGTTCCTTGAAGCTGGCCGAGGTGAACGAGGCTTCCACCATCATCCAGAACGCCGCGCACGAGGACGCCAACATCATCTTCGGCGCCGTGCTGAACGAGCAGATGAAGGAGGAAGTGAAGATCACGGTCATCGCCACCGGCTTCAAGACCGACAATCCGCAGCGCCGCGAGCGCACGCTGAATGCCAAGTCGGAGGGCATCGCCAGCACACGCGGTGGATTTGTGCCAACCGCACCCACTCCGCCTCCCAGCGTGACCGTGACCAGCGTCCCTCCCGACCGCGCGGTAGCCGTGGCCGCCGCGGAGCACAACGCCATGAGCATGCTGCCGGAGATGCCGCCCCCGCTCCCGGAGGAAGACCTCGACGTGCCGGCCTTCATCCGCAAGCGTGGAGAGATCCAGTAGGTCCATTTCGCACAGCACTACGCCCTGGTCGATGGGGTGTGCGACCAAGGTCTTGGGGCTCGCGCGTGGACGATTGTCTCGGTCGGTGTCCTGTCGACGGTCACATCTAGTTGGGTAGGACCAGGATTCATGGTCATGGATTAATCGCTGAGAACAGGGCTTAGCACAAGTCATACGGCAGATCACCCAAGCGTCCCCCCACACCCCCTCAACCCTTGAACCCGCACTGCGAACCATCCCGGCCAATTGGCGGGGGCCGGGTTCGCGCCTAAGCTCAGGGGCGATGAGTTTGCGAGCCCTGCTGGTTAGCCGGGATGAAGACGCAGTGTCGGTCCTGCGGTCGGTGATGCGCGACCTTCGCGTGGAGAGCGAAGTATGCGCCGAGCTCGGGCCCGCAGTGGAGCGGCTGGCGCAGGGCGCGACCTCGGCCGTAGTGGTGGACTACGACGTGGAATGCGCCACCGAACTGCTGAAGCTGACGCGGCAGGATTATGCCGGCAGTTGCGTGGCAATGGCCATGGTCAAGGGCTTGGCCAGCATCCAGGCAGCCTATGACATGGGTGTGAAGTTCGTGCTGATGAAGCCGGTCAGCGTCGACGCCGCCACGCGCAGTCTGGGCGAGGCCACGGCGCTGATGGAGCGCATGCTGCATCGTCCGGCGCGCCGGGTGGTACCGACCCTGGCTTACGTCAGCTTTGCGGAGGCGCTCGATCCCGCCATCATCCTCGACCTCAGCGAAGGCGGCATGGCCATCCAGGCCTTGCAGGCGGTCGAAGCGGACGGGCCGCTGCACCTGCAATTCGACCTCCCAGGTTCGCTCGACAGTATGAGCGTTGCGGGCGAGATCGTTTGGGCCGACTCCTCCGGACGCGCCGGCTTGCGCTTTCTCAATCTGTCGGAGGACCAGCAGCAGCGGCTGCGCGACTGGGTGCGAAGCACTGGCGGATGCCTGTGGACGGCGACCAACCTCGCAGATCATCCACCAGTGCCGCTCCAGCCGCCGCCGGGCGATGACTGGAATGTGAAGGTATGGCCTGAGCCTGCCACTGTAGCGCAGCGCATCTTCTCCACGTTGATCGATGCGGCTATCGTGCTGCTCGGCAGCCTTTTGTTCTTCGTTGCGTTCCTGGCCTGGGTACGCCATCTGCCGGGGTCGCCCTGGGCATGGCTGATCGCTCTGCTCGTGCCCTGTGCGTTCTGGGGCGTCTACCTCTACCTGTTTCTCGCCCATCCCCGGGGCACGCCGGGGATGCAGATGGCGGAGAACGGGAGGGCTGCCGCGGACCGGCCGGAGATGTTCGACCTGGTGCCGCCCTCGCCGCTCGTCTCTGCCAGTTCGCGAGTCTTAACCTGGTTGAAAGCCCAGTCGGCGGGCGCTTCAAAAGGTGAGGCCGGCGACGACGCTCTGGCCACGGTTTCGTCCCCGGCCGGCGGCCCCGCCCGCTCCGGGAATGGCCTCTCGCTTTCCTGAATCGGCGCGCGCCCCCACAATTACCAAAGCCTCGGCACTGCCGCAACTCCCGCAGAAGCGACTGCATCCTTTATTCTCAGGACGAATGACCGTTATCAGCCAGGGATACCTCTGGTTAACCAGAAAGGTGACCTCAGCGGAGGGGCGCCGGAGTTTTGGCGTTGCAATCGGGGCACGGACTTTCGTACTATTCGGCAGTTCCCCCCGAGAATGTAGCGGCTCCAGCTCCGGCATGGCCGAAGGTGACCAGTGGTGTTCGCAGTCGCCATATCTGTTTGAATTAGGTATTAGGGAAAATGCTGAAGCAAAGATTCATCGCTCTTTTCGTCCTGATTGTTAGTATCGCCGTCCTCCTGTCGACGGACGCCCGGGCGCGTTCAACGCGTACCAGCAACAGTTCGTCATCCTCCAGCATCACCGAGAGTCCACACACTCAAAGGCGGATTGCTCGCCTGCGGCATACCCGGGCGGCGCGCGCCAGATACACCCGCCGTCACCGTCGCTCCTATGAGCGTTTCTACACCAGTTCCTACGCTGAAGACGTAACCGAGGGCGATGTGATCGCGGGCGAAGACCCGGTGGTTCGAGCCGCCGCCATCGAAGCGCTGGGCAATATGAATGGCACGGTGGTGGCCATTGATCCGGACAGCGGCCGCGTGCTCAGCATGGTGAATCAGAAGCTGGCGCTCTCCGGCGGTGCGCAGCCCTGCTCGACTATCAAGCTGGCAGTCGCGCTGGCAGCGCTGAACGAGCGTATCGTGAGCAAAGAAACGGAGATTATGCTCGGGCGTCGTTCACGCATGAACCTGACGGAGGCCTTGGCGCATTCCAACAATGCCTATTTCGAGGCCCTCGGGCGTCGCCTAGGTTTCGAGAAGGTCAGCTATTACGCGCACGAGTACGGGCTGGGCGAGCTGGCCGGCTACAACATTCCCGGCGAGCATTTGGGCGTGTTCCCCAGCCGCGAGCTGGCGGCCAACGCCGGAGGCGTGGCCAAGATGTGCTCGTTCGGCGAGAGCATCTCCATCACCCCGTTGCAACTGGGGGCGCTGGTGTCGGCCATCGCCAACGGTGGCACGCTGTTCTACCTGCAGCATCCCGTGGGGCCGCAGGAAGTAGCGGGATTCGTGCCCAAGGTCAAGCGGCAGCTCGATATCGCGCCGCTGGTCCCCGAGATGGCAGACGGCATGGCGGGCGCGGTTCAGTATGGCACCGCGCGCAGCGTCCGCTACAACTTCAGCGAAGAGCCGGTGCTGGGCAAAACCGGCACCTGCTCGCACGACGGTACGCGCTTCGGATGGTTCGCCTCCTACGCCAAGACGGATCGAGGACGAATTGCGGTGGTGGTATTCCTGCAGGGCGGGCGTCCCACCTTCGGTCCTAAGGCGGCGGAGATCGCCGGGCGCATGTACCGCAACCTCTACGACCACAACTTCTTCGTGAATGCGCCCAACACTCACGCCAGCAGTGGTCCACAGACAGTCGGCGTTTCTCAGTAATTGCTGCGTTCTCTGATTCAGCCTCTCTGCGGAGAGGCTGTTTTGTTGGGGGTCGGCTTCCCTCGTGCGTCGAGTCTTGCTCGCGAGCGAGTGATATCATCCCGGACCCATGAGACGGCATGTGTTGCTGGCGTGCGTGTTGTGCCTGGCCGCGGCAGGCGCTGAGCAACAGCCGCCGAAGACGCAGTATCCCGTCGAATTCTTTCCCCTGCAGATCGAAGGCCAAAATCTGCGTATGGCGTTTCGCGATGTCAAGCCCACGGCGGCGGCAAACGGCCGGGCGGTCCTGCTGCTGCACGGCAAGAATTTCTCCGGATTCTACTGGGAGCGCGTGATCGGCTTGCTGGCCTCGCGGGGTTTCCGCGTCGTGGCGCCGGACCAGATCGGCTTCGGTCTTTCCTCGCGGCCTGATATTCATTACAGCTTCCACGAGATGGCAGCGAATACGAAGGCGCTGCTCAATCACCTGGGCATTGCGCGAGCGGTGGTCGTGGGCCATTCCATGGGCGGCATGCTGGCCACGCGATTCACTCTCATGTATCCCGGCGCGGTGGAAAGGCTGGTGCTCGAAGATCCGATCGGTCTCGAGGACTATCGCACCTTTGTTCCCTACGCCTCGATCGAGGAGCTGTACAAGAACGAATTGAACGCCACGCAGGAGAGCTTCCTGAGCTACCAGAAGTCGTATTACACAAGCTGGAAGCCAGAGTACGAACCTTATATGCACGACCAGGCCTGGGTCTTGGGAACGGGCGAATATCCGCGCGCCGCGCTGGCCGCAGCGTTGACCTCCGAAATGATCTATGAACAGCCGGTGTGCTACGAATTCTCGCGTATCCGAGCGCCGACGTTGCTCATCATCGGCCGGGAAGACCGCACCGTGCCGGGCAAGGCGCGGCTCTCCCCGGAGATGAAGGCCATCGCGGGTGACTATCCCAAGCTGGGCAAGAAAACGCAGGACATGATCCGGGGATCGAAGCTGGTGGAGGTTCCGAACTGCGGGCACATTCCGCACATCGAGCAGCCGGAGGTGTTCGACACGGCGCTGCTGTCATTCCTGGCGGATTGACGCAGCCGCTGTTCGCCTGTGCGGCCACCTCCGCCGTCAACACTTTCAGCCATTTATATGAGTTATATTGGTGGGTGTCGCGGTGATCCGTCCCCATTTACAGCCCAAGCTCTTGATAGCAGCATGGGCACTGCTGTGCCTGCTGGTAGCAGGCTGCAGCAAGAGCAGCGGCAAGCCGAAGGAGTACGCCTATGTCTCAGCGCCGGAAGCCTCTCTGCGCGACCAGCTCGCGACCGTTTACAAGAAGGTTGGCAAGGTGCAGAACGGCGACCGCGTTGAGGTGCTGGAAAAATACCGGCGCTTCGTGCGCGTACGCAATGAAGCCAATGAAATAGGCTGGATCGAGCAGCGCTACCTGACCAGCCCCGAGGTTTATGAGCAGTTCCAGAACCTGGCCGCCGAGCACGCCGGGGACCCGCTGCAGGCCCCGGCGACCACGCGCTACGCCACCAACCTGCACGTCACACCCGACCGCGAGGGCGAGCACCTCTACCAGTTGAAAGAAGGCAGCAAGGTGGAGGTGCTGGCGCGCGCGACCTCGGAGAAGCCTGTGCCCCAGGGGGCGCAGCCCAAGCCGGCCATTGCCAAAAAGGGTAAAGAGAAGGCGGAGACTCCTTCGAAGCCGATGGAGGACTGGTGGCTGGTGCGCGTGCCTCCGCCCGCTGGCGGTACCACGCCGGCGCGGGTGGGATGGGTGCTGGCGCGGATGGTGGACCTCGATGTGCCTGTCGAGATCGGGCAGTACGCCGAGGGCCAGCGTATCGTGGCGTTTTTCGTCCTCAACCACGTGGATGATCTCAACAAGCAGGTTCCGCAATACCTGGTCGCGCTGAACGAGCCGCGCGATGGCACGCCGTTCGACTACAACCAGATCCGCGTCTTCACCTGGAACCTCAAGCGGCACCGTTATGAGACCGCCTATCGCGAGCGCAAGCTCGAGGGCTTGCTACCGATTCGCGTCGGCCAGCAGGATTTCGAGAAAGAGGGCAAGCTGCCGATCCTCACGCTGCGGGTGAAGGACGATGCCGGCAATGTCGATGTCCGCACCTACAAGCTCAACGGCGTGATGGTGCGCCGCGTGCTCCCTCCCGGCCAGGAGAAGCCGGCGGCTGCGCGGGCATCCGCGCGCAAGGGGCTTCGCCGCTAAGAGTAAAACTCGGCGATGGTCTCCACCACGTAACGTTGCTCGTCGGCGGTCAACTCGGGGAACATGGGCAGGGCCAGCACTTCGCGCGCAGCGCGCTCCGATTCCGGCAAGTCGCCCTCACGATATCCCAGGTAGGAAAAGCATTTCTGCATATGCAGGGGCAGGGGGTAGTAGACCTCCGTGGCGATGCGGCGCGACGCGAGGAACGCGCGCAGTTCGTCGCGGCGGCTGGCACGGATGACGTACTGGTGGAATATGTGGTGGGCCTGGGGCGCGATTTCAAGGAGGCGAACCGGGGCCAGCGACGTCGGCCGCGCTGCAACCAGTCCGGAGCGCACGAACAATCGATCGTATTCGGCGGCGCGTTCGCGGCGCTGGGCGTTCCAGCGCTCCAGGTGCCGCAGCTTCACTCGCAGGACCGCCGCTTGCAGGGCATCCAGACGGCTGTTGGCGCCGATCTCGTCGTGCCGGTAGCGCTCGCTGATGCCGAGATTGCGCAGGCGCCGGATACGGTCGGCGCACGCAGCATCGCCGGTCGCCACACAGCCGGCATCGCCAAAGGCTCCCAGATTCTTGGTGGGATAAAAACTGAACGCGGCCGCCGTGCCCAGTGTTCCCGCCCGCTTTCCGCGCCACAGGGCGCCAAAGGCCTGCGCGGCATCTTCGACGACGGCCAGCTTGTGTTCGGCGGCGATGCGCTCGAATGCGTCCATATCGGCGCATTGCCCGTAGAGGTGCACGGGAAGCAGCGCGCGCAACCCGGCCGGCAGCGAGCGAATAATACGCTGCTCGACCGGCGCCGGATCGAGGTTCAGTGTGCGCGGGTCGATGTCCATCAGCACGGGCCGGGCGCCGGCGCGCACGATAGCGGCGGCGGAAGAGTAAAAACTGAACGCGCTGGTGATGACCTCGTCTCCCGGTCCCACGCCCGAGGCCACCAGCGCGAGCCACAGGGCGTCGGTGCCGGACGCGCAGCCCACCACGAAGGACGCGCCCAGATAGGCAGCGGCTTCGCGTTCGAACGCCGCTACCTCGTCGCTCAGGATGAACTGCTGCGATTCGGTGACGCGCCGGAGCGCCTCGTCGACTTCGCTCCGGATCTCGGCATGCTGCCGCCTCAGGTCCAGCAGAGGGACGTCGCGAGCCGCGATTTTGGTGGCGGACTCCTTCACGGGAGTGGGGATTGTAGCACTGGACTCCAGGCGAGGCAGTGCCGGAGGCGGCGCGCCCACCTCGAGTGACGCGGTCCACTCCCCGAGCGTGAGGCGCAAACTATCGAGGGCAATGCCGTAGTAGGCACTGGGATACTCCGCCAGCTTGCGGCTGGCGCGCGCCAAAAGCGACTGCGCTCCCACCGTGTTCCCGGTCGAGTAATGGTGCAGGCCGACCGCGGCCTGGATGACCGCCTGCAGGAAGTCCTTCTCCTTACCCTGTAATTCCCGCCACACGTCTTCCAGCACTTCGTGGGCCTCGAAGTAGCTGCCGGCATTGAAGAGCTGGATGCCGTGGCGGAGTTTGGTGGCGTCCACCCCGCCTATTCTGCCACGATGCGCTATCTCGAGGCCTCAGCTATAATCCAGGCCCCGCAGACGCCTTGGGTATACGGGAGAAAATCTCGTGCGAAAAATGCCGCGAGTTTTGGCCTTGTTTGCCACCCTACTTGTTTGGGGTTCTGCCATGGCGCAACAGAAAACCGTTCGGGAGGAAGACAAAGACCGAGCAGCCATTGCGCAGACGGTGGATCGGCTGCTGGACGCGTGGAACAAGCACGACGCGCATGCATTTGCGATGACCTTTACCGAGGATGCTGATTTTACGAATGTTCGCGGAGTTCACGCGCACGGGAGAGCCAATGTGGAGGCCTTCCATGCCCCGATCTTCGAGACCGTCTTCAAGGACAGCCATCAAACCGCCAAAAATTCGCAGCATTCGGTTCCTCACGCCGGGCCTGGCAGCCGTAGACGTCGATTGGGAAATGACAGGGGCCAGGTTTCAAGACGGGAGTACTCGGCCTGATCGCAAAGGGCTTCTGAACTGGGTGATGGCCAGGCAGGCTGACGCCTCGTGGCTGATCGAGATCATGCACAATACCGAGTTGCCGAACGCTCCCGCAACCACGAAGTAGGTGAGGTTTCGTCAACGAGTTGCCTAGCGGCCGAACAAAGGATAGTGGCTCGACGCGCCCATGAAGAACAGCATGGGGAAGGAGATGAAAAAGTTGGCGCGTGAAGCGATGAAGGCTTGGCGCATCATACGAGCGAGCTTTTCCGGCACGGGGCCGGCGGCGGAGGTCTCCCGGGTCCAGGCAATGAGACGTTTGTTGGCCCGCCAGACGATACCCCATACGTTCAGCAGCATGAACCATCCCAGCCCGCCACCCACGCCGATCGAAAGCACGCGGTTGCTCTCCACCTGCGAATTCCACGCCAGGAAGGTCACGGCAGCGGCAAAGAGGACGACCGCAAAGATCACCGTCAGGACCGCTCCTTGATTGAGTGCGCCTTTGCCGGCCATGAGAACTCCCTGCTCGATGACGAAGGCCAGCGTCCACAGCAGGAAGAAACTGCCGAAGACACTGCCGGGGCTGTAACCGTGATTACGGGCATCGAGGACGGTGATCCGCGACCAGAAGGCGATCCCGGCGAGCACGGTTACCACCGCGCCCCAGCGGAACCACCACAGCGCCATCGAGAGCAGCGGGGGATTGACCTGGGCCTTGGTGGGGGCGTCGATCTGCTTCTGCAAGGGCATGTTCACCAGGTTGAAGAAGTAGAGCAGGCCGATCCAGGTGATCCCGGCCGCGAAGTGGAGCCAGCGCAAAACGATTTCGTAGTTGCTGCCGAAATCCGTGGGCGGATGGAAGGGAATGTTCAGGGCGAAGCTGGCGAGCATCATGTCTCCTTCAGCGACGGCATCCTTGCACGCGGGACAAATGGTGTCAATCAGCCCGGGTTGCAAAACACCGAAAGCAGCCGTATCGTAACCAATGGGTCCGCCCGGCGGGAGTGCCCCCGTGTCCGCGTTTTTGTGGGCGGCATCTATATTCTCTAGTGAGTGGGGAGATCGGCGATGGACAAGCCGGCACAGAACATTCAAGATTCCTTCCTCAACAACGCGCGCAAAGAAAGGGCCAGCATCACCATCTATCTGCTGGGCGGGGTGAAGCTGACGGGACGTATCCGCTCGTTCGACAAGTACTCGGTGGTGTTGGAGACCAATAACCAGGAACAACTGATCTTCAAGCACGCCATCTCCACCGTGGTGATGCCGCGGTCGGTGCACCCGGTCGAGCGTCCGGCGCCCATCGAAGCCAAACCCGCCGCCTCCGCGCCCCAGGTGGCGTCCGGGGTAACGGCCACTCCTTCCGGTACGGAGGGATAGACGATCCGCGGTTCCCGCGAAAACCGGCCTGTTCCCGGCGGCAGGGAAACGCCTGCTTCGGGCCGCCAAAATGAACGAGTGTTTCTGGTCGGACTCGATTACCGGTCGCGGCGGGAGCCCTGGAGGCCAGTTAAGCCCGTCAGTGTTTCGCGCATGGCGCGCGACGGCGCAACCCGGGGCCGAGAAGATGCAGCCTCGGATTTCAGCGCCCAGGAGTCGATGGCCGAGCTGCGTGAGCTGGCCACGAGCGCTGGCGCCGACGTGGTGGGAGAATTTATCCAGTCGCGGGAGAAGCCTGACCCGGCGACTCTGATCGGTCGCGGCAAGCTGCAGGAGATCGCCGGAGCGGCCGCCTCAGCGCAGGCCGACCTGATCATCTTCGACCACGACCTCTCGCCTTCCCAGCAGCGCAATGTCGAGGACGAGCTTAATGTGCGGGTGATCGACCGCACCCAACTCATCCTCGACATCTTCGCGCGCCATGCCCGGACCCGCGAAGGACAGTTGCAGGTGGAGCTGGCGCAACTGGAGTACCTGCTGCCACGGCTCACCGGTCGGGGTATCGAGATGTCGCAGATCGCCGCAACGGCGGCGGGGGCGCGTGGACCGATCGGCACCCGTGGTCCCGGCGAGACGCAACTCGAAACCGACCGCCGCAAGATCTTCCGGCGCATCCGCCACATCCAGCAGCAGGTGGAGAACGTGCGGCGCACGCGCGCCCAGCAGCGGCAGCGGCGGGAAGCCGTGCCGGTGGCGACGGTCGCTTTGGTCGGCTACACGAATGCCGGGAAGTCCACGCTGTTCAACGCACTGACCCGGGCCGGCGTGCTGGAGTCGCCGCGGCTGTTCGCCACTCTCGATCCCACGATTCGCGCCGTGCAGTTGCCGTCGCGCCGCAAAGTGTTGCTCTCGGACACGGTAGGCTTCATCCGCAACCTGCCGCACACGCTGGTGACCTCATTCCGCGCAACGCTGGAAGAAGTGCAGAAGGCGTCGCTACTGCTCGAGGTTTCGGATGTGACCAGCCCCATAGTGGCGGAGCAGGATGCCCAGGTGGAGAAGGTGCTGCGCGAGCTGGAAGCACAGGGCAAGCCACGGCTGCGCGTGCTGAACAAGATCGACCTGCTGCCCGCCGCTCGGCGAGACGCGCTCCAGGACGATGCCCGAACGGTGCATGCGTCAGCCCTCAAGGGCATCGGGATTTCCGCCTTGCTGGAGCGGATCGACGAGATGCTGCAGCAAGATGCGCTCAGCCGCGTGAGGTTGCGCGTGCCGCAGCGGGAAGGGAAGGCTTTGGCAATGCTCGAAGGCAGCGCCCGCGTCTTTTCGCGCGAGTACTGCGATGGATTCGTGGACTTGGACGCGCAGGTGCCGGAATCGGTTCTGCGGAAGGTCAGGTCGTTCGTGCGGGACTAACGAGTATTCAGTGCGGGCGCATCCTCAATGCCCTGCTGGATTCGGTGAAGAAGCGAGCTGCCGGCGATTAGAGGAGTCTGAGTGCTGAGTACCGACTACTGAGTACTGGGGTCAAAACTAAATGGGCCGGCTGCCAAGAAGCGGTCACGTTTCCTTGGCCTCCAGCCCATTCGATCCTGACTTGGATCGGAGGTGATATTTATATGCTAAACCTCCGGGACTGAAAGTCAAGCTGGTCGTTGGTACACGGGCCGGCCGAGCCGGCGTTGGCAGGTCGCCCTGCCACCCGCGCTAACCCCATGAAAACTCGCGCCAATCCTGCGCTTCTCGCGTTGACACAGGCGGGATGGGATGGTAGCTTGATGGGTTCATCGCCATCGTAAATTGTCCGTAATCTAGTCTAACGATTCCATGGATGAGATCCTTCGGCAACTAGGCGAATTACTGCTCGCGGCCATCCCCACGGTGGTGGTGTTCGTCATTCTCTTCCTTGCCTACAAGCTGATCGTGCACCAGCGGCTGGTGGTGGTGCTGGACGAGCGGCGGGCACGTACCGAGGGCGCGGTGGAGAAGGCCAACGCCGACATCGCCACCGCAGAGGCGCGCGCCGCGGAATACGAGCAGCGTCTGCGCGACGCTCGGCTCTCTATCTTCAAGAAACAGGAGGCGCGCCGGCAGCAATCATTGCAGGCCCGCGCGGCCGCAGTGGCCGAGGCCCGGGCGGCCGCCGATGCCCGCGTCAAGGCGGCATGGGCGTCCTTGGAGCAGGATGTCCAGAACGCAAAGGTGACGCTCGAGGCGGAAAGCGAAGCCCTGGCCACCGAAATCATCCGTACAATCCTCAAACCGGCGATGGCGGCCGAATCCTCCGTGTTAAGTGGCAGGCCATCATGAATTGGCGCCGCTTTTCCCGCTTTCTTCTGGCAATGGCCCTCGCTGCGGTGCTGAGCGGCGCCGCATGCGGCCAGCAACAGTCACCGCCGCACAAGCACAAACCAGAGCAGCAGCAGTCAGCGCAGGCCGCGCAAGACAGTGCAGCAGAGCAGGGGGCGGAGCAGGGGCTGGACGAAGCTTCGCGCGAAGCGGCCGGGGAGGATGCGAGCGCCGAGTTTAAGCATTCAGCGACGGTGCGCTGGCTGGCCCGTGTCACGGGTCTGACGCCCTTTGCGGCCTACTGGGTTTGTGTCGTCATCAACTTCGCCATCGTCTTCGTGCTCATAGTGCTCCTCATGAAGTCGAAGCTGCCGGCGGTGTTCCGCGCGCGGAGCGAGAGCATCCGGGAAGGGATCGCCGAAGCCCGCAAGGCCAGTGAAGAGGCGCAGCGCCGTCTGGGCGAGATCGAGAGCCGGCTGGCGAAGCTGGATTCCGAGATCGCCGCCATGGCCGCAAACGCCGAGGCTGAAGCGCAGAAGGAAGGAGCGCGCATCCTGGCTGCCGCCGAGGAGGATAAGCGCAAGATCGTGGAAGCGGCTGAGCAGGAGATCTTCGCCGCTGCGCGCCTGGCGCGCACGGAATTGCGCGCCTACGTGGCCGAGCTGGCGGTGGCTCTGGCAGAGAAACGCATCCACGTGAGCGCTGCGAGGGACCAGGAGCTGGTGCGTACTTTTGTCGATCAACTGAGAAAGAACGGTCAATAGAGCATGTCTGTCTTCAGCCGTTACGCGCGCGCCTTCGCCGATGTGGTGGTCGAGAAGAAACTCGATCCCCGCGTGGTGGAGGACGAATTGGCGGTGTTGGTCGGGATCGTGGAGTCGGTGCCGGTCCTGCGCACGATATGGGAGAACCCTGCGGTGGAGGCGCAACAAAAGCACGCAGTGCTGGACAGGATCATCGCCCGCGTCGGCGGTTCGCGCCTGCTGCGCAATTTCATCGCCGTATTGATTGACTATCGCCGGGTGGCTGCGCTTCCCGAGATCGCGCGCCAGTTTGAGCTGGAGCTGAACGAACGCCTGGGGCTCGCCGACGCTGAGGTCACCAGCGCCCGCGAGCTGAGCGATTCCGAAAAGCGGGCCCTGGAAGCGCGCGTCGGCGAGGTCACCGGCAAAAAAGTCCGCGCCCGGTACAGGACGGACGCCAAAGTGCTGGGCGGGGCTGTGGTAAAGGTCGGCAGCACGATCTACGACGGATCGATCCGCGGGCAGTTGGAAAGACTGAAGCAGGAATTGAGCAGCGGAAGCAATTAGCAGTTGGCAAATTGGCACTTCGTACGTGCGATGCCACTCCGGGGCTAAATGCTAAGTGCCAAATGCCAATTGCTGATGTGGAAACTTGAAGGAACTCTATGGCTGGAATAAAAGCAGACGAAATCACGCAAATCATCCGCGAGCAGATCGAGAACTACGAATCCAAGATCGAGGTGGACGAAGTCGGCACCGTCATCACCCTGGGTGACGGCATCGCCCGCATCTACGGCCTGGACAAAGTCATGGCGGGCGAGCTGATCGAGTTCCCGCACGACGTGGCCGGCATCGCCATGAACCTGGAAGAGGACCAGGTGGGCGCCGTGCTCCTGGGCGACTACACCGAAATCAAGGAAGGCGATGAGGTGCGGCGCACCGGGCGCATCATGAGCGTGCCTGTCGGTGAGGCCATGATTGGCCGCGTGGTCGATGCGCTGGGCCAGCCCATCGACGACAAGGGTCCCATCGCGACCGACAAGTTCAACCACATCGAGCGCATCGCGCCGGGTGTCATCGACCGACGGCCCGTGCGCGAGCCGATGGCAACCGGCCTGAAGGCCATCGACAGCATGATTCCCATCGGCCGCGGGCAGCGCGAGCTGATCATCGGCGACCGCCAGACAGGTAAGACCGCTCTTGCCATCGACACCATCATCAACAACAAGGGCAATGACCTGATTTGTATCTACTGCGCCATCGGGCAAAAGCGCTCATCGATCGCGCAGGTGGTGAAGGTCCTCGGCGACCACGGCGCCATGGATTACACGATCGTCGTCGCTGCGTCGGCCTCTGAGCCCGCTCCCATGCAGTACATCGCGCCTTACGCGGCCTGCGCGATCGGCGAGTATTTCCGCGACAGCCGCCGGCACGCGCTCTGCGTCTACGACGACCTTTCCAAGCACGCAGCCTCCTATCGCGAGATTTCACTCCTGCTGCGGCGCCCCCCGGGGCGCGAGGCTTATCCGGGCGATGTCTTCTACCTGCACTCGCGCCTGCTGGAGCGCGCCGCGAAGCTGAACGACGAGAAGGGCGGTGGCTCGCTGACCGCGCTGCCAATCATCGAGACCCAGGCGGGCGACGTTTCGGCGTACATCCCGACCAACGTCATTTCCATCACCGACGGCCAGATTTACCTCGAGACCGACTTGTTCAACAGCGGCATCCGGCCGGCGGTGAACGTGGGCCTGTCGGTGAGCCGCGTGGGCGGCAACGCGCAGATCAAGGCCATGCGTCAAGTGGCGGGTACGCTCAAGCTGGAGCTGGCGCAGTACCGCGAGCTGGCGGCCTTCGCGCAGTTCGGCAGCGACCTCGACAAGGCCACGCAGGCGCAGCTCGCCCGCGGCCAGCGCCTGACCGAACTGCTCAAGCAGGACCAGTATTCGCCTCTGCCGTTCTCCAAGCAGATTCTGATGATCTTCGCGGGAACGAACGGCTTCGTCGATGACCTGACCGTGGAGGAGATTCGCAGCTTTGAAAAAGGCCTCTACGAGTATGCCGATACCATGGGTGCGGCGCTGCTGGACGAGATCATGAAGAAGAAGATTCTCGATGACCCGCTCAAGGCGGGCATGAAAAAGCTGATCGTCGAGTTTAAAGAGCGGTTCGCGGCGGAGAAGCAGCAGCCGGCGGCAGCAAGCAGGTAGAGACGCAGCATGCTGCGTCTCTACAGGTGATTTGAATGGCCAACATTCTCGACATCCGGCGCCGGATTCGCAGCGTGCGCAACACGCGGCAGATCACCAAGGCCATGAAGATGGTTTCTGCGGCGCGACTCAGGCGGGCGCAGGAGCGGGCGCTGGCGGCGCGGCCCTACGCGCGCATGCTGACCAGCGTGCTGCAGTCGCTGGTCACGCGCGCCGAGATTTACGATCCCGAGACCGGCGAGCCGCGCCATCCGCTGCTGGCGCGCCGCGAAGAGAACAACATTCTGATGCTGGTGGTCACCGGCGACCGTGGCCTGGCCGGCGCTTTCAACACCAACATCCTCAAGAGCACGCTGAACTTCCTGGCGATGAAATCGGGAAAGAACGTCGATATCGAGACCATCGGGCGCAAAGGCCGCGATTTCCTGCGTCGCCGATATCCCTACTTGACGGAAAAACCCTCGGGCGACGGGCGCGTAGGCCCGGTGGAGATCGTCGGCGAGAAGGTCGGTATCTTCGGCAAGCTCAGCCACGAGGACGCGCAGGAGATCGCCGAGGGCGGGATCGACCGCTACACCAAAGGCGAAATCGATGCGGTGTACATCGCCTTCAACGAGTTTAAGTCGGTGATCTCGCAGCGGCTGGTGGTCGAGCAGGTTTTGCCGATCAAGGAGATCGGGCGGGAGGAAATCCTGCAGGCCGAGGCCCTGACGGACGAGCAGCGCAAGCGCGCCGCGGAAGCCGCGCGTGCCGCCGGCGTCAGCACTGCCGAAGCCGAGACCTACGAAATCGACAGGCGCGCGGCCGAGTTCGCCACCGCGCACGTGGATTACATCTACGAGCAGCCGGCGACCGAGCTGTTCAACAGCTTGCTGCCGAAGTACGTGGGCGTCCAGGTCTTCCGCGCGCTGCTGGAATCCGTCGCGGCAGAGCACGCCGCGCGCATGACCGCGATGGATTCTGCCACCAACAACGCCAGCGACATGATCGATTCGCTCACGCTGATGATGAACCGCGTGCGCCAGGCCAGGATCACCAAGGAAATCATCGAGGTGGTAAGCGGAGCGGCAGCGCAGTAGAAAGGCAGCATTTAGCAGTTAGCACTTGGCATTTAGCCATAGGACGTCGCCGTCGCCGACGGGGCTAAGTGCCAATTGCCAATTGCCAATTGCTAATTGCTAATTGCAGCCACCGATTGAGAGTCTTCTTATGCCAGAAAATGTCGGAAGAGTAATCCAGATCGCCGGCCCTGCCGTTGACGTGCAGTTTTCCGAGGCGGCGCTGCCTCCCATTTACGAAGCCGTTCGCGTGGTGAGCGAAGGCTTTGACGTGCCTGAGCCCATCGACGTGATCCTCGAGGTACAGCAGTACCTCGGGGAGGGCCGCGTGCGCTGCGTCGCCATGGAGCCCACCGAGGGCATGGTGCGCGGCATGAAGGCCATCGACCAGGGCGGGCCCATCACTGTGCCCGTGGGCCACTGCACGCTGGGCCGCGTGATCAATGTCATCGGCCAGCCGGTGGACGAACTGGGGCCCCTCCAGGGGTGCGCGGGCAGACACCCTATTCACCACCCGGCGCCGGCCTTCGACGAGCAGTCCACTACGGCCGAAATGTTTGTCACCGGAGTGAAGGTGATCGATCTCATTCAGCCATTCTTGAAGGGCGGCAAGATCGGGCTGTTCGGTGGCGCCGGCGTGGGCAAGACGGTCGTCATCATGGAGCTCATCAACAACGTGGCCAAGCAGCACGGCGGCTTCTCCGTGTTCGCCGGCGTGGGCGAACGCACCCGCGAGGGCAACGACCTGTGGCTGGAAATGACGGAGTCCAAGGTGATCGTACCTGGCAAGCCTGAGGAGTCGAAGGCAGCGCTGATCTACGGGCAGATGACCGAGCCGCCGGGCGCGCGCCTGCGGGTGGCGCTGTCGGCGCTGACCGTCGCCGAGTATTTCCGCGACGTCGAGGGCGCCGACACCCTGCTGTTCATCGACAACATCTTCCGCTTCACCCAGGCCGGCTCGGAAGTGTCAGCGTTGCTGGGTCGCATGCCCTCCGCCGTCGGCTACCAGCCCAACCTGGCGACGGAAATGGGCGAACTGCAGGAGCGGATCACGTCCACCAAGAAGGGATCCGTCACCTCGGTGCAGGCCATCTACGTGCCGGCCGACGACCTGACCGACCCCGCGCCCGCGACCACCTTCGCGCACCTGGACGCGACCACCGTGCTCTCGCGCGCGCTGACCGAGATCGGCATCTACCCGGCGGTGGACCCCCTGGCCTCGACCTCGCGCATCCTCGATCCGCGCATCGTCGGCCAGGACCACTACGACGTCTCCCAGGGCGTGAAGAAAATTCTGCAGCGCTATAAGGACCTGCAGGACATCATCGCCATTCTGGGCATCGACGAGTTGAGCGAGGACGACAAGCTTACCGTCGCCCGGGCGCGCAAGATCCAGCGCTTCCTCTCGCAGCCCTTCCATGTGGCCGAGCAGTTCACCGGCACGCCGGGACGATTTGTGAAGATCGAAGACACAGTGAAAGGCTTCCGGGAGATCATCGAAGGCAAGCACGACGACATTCCGGAACAGGCTTTCTACATGGTCGGTACCATCGACGAGGTGCTGGAGCGCGCCGAGAAGATGAAGGCTACGGCGGCGGCGTAACATCAGCCGGTTCTCGTCAGCAGCGCCTCGGCGACCGCCGGCCAACGCCCAACGACTAACGACTGAAAAATGGCTGAAGTCTTCCAACTCGAGATCGTCACCCCGGAGAAGCAGGAAGTCAGCGATACGGCGGAAGAAATACAGATTCCGGGCAAGAATGGCTATCTTGGCATCCTGCCGGGGCACGCGCCCCTGATCACCGAACTTTCGGTGGGTGAGATTACTTATCGCAAAGGCATACACACCAACTATCTTTCGGTAGCGTGTGGATTCGCCGAGGTCTTGCCCGACAAGGTCACGATCCTGGCGGAGGCGGCCGAACGCCCGGAGGAGATTGACGTTAACCGTGCCCGGGAGGCTAAGAGGCGCGCTGAAGAACGGCTGAAGAGCCAGGATCCCGACATCGATTTCGAGCGCGCCCTCTATGCTTTGAAGCGCGCCGACGTGCGGCTGGACGTGGCGGCGAAAAAGCATTCCTAGGGCAAAGGGTCGGCAGCGAGCAGCCGATTCCTGATCTCAGGACTCCCGGAATTGACTTGTCAGCCCGGAAGCGTGGCCGTTACAATCCGCCGCCAGCGCGCCTTTGAACCGGATCGCGAATGAGCCTTGCAGTGCAGGCGGCGGGCCGATCGGACGTCGGCTGCGTCCGCACCAACAACGAAGACGCTTTCGGCTACGACAGCACGTGTGGTATCTACGTAGTGTGCGACGGCATGGGTGGCCAGGCTGCCGGCGAGGTGGCCAGCAAGCTGGCCCTGGAAACCGTGCTGGAGTACTTCCGCCGTTATTCTGCGCAAGGGAACTACCCGCTGATCGGCGAGAATTTCGACGACATCTCGCCTGAGGCCAACGCCCTGGCCAGCGCCGTGCAGGCGGCCGGCATCCGCGTTTTCCACGAAGCCCTGGAACACCCCGGCCGGCAAGGTATGGGCTCCACTATCGTCGCCCTGCTGGTGCGTGAGGGTAAGGCCTCGATCGCGCACGTGGGAGACAGCCGCGCCTACCTGCTGCGCGACGGCCAGATCCGTTTGCTAACCTCCGACCATTCCCTGGTCATGGAGCAGGTTCGTCGCGGCTTGATGACGGTCGAAGAAGCCGAGCGTTCCTCAATCCAGAACATCATTACCCGCGCTCTGGGTTCAGAGGATGCCGCCGAGCCGGACGTGCAGGACGTCAAAATCTCCGCCGGCGATCTTTTCTTGCTCGCGACGGACGGGCTGACCAAGCTGGTGAAAGAGCCTGCACTGCGCCAGATCACCGCCTCCGCCTCCAGCCTGGAGAAGGCCTGCGAAGGGCTGGTTGCCGCTGCCCGCGCCGCCGGTGGCGACGACAACATCACCTGCCTGCTGGTGCGAATCAGTTGAGCCATAGACTCGTTGATCCATTGAGTCATTGATTCATCGGGCCAGAGAAGGCCTCGCTCACTGCCTCACGCTTGATTCTTCTGCTAAACTGGCGGGTTTCTTCTGGCACTAATTGTCGAGGTTGGGAGGCCATTATGGAAATTAAGACCGTCGGTGTAGTAGGCGCGGGCACGATGGGCAACGGCATCGCCCATGTCTGCGCTCGGAGCGGTTACAACGTGGTGCTCGTAGACATCGAGCAGAACTTCCTCGACCGCGCCATGAGCACCATCAGCAAGAACCTGGAACGCGAGGTGGCGAAAGGCAAGCTTATCTCGGAGGAGCGCGAGGCGGCGCTCAAGCGCATCAGCCCGGGGGTAAGCCGCGCAGTCTTGGCTACCTGCGATTTCGTAGTCGAGGCCGCGACCGAGCAGCTCAGGATCAAGACCGAGCTGTTCCAGGAGCTTGACCGGTTGTGCCATCCCGACGTGATCCTGGCGTCCAACACGTCCTCGATCTCGATCACCAAGCTGGGCGCGGTCACCAAGCGTCCGCAGCAGGTGATCGGCATGCACTTCTTCAATCCCGTGCCCATGATGAAGCTGGTGGAGGTGATCCGCGGGCTGGCGACTTCGCAGGAGACCTTCCAGACCGTCTTCGATCTGGCCAAGAAGCTGGACAAGACCCCGGTGGAGGTGAATGACTCGCCCGGCTTCGTCTCCAACCGCGTCCTCATGCCGCTCCTGAACGAAGCCATGTACGCTGTCATGGAGGGTGTGGCCACGGCCGAGGCCGTGGACGAAGTCTTCAAGCTGGGCATGGCCCATCCCATGGGCCCGCTGACGCTCGCCGACTTCGTTGGGCTGGACGTCTGCCTGGACGTAATGCGCGTGTTGCAGGAGGGCCTGGGCGATCCGAAATATCGTCCCTGCCCGTTGCTCATCAAGATGGTCGATGCGGGATGGCTGGGAAGAAAGACGGGACGAGGGTTCTATAAATACTGATCAACACCGAGGCACCGCGACCCAGAGACAAGGGCTTCTGTGGGCGGTCGCGGTCCTTCTGGCGGCTGGCACAACTGCCCTCGATCTGACGCTGGGCGATACCTCCACCTCTCTCATCGCCATCCTCTTTGTTTCGATGGTCGTCGGCTATTTCGGGCCGCGGCGCGCCTGGCGGTGGGGATTGCTGTTTGGCGCATTCCTGCCTCTCGGACACTTGCTGTGGCGACGCACCGGAGAATTTTCCGGCGTGCTCGCGTTCCTGCCGTCCTTCGTCGGCGCCTATCTGGGAGCTTTTCTGGAGAAAATGGTGCGCGAACTGAGAGGATCGCCGTGACTGTCAGCAAAGCAGCCGAAGGGCTCGACTACAACCTTCATATCTCCACTCATGTGTCATTTCGAGCGGAGCGAGGAATCTATGTTTTTCGACTGTCCACGGCAACACATGGATGCTTGGCTGCGCTCGGCATGACACCGTCTTGAGTGGAGCTACTCTGCGATCGCCCCAGGCTTCGATTCCTATGTACTCACTAGTTACTCCCGCAAATCCCGGCTTGCCGCTATGCTCACACGCATGTGCGCGCGGCTGACGGTGCTGGCCAGCGGAAGCAAGGGGAACTGTGCCATCGTGGCCAGCTCCCGCACTCGTCTCCTGGTGGATGCCGGTCTCTCCTGCCGTGAGACCTTTAAGCGCATGACACAGGTGGGCGAGGACCCGCACTCGCTCACCGCGATCCTCATTTCCCACGAACATTCCGACCATGTCGCCGGCTTGCCGGTGCTGGCGCGCAAGCTGAAAATCCCTGTCTACATGACGGGTGCGACGAATGACATGTGGGGAAGCCAGTGCGGCAAGAAGCAGACCCATCTCGATCGCCTGGAGCTGTTCAGCTCCGGCCACAGCTTCCAGATCGGCGACATCCAGGTGACGCCGTTCACCATCCCTCACGATGCCGTCGACCCCGTGGCCTTCGCCTTCCGCGTGGACGGGGCGAAGCTGGCCGTGGTCACGGACTTGGGGTACATGCCGGCCAGCGTGCGTGACAACGTCCGCGATTCCGACGTGCTGATGCTGGAGTCGAACCATGATCTGGAAATGTTGCGGGTGGGACGGTACCCCTGGTCGGTAAAGCAGCGGGTGATGAGCCGGGTCGGACACCTCTCGAATGCCGCGCTCGCAGAATTCTTCACCAGCGATTATGATGGAAACGCGGCTTTCGTGGTTCTGGCGCACCTTTCCGAGGAGAACAACCATCCGGAGATTGCGCGCGAAGCCGCGGAACGGGCGCTGGCTCCCCGCCGCAGTCTGCTGCACAACCGCTTGATGCTGGCGTCGCAGTGGCAAGCGCTGGAAGCCATCCGGCTTTAGCACGAGCATGAAGGAAAAGTGCGTGGATCCCGTGGTTGGCGACATTCTCGCCGGCTGGCGTTACGATATTTCCGGCCTGGCGCCGGAGATGCGCGGCGACTACGAAGCCCACTTCGCCGCCTGCGCCCGCTGTCGCTCGCGCCAGCGCCTTCACCGCACCATCGACATCTCCCTCATCATCCTTGCCACCATATCCGCAGGCCTGTTCCTGCTGGCCTTTATCGTGATCCGCCGCTACTCGCCGCAACATGCACTACTGCTGGAGATCGTTGCGCTGGCCGGCTTCGCCTTTTCCGCGCTGGTTTGGCTGATCGTCGCCATCGTCACCCCCGTGCCCATGGTTGTGCTTGATGCCGCCAGGATGCGCGCCCGCCAGCTCTCCGACCGCCTGCCCCCCGAAATACGCGACCGTCTGCCAGATGAGCTCAAGCTGAAATAAAGGAGCAGGAAGGCCAGGCCAGCGCTCTGCCTATCGGAGCACCCACAGCCACGCTGACCCAAGGGACAGGGTGGCGACGGTCACCGGAGCTCCTAGGCGGAAATACTCGCGGAAGCTGAGGTGCACACCCTCGGCCCGCGCGCCTTCGACTACGATGATGTTAGCCACCGAGCCGGTGATGGTTAGGTTGCCGGCAAGGGTTGAGGCCATTGCCAGCGCCAGCCATCCTGTGTAGGGGTTGGGGAAGCCGGGCACCAGCGATTTCAGCAGCATGACCGCCGGGACATTACTCACGATGTTGGAAAAAATCGCGGTAACAAGAACGAAGCTGGGAATGCGGTGCAGGTTCCACGCAGTCATGGGACGCAGCAGGGTGTCGGTAAGCCCCGCACGCTCGGCCCCGCTTACGATGATGAACAGTCCCAGGAAGAAGACTAAAAGTCCCCAGTCGATCTCGTCATAGACCTTGCGCGGCTCAACGGTGCGTGTGATGAGCAGCAGCGCCGCGCCTACCGCCGCCATCATCGCCGCCGGCACCCCCACGAAGAAGCCCAGCAGCACGAGCGCCAGCACCACGATGGGCTTCTTGCGCACCGGACCGTGTGCAAACTCTGGTGAGGCAATTACTTCCCGCACTTCCACGCGATCCAGACTGCGGCGCAGGAGCAGCCAGTAGATGAGCGCCCAGTCCACAAACAGCCCGAGCACGGCGACGGGCCCGAGGCGCGCGATGAAATCCAGATACGAGATGGGCGAGACCGAGCCGATCAGCATGTTTTGAGGGTTGCCGGTGATCGTGGCGACACTGCCGATGTTCGACGCGGTGGCCACGGCCAGCAGGTAGGGCATGGGCGCGAGGCCGACGCGCCGCGTGATGCGCAACACAAAGGGCGTCATCATCAGGCAGATGATGTCGTTCACCAGGAATGCGGAGAGCAGGCCGCTGGTGAAGATGACGGTGGGTAGCAGGTGATGGGGTTCCAGGCGCTCGATGATCCACTCCGTCAGCCAGTCGAAGACACCCGCCAAGTGCAGGTTGGCGACGATCAGCATCATCGAGAACAGCAGCACCAGAGTGGGGAAGTCGATGGAGGCGATAGCATCGCTCGGGCCCACGATGCGCAGCGCGAACATCAGCACCGCGCCGATGATGGCCGCGCCGGGCCGGTCGATCTTCATCCCCGGGAATTTGCCCAGGGCGAAAACGAAATAGCTGCCAAAGAAGATCAGGTAGGCTGCCAGGATGCGGGCGTCGGAGAGCAGGACCGGGCTGACAGAGTGCATCGTGGGCTAGACCTGCAAGCCTCCGATCAAGTCGGCTATCTTCTCCACTCTATGTTCGATGCACCAGTTGGTCAGTGCTTGTACGACGTTCTCGGTCGCTACCGGGTCCCAGAAGCTGGCGGTGCCGATCTGGATGGCGGTGGCGCCGGCGAGCATGTATTCCACGACGTCGGTGGCGGTAGTGATGCCTCCGATGCCGATGACCGGGATCGAGGCCGCGTGTGCCGCCTCGTACACCATGCGCAGCGCAATGGGCTTGATGGCTGGCCCGGAGAGCCCGGCGGTGATGTTGGCGATGCGCGGCTTGCGGGTCTCGGGGTCGATGGCCATGGCAACGAAAGTGTTGACCAGCGAGACGGCGTCGGCGCCGGCGTGCTCGGCGGCCAGCGCCATCTGTGGGATGCTGGTGACGTTGGGCGAGAGCTTCACGATCACCGGCCGCTCCGCCTTGCGCGTGGCCGCGAACACCAGCTCCTGCAGCACTCCAGGATCGCTGCCGAATGCGATTCCTCCGGCGTCGGTGTTGGGACAGGAAACGTTGAGTTCGTAGGCGGCGATGCCTTCGCCATCGTTCAGGACGGTGATGACCTCGACGTAATCCGCGATGCTGGTCCCGAAGACGTTGGCGATCACTACCACGTCCTTGTGCCGGCGCAGCCGTGGCAGCCGGTCGGAGACGAACTCACGCACGCCGATGTTCTGCAGTCCGATGGCGTTCAGCATGCCGGCGGCCGTCTCGAAGACGCGCGGCGGCGGGTTGCCGGGCATGGGCTCGCGCGACAGCCCTTTGACCACGATCGCGCCCAGCTTGTCGAAGCTGACGATGTCCTCAAACTCCACGCCATATCCCAGCGTACCGCTGGCGGCGATGACCGGGTTCTTCAGCTCAATGCCAGCGATGCTCACCCGCAGATCGGGCACATTAGGCGGCGGGCTCACGGGAGGGCCTCGTTCATGGGAACGAGGTTAGTGTACGACAGCCGCCGTGCCGCCACTAATCCTTGTCATCCCCACAAATCAATTGTCGTCCCGACCGAGAGCCTTAGCTCGAGTGGAGGGACCATGCGGGTTGAGGGCCCAATTTTCCTTCCGTCCTCCTTTCCGGTAGATTAGCTGTTTCTATGCTCGATCTCTCATTCGTCCGTGACAACCTGCCTTTGATCGAACAGGAGATGCGGCAGCGGGGACTCGCTCCCGGCGACATCATCAGCCGCTTCGGCGAGCTGGACGCGCGCCGGCGCAAAGCCATCACCGAGGCCGAGAACCTGAAGGCGAAGCGCAACCGCGCCTCGGAGCAGATCGCGCAGCTCAAGAAGAACAAGCAGGATGCCACGGCGCTAATCGAGGAAACCAAGACCCTGCGCGAGCAGATCCAGGAGCAGGAAAAAGTTGCGGAACAGCTCGACTCCGAACTGCGTGGGCTGCTTGTCGGGATCCCCAACGTGCCGCACGCGAGCGTGCCCGTGGGCCGCACGGAGGAGGACAACAAAGAAGTCCGGCGCTGGGGCGAGCCTCCGAAGTTCGACTTCACGCCCAAACCGCACTGGGAGCTGGGAGGGGCCTTGGGCATCCTCGATCTGGAACGCGCCGCCAAACTGACGGGAGCTCGCTTCGCCGTCTACTGGGACCTGGGCGCGAAGCTGGAGCGCGCGCTGGCCAACTTCATGCTCGACCTGCACACGCGTGAGCACGGCTACACCGAAGTGTTGCCGCCCTATATGGTGAACGCCGAGTCGATGTACGGCACCGGGCAGTTGCCCAAGTTCGAAGCCGACCTGTTCAAGGTGCCGCACGGCGACAAGAACCTCTACCTGATTCCCACCGCCGAAGTGCCGGTGACCAATCTCTATCGGGACGAAGTGCTCGACGCAGCGAGCCTGCCGATCTCGCTCACTGCCTACACGCCGTGCTTCCGCAGCGAGGCCGGCTCCTACGGCAAGGACGTGCGTGGCATCATCCGCCAGCACCAGTTCCAGAAGGTCGAGCTGGTGAAGTTCGCTCGCCCGGAACAGTCGTACGACGAACTGGAGAAGCTGACGCACGACGCCGAAACCGTGCTGCAGAGGCTCGGGCTGCACTATCGGGTGATGGCGCTGTGCACAGGCGACATGGGATTTTCCTCGGCGAAGACCTATGACATCGAAGTCTGGCTGCCGGGGCAACAACTATTCCGTGAAATTTCTTCGTGTTCGAATTTTGAAGCCTACCAGGCGCGGCGCGCCAACATCCGCTACAAGCCCGAGGGCAAGGGGAGGACGGAATTCGTCCACACCCTGAACGGCTCCGGCCTTGCCATCGGGCGGACGTGGGTGGCGATCGTCGAGAACTGCCAGCAGGCGGACGGCGGCGTGGTGGTGCCGGAGGTGCTCAGGCCGTATCTAGGCGTGGAGCGAATCACGGCGAGAAAACCCTAGGCAACTCACTGTCTGGTAGCTGTAGGGGTCCTTCGACTTCGCTTTCGCTGCGCCGCCGCTTCGCTCAGGATGACAACTCGCATTACTTTTGCAGCACGCCGGCTTTCAGCGGCGGGTTGGCATCAAGGAAGGGCTGAATCTCTGCCAGAACGCGATCGTGACATTCGATGGGCGCGATGTGACCGCAGCCGTCCAGAAGCACTAGCAAGGATTGCGGCATCTCGCGGCGCATCTTCTCGGCGACCGTGAGCGGCGTCAACACATCTTGCTTGCCCCAAACCAGGAGCACGGGCATGGTGACGCCGGCCAGCTTGCCGTCCATCAGTTCGCGGCCGGTCATCATGTTGGCCACGGTACGCTGGATCACCCAATCTTCGCCCCGCAGCCCGCGCAGCACGTCACGGGTGATAAAGGCGGGAACACGCCACGGATGTGGCGTCAGCAGCTTATCCAGGGCGTGCATGTCCGCCATGGTATAGGGAGAGAGCAGGCGCACATCGAACGTGGGAGTGAACTTCATGCCCGCGCTGTCCAGCAGCACCAGGCGGCGGACACGCTCGGGTGACTGCGCAGTGAGGTCGAGTGCGATCCACCCTCCCATCGACAATCCAGCGAGGTCTGCGCGGGCGAGACTCTGAGCATCGAGGAACTGTCGCAGGATGCCGGTTTGAAGGGTGACGGAGTAATCCACGTCGGGCCGGTCGGACTTGCCGTAGCCCAGCAGATCGAGCGCGTACACACGATGCTTCCCTGCCAGCCCTGGCATGAGGAACGCAAAATCCAGGGCGCTGCTGCCCAGGCCGTGCACCAGCACCAGCGGTTCGCCGTCGCCGCCGGCAAAGTAGTGAATGCGATAGGGGCCAAGCTGGACGTAGCGGCTCTCAATGCCACGGAGCCTCAAGGCCGCGGTGGCGATAGCAGTGAGCACCGCCACCGGCTGCCAGACAAAAACCGCGGCCAGCAGGACGACCAGCGCCAGCAAGGCCCCGCGTCGCAGCCATCGAGATGTTTTAGGCGCGGGTTGAATCATGGTACCGGCCATCCGCAAGCCTCGCATTGCCAAGGGTAGCGACGGGAATCTACACTGGACGCTGTCTCTCGTATGCGGCGTATTTGGCGAATCATCTCAAGCTTCATCTGGTGGAGTTACGAGCGCGGCAGCATTCCGTATGACATCATGGTCACGCTCATCGTGCTGTTCATTTTTCTGGCGCCCTATAGGATCAACTTTAAAGATAAACCGATTGAGCGCACGCCGCATCCCACCAAGATCGTTCTGATTCCTGACGGCGATAGCGGTTACATCTATCAGATCGATGTTGCGGGGGTTATGGGGAAAGATGCGGCCAGCGTGCAGGCTTATCTGCAGCGGGTGATCGAACCCATCGCCGGTGAGGTGGAAATCGCTCGCTACGAGCCGGTCTATGACAGGAAGGGACATGTGGTGGCGTACAAAGTCTGGCTGGAGAAGTGAGCAGCCTGGGAACAGAATCCTGGGATCAGAATGAAGACACGGCCAATGAGGCTTGCGATCATCGGGGTATTGCTGGCGGTGGCGGGAGTTTCTGCGGGGCAGGCGCCGCAGGCAGGATCCTCGTCCGCTGAACTCGAAAAGGTGCTGAACCAGATGGATACCCTGGCCGCTACCTTCAATACGGCGGAAGCCGAATTTGTCTGGAATCAATACACCAAGGTCGTGAATGAGACCGACACGCAATCGGGCAAGGTGTACTTCCGGCGGTCGTCGAAGGAAACGGAGATGGCGGCCGATATTACCCAGCCGACCGCCAAATACGTGCTCTACCAGAACAGCACGGTGCGGGTGTACGAGCCCGGGATCGACCAGGTGACCGTGTACAACACTGGCAAGAACCGCGCCGAGGTGGAGAGCTTCCTGGTGCTGGGATTTGGCGGGCGTGGGCACGACCTGCGGAAGTCGTTCGAGGTTAGCTTCCAGGGGTACGAGGACGTGGGCGGGTTGCACGCAGTCAAGCTGAATCTGGTCCCCAAGACGGCCAAGGCCAGGAACGTTTTTGATCACCTCACTCTCTGGATCGATCCCGCACGCGGCCTTTCCGTGCAGCAGCAGTTCGTGGAACCGCAGGGCGACTATCGCCTGGCTAAGTACAGCAACATCAAGCTCAACCAAAGCATCCCCGCTGACGTATTCAAACTGAAGACCACGGGGCGAACCAAAACCGTTAACCCGCAAGGTTCGTTTTGAGCCAGCGCTTTCTGGGCATGCGCAGAAAAAAGTAGTGCGCCGGTTTCGGCGACGATATACTCACCAGACAGAAAACGTATCGATGAGTTTCACCATTTCATAGGCAAGGCGAGGCCCACGATTCATGGCGAAGCTTTTCACTATTCCAGTCATTCCCCGGCCCAAGAGCATTCAACGCCAGCGCAAGCCGGACCCGCGCTACGTCGAAGGCCAGCGCGTACTGGTGCAGGCCATGCGCTACCTGGCGCAGACCGATCCCCAGAGCAATCGCGCCGCCATCCACCTGCTGTCGGAGCACTTCCGGACCAATTTCCGGATGAGCGACCACCCGCCGCTGGAATAAGCAGCCAGCACTCAGCAGTCATCCCTCAGTTTCAGGCGCTTGGCATTGGCTGCGGCGAATACGCACAGCACCGGAAAGCATTCGAGGGTGTAGCGCGGCTCGGGATTCTCGAGGGTCCCGAGGAGAGCGCAGCGCAGAGCGATCCAGAGGACAAAAAGCCCTGCAAAGGCGACGCACTTTCTGGCCAGGCCGAGCAGTGCGGCCACCAGATACCCGAAGCTAATGGCTCCCAGAAGCAAGCCAATCGACGAGTCTTTGGGATCGCCGCGAAAGCGCCACCAGTGCGCGTCCAGGGGCAGGGCCTCGGTACGCGGACGCAGCCACATGTCCGCCACTCGCGCCAGCGGCAGCCGGACGTAGTAGCGCAGAGGAGCGTCGTGTACGCGCTGGGCGGCCAGGCTGGAGAACTGCGCGTCGAGTTCAGGCGTTATGTGGCAGTAGGAAGCGCAGGTGGCGTTGTAATCCGCAAACAGCCGTTCGGTCAGCATGCGCTGCGCGTTGGAATCGAAGGCGCGTGGCGGAAGCTTACTGACATCCAATGGGTCGCCGGGGACGTTCCAGTAAATGTCTTCGACCGACACGTAGTCCACCAGCCAGGTCCTGATCCAGCGATTAAACCCGGCGGGAACGAACTCCCAGGGATTGTTCGCGTAACGCGGGGCCAGCGGCTGAAAAACGTGGAACACGCGCCAGTTGCGGAGGGTCCAAGACACCAGGGGAGCCAGCGAGACTATCACCAGCAGGATGCCGGCGGAGGCGATGCGGCCTTTGTCGGGGCGGCGGAAGAACTCGATGACCAGATAGCCGCAGATTGCCACCAACAGGATGCCGGCGTCCGGACGCAGCAGGATGCCGACTGCAACGGCGAGCCCACAGAAAATCCAACAGCGCAGGCCCTTTTCGATAATCCCTCTGACCGCGAGCAGAAGTGCCAGCGCAGAGAAGAAGATGGCC
>Ga0187777_10000251_pt1 | contig 40702 bp, 40 predicted proteins | sample 1015_Q2_SP5_10_M_FD_132416 | JGI IMG/M metagenome (GOLD analysis project Ga0187777, IMG submission 132416) | Tropical peat soil microbial communities from peatlands in Department of Meta, Colombia - 1015_Q2_SP5_10_MG | ecosystem: Environmental > Terrestrial > Soil > Wetlands > Peat | place... | reverse complement strand
GGGGAGCCGGCCAATTTGGGGAGCCGGCCAATTTGGGGAGCCGGCAATTAGGGAGCCGGCAATTAGGGAGCCGGCAACTAGGGAGCCGGCAACTAAGGCCGTCGCGGCGCGTGCGTGGCGGAGACCTCTTCGTGCGCGGGCTCGGTCGTCAGCGGCCCGTGGCGGAGCAGCCCTTCCCACCCGCAGGCATAGCACCAACTGGTGCGGAACCAGGGGAGCAGAAGATTCCAACCGCGCGATCTGACACGCACGGTCGGCGTGTCACAATTGGGGCAGCGATCGCCTCGAGGCAGGACGGCGTAGAAGAAAACCGTCGCGAAGACGATGCGTAGAACGAAGAACGCAACGAAGACGATCGTGAAGAGCCAGGCATCCGACATGGCGTTCCCCTCGACGCTGCACCATACGCTCCGCGTCGGCATCGGGCAAGGCGAATGCAGCGGACGTCCGAGCGCTCGCCTCTAGGACGGGAGCTTGAGCTCTCGCTCGATCGTGCTCCAGAGCTCGACGTACGCTATCGCATTCTCGATGCGCTCGATGACCACGTCCACACCCGCGGAGATGGCTTTGCCATCGAGGCTCCGCGCCATCACGGTGTGCCGCGCACCGTCATGCTCGTAGCTGATTTCGCCTCCTTCCTCATCCGTTCGTATGGCTCGCACGACTTTGGCGAGATGTCCTTGCAAAAGGTACCGCTCGTCGACGCTCTCCCGCCGCGAGCTGGGCACGGCCCACCCGGCGATGACTCCGACCGTCGCGGCTGCACCGGCTGCGGCAGCGATTCCGGCGATCGCGAGAATCGGCGCCGTCCCGAGGTTGGTGTATGTCGCGAGCGGGTAGCCGACGACGCCGAAGAGAGCGGCAGCAACACCCGCCGTCGGGAGGTTCACATACTTGACCCAGGCGCCCCGCCGGTGGTTCTGGTCGATTCCACCGATCATACTCACGACGCCGAGGACCAGACCGACAATGAAGACGGCCAAGAAGAGCGGGCGCACAGGCGGTGGGTTAAGAGTGGTCTGCGAGCGGCGCGGGACGCCTAATGCTGTATCTCGAGATTGTCGCGGAACCAGCCGATCATCGCGGGCCACGCCTGTCGGGTGGCAGTGAGATTGGCGCCGTCCTGCCCGCTCTGATTGCGGAGGAACGCGTGGCCCGCCCCCGCATAGATGATCGGTTTGTACGTTCTCCCCATCGCCGTGAGTGCGGAATCGGCAGGGGGGATGGTGGCGTCGACACGAGCATCGTCACCGCCGTAGAGGCCGAGCACCGGAGCGCGGACCTTGCCGAGGCTGAGCAGGTCGGGCGACACGCCGTAGAACACGACCGCGGCTCCGACCGTGGGCGAGTACGTGGCGTGGGCGAAGGAGACGGCACCTCCCCAACAGAAGCCGACGATTCCGTAGCGAGGCACCGCTGCGGGGAGCGCCATTCCGTAGTTGGCGGCCGCGAGCAGCTCGCGCTGCACATCCTGAGGGTTGAGGGTGCGGATCGCTGCTACCGCTGAATCCGCATTCACGCTATCCGGGCTTCCCGGGATGTGCTTGCTGGTGAGCAGGTCCGGAGCGATGGCGATGAACCCTCCTGCGGCCACCTGGTCGGTGACTGCGCGGACCCAGGTGCTCAGGCCGAAGATCTCGTGCACCACGACGACCACCGGTGCTTTCGTGCTGCGTTGTGGGTAGACGACCCACGCCCGCACGCTGTCGTTCGGGCCCGCGGCAATCATGACCCACTCTCCGTGCCGCGGCGACTTTGCGAGCTTGTCGTGAGCACGGGTGGCATCGGGGGGAAGATACGCATCTTGATACCCGGGCATGACGTGCTCGCTCTCGCTCGGGGCGGCTGCGTGGTCCGCGTGGTCCGATGGGGGCGTTTGATGACAGGCCGTGGAAGCGCTGTACGCGATCGCTAGAGCGACGAGAGCCCGATACTTCGACACTCGCAGCATTCCAGTCATGGGAGCGCTCCGGGAAGATGCGGTCAACGTCTCAACCGAATCGAGCTGCTGCCAAGGTACCGTCAGGCCGGTGTGGCATCAACGCGGGGTGATACAGCGCGAGAGAAAGTCTGCGGCTCGCCACTCCGCGTAGTAGTGAGGTCGCCAGGGCACGGCGCCCGAGACGAAGCCCACATGGCCTCCGCGTTCGACGAACTCGACCTCGAGGGCCGGATTCTTCGCTGCGATCGACCTGACCTCATCGAGCACGGCGACGGGCAGGAAGGGGTCGTCACGTGCGCTGAGGAGCAGTGTCGGTACAGCGATGCGAGGAAGCCACCGGATCGAGCTCGAGCGTGAGTAGTAGTCCTCGGCGTCCTGAAACCCGTGAACCGGACCGGTGATCTCGTCGTCGAAGTCGTAGATCGTGCGAATCCCGGGCACGCGTGTGGCGTCGATGTCGCGCGGGAATCGCCGGCTCTTCTCGAGCGCCTTGCGCTTGAGCGAACGGAGAAAGTACGCCTGGTACACCCGGGAGAACCCGCGCTGCAGGTAGCGGGAGCCGCGGGCGAGGTCGAATGGCACCGAGAGAGCCGCGGCGCCCTTCACCGCTCGCGGCACCGCCTGCTGGCGTTCGCCCAACCACTTGAGGAGGACGTTCCCGCCGAGTGACACCCCTGCGAGGATGAGCGGGCGCCCGGGCTCGGTGCTGGTCAATTGCTCGACGACGAAGGCGAGGTCGGAAGTCTCACCGGAGTGGTAGGAGCGCAGGGCTCGATTCGGCTCGCTGCCGCACGAGCGAAAGACGAGGACGTCGGCAGCCCATCCGCGACCCATCGCCTCCGCGAGAAGCGCTCTCGCATAGTGCGATTGTGGGCCACCCTCGAGGCCGTGGAGCACGAGAAGACGTGGTGCCGCGGCGGCGCCATCGAGGCGCTGGAGGTCGAGAAAATCGCCGTCTGCGGTATCCCAGCGCTCCATCCGAGTGGGTAGCGCGAGGTGGCGCGGAATGAACTTTCTCCAGAGGGTCCGGAGATGTCGTCCGGGGATCCACCAGGCGGGTCGGTACTCGCGGCCGTTGTCGTGCGTCTGCATCGTCCGCGAAATCTACGGCGCGTGAGTCGGCGCTGGCGGGTGCGTGCTACCCCTGTCGACCACCCACGCTGCTCAACCTCGACGAGGTGTCAGTCGCTTCGATGAGCCCCATGGAGGTTCAGGTCTTCGGCGTTCGGAAGAGCGCCGACACACGGAAGGCGCTTCGCTTCTTCGCTGAGCGTCGAATCAAGACGCACTTCGTCGACCTGACCGTGCGCCCGGCCTCACTGGGCGAGCTCCGTCGGTTCGCGCAGAAGTTCGGCGTCGCGGCGCTGGTCGACCGGAGTGCGCGAAGATTCGGCGAACTTGGTCTTCAGTACGCCCGACTGAGCGACGAGCGATGGTTGGAGAAGCTCTCGGAGGAGCCGGGGCTACTCCGGCTTCCGCTGGCGCGTCACCGTCACTCGATCACGATCGGACTGGCGCCGGATGAATGGGCGCGCTGGGTCGATGGCGCGTGAGCGGATGAGCCGGGCTCAGAACTCGCCGACGAACTTGATCTCCGGCTCCAAGTGGAGCCCGAACTTTTCGTCTACGGCGCGCTGAGCGAGGGTGATCAGCTCTCGCACGTCGGACGCGGTGGCATGGCCGAGGTTCACGATGATGTTGGCATGGATGTGTGAGATTTGGGCATCGCCGAGACGTCGCCCCTTGAGCCCGCACTGATCTACGAGGCGTCCTGCGCCTACCCCCTCGATCTTACGGAAAATCGAGCCCGCGCTCGGGTGCCAATCGAGCCAGGGATGACGGGCGCCTCGCCAGCTGAGATTCTCTTGCAGGACTCGATGCAGGATGGCCTGATCACCGCGACGGAGAGCGAAAGTGGCCGCGAGGATGACATCATCGCGATGATGGAAGATGCTGTCGTCGTAGCCGAATTGGACGTAGTCGGGACCTACGGTGCGTCGCTCGCCCTCCTCGTTGAGGATCTCGCAGGAGCGAAAGACCTCGGCGATGAACACCGTGCGCTCGCGGTCCGGCGCCGGCGACAAGAAGTGGAGATTTTGCCAGATCGCCCCGCCGACGGTACTCGGAATACCCACGTAGTGCTCGAGACCGGACCACCCTCGCGCCACCGATTCGAGGATGAGGTCACGCATCACGGCGCCACTCTCCACCCACAACTCGCCACTATCGCTCCACCGCTGATGACGGGCGACGTTCCGGATGACGAGGCCGCGTATGCCGCGATCGCCGATGAGGATGTTCGCGCCGAGGCCCAGCACGAAGTAGGCAACACCGAGCTCGCGTGCATGGAGCACCGCGGCCGCGAGCTCGTCACCGCTCGTGGCCGCGTAGAAGAGATCGGCCGGACCGCCGATTCGGAACGTTGTGTACGGCGCGAGCGGCTCGTCGTGCGCCACTCGGTCGGCACCAAGCCGGGCGACGAGCGCGGTCAGCGCGGCGCGATCCGCGGCGGCGACGAGGCTCACTTCTTCTTGGCGCCGTCCTTCTTCGCTACCGGGCGGGCGGCGATCGAGGGCGTCGCGCGGCGAGCGAGCACGCGTTGCACGTCGGACAGGGATCCGCCGGCCGCGCGCAGCGCGACGAGGGCATGGTAGAGCAGATCGGCCACCTCCTCCGTGGCTCGCGGAAGGTCGCCGTCGGCGCAGGCCGCAATCAGCTCAGCGGCTTCCTCGCCGAGCTTCTTGAGCCGGAGATTGCGGTCCTCGAGAAGCTTCGTGGTGTACCCCGGACGATCCTCGCGAGGCGCTTGCTTTCGCGCGCTTCCCTTTCCGTCCTTGGCATCGACCTCCGCCTTCGCCGCCCGGCCGGCGATGGTCGCGTCGAGCGCGGAGAGCGCATCCGCCATCGACTCCGGGCCGACGAAGCAGGACATCGAGCCCGTATGACACGCAGGTCCGTTGGGGACGACGCGAGCGAGCAGAACATCACCGTCGCAGTCGCAGGCGAGGGAGACGACACGTTGCGTGTTGCCACTCGTCGCTCCCTTGTGCCAGAGGCCACGCGTGCGGGAGAAGTAGTGCATCTCACCGGTCTGCAGTGTGCGCTCGACGGCCTGCCGGTCAGCCTGCCCCACCATGAGCACCATTCCGGTGGCCGCGTCCTGGGTCACGACGATGATGAGACCGCCGTTCTTCTCGTAATCCAGGGCCGACAGATCAAGCATCCGCTTCCTCTCTCAAGGCAAGCAGCAGACGTGCTTCGGTAGCGAGCGCGCGGTTGGTGGCGACGGCAGACCCGCCGAAGGCCGTGCGTGCTCCGGCCCAGTTGGTGAACACTCCTCCCGCCTCCTCGATGATCGGCATCAGCGCCGCCGCGTCCCACGGCGAGAGAGTTCCATCCACCATGACTTCTGCCCTACCAGTCGCGACGAGCAGATAGCCGTAGCAGTCACCCCAGGTGCGGCTTACCTCAACACGGGCAGCAAGGCGAAGCCAGCCACGATACTGCCCCTCACTGTGGGGGAAACGCTCGTCGGTCGTCACGGCGGTTGCCCGGTCCAGCTCGGCACATTCCGACACCCGGCAATCTACTCCATTCCACCAGCACCCTGCCCCGGGGGCGGCCGCCAGGTCCTCGCCGAGGGCGGGAAAGCTCGCCGCGCCCGCCAGAATGCTCTCCCCTTCCGCAACAGCGACCAGTGTTCCCCAGAGCGGCACGCCGCGCACGAACGTCTTCGTTCCGTCGATCGGGTCGATGAACCAGCGCCTCGTCGCGTTGGGGTTCTGGATTCCGAGTTCTTCGCCGATGATCCCATCGTGGGGGAATCGCGTGCCGATCCAGTTCCGGGCAGCGCGCTCCGCCTCTCGGTCGGCTGCGGTCACCGGCGAGCCGTCGGCCTTCCGCTCCACAGGAAGCCCTGCTCTGAAGTGACGCAGCGCGATCTTGCCGGCGAGTCGCGCGACGTCGGCGGTCGCCTCGAGGAGCGGTGTGCTCGCGGTCATCCCTGAGCGTCGAGGCGATGTGAGTAACCCTTCACTCGGCGAACTCCTCAGCCACAACGCGCGGAACCAGTGCACCGGTGTAGAGGGCGAGTCCGACCACAACACCTGCCACCTGACGGTCCGCGAGATCGCGAAGTTCGTGCATCGCGGCGATCCCACCAGCCGCCAACACCGGATGGACCGAAAGCTCAGCCACGTCTTCCATGAGGAAGAGATCCGTGCCGGCGAGCGATCCGCGGCGCCGCACCGCGGTCACGAGAAGGCCGGCCAGTGGAAGGTCATTGAGCTCATCCACGACATCGAGAATATCGCGCGTGACAGTCCGCGGCGATCCGTGACTCACGATCCGGCGGTCGGCGACGTCTGCGGCCACGATCAATTGCCGCGGAAAGGCTCTGGCGGTATCCGACAACCATCTTGGCTCCTCAAGCACGCCCGGGCTCAGGACGACCCAACGTGCGCCTTCACCGATGATTCGCTGGACGCCTTCTGACGTGCGAACTCCACCTCCGACTTGAAGTGCGGCGGGAGCATTGGCAAGGAGGTCGCGCACGGCGTCCGCGTTGGATCCGCGGCCTGTTGCCGCGTCGAGGTCCGTCAGATGAAGGCGACGAAAGCCATCCTGTACCCAACGGCAGGCCACATCGAACGGGTTGTCGGTGCGCACACAGACATCCGAGTAGGGACCGCCCGCGAACTGAACGCAGGCGCCATCCCTCAGGTCTATCGCGGGAATGACGATCACGTGATCACGCCTCCCTCCTCCCCCTGCGGCCCCCGGGGCCGCGCAGGCGCGACGATCAGCCCGGATCTCCGCTCGCGTCGGCGACCCTCCCGACCTCGCCGAGCTCGAATCGACACCGCGCGCGATCGCCGCGATGGCAGTGATCGCGAACCTCTAGCCCGGTGGTCGACGCGAGGAGGGAGGCGAGTGTGGCGCAGACTTCTGGATGGCGAATCGATGCGGTGTTCAGCGGGCACCCAAAGGCACGAATTGTATGGATCAGCTCCCCCCACTCGACTGCCGCCGGTGTCCCGAGCTCACGCAAGAGCTCGAGCGCTCCCTCTACGCGCTCACGGACCGTGTGCCCAGCGACGATCCGGCCGGCAGCGAGCCGTTGGCCGAGCGTACGCATCAGGGACTCGAGCTCCTCGGCCCTCAGCTTCCGGGAGAGCAGATCGATGAGAGCGGCAAAGGCGGCAGGATAAGTGCGGGAGAAGAGTTCCTCGGCGTCCGCCGTGATGCTGTACATCGTCGGCGGCTTGCCGACGGTGGGGCGCCTGGCGATGCGACGCTCAACGATGTGCTCTCCCTCGAGGTTGGCTAGGTGGGCTCGCACGGCCCCTGGAGTGAGGTTGAGCGCGGTAGCAAGCTCTGCTATGGTCCGTGGCTGTCGACGAAGTAGGTCGACGATCGCAGTCTGAGTTGCGTTCGATACTGGCACGGATCGGTGAGGATTGGAACGCTGCAATATGCTGCGATAGTGTCTAATAGCAATATTATTAGAATATGACATTATTATTGGCTATATATGTGCGCCGCTGTCCACGAGCGTCCACTCGAAAACGGGCACTGAGATGAGCGCACAGACTGAGCTGTCAGGACCCGACCTCGCCGCAGGGATCGCGCTGGCCGAAATCCCTGACGGCGGATCATTGACGGGACACTTCGGTGGCGACGCCGTCCTACTCACCCGTCGCGGCGGAGAGGTCACGGCGATCGGCGCGACGTGCACCCATTACTCTGGGCCTCTGAGCGAGGGTCTGATCGTCGGCACCACGGTACGCTGTCCCTGGCATCACGCCTGCTTCGATGTGCGGACGGGCGAGGCGCTGAGAGCCCCGGCTCTCAACCCCGTTCCCACCTTCCGAGTCGCGGTCGAGAAGGGTCGGGTGACACTCACGGAGAAGCCCGAGCGGGATCCGCTCGCGCGAGCGGAGGCTCGGTCGCCCCGCACGACTCCCGCCCCATCGACCATCGTCATTGTGGGGGCGGGTGCGGCCGGAAGCGCCGCCGCCGAGATGTTGCGACGCGAGGGGTTCGACGGACGAATCACGCTCATCGACCCAGACTCCGCGGCGCCGTACGATCGGCCGAATCTGTCGAAGGACTATCTGGCCGGGAACGCACCCGAGGAGTGGATTCCGCTCCGGCCACCGGGCTTCTACGAGAAGCACGGAATCGAGGTGGTTCGTCGCCGGGTCGCCGCCCTCGAGCCCGCGCGCCGTCAGATCACGCTGGATGACAGGCGCGAGCTTGGGTACGACCGTCTCCTCCTCGCCACGGGCGCCGATCCCATCCGGCTCGACATCCCCGGCGCGAATCGTCCCGAGGTCCACCTGCTTCGCTCGCTCGCCGATAGCGGGAGCATCATTGCGGGAGCTGAGGCGGGTCGCCGTGCTGTCGTTGTCGGGGCGAGCTTCATCGGGCTCGAGGTTGCGGGTGCGCTTCGCGCGCGGGGCCTCGACGTCGATGTGGTGGCGCCAGAAGCGGTGCCGTTCGAGCGCGTGCTCGGTGTGGAGCTCGGGCGCTTCATTCGCGGGCTCCACGAGGAGCACGGTGTCCGCTTCCACCTCGGCGACACCCCGAAAGCGATCGGCGATGGAGGTGTCGCGCTGACGTCAGGCGGCACGCTCGGCGGCGAGCTCGTGGTGTTCGGTGTCGGTGTGCGGCCGAGCATGGCGTTGGCTCAAGGGGCGGGGCTGGCCATCGATCGCGGAGTCCTGGTGAACGAATTCCTCGAGACGAGTGCCCCCGATGTCTTTGCCGCGGGCGATATCGCGCGTTGGCCGGACGCCTACGGTGGCGGGAACATTCGCGTCGAGCATTGGGTCGTTGCTCAGCGGCAAGGGCAGACGGTCGCGCGCAATATGCTCGGGGCGCGCGAGCGGTTCGCCGATGTTCCATTCTTCTGGAGCCAGCACTACGACGTCACGATTGCCTATGTAGGTCACGCCGAGCGCTGGGACAGGATCGACGTCGCGGGGAGCATCGAGGGGAGGGACTGTTCGGTCGCCTATCGATTGGGTGATCGCACGCCAGCAGTGGCGAGCATCTTCCGCGACCGGGTGAGTCTCGAGGTAGAGGCTGCCATCGGTAGGGGCGACTGGCGGGCGGTTCAGCTCGCGACCGCCCGCTAGGCGCTGGAGGAGAGGGTTGGGGGGGGTCGGGGGGTCGGGCTCCAGGAGGTCGAGACCCACAGGCGCAGAAAGGGGAGAGGGAGGATGGCGGGGACGGCAAACGGGCGGCGCGCGGGAACCTTATTTCAAGTTTGAAGTACGACTCTCGTCCACCGCGTCACCCGCCACAAGGAGGAGACCGTCATGAGAGCTCGAACTCCGGTTGCACTCGCCGCGATCACCGTTGCGCTCGGCTGCGGCGGTGGCGGTAGCTCCACGGGAACGACACACACCCTCACGTCGCTCGGCCTGACCTCCTCGTCGCCTAACGCGTACCAGTTTGGGCCCGTGACGACGCTCACCGCGACGGCGAAGGATCAGAATGGCGACGCATTCAACCCGGGCGGCGCCCCGACGTTCAGCGACCCGAGCGGGAAGGTGACGTTTCAGGGCAATAACGTCCAAGTGGTCACTCCGAGCGGAAACTCCAAGGTCACCGCCAGCTGGACGGCACAGGGGACGACCGTCACCTCGGACACGGTGACTCTCAGTTTGGATGTCGCTCCGAGCAATGCCAGCGTGGTCGCCACGTCGGGGTCATCCTTCAACCCGATTACGGTCGACATCAAGTCCGGCGGAACGGTGAGTTGGAGCGGCCTCCAGACCCTGGGGTCAGGCAGTCTGCCGCATAACGTGCGCTTCATCAACGCGACCCCGTTCAACGGCGACGCCAGAAACGGCGCGCCGGGAAGCGAAGACGCGGCAAACGGCACCTTCGGAAGCGCCGGCACCTACGACTACTATTGCGAGAACCACGGATTTGCCGGCCCGCCGGTGAGCGGGATGTCGGGGCACGTGGTTGTGCACTGAGCTCGCTCTCAACAGTCCACGCGCAGGGGTGGGGAGTCCGAGCGATCTCCTTCACCTCTTGCGCGGACCGTGAAGGTACCGTAGACTAGCCGCTCACAATTGAAGTCGTGGCGATTTACGGCGTATTGCGGCCACGGTAAACATTCCGCTAAAAAGCCAACGCTCCCCGCGCGCTTTTGGCGCCGGGGTTTTTCGTTTCCCCCCGGTGTGAATCCGAACGCGGTTAAGGGCACTGGCGGAGGAAGAGAACGCATGACCAGAGCCCTGAGCACACGTGTCACCAGACCTGGCGCCGGAAGACGGAGTGCAGGAGTCAACCCGTCGACCGACGAGCACGCCACGGACGCCGCGGGGCCAGCCGCGGGCACCGTCGGCACGCCTGTCCCGAGGCTCTCCGCCCTCCAGTGCCGCCTCTGCGGCGCTCGATATGCCGCGGCGCCGATCGCCATTTGCGAGCGATGCCTCGGTCCGCTCGAGCCCCTGCCTGACGAGGGCGACCTTCGCCGGCGCGATGGTGTCACGCGCCAGGTGATTACCTCGCGCCCTCCATCGCTCTGGCGCTACGCCGAGTGGCTGCCATTCGACGGCCGGCCACGCCTATCTCCGGACACCGGCTTCACGCCCCTGGTCGACGCTCCGGCACTCGCTCGCCTCCTCGGCGTCGAACGCGCCTGGGTCAAGAACGACACCGTGTCGCACCCGTCGCTCTCGTTCAAGGACCGCGTCGTGGCGACGGGTATCAACGCCGCGCACGCCCTGGGCCTAACGACCGTCGGATGCGCCTCGACGGGAAACCTGGCCAATGCCGTGGCCGCCCACGCGGCACGTGCAGGCCTCGCCGCCTGGGTCTTCATTCCGCACGATCTCGAGCTGGGGAAGGTGGTCGGGGCGGCGATCTACCGTCCACACCTGGTGCGCGTGCAGGGCACGTACGATGACGTGAATCGGCTGTGTGCACAGGTGGCCGACGAGTTCGGGTGGGGGATCCTCAACGTGAACCTGCGCGCCTACTATGGCGAGGGATCGAAGACGATGGCCTTCGAGATCGCCGAACAGCTCGATTGGCGGTCACCGACGGCGGTTGTCGCTCCACTCGCTGGGGGATCGCTCCTCAGCAAGTTGGCGAAGGGCTTCGGGGAATTCCGGTCGGCCGGCCTCATCGATGGACCGCCCCCGAGATTCTATGGGGCGCAGGCAGCCGGGTGCGCACCGATCGTCCGATTGGTCGAGCGCGGCGACGATCGAATCGTGCCGGAGATCCCGAGCACGATCGCGCGCTCCATCGCGATCGGCAATCCCGCCGACGGCCTCTTCGCCGCGCGCACCATTCGCGAAAGCGGCGGCTGGGGAGCAGCGGTGTCCGATGTCGATCTGGTCCGCGGCATCCGCATACTCGCCGAGTGCACCGGAATCTTTGCCGAGACCGCCGGTGGAGCGACCGTCGCGGCGGCGCTGGCGCTGGCCCGGGCGGGGCACTGGCGCGCGAGCGACGAGGTCGTGCTTTGCATCACCGGGCACGGATTGAAGACCGTCGAGGCGGTCGCTGGAACTTTTGATGACGCACCCGTGATCGCGCCGCGCTTGCGCGATGTAGCGGCGTTAGCCGCCAGGGTGGCGCAACGGACGGGAGGTTGACCGCCAAGACGGCGGCGGCCTCGTGTCGCGCCGAGTCGGCCAGTGGCTCTCGCAACCGAACAGGAGATGACAATGGCGATCACGATCACACTGCCGGTGGTGCTGGCGAAGCTCGCGAAGGGAGAGCGAGCCCATTCGGCTTCTGGAGCGACGTTGGGTGAGGCGGTGGCCGATCTGGCTCAGCGCTACCCGGAGCTCGCGCCGCGACTGCGGGATGAGCGGGGTGAGCCGTACCCGTACGTGACGTATTATGTAAACGATGAGGACGCGCGCTTCCATGGCGGCTTCGGCGCCCGCGTGCGTGATGGCGACGAGGTCATCGTGGTGCCGGCGATAGCGGGAGGATGAGGTGAGCGAGACGGTACTCACAGAGCCGGAGATCAACCGCGTGACGGATGATCTACCGAGCCTCTCCAACGAAGAGGTTCTGCGCTACAGTCGGCACCTCATCCTCCCGGATGTGGGGGTCGACGGACAGCGGCGCCTCAAGGCTGCGCGATTGCTCATCGTCGGCGCGGGAGGGCTGGGCTCTCCCCTGGCGCTCTACCTAGCCGCTGCCGGAGTGGGCCACCTCGGTATCGTCGACTTCGACGTCGTGGACCTGACGAACCTGCAGCGCCAGGTGCTGCACGGCACAAAGGACGTGGGTCACCCGAAGCTCGAGTCGGCGCGCGCGCGCATCGCCGACGTGAATCCGCACGTGACGGTGACCACGTACGAGACCGCGCTCACCTCGCGCAATGCGCTCGAGATCATCCGCGATTACGACATTGTGGTGGATGGCACGGACAACTTCCCGACGCGCTATCTCGTCAACGACGCGTGCGTGCTGCTGGGAAAACCTAACGTCTACGGCTCCATTTTCCGTTTCGAAGGGCAGGCGAGTGTGTTCGCGACCGCGGATGGTCCGTGCTATCGGTGTCTCTTCCGCGAGCCGCCGCCACCCGGGCTCGTTCCGAGCTGCGCGGAGGGCGGTGTCTTGGGCGTTCTGCCGGGGTTGGTCGGCACGATTCAGGCGACGGAGGCGCTGAAGCTCGTGCTTGGGGTTGGCGAGCCCCTGATCGGGCGGCTTCTCCTCGTGGACGCGCTGAGCATGGAGTTCCGCACACTCACTCTGCGGAAGGATCCGACCTGCCCGGCGTGCGGCACGCACGAGATAACGGAGCTGATCGACTACGAGGCTTTCTGCGGAGTGCCGGCGACGGGCGGACCGGCGCCGGCTACATCGCTCGACGGAGTGCCGGAGATGTCTCCGCGCGAGCTGGCGCGCCGTCGGGCGGCGGGGGATGACATCCTCCTCCTCGACGTTCGCGAGCCGAACGAGTGGCAGATCGCCCGGATCGCCGGCGCGCAGCTCCTCCCCCTCGGTCAGCTGGAGGAGGCGCTACCATCTCTCGATCGCGCGCGGGAGATCGTCGTCCACTGCAAGAGTGGCAGCCGGAGCGCCCGGGCGGTCCGGCGCCTGCGGGAGGCAGGGTTTCAGCACGTGTGGAACCTGGCGGGCGGAATCTCGAAGTGGAGCGAGGAAGTCGACGCGAGCGTGCCCCGGTACTGACACGGCGAGCCGACGTTTCGCTGGGTGGCACGTTCGCCCGCCCGGTGGCAATCAGTGGCAATCAGTGGCAATCAGTGGCAATCAGTGGCAATCAGTGGCGATCGGTGGTGATGGGCGAGCGCGGTTTCATTCCTCGCGGGTGCCGAAGAGCGCCCGATTCATCGCGTTGCACCGGGTCCCGAGATGGCCGAGGCTCGAGAGGGGCGAGGTAAAGAAACGTCCGCGACGTGACGTGAACGCTTCGGGTAACGTCGTTTCTCGATGCCCCGCGCCACACAACCGCCCCCGTCCTCGGTCCGCCGTGTAGTAAGGATTGTCGCGCTCGTAGTTTCAACTGGCGCGGCGCTCACCTCCATCCTGAGCTTCGCACACGCCTACGGTCTGCTCGGCGAGGCGCCGACGTCGCGCCTGACTGTCGGCGATGTCGAAGTTACCTGGATCGGACTCAACCCTGCGACCGACACCATCACTGCGGTGGGCGACACCGTCCAGCTCGCGGCCACGCTTACTGACCGGCGCGGCACGACGCTCGTTGGCGCTCCGGTCGCCTGGAGCAGCGACGAGCCTGGAATCGCCGAGGTCGATGCTCGTGGGCGAGTGGTCGCGCGTGCGGGGGGAACGGCGATGATCGTCGCGGCTGCGGGCGTGCACATGGCGAGAGCAAACATCGTCGTGATGCCCCGCGCCGTGCGCGTACGACTCGCCGCCGACAGCGGACTGCGCGTGGGGGAGGGCACGACGAGGGCCATCGATGCCCACGGCGTGGACCGGCACGGATACTCGATCGTCGGCCGCCGGGTGAGTTGGCGGGTTGCCGACACGACCATCGCGACGGTCGACTCGATGGGCGGGGTGACAGGGCGATCGGTCGGCCGCACGATGATCACCGCCAGTGTCGATGACGTTGGCGATTCAGCGCCGCTGGAGGTCGTCGCGGTGCCGGCATCCATAGCGCTGGTGACCGGCGCGGTCCTGCGCGCCCCGGCCGGAAGCCGTGTGCCGCAGGCGCTCGTGGTGCGTGTACTGTCCGCCCGCGGCGCGCCAGCCGCAGGGATGGTTGTTCGCTTCGAAGCGCCGCCCGAAATGGGAACCCTCGATCCCGTCGAGGTGAAGAGCGATGCGGGGGGACTGGCGCGCTCGACCTGGGTGCTCGGACCGATGCCGGGCCGTCAGCATCTGACCGTTTCGGCGGTAGGGCTGGACAGCACTCTCACGCTCACCGCGGAAGCAGATCCGGTAGCTGCAAACATGCGCTATGAGCGGCAGGATGGCGCTACCGTCGGTCGGGTCGGCGAGCCGTTGAGCGAGCCGATCAACGTTCGGCTCACCGACTCGCTGGGCCGTTCGCTCGCTGATGTTCCGGTCGCGTGGCTCGCGTTGGACGGTGGGGTCGTGACACCCGATGGCTCGCGCACGGACAGCCTCGGCGAGGCCCACGCGCGCTGGACGCTGGGGCCGCAGCGTGGCACGCAACGGCTTCGCGTGCAGGCGGGGAATGCCAGGCTCGCACCGCCACTCACGGTGACGGCCACGGCGAACGCCGGCAAGGCCGAGCGTCTGGTGGTGATTTCCGGGGACAAGCAGACGGGGCGGGTGGATGCCGTGCTCGACGCATCCATTCGTCTACGCGCGGTCGACGCGTCCGGCAACCCGGTGTCGGGAGCACGGGTGATGGCGACTCCGGAGAGTGGGAGCACGCCGGACACGGCGACGGCTACCGACTCGTCAGGCGTGACCCGCATCCACTGGCGCCTCGGCCGCGCGGCGGGTCCCCAGCACCTCCGGCTACGGGTCGAGGGGATCGCGCACGCGGTTGGGATTTCGGCCGTCGCCCGGCCAGGGCAGGCGACGAACCTCGAGCTCACCGCACCGCCGGCCAGTGGGGTTGTCGGACGCCCCCTGGGGCATCCTATCACCGCGCGGGCGACCGACGCATACGGGAATGCGGTGCCGGATGTGCCGATCCTCTTCGCGCCTCGCTCGGGGCGGGCGGCGCCACGACTTCGGATGACCGATGCCCAGGGGCGCGCCAGCACGCAGTGGACCCTGGGCGCCTCCTCCGGCGAGCAGTCGCTCGCTATCGCGGTCCCGCACACGGATGCCCGCACCGTCCTGACGATCGTCGCCAATTCGTCGCGCGGCTCCTCTCAAAAGAGCAATCGCTGACATCGGTTTCCGCTCGGTGAGCCGGCCGGTTCGCGCGGTTTGCCTTTTGGGGACCATGTGAATACGTTCACGTGGCTCCGCACACCCTGCGGCGCGACTCCCAAGAACACAGATCGGTCCTGGAGGACTCACCCACATGCAGTTCACTGCACGAGCGCTCGTGGCGAGCGCGCTCGTCCTCGGCGCGTGCGCCGGTGGCGAGAAGAAACCGGCCACTGACACCACTGCAGCGGCGGCTCCGGCAGCACCGGCCGCGGCCCCGACCGCAGCGCCCGCCGCTCCCGCGGCCCCAGCCGCTCCCGCGGGCGCGACAGCCGCTGCCGCCCCGGCGACCGGTAAGACGGTCGAAGTGAAGATGCTCGGCGACGAGAAAGGCTATCGCTTCGATCCGAGCACCATCACCATCAAGTCGGGTGATGCTATCAAGTTCATCGACGTGAGTGGCGGTCCGCACAACGTCGGCTTCCCGCCTGACAAGACCCCGCCGGATGTGGCCTCGCAGCTGAGCGCCAACATGCCCGGCGATCACAGCATGGGTCCGCTCGAGGGCCCGCTGCTCATGCAGCCGAACGACAGCTACGTCGTCTCCTTCGGCAAGATCAAGCCGGGCACGTATGAGTTCCACTGCACACCCCACCTCGCTCTGGGAATGAAGGGCACGATCACGGTCCAGTAGCGGGCGGCTCCAGCGGTCCGGCTTCTATATTGGGGGCGAAGGTACCGACCTTCGCCCCCATTTCACATCCGCCGGCGCCCGGCGCCAACCCGAACTTTTCTATGCGTCTCGGCCGAGCCTTGCAGGTGGCCCTCTCCCTGGCGGCGCCGATGACCGCGTGGAGCCAAGCGCCGTCGCGTCCCGACACCACGCACCCTTCGATCGCCGCCCGCACCGCGGGACTCGCGCGCCACGATGGGCTGTTGCCGATCTATTACGATCCGTCGCGGGGCAACCTGATGCTCGAGATCCCGCGTGACTCTACACGTCTCCTTCTCTTCGTCGGCCTGGCGTCCGGGCTCGGGTCGAATCCGGTGGGGTTGGACCGTGGCGCCACGGTCGGAGAGTTCGTGGCGCGGTTCGACCGCAGCGGGGATCGAGTTCTGCTCGGGTTGGAGAACTGGAGCTATCGGAGCTCCGCGCCCGGCAATGCGGCACTCGCGCGGTCGGTGGCCGAGTCCTTCCCGCGCAGCACCGTGCTCTCGCTCCCGATCGTGGCTCAAGAGCAGGGCCGCCTGCTTGTCGATGCATCGGATCTGCTTTATCGCGACTGGGCCGACGTCGCCGGCGCCATGGCCCAGGCCAAGCAAGGGAGCTACGCCCTGGTCCGCGATCGCTCGAGCGTCTTCGCGAGCGCCACCAAGGCCTTCCCACGAAACACCGAGCTCGATGCCGCGGTCACGTTCGCTCTGACGAACGGGCAGCCAGGGGAGATCGCCTCCACGATTCTCCCCGACGGGCGGGCGTTCACGCTCCGGCAGCACCTGTCGTTCGTCGCGCTGCCTGACGACGGGTACCAGCCTCGCACCCTCGACCCGCGGGTGGGCTACTTCGCGGTCACCTTCAACGACTACGCCCAGCCGATCCAGAGCGCTCTCATGCAGCGATGGATCACACGTCATCGCCTGCAACGAGTCAATGCAGACGACCCGAACAGCCCGATCGCCAATCCGATCGTGTACTACATCGATCGTGCAATACCTGAGCCGATACGGACTGCGACCAAGGAGGGAGTGAGCTGGTGGGTGGAGGCCTTCCGCCGTGCCGGGTTGCCGGGCGCGTTCGTCGTCGAGGACCTTCCCGACAGTGTCGACCCAATGGATGCGCGGTACAACGTCGTCATCTGGGAGAACCGAAACGAGCGGGGATGGTCGATCGGCGGATCGTTCGGAGATCCCCGCACCGGCGAGATCCTGAAAGCTCTCGCGAGAATGGACTCGCACCGCGCGCGTACCGACTACAACCTCTACGCGGGCCTCATGGGCGCAGATGCGTCGGCGTCCGACACGGCGTTCGTTCTTGCCCGGGTGAGGCAAGTCAGTGCGCACGAGGTCGGCCACACGCTGGGCCTCGCTCACAACTACATCGCGTCGACATACGAGCGTGGATCGGTGATGGATTACCCGCCCCCGCGCGTGCGACTGGATGCCTCCGGCCGCATCGACATCTCGGCGGCCTACGCCGTGGGGCCGGGAGCGTATGACATCTGGGCGATCCGGTGGGGCTATGGCATCTTCCCGAAGGCGCACGAGATGGACTCGCTCCGCGCGATCGTCGCCGAGGGCCTTCGCAAGGGATACCTCTTTCTCTCCGATGCGGACGCCAGGCCGGAGGACGCGTCCGACCCGCGTACGAACTTATGGGACGACGGTAGCTCGGCCGAGGAATTCTTCTCTCGTCAGATGGCCGTCCGGCGGGTGGCGCTGGCGCACTTCAACGAGCGGAACATCCGGACCGGCGAGCCGGTGGCCCTGCTCCAGGAGCGCTTCGTTCCGGTTTACCTGATGCACCGCTTCGCCATCAGCGCGCTCGCGCGCACGATCGGGGGTCTGGAATACAGCAACGCGATGCGGGGCGATGCTCAGCCGGCGACGCGGGCGATCCCGGGTGCTCAGCAGCGACGGGCGCTCCATCTCCTCCTGGGCGCGCTGCAGCCCGCCGAGCTGGCGGTTCCGGACACGGTCGTGGCATTGCTCGCACCGCGTCCGTACTCCTATGAGCCGTCGCCGGAGCTTTTCGGGAGTCGCACGCGCCCGGCGTTCGACGAGCTCGGGGCCGCCCGGACCCTCGCGCAGATGGTGGTCGACGCGATTCTGCAGCGGGAGCGGGCCGCGCGACTGGTAGCATTCGGGACGCGCGAGAAGGGAGCGTTGGGGCTCTCCGAAACCATCGACTCCGTGGTCGCTCAGACGTGGGACCGGCCAATGCCGAGCGATCCGCACCTGGCTGCACTGCAGCGGGTCGCGCAGCGTGCCCTGGCGGACCGACTGCTCCTCCTCGCTTCCGACCAGGAGGCAAGTCCCGACGTGCGCGCGATGGCGGAGTTCAAGATCTCGCGACTTCGGAGCAGCGCAGCCGCCCGTGCTCAGCGCGCCGGCCCGGACGCGAGTCGCGCGCAGTGGATGGCGATATCCGGCGACTTCGGGCGATGGTTGGAGCGGCGCGAGCTCCCGGCACCAACTCCCGCATTGCGTCCTCCGCCCGGCGATCCGATCGGCGATGCGCAATGACGACCGGCGCGAAGGAGCGACGCGATAGCTGGATGCGTCGCCGGGCGCGGAATGTCTACCGCCGGCCCGTTCTTCTGGTCGCCGTGGGGAGCGGCGCATTCGCGCTCTGGGTGATCGCGCTCGTTCAGATTCCGCGAAGCGTACGGCGGGCCGCCCTGGCCATGGTGCCAACGGCGGCGGAACGACCCGACACGGTCGCGATGGCCCGCCAGCGCGACCGGGCGGTCGCCGAGCTGGCGGCGGGGGAGGGCCGCCTGGCACGCGCGCGCGCAGTCGCCGTCGCGCGCGCGCGCGCCGGTGTTGCGCCTACAGGGGCGTTGACGCGCCGAGAGATGGAGCGTCGCGACTCACTCCAGGCGGCAGCGGCGCAGCTGGAGCGCCTGCGGAGCCGGGCCGCTGCCGCACCGCTGCCGACATCCTACCGCGCGCTCGCAGAGTCGACGGTCCTTCGCGGCGATCCGAACGTCACCGCCCTCGTCGATTCGTTGGCGGCACTCGAGCGCCAGCGTGGCCAAACAGGTGTCACGGGCGGAGTCGATTCAGCGTTCGTCGCCATCACGGCGCGCCTGAACGACGTCGGTGCCGCGATCGAGCAGGCGGCGGTCGCCAAGCGCGAATCGATCGTCGCCGAAGAATCGGCGATCACGCCATCGTCACGGTCGCGTGCTCCGAGCGCTGCGCCGGCTGTCGACACGGCGCAGCTCCTCGCCGCTCGCGACTCTCTCGAGCGGCGTCGCTCGGATGCGGAGGATCGGCTCGCGACGGGGCGCGCGACCATGCGTACGCTCGATGCAAGAGAGGCACAGGCGAGGGACGCGGCTGCGGCGGCATTCGCCCCGGCGCCCGTGCTGCTGGCCGCTGCCGGCGTGCTCGCCGTAGCGACCGCTTTCCTCGCCGCGCTCGGCGTCGAGCTGCGCACGCCGCGGGTGAGCGGCGCTCGTGAGGCGGCATCGGTGGCCGGGGTGCCGGTGCTGCTCACTGTGCAGCGTCGGCGGGCGGGCCCGGAACGCTCACGTCGTGAGGCGGACCTCGAGCTTCCTCACATCATCGATCAGGCGCCGGAGAACTACCGATTCCTCTTCTCGCAGCTGGCGTCGCGCGGGCTCGACCTTCCGCGAGCGGCGCTCGCCGGCGACGACGCCGCCGTGACGGCAATGGTGGCGATCAATCTCGCCGCTGCCGCCGCGCGCGAAGCGCGCACGACCCTGCTCATCGACAGCGACTTCGATACCCACGCTGTCTCGAGCGCGCTCCGGCTGCCGGTAACTCCCGGCGTGGCCGAGGTGGTAGCGGGAGGGGTCCGCTGGCCGGAGACGCTCATCCCAACGATCGTCGGGCGCGGCCGGGCGATGGACATCATGCCGGCCGGCGTCGCGGAACTCCCCGATCTCTCAGAAGTGGCCGATACCTTCGCTGGGGAGCTCGAGCACATTGCGCGCCGGTACGACACCGTGATCTTGAACGCGCCTGCCGGTCGTCGAACGACCGGCTGGATCGTGGGCGCTCGCGTCGCCCCGGTCATCGTGTGCGTTCACTCCGCTCACACGCCGATCGCGGTGCTGCGAGCACTCGATCTGGCCCTCTCGGCCCGAGACGCGCGTATTCGCGGGCTGGTAGTGTGGGATGCCGAGCCGCCCGATGTCCCGTTGGTGGGGATGGATATGGGACGCTCTGGCGCGACCTCAGATCGGCCCGACGCAGCCCAGCGAGGGACCACCGCGTGACGAGGTACCGAATCGCGACGGACGCCCTCGCCGCCACGCTCAGCGATGGCGCGGTCCTTCTGCACCTCGAGACGAAGCGCTACTACACGCTCAACGAGACCGGGATGCGCGTGTGGGTCCTTCTCGAGCAGGGGAATGGCGTGGACGACATCGTTCGGACGCTCGTGGCCGAGTTCGAGGTGGAGCCCGATGCCGCGCGTCGCGAGGTGGATCGCCTTCTCGAGGACTTGATTCGCGAGCGGCTCGTCGAGCCGGTCTGACAGCCTGACGAGTGCCTGCTCGCCGCCGACTAGTTGACCTTCGGCAGCGGCGGCGGAGCGGGTGGGGCCGGCGCCGGCGTCGGGTGCGGGCCCATCGGCGGCGGTGGCGGGGCCGGCGGGAGCGGTGGTGGTGGCGGCCCAGGCGCCGGTGGCGCGACGGGAGGAGTGGCGGGCGGATCGAGCGCCATGCGCGAGACCGGCTTCGGGATCTGGTAGTACGAGTGGAGGTCGAACCCGATCGGGTTCACTTCGTAGGTCTTGTTGGCGGCGAAGAAGCCGGTATTCGGGAAATACGGGGGCGGATTCGTCTGCCCACACGTGTTGTACGTGTAACGCTTGAGGTATCCGGTGATGCCGGACGTCTGCGATGGGTCGAGCGTCCCCACCGGCCCGCGCGTCCCCTGGATGATCCCGCCGACGAGGTAGAGGCACCCGCGTCCCGCGGACGTCCCCTCACAGGGCTGCGCCTGAGGCACACCCTGGTCGTAGTTCTGAACCCGGAACCCGCCGAGGGCGACGATCGAGGCGGCGACGGTCGTCGATTGTGAGGAGCCGAGGTGGTAGGTCTTCTGGGGCGTGCCATTATCCTGAGCCGGAGAGAGCAGCAGGTTGTCGGCCATCGTCACGTTGGCGCCGCTGAAGAGCCCGAGGTAGTCGAAGCAGAGCGATGGGTCGCTCGACAGAGTGATGTTGTCGGCGATGATGATATCGGAAGGCGAGGCGACCGTCAGGCGGCCGCGCACCTTGCCGCTCACGGCGACCTTTCCCTCGACGTACACGACTCCATTGAAGTCCGGATTCCCCGCCTTCGTGATCGGCCAGAGATAGGCGGCGTCCGCCCGGTTGAGTCCCGATGGCCCGAGCCGTGGATCGGTGGGTACCGGGGAGGGGAGCCACTGCCCCAGGTACGTGTTCGAGGTGAAGTTGCCTGACGTGAGTGCCGGGTCGCCGCCGAGGTAGCAGCGTGCCGTGGCGCGATTCGCCCACATCTGGCTGCGGCGTGCCGACGAGTGCGGGATCGTGTCGAGGCGATAGAAGATGCCGTCGCCGGTGTTCAGGTACCCGCAATTGTGGTCATCGCTGATGAAGCCGTTGTCGTGAATCCACCCGCCGGTCGTCGGGTCACCGGAGAACTGTGTGAACGCGGCCGTCGCATATCGGGCACCGGCCTGGCTGAACGGCGTGGCCTGCCAGACGCGCATGAAGCCCTCGTCGGCGCCCGTCGAGTCGCCGTCGCCATCGAGGTCGACCGCCACGAATTCGATGCGCGTCGTCGCCTCCCCGGTGCCTCCAGAGTTGTCGCCGTCGATCTCCGCATGCCCAGCGGTCGCCAGCGCTTTGAGCTGGGTGAGGAGTGAGCTCGACGGCATCGGGACGACAGGCACACTCTGCCCGTAGCCGCCGTCGAAAATGCCGTTGCCGATCCCGCTGATCGTCTTGGCGGTAGTCAGCCGGCCGTGAAACTCGGCTCCCGACGTCGCGATCGTGACGAAGTCGTTCGAGTGAGCCGGGCCGAATACCTGATCGCCACCGGCGAAATCGAGCCCGCCTTCGCTGTTCGAGTAGTAGGCGTACTTCGCGAAGTTGTCCTGGGTGACGGTGCCGCGGTGATAAACGACGTTGCCGAAGCCGTCCTCCACCTTGGTGATGATCGTGCCGAAAGTGCCGAAGACTCCCGGCGGATTGACGCTCGGACCGGCCCACGAGGTCCTGTAGACGCCGGCCAAGGTCGCACCCGTCGCATCCTTCACGGCGACGTGGTCCTCGAGCATCACCTCGCCGCTGTCGCGGAAGAAGGACGAGTCGCCGGGGTGCGTGTTGATGAAGTTCCGCATCTCCTCGATGCCCCCCTCGGCCGCGAGATAGAGCACCGTCGAGCGCTCCCCGTTCTTCGCGATGAGGTTCGCGTTGAGTGTCGTGCTCGATGCGACGACGACGATCGCGCACACCGCGAGGGTGATGAGGAGGACTGCCATCAGGGCGGCACCGCGCCGGCGGCGAATCGTGCGGGGGCGACGGGCGCAACGGGGCATCGTCATGGCAGAGTGACCGAGTTGGAGCCGACGGGATTGGAGAAGCTTGGCGTGCAATCCTGCGCGGCGATCGCGTACTCGTAGGTCGTGCCGGACGTGACTCCGCGGTCATTGTACGTGTACGGGCTCTGACCGCCGGCGGGCACCGAGGCGTACGGGTCACCCCAGCTCGGGGCGCCCACTTGGCGCCGCCAGATCACGTAGCGCGTCACATCGCGCTCTCCGCCTGTCTCGTCTCCATCGGCGGTCCACGACAGATCCACCGAAATACCGTTGGGGTCGACCGACGCAGTGGGCGCCGCCATCCCAACCGGCGGGCTGCCGCAACCGGTGGCGGCCACGTGACCCATCAGCGGGAGCTGAACGACCAGGCTGAAGGGGCGCTGTCGCTCCGACGTGCCGGTGAGTCCGTTGGTGACGATGAAGGAGATTTGGATCGCGCGGAGCATCGCCGTGAGCGTGTCCTTCGACCCGAACTCACCATAGCTCAGGGGGAGTACGCCGGCAGGAACAGTGTCGAGCGACGAATTTCCAGCCGCGTCACTATGTAGGTAGTAGTACCGGAAGAACGGCGCGGTGGAGTCGGCGAGAATGTTGCGAACGATCGCCTCGGCGGGCTGCCCGTTCACCGCGCGCCAGAGCACGTAGTCATCAGTGCGGGTCGTTTCCGTGTCCGGGGCGAACCAGAAGCTGATGGCCTCGGCAGGGCTCATGACACCGGGCGAGACTTGGTAATCGGCCTTGGGATACGTGAACGGCGCGCCAGGCACCTGAAAGGCACTGGCCATTGGCAGCGCCGAGGTCTCGATGTCGGGCGCGTTCGGGGTGTAGTAGATCGCCGACAGGTCACCCGGCTTGTTCGTCGCGTAGTCGGCGTTGAAAGAGAAGGCATCGCTCGCCGCGTAGATGATGGACGGCTGGCCCGGCGTCACATCGGCGCCGACGGCGCGAAAGTGCTGTCCGAGGAGATCGGCGCCGAAGCGCACGTTCTGCAGCAGCGTCATGTCGGTGGCGCCGCGCTTGAAGGTGCGCGACTGCCCGATGAAGTAGTTCATCGCGCCCGCCATCACGAAACCCATGACGACGATGGCGACGAGGAGCTCGACGAGCGAATACCCACGACGACTGCGCATGGCGGGCGTCAGAATGCCGCGATCGACGTGGTCCGCGAGACAGGCGTCGCGAGCCCGGGCGCGGTGACGGTGACCGTGATGCGTGTCAGGTCGTTCGGCGGGCAGGCTGGGAAGGGCGGGCTGTTGCAGCCGGAGGCCGGCGATGAGTCGCGGGTCACGACCGTCGTACGCGTCCAGCCGAGTTCCGGGTAGACGGTGTTGACCTCGGCGAGGGATGTGAGCGCCGTGTAGCTCGGGAGCGCTCGCGCCTCGGCGATTCGCGTGTCCGCCACGGTGGCCGCGCGCACGCGCACGGTGTCGACGGTCGTCTCGTGGAGGAACGTGATGGTCGTGCTGGCGAGTCCCATGATGATCACGCTCAGAATCACGAGCGCGACCATGATCTCAGTGAGAGAGAAGCCAGGGCGGCGGGCTGCCGAGTGCAAGGATCAGAACCCTCGCACCCACGTCGAGCCGTCGTAGTGCCACCAGTCGGCGCGCCCTGTCGCGCGCTCGACGCGGATGGCACGCACGTCGTACGCGTATCGAGAATCGGTGAGGGCGCGTATCGACGTCAGGTAGATGCCCCCGGCCTCGCTCGCGCTTCCATTACGGAGGAAGGTGACGGCCGGATTCCCGCTCGTTCCCTCGGTCTGCGTGAAGGTGATCGGGACGGAGCCCCAGCTCATCGGAGGGGCAGTGCCCAGCCCATAGCGCACCTGATTGCCGAGGAAGAGCATCCGCGAGCGCTCGGTGCCGACGTCGAGCTTTCCGTTGTTGTTCTGGTCGAAGACGATCCGCAGATCGTTGTTCGTCGTGTCGAAGGTGACGATGAGATTGTACTGCTTCGCCACTGCCTCGCGCTGCGCGGCGATGAGAGCCGTCCCGACCGACAACATGTCGCCGTTGATCTGATAGCGAGCGATGTCCAGCTTCCAGAACGCAATCGCCGTGACCACACCGGCGATCGTGCAGAGCGTGACCATCTCGATCAGGGTCGATCCACGTCGCAGCGTGGATCGTCGTGGAACTCTTTGCAACGGCGGCGTCAACATTCGTAATACCAGCGAGAGACGTCTAGGTGCTCACCCGTTTCCCCGCGAATAGCAGACGGCTCTGCCGCGGGCTAGGTAATTGAGGGGTCGGTTGAAGATTTCGCTATCACGCGTTCACCCGGCAGCGTCACCGCGTCTCGGACCCTGGGGGGCGTGGGTTGGAGAAGACACTAAGAATCGATACAACCGGAAGGTCCGGCAAGAGGCGCGACAAAACGTGCCGGTCTCTCGGTGGTGTGTCGCCTCCTCCGGTTGCGGGGGCGAGGGTCTCCTTCGGGATGTGTATGCCGGGGGGTGTGAGACCGGTCACTCCTCGCCGGGGTTCAGGGCGGCGCGCCGCCGGTCCCCCTTCCCCTTCTTCAGAGGCCGGACCTTCGTGCTCACGCCGGCCATGATGGCGACTCCGCTCACCCGCACCGTCGGTTGATCGGCGGACGGCGGCTCGAGATCGCCGGAGTCGGCCTCGAATCCGGCGAGGATCGGGAGGCCGGAGCTTTCCACGCGCACACCGGGTGGGACGGTGATCTCGACACCGCCCATGATGGCGACGACGTCGATGTCGGTCACTCCGGGCCCGAACTGGGCCTGACGTAGGTCGAGCTCCGCGCCCGCGAAGCACACGAAGACCTTGAGGTGGCGGGGGACCGGCCACCGCCCGCGCCGGACCGCGCCGCCAAAGATCGACCAGACTATGCCGCGAGGCGGAACGTCAGCGGTCGTGGCAACCGCCGGACGCTCGGTGCCTCTGGACATCTCCTCCGGAGCCGCGGCGAGCGCCGGCAGCCCAGCGACGATCGAGTCCAGATCACTCACCGTTTGGACGCGGTAGACGCGCTCGAGCCGTCGCTCGAGGTCGTCCATGCTCAGGTGATCCTGCGCGAAGTGCAGCGTGAGCTCCTTCACGATGCGCTCACGTTGTGCCGACGACGGCAGCGGGGCGGGGGGAGGAGTGGCCCCGGGAACCAGAGGGGAGTGAGAAGAGTCGGGCGACACCGGCACCAGCCGCGATTCGAGGGGAGGGAACCTGTCGGTGGGCATATTAGAGAGAGGGAGAAGTGAAGATCAAGCAAGGCGCGGAATGAGGGGCTGTCGTTGCTTTCGGGGGTCGGAGGTGGGGCGTATCTTCCCGCGCGATGACCGGCTATTCGGACAACGTCGATCACGCTCTGGCGTTCGCGGCCAAGCACCACGATCAGCAGGTACGGAAGGGGACGCGACTGCCGTATCTCACGGCGGCGCCGATGGTGGCGGTGATTCTGGCGCGCTACGGTCGGGATGATGACACCCTCGTCGCGGGCATCCTCCACGACGTCGTCGAGGATTCGCTTCGCGAGGGACAGCCGTCGGAGACACTCCAGAGCCGCGTGGGTGACAAGTTCGGCCGCGACGTCCTCGCGTCGTTGCTCGGGGTGGTCGAGCGCCGGTACGATGATGAGGGGGTCGAGCTCTCTGCCGATGAGCGCCGAGAGGACTTGCTCGAGCGCCTAACGACGGCTGATCCGCGCGGGCTGTGGGTGGTGGCAGCCGAGCAGCTTCACTCCGTGTGCGAGCTCCTGAGCAAGCTCCGGCGCACGCAATTCCCGGAGGCCGTGTGGTCGCGCGGCCAGGCCGCGCGCGGCGAGGCCGTTCGCTGGCACGAACGCCTCGCGGCGAGGCTTCGCACGGTGGGTTTCACCGCGCCTATCATGACCGAGCTCGAGAGTGCAGTGAGCGAGTTGTCGCGAATGGCGGAGGCCGCGGGGGAGCGCTAGCCCCCGGGCGAGGGCCCGACTACGAGGCCGAACGCGCTTCGGACACCGCTCCCTCCGGCGCGTATCGACGGGCGACGTAGTCCTCGACGATATCCAAGAACTCCGCCACGATCTTGTCGCCCCGAAGCGTCACCTGAAGCTCGCCATCGACGTAGACCGGCGCCTTCGGCTCTTCGAAGGTACCGGGGAGGGAAATGCCGATGTTCGCGTGCTTCGACTCGCCCGGCCCGTTCACCACGCACCCCATCACGGCCACTCGCATCTCCTCGACACCCGGGTGAGTCTCACGCCACGTCGGCATGCGCTCGCGCAGGTACGCCTCGATGTCGGCTGCCATCTGCTGGAAGAAGGTCGAGGTCGTACGACCGCATCCGGGGCATGCGGTCACCTGAGGCGCGAAGCTGCGAAGCCCGAGCGACTGAAGGATCTGCTGCGCCACCAGTACTTCCTCGGTGCGATCTCCATTCGGTTGTGGCGTGAGCGAGACTCGAATCGTGTCGCCGATCCCCTCGGCGAGGAGGATCGAGAGTGCTCCGGTGCTCGCGACGATTCCCTTCGTACCAAGCCCGGCTTCGGTGAGGCCGAGATGCAGGGGGAAGTCACAGCGCCGAGCGAGGGCGCGGTAGACGTCGATCAGGTCCTGCACACCGGAGACCTTGGCCGAAATGATGATCCGGTGGTGCTCCAACCCCGTTTCCTCGGCGAGGGAGGCGGAGCGCAGCGCGCTCTCGAGCATCGCCTGGATATAGACAGCGCGCGCGTCATCCGGCTCCGGGCGACGAGCGTTGAGGTCCATCATCGTCGTCAACAGATCCTGGTCGAGGGAGCCCCAATTGACGCCGATTCGGACCGGCTTCCGATGCTCCACAGCGATGCGGATGATCGTGCGGAAATTCTCGTCTCGCCTCTTCCCACCCACGTTGCCGGGATTGATCCGGTATTTGGCGAGAGCCTGCGCGCAGTCGGGATGGCGCTGCAGAAGGAGGTGCCCGTTGTAGTGGAAGTCGCCGATGATCGGGACGGTCACCCCGGCACCGGCGAGACGCCGGACGATCTCGGGCACAGCCCGGGCGGCTTCATCGTTGTTAACCGTGACCCGCACGAGCTGCGAGCCCGCGCGAGCAAGCGCTCCGACCTGGAGCGCCGTGGCGGCCGCGTCCGCTGTGTCCGTGTTCGTCATCGACTGGACGACGATCGGATGGCCGCCGCCGATCGGAACTCCGGCGACCATGGTCGTGACCGTCATGCGGCGTTGAGCGAACGTGTCGGTCATTTGTCCAAGCTAACATTCCGCCGAGTCGCTGGCGTAGTATCTTCCCCCGGAACCCTCTCAGGCCACATCCATGTCCACACCGATAGAGCACCCACCGCGCGCCATCAACACCGGCGATGTGAAGGCGCAGCCGCCACTCTCGCAACGTGTCGGCTCGAAGATCGCGCGCTGGGCTCTGTATCTCGTGCTCTTGTTCATCGTACTCGCCGCGCTCTACACCTTCTTCACCTTGACATACAGCTACTCGAAGGGCGAGCGAGCTGGCTATCTGCAGCGCTTCGCGAAGACCGGGTGGGTGTGTAAGACGTGGGAGGGTGAGATCGCTATGGCCACCCTCCCGGGCACGATTCCTCAGTTCTTCCGCTTCACCGTTCGCAACGACTCGATCGCGAACCTCCTCACCTCGAATATCGGGAAGTTCCTCTCGGTGTCGTACGAGGAGCACCGCGGGATTCCGACGTCATGCTTCGGCGAGACCTCGTACTTCGTGAGAGGAGTGAGCTCCGCGCCGCCGCCGCCGCCCACACCCGCGGCGCCGCAATAACGGCCTATCCGACTGCAGCATCGGTGGTTGCGGCACCTGATGTCGGCGCTCCTCTCGCCTGTCTCCGAGAGAGGTCAAGCCTGACGGCGGTTTGTAACGCAAACGGATGCTATTGCCTCGCCTGGCCGTCTCATCTATATTGGCCGCGGCACCACGTAATGCTCCGAGTCGGCCCGGGCAGATGGTTCGCCCGGGTCAACGTGTTTGGGGAGTCACCCCGGACGCCTCGGAGGTAGGCGTGAGTGCCCGACGCGATGGCATTTGGGCACGCGTCGAGGCGAATTTGTCAGGGTCGGCGCGTTCCGTTCCCTGGACAAAACATCATTCAGGAGTTCGGAAATGCGTGTGACCGGCAAGGTGAAGTGGTTCAACGACGCGAAGGGGTTCGGTTTCATTACCCCCGACAACGGTCAGAAGGACTGCTTCGTGCACTACAGCGCCATCCAGGGCAACGGCTTCAAGACGTTGGCCGAGGGTGAGGCGGTTGAGTTTGACATCGTCGAAGGCCAGAAGGGCCCGGCGGCGGAGAACGTCACCAAGCGCTAAGCGCAATCGAGGCCTTCGGGGCGCTGTGCTCAGACGAGCACGGCGCCCCGTTTGCTTTTCTGGCTACCGCCGAAGCGCCTAACGCTTCTTGGGTGGAGCCGTCAGTGCGAGAAGCGTCTGGCCGTCGACGGTGATATTGCCGTAGCGCACGGCCCAATGAAGGTGCGGACCGGTCACTCGACCGGTGGCGCCCACGCGTCCGATGAGTTGGCCGCGCTTGACCGTGTCGCCAGGGGAGACGAGGACCTTGCTCAGGTGGAGGTAACCCGTCACCAACCCCTCCCCGTGATCGATGTAAACGACATTTCCGCCGAGGAAGAAGTCGTCGACCAGGGCGACAACGCCGCGATTGGAGGCGCGCACAGGCGATCCGGTCAGACCCGCGTAGTCGACGCCCAAGTGCCGGCTCTGCACGGTCCCGTTGAACTCGCGTCCTCGGCCGTAGCCACTGGTGACGCGCCCCGGGCGCGGCGCCACGAAAGCGAGCTGCCAGAGTCGGGGCGTCCCATGGGACTTCACCGCCACCGCCCGCGCGCGCTCACCGTCGCGGGCAATGCGAGCGGCAGTGGCCGAGTCAGGCTCGCGTCCGAATTGCGGGGCGACGTGCAGCTTCTCGACCACGAAGTCACCCCGAGCCACCGGAATCATCACGGTCACCGAATCGAGCGACGTTCCGTGCTCAAAGAGGATCTTCGCGGCCATGGAGTCTTTGGCATCGACGGGGATTCCGGCGAGCGCGTCGACGTCTGCGGAGTCCCGACGCTCGAAATGGAGGGGCTCGCCAGCCAATTCTCCGTGGACGGCGGCCCCCGAGTCCACCGCCCCTGTCCCCGAAACGATGAGTCGGATGACGGCGCCTTGCCGCACCGTGGCAGGCTGCCATCGCACTGTCGGCGGGTCTTGCGCTCGCGCGGCTGCCGCGGGGCGCATCGGTGAGGCGACGGCGCCACCCACCGTGATCGCCACGAGCGCGGCGGGCACTCGGAACAGCACCGCCCTACCTGGGGCGGGTGCGATGCGTCGCCCGTGTCGCCCTGCCAACCATCGTCATCCCTCCTGGAATCGAGCACACGCGCCGCTGAAGAGCAAAGGCGTCATCGCCCATATTCCCCTCGACCGGGGATCGACGTCAAGTGTGCGGCGGGGGCGGCGGTCCCGCTCTTGAACTCGCTGAGCTCCACCCCTGGACCGCTGCACCACCAAAATGCAGTTTGCTGGTACAGTCTTCCGAGGAGCTGCCATGCGCCCCACACCAGCAACCCGCCGCCAAGGGACGCGGCGCGCACATCCGATCGTTCCGTCGCGTGACGTGGTAGAGCGCGTGATCCGCGAGTGCTATGAGGGGCCGGCCTGGCAGGGGCCGAATCTCCGAGGGGCGCTCCGAGGAGTGAGGGCGCGCGATGCGAGGCGCCGGCCATTGAGGGGCCGACACACCATCTGGGAGCTCGTGCTACACCTGGCATACGCGCGCCATCGAATCGCCGGTCGTCTCCGCGGCGCGCCAGATCGTCGTTTCCCTCGGCCGCTTCGCACCAACTGGTGGCCGCACACGCCGTCGCGACAGGACGACCGACACTGGCGAGCCGATCTTGCGCTCCTGGCGGAAAGTCAGGCGGAGCTGCTCGCCGCTCTCTCGGCAGCGCCGAAGGGGCGACTCGCCGGCCGACGGCAAGGGAAGGCATGGTCGCTCGCGCAGGAGGCGCTCGGCGTCGCCAACCACGACGCCTACCACACCGGGCAGATCCTTCTCTTGCGAAAGCCGGCGCGCCGCCGCGCGTGACCTAGCGCTTGAGCGCTGCCTGCGCTGCGGCGAGTTGGGCGGCGACGGCGCGTGGGCCGGTGCCCCCGTCGACCTCCCGACGCTCGACCGAAGCGTTCGCCGCAAGGGCGTCGAAGACGCTCGAGTCGAAGCATGAGTGGGCGGACGTGAACGACTTGAGCGGCAACGAGTGAAGCTCGATGCCCGTCTCTTCGCTCTCGCGAACGAGGCGGCCGACGCTCGCGTGCGCGTCTCGGAAAGTGACGCCCTTCGATACGAGGTGATCGGCGAGGTCGGTGGCCATCATCGCGCTCGACAGCGCGCCCCGCATACGGTCCGTCCGAAAGCGGCACTCGGCGATCGCACCAGCCACCGCGGGCAGCACGAGAAGCGCTGTGTCCGAAGCATCGAAGAGAGCGCGCTTGTCGTCTTGGAGGTCTTTGTGATAACCGCTGGGGAGACCCTTCAGGGTGGAGAGGAGCGCCATCAAGTCGCCGAGCAGCCGCCCGCTCGATCCGCGCGCGAGCTCGAGGGCGTCCGGATTGCGCTTCTGCGGCATCATGCTCGATCCGGTGCTGAACCCGTCGCCGAACTGAACGAATCCGAACTCGCTTGTGCCGTAGAGGACGAAATCTTCAGCGAGACGCGACACGTGAACGGCCATGATCGAGAGCGCGTATAGGAGATCGGCGACGAAGTCGCGGTCGCTCACGGCATCGATGCTATTGGCCGACACGTCGGCGAAGCCAAGGGTCCCTTGTAGCAGAACCCGGGATACGGCGTAGGCACTGCCAGCGATCGCGCCGGCGCCGAGCGGCAACGTCGCGGCCGAGCGCGATGCGGCTGCGATGCGGGCGCGGTCGCGCTCGAGTGGCCAGACGTGCGAGAGCATCCAATGCGCCGCCAGCACCGGTTGGGCGCGCTGGAGATGGGTGTACGCGGGAATGAGTGCTCTCTCGGCGAGCAGCGCCTCGGCATGATCCACCAGCACCTTTTGCAAAGCGCGAATGGCGCTGTCGATGGTTGCGCACGCGTCCATCACCCAGAGCCGCGTGGCGGTCGCCACCTGGTCGTTGCGACTGCGGCCCGTGTGAAGTTTCGACGCGAGCTCGCCGATCTCCTCGTGCAGGAGGCGGTCGATGGCCGTATGAACGTCCTCGTCGGAGGACGACGGCTGCTCTCCCGAGCGGAAGCGAACGGCGACGGCGTCGAGCCCTTGTTCCATTCGACGACTCTCCTCGAGCGTCAGGACCCCCGCCTCCCAGAGCGCGACCGCCCATGCCTTCGAGGCGCGAAGGTCGAAGGGCCAGAGTCGGAAGTCGACATCGATCGAGCGGTTGAGGGCATCGAGGGCGGGCGCCGTCTCTCCGGCGAATCGCCCGCCCCACAACTTGTGCGCCGTCTGCCCCACCAGCTTGAGCGGAGTCATGCGATCGCCAGAGTTGGAGGTGAGGCGTCCTCGGACGCCGCGGCGGCCAGCTCCTGATTCTTGAGCGCGCGCACGCGCTGCGAGAGCCCGTAGAGGCGAATGAAGCCGGCCGCATCGCTCTGCTGGTAGACATCATCCTCGCCGAATGTGACGAAGCGCTGATCGTAGAGGGCATTCACGCTGGAGCGACCGACGACGCAGACGGAGCCCTTGAAGAGCTGCAGGGTCACACTCCCGGTCACCGATTGCTGCGTCACCGCCACGAAGGCGTCGGACGCCTCGCGCTCGGTGGTCCACCAGCGGCCCTCGTACACCAGATCGGCGTATCGCGGAGCGAGGAGATCCTTGGCGGCGAGCGTGCGCCGGTCGAGCACGAGCTGTTCGAGCTCACTGTGCGCGGCGTGGAGCAGCGTGCCGCCGGGAGTTTCGTAGATGCCACGCGATTTCATTCCGACCAGCCGATCCTCCACCAGGTCGACGCGGCCAACGCCGTGCCTCCCACCGATGAGGTTGAGCTGCTCGAGAAGGGCGACGGCGTCGAGAGGCTCGCCATTCACCGACTCGGGCGTCCCGCACCGAAATCCGATCGTGACCTGCTCGGGACGATCAGGTGCCTCGGCGGGATTGGTTGTCAGCTGAAAGAGGTCGTCGGGCGGTGGCGTGTTCGGATCTTCGAGCACCCCACCCTCATGAGACAGGTGCCAGATATTCCGGTCGCGGGAGAAGATCTTCGTGTGGGTCGCGGCCACTGGGACTCGGTGGGTTGCGGCATACGCCAGTGCATCTTCCCGGCTCCGTATATCCCACTCTCGCCAGGGCGCGATGACCGGGAGGTCGGGGGCGAAGGCGGCGTAGGTGAGCTCGAAGCGCACCTGGTCGTTCCCCTTGCCGGTGCAGCCATGGGCGAGGGCATCGGCGCCGACCGCCCGCGCGATCTCCACCTGTCGCTGAGCGATGAGTGGACGCGCCATCGCGGTGCCGAGGAGGTATTTCCGTCCATAGACCGCGCCGGCGCGGAGTGTCGGCCAGATGAAATCGGTCACGAAGGTGGATCGGAGATCCTCGACGTAGCACTCGCTGGCCCCGGAGGCAATGGCCTTGGCGCGGACGCCGGCAAGCTCGTCTCCTTGTCCGATGTCGGCGGCCACGCAGACCACCTTGGCGTTGTAGTGCTCGCGCAGCCAGGGGACGATGATCGAGGTATCGAGTCCGCCGGAGTAGGCGAGGGCGATGGTGCGTATCACGGGAGTGGATAGATATGCGAAGGTCGTGCATATGTATGTGATCGCGGCGGCACTGTCAAGGATCGGCGCCGCCCCCGTGCGTCGACGGCCGGGTCGCCGCGGCGACGCTAGCGGGCGAGCGCTCGGAGACGGCGCGTCACTCGCTCCCGGGCGGTGCCGGAGCGGCAGACGATGAGCACGACGTCATCGCCGGCCACGGTACCGAGGACGTCGGGCCACTCCTCGGCGTCGAGGGCGACGGCGATCGGCTGGGCGCCACCCGGCAGCGTGTGCAGCACGACCAGCTCCCCGACCCCGTCGATCTGCGTGTACAGCGGAGGGAGAAGGGTCTCGAGTGGCGGCCGCTCGTCCGGGGAGGGTCCGCCGGCCGCGTAGCGCATCCCGCCCCCGGGGGCGGGGAGGCGGGCCACGCGCATCTCCCGAAGATCGCGCGAGAGTGTGGACTGGGTCACGTCCCACCCGCGCTGACGAAGGAGCTTTCGGAGCTCCTCCTGGCTCTCCACCGGACGGGCGTCGATCAGCTCCCGGATCGTCGCCTGGCGGGTTCGCTTGTTGGCCATGAGGAAGAGCATACCTCCGGCGGGGCCGACGGGCCAGAGAGTGCATTGACAGCCCGCCGCTGCAATTTTATGCATTAGCGGTGCATAAACTCCCTGTCGGCATCCTCGGCGGCACCGGCTACGTCGGTCGTGAGCTGTGCGCGCTCGCCGCGACGCACCCGGCCCTCCGCCTCGTCTTCGCCACCGCGCGCGACGCCGGTGACCACGAGGTGAGCGTGGACAGACGGGCGCTCCCCCTGGTGAGGCCCGATGATGCAGCGTTCGGTGACGCGGCGCTCATCTTCAGCGCGCTCCCGCATGGCGCATCGGCTCCCTGGGTCGAGCGTGCCCGGCGAGCGGGAGCCAAGGTCGTCGATCTCTCCGCCGACTTCCGACCGGGCGCATCGGACGCGCCGCAGGCGTCGGCCACGAGGCACGCCTCCGTGCCATACGGGCTGACGGAGCTGGCCAGACGCGAGGTCGCTCGGGCCGAGCTGGTGGCGAATCCCGGATGCTACGCGACGGCTGTCCTGCTCGGACTCCTGCCGCTCCTCACCCGGAGCCTGGTGCGGTCTGACGGGACGATCTCCGTCGCTGCCGCGAGCGGCGTGACCGGCGCCGGGCATGCACCGCGCGCCGACCTCCTCTTTGGAGAGGTGGCCGAAGACATGCGGCCGTACGCGGTGGACAACACCCACCGACACCTCGCCGAGATGCGAAGCGTCATCGGCGGACTCGGCTGCACTGCGGATCTCATCTTTACCCCTCACCTCCTTCCCGTGGCGCGGGGGATCATCGCCACGATCACCGTCCCGGTGGTGTCCGAGATGGCGACGCCGCTCGCGCTCTGGAAGGAACACTACGCCGGCGAGACGTTCGTCGAGATCTCCGACGAGCCGCCCCGTCTTCGCGACGTCGTTCGCCGCAACGTCGCGCGCATTACGGCGCATCGCGCCGCAGGAGTCCGGCGGCCTACGCTCGTCGTGCTGGCCGCGATCGACAACCTGGTGAAAGGCGCGGCAGGTCAGGCGCTGCAGAACGGAAACCTCCTGCTTGGCCTCGACGAGGCGCTCGGGCTCCCTGCGTGATGCGCGTCATCAAGCTCGGAGGACGCGCGCAGAGGGACCCGACTCTCGTGACCACAATCGCATCGGCGTGGCGTGAGTCGCCTCGTCGGCTCGTGGTCGTTCACGGCGGTGGTGACGAGGTCACATCACTGCAGCGGCGAATGGGAGCCGAGCCCGAATTCCGCGGGGGTCGCCGGATCACGACGCCGCAGGACATCGCACTTCTGCGCATGGTCCTTTCCGGGGCCGTGAACAAGCGCCTCGTCGCCGAGTTGGTCGCGGCGGGCGTTCCCGCTGTGGGCGTCTCCGGGGAAGATGCGGGTCTCATGAGCGCGCGACGTGCGGCCGACGGTGCGCTCGGACGGGTGGGAACACCTTCGGGCGTGGAGCCTCTGCTGATCGCGAGTCTGCTCGCGGGCGGCTTTCTCCCGGTCGTCTCACCGCTCGCGCGCGACGAAGGGGATGAGCGAGGGGGCGCGCTCAACGTGAACGGGGACGATGCGGCGGTTGCTCTCGCTCTCGCTCTCTCCGCCGACGAGCTGCTCTTCGTCGCCGATGTTCCCGGGGTGTTGCGCGACGGCCGGGTGGTCGAGTCGCTCGACGCCATCGAAGCGCGATCGCTTCACAAGTCGGGTGCTGCGGTGGGGGGGATGGCCCTCAAGCTCGAGGCGGCGATCGCCGCCGCGACGGGTGGCGTGGCGCGCGTCCGCATCGGGGCGATCGCGTCGCTGCTGAACCCGGATGCGGGAACGGTCATAGCCGAGGCGTCAGTGCCGATATGACGTCGACTCCGCTCGTCACCATCGCGCCCGGCCACGGTGGCCGCGCCGGTCACGACACGCCCGAGGCGCTACTCGGCGTCTATCGTCGCGCACCGATGGAATTGGTGCGCGGCAAGGGCGTCTGGCTCTTCGACGCCGATGGCAATCGCTACCTCGACTTCACCAGCGGCATCGGAGTCAATGCGTTGGGGTACGGCGATGAAGCCCTCGCGGGAGCGATGCGCGAGGCGATGTCTGGGGGGCTGGTGCATGTCTCCAACCTCTTTCGCACTGCTCCAGGGCGCGAGCTGGCTGCGGCTCTCCTCCAGCGGTCCTCCGCCGCGAGCGTCTTCTTTTGCAACTCGGGCGCCGAGGCGAACGAAGGGGCCTTCAAGTTCGCGCGTCGATGGGCCCGCGATCATGGCGGCGTTGGCAAGCACGAGATCCTGGCGCTCCGCGGCTCGTTTCACGGCCGTCTCTTCGCGTCGCTCGCCGCGACCGACAGGCCATCGTATCGGATTCCGTTCCGGCCGCTGGCGGGTGGTGTGTCGATCGTCGAGCGCGATGTGGGCGTCCTCGAGCACGCTCTCGATGAGGAGACGGTCGCCGCTCTCATCATCGAGCCCGTCCAGGGCGAGGGCGGTGTCCGAGTGCTCGAGCCCGAGTTCCTGCGGGCGGTGCGTGACCTCACGCGCGAGCGCGGGATCGCCCTCATCCTCGACGAGGTCCAGTGCGGCCTCGGGCGAACGGGTTGGTTGTTCGCCCACGAACGTGCGGAGATCGAGCCCGACCTGCTGACCCTCGCCAAACCGCTCGCCGGCGGATTGCCGATGGGCGCGGTGCTCTTGAGCCGGCAGATCGCAGCGACGATTCAACCTGGCGATCATGCGACGACTTTTGGCGGTGGGCCATTCGTCGCTGCCGTCGCGCTTCACGTCCTTACCCGGCTGGCCGACGATGATCTGCTCTCACGCGTGCGCACTCAGGGCGCCTGGCTTGGCGAGGTGCTCTCCGGCATTGCTTCGCGGAGCGCTGTCTGTCGAGGGGTGCGCGGCATCGGGTACATGTGGGGCGTGGATGTGAAGATCCCGTCCACGGAGATCGTGTCGCGCGCGCTCGACGCCGGAGTGCTCCTGTGCAGTGCGGGCGAACACACCGTTCGCCTCCTTCCACCGTTGGTAGCGACTCAGGAGGAGTTGGCATGGGGGCTCGACGTGTTGACGGGAGTGCTGAGATGAGCGCGCTCGCCGCTGCGACGACTCACGCCGAACGCCGCTCACCCCCCGCCGTGCGCGGCGCGACGATCGCCGACGTGCCGGCAATCGTTGCCCTGATCGATCGGTATGCGGGAGCGGAAGTGATGTTGCCCCGGAGCGCCGAATCGGTCGTGGTGGCGCTCGACCACTTTCTGGTGGCGGTCGATGCGCCGGGCGCAGTCGTCGGGTGCGGGGCGCTCAAGGAGTATTCGCCATCCTTGGCAGAAGTTGCCTCGCTCGCGGTATCGCCGGACTCGCAAGGGCACGGTATCGGACGCATGCTCGTCGAGCGCCTGGAGTCGCTGGCCGCGATGCGCGGGATCGAGGAGCTCTTCGCCCTCACGCTCACGGCGCACTTCTTCGAGTCGTTGGGCTACGAGGTGACCGATCGCGCGCACTTTCCCGAGAAGGTGCAGCGCGACTGCACCGGCTGCACGCGACGCTCGCGGTGCGTGGAAACGTGCGTTCGTCGGCGACTCGAGCAGCAGCGGCTCGCCGTCGCCGCCTGAGCCACCCTCGTAACCAAGTTATTTCCGCACCCCCGCAAATATCCGGGCTCGCGGGGAGCCGACGCGCGGTGCAGTGTGTATCGTTACGGCACCGATAGCGCCGACTTCCCAGGAGGGCTCATGGTGCGTGCTGGGTCATGTGCGGCCATCGCGACGGTCGCTCTTCTCGCGACCGCGCCGCTGGCGCGCGGGCAAGCGAGCAGTCCATACCGCTTCGGGGTGATGGGTGGGTGGACGTACCCGGAAGGAGACTACGGCAACTTCGTCAATCACGGATGGAACATCGGCGGGCTGTTCAGCTTCGGACTCCCGCTCGTGCCGTTGTCCTTCCGCGCCGACGTTCAGTATCACGACATGGGAAGCAAGGGTCTTAGCTCGGGGCAGCAGGGCGATTCCCACGTGATCGATGGAACGGTGGACGTGATTTACACGCTCGGCCCGGCGACGCCGCTCAAGTTCTACATCATCGGCGGCATCGGCCTCTACAACACCGACAACACCCTTCACACGTCAGGCCAGCCCGACCAGTCCGAATCGGTGACGAAGTTCGGGTTCAACATCGGCGTCGGAGTGAAGGTCTCCCTTCCAGTCATCACGCCGTTCATTGAAGCGCGTTATCACTACGTCCCGAGCGGCTTTCTCGGGCCGACCATTAGCAACAGCGCGCTCGAAATCGTGCCCATTTCCATCGGAATAGTGTTTTGACCGCCGAGCTCTCGCTTGGGCGCGGCGTCGCGTCCGCGCGACGGGCGCTCCTCCTGCTACTTGCCTTGGCGGGAGCCTGCCGCGGCAAGGGCAGCGCGAGCGATGCGGCGACGAATGCGGCGGGGACGAGTGACACCGCGGCGGCGCGGCAGGTCTTCGAGGGGAACATCGACGCTATCCACAAGCGCGACCGCGACCGATACCTCTCCTACTACCTCCAAACCGATGCGCTCACGCGTAATGGCCCCGGCGGGATCGATCGCGGCTTCGCCGACTGGTCGGCGCGCCGCGACACGACCTGGCCGGACACCCTGGTGGCACGAGATCTCCGATTGGTGCCGGTCGCGCCCGGAGTCGTCTACGGCACCTACCACTACCGGGCGACGCAGCGAGGCGAGGCGAGCGAAGGGATCTCCGAGCGCGTCTTCGTAAGAACCGACGCCGGCTGGCGCATCGCGGTCAGCACTGCGTTCGGCCTGCCGGTTGGAGCGTCTCCGCCGCCGGTGGCCCTCGTGGGGGCGACGCTGGTGAATCCGGGCGCGGCGCCGGTGCCTGACGCGATAGTGGTCGTGCGCGGAGGGCGCATCGTCTGTGCGGCGGCGAAGGCCGAGTGCCCGATCCCCCACGACATCGAAGTGGTGGATGTGCACGGCGGATTCATCGGCCCCGGCCTCATCGACGCGCACGTGCACTTTTCGCAGAGCGGCTGGATCGGCGGGCGGCCTGATGCCCGCCTGATGCCAGCGGGATTCGCGTACGACTCCCTCTTCGAGCAGCTCCGTGTCCATCCCGATCGCTTTGGCCGAGCGTACCTCTGCGCCGGTGTGACCGGGGTGCTGGACGCCGGTGGGTTTCCGTGGACACTGGTCATCTCCGGGCGGAGCACGAGTGCCCTCGATCTCCCCGTGATCAGCGCTGCGGGTCCGATGATCGCAGCCGATCCGTCGCTGGACGACCGCCCGTGGAATCTCCCGACGATGGAGCAGGTGCTGGCGGCGCGGGACGACTCCCTCGTCCGGGCCGTGATCCGCGCCAACGCTCAGATGGGTGCGCGAGCGATCAAGGTGCTCTACGTGGTCAAGTCGGACGCGACGCGCGCACTTGCCAAGCGCCGACTGGCGACCGCCGCCTCCGAAGCGCATCGAGTCGGACTGCCGCTCATCGTGCACGCGACCTCTCTCGGCGCCGCGCGCGATGCGGTCGACGCCGGCGCGGCAGTGCTCATGCACGATGTGACCGAGGATGCAGTGGACGATGAGTTCGTGTCCCGCGTGGCACAGCGGAAGGTCATCGTCGTTCCCACGCTCGCGGTGCTCGAAGGGTGGCGTGACGTCCTCGACGGGAAACCGGCGGCGACGTCCGTGCCACTCGACTGCGTCGACAGCGAGACGCGCCGGCATCTCGCCGATACGGTGCCGGCGGAACGGCGGGCGCGAATGGCCGACGCTCGCCGTCGCCTGAACGGCGCGCTCGAGAACAACCTCCGGAATCTGGCGAAGCTGTACGCCGCCGGTGTGGCGATTGCTGCGGGGAGCGATGCGGGCAACCCGGGCACGCCACACGGTCCGTCGCTGCTCAGAGAGATGGAGTTGATGCGTCAGGCGGGGATGCGCCCGGCCGACATCTATCGCTCCGCCACGGCGATCGGTGCGCGGGCGATGGGGCGCGAGAAAGACCTCGGTACCCTGGAGAAGGGGAAGCTCGCCGATCTCGTGGTGTTCGACGCCGACCCCACCGCGGACGTCGCAAACATGGGTCATGTGCGCATGGTGATGAAGGCGGGCGCGCTCTACGGCCGGAAGGAGCTCCTCCCCTAGCGTCCGGCAGGTCACTCCGCTGGCACCGATGGCGTGCTACATTGCCTCGTCGCCCACCCGTCACTGCGATGTCCATCCGCTCGAGAATTCTCTTCTCCCTCGCCGGCGTCGCCTGCGGCATCACGCCACTTGGCGCTCAGGCGCGCCCGTTGCCCGCGCAAGACAAGGTCCCGCGATTCGTCGTCTTCATCACCATCGACCAGTTCCGCGCCGACTACCTCGATCGCTTCAAGGACCAATTCACCGGCGGGCTCGCGCGACTGCTTCGCGGGGGCGCCGTGTTCACGAACGGGTTCCAGGATCATGCGACCACGGAGACGGCGCCGGGGCACGCCAGCACCCTGTCGGGGCGCTTCCCCGAGCACACGGGGATCGTGCGTAACAGCGCGGGCGTGTTGGATCCTCAGGCGCCGCTCGTCGGTACGATTCCGGGAGCGACGCTGGCCGGGGCGTCGCCGTACCGCTTCCGCGGCGGGACCCTGATCGATTGGATCCGGATGAAAGACTGGCGCAGCCGTGCGCTGTCGGTCTCGCGCAAGGACCGAGCAGCCATCCTCCCACTCGGCCGCGCCCATCAGAGTGTGTACTGGTACGATCCGTCGAGCGGCAAGTTCACGACGAGCACGTACTACGCGGACACCCTGCCGGCATGGCTCGTGAAGTTCAATGACCGGCGGCTACCAGCAAGCTTCGCCGGCAAGTCGTGGACGCCACTGCTCCAGGTCAGCTCGTACCCGGAGCCCGACAGTGTGCCGGCGGAAAACCAGGGCTCGAATTTCACGTTTCCCCACGTGCTGGCGGCCG
>Ga0187777_10000250_pt1 | contig 40825 bp, 41 predicted proteins | sample 1015_Q2_SP5_10_M_FD_132416 | JGI IMG/M metagenome (GOLD analysis project Ga0187777, IMG submission 132416) | Tropical peat soil microbial communities from peatlands in Department of Meta, Colombia - 1015_Q2_SP5_10_MG | ecosystem: Environmental > Terrestrial > Soil > Wetlands > Peat | place... | reverse complement strand
TGACACCCCGTCAACCTGGACATCCACGATATGGTACCCTGCTGTGGGCGTGATGGTGTAGGTCTGGCTGGAACCAATGTTGAAAATGGTTGTGCCCGCGGGCCATGTTATGCTCCCCCCCGTTCCTGCGCTGACAGTGATGGTATACGTCATTATTTTGAAGTATGCGTTGATGGTGTGGTTCGACGTAACGTTCGTAAAGGTGTAGCTGGTCATCGCACCCATGTTTGAGCCGTCAACGATCACGCTCTGCACCTGGTATCCCTGGTTCGGCGTGATCGTATAGGCCTGAGTGGCGCCGTCGTTCACCGTTGCCGTGCCAGACGGCGTGATGCTGCCGTTGACGTCGGAGGTAGCCGTGATGGTATAGACATCCAGGGTGAAGGTCGCGTTGATCGTGTGGTTCGCCTGGACGTTGGCGAAGGTGTACGAGGTCAGCGCGCCCACTGATGCCCCGTCAACCTGAACGTCGGCAACGCGGTACCCCGTATTTGCCGTTATGGTGAATGCTCCAGTCCAGCCGGGAGCGACGGTCATGGTGCCTGACGGGGAGATGCTGCCGTTTGGTCCGGCCGTGGCAGTCAACGTGGGGTTGGTCAAGGTAATGGTGTATGTCTGAGTTTTTATGGCTTCGGTGTTTCCGGCATTATCAGTCGAGGAGAACCTCAGATCGGTTGAGTTTGATATCATGAAAGCCCCATGGTATAAAGTTGCAGGGGTACAACCGGTCCCGAGGCAGTAGTAGGTGGCGTTACATCCGCTTCCACCGCCGTCATTGCAGGTCAAAGTAATTGATTGAGCAACGCTATACGCTCCTCCTGCGGGGGATGCCGTTGTTACTGGCGGAGTGGTGTCTGATGCCGAATCCACACCGAACGTTGCCGCGATGGACGTGTCGGCGGTGATGTTGCTTATGGTGTAGGAGGTAACCGCACCCACTGAGCTCATGCTCCCTCCTGTCGGTCCAACCTGGACGCCCAAAACCTGATACCCTATACCCGGCGTTATATCGCATATTGAGCTCGAATTGAAGCCAACAGATGTTGGGATACATGAGATACGGCCGTGGCCAAGGTTCAGGCCCGTTGGTACGGTGGTTTGACCTTGATCATTGTTGCCCCAGGCCGTCACGGTCCCGTCGCTCTTCAGGGCCGCGGCATGATACGCTCCTGCCGCCACCGCCAAAACATCGCTCAGGCCGGCAGGCACGGTGCTCTCACCGTACGTGTTATCCCCCCAGGCGACCACGGTCCCGTCGCTCTTCAGGGCCACGGCATAGGACCCTCCAGCGGATATAGCGATTACACCCGAGAGGGCCGCAGGCACGATGCTCTCGCCGTACGTGTTATCCCCCCAGGCGACCACGGTCCCGTCGCTCTTCAGGGCCAAGGTGTAATACGCTCCTGCCGCTATGGCTGTAACACCGCTTAGGCCGGCAGGCACGGTGCTCTCACCGTACGCGTTATCGCCCCACGCGACCACGGTCCCGTCGCTCTTCAGGGCCACGGTATGATACCCTCCTGCCGCTATGGCTGTAACACCGGGCAGGCCGGCAGGCACGGCGCTCTCACCGTACGTGTTATCGCCCCAGGCGACCACGGTCCCGTCGCTCTTCAGGGCCACGGCATGGTATGCTCCTGCCGCTATGTTGGAAACACCGGACAGGCCCGCAGGCACGGAACTCTCGCCGTATGTGTTATCGCCCCAGGCGACCACGGTCCCGTCGCTCTTCAGGGCCACGGCATTATACGCTCCTGCCGTTATGGCTGTAACGCCGGACAGGCCCGTTGGAACGGAACTCTCGCCGTATGTGTTATCGCCCCAGGCGACCACGGTCCCGTCGCTCTTCAGGGCCACGGTATGCTGAGCTCCAGCCGCTATGGCCGGTGTGTTTGTCGTCACGCGGTATCTGGTTATAAGATTGAGGCCGGTGGGCGTAGTCCCCTCGCCGTAAGTGTTCCTTCCCCAGACCTCTACAGTCCCGTCGTTCTTCAAAGCCACTGAATGCTGTTTTCCCGACGAAATGGCGGTAACTCCTATGAGATCCGCGGGCACTATAGTCTCACCATAAGTATTGTCACCCCATGCCACGACGGTGCCATCGCTTTTCAGAGCTACCGTATGATTCGTTCCCGCCGAGATAGCGACAACACCTGTAAGACCTGCCGGCACGGTGCACTGACCCTCAACGTTCCTGCCCCAGGTTACAATCGTCCCATCCGTCTTCAGGGCGACCGAATGATATCCCCCTGCCGCGATAGCCGCAACCCCGGAAAGGCCGGCAGGCACGATGCTCTGCCCGTCGCTGTTATCACCCCAGGCCACGACGGTGCCGTCATTCTTCAGGGCCAATGTATGATAACCTGCAGCTGATATTGCGATGACGCCTGTCAGACCGGCGGGAATGGTGCTCTGACCTAGGGCGTTATAGCCCCAGGCCCCAACCGTCCCGTCACTGTTTAGAACCACAGTATGATAGGCGCCTGCTGCTATTGCTGTAACGCCGGTAAGGAATGGAGGGACTGTGGTCTGGCCATAATTGTTCCAACCCCAGGCGACCACGGTCCCGTCATTCTTCAAGGCTACTGTATGATACCCCCCCGCAGCAACAGCGGTAACGCCGGTTAAGCCGGCAGGAACGTCGACCTGGCCATAATAATCATAGCCCCAGGCAGCAACCGTACCGTCGCTCTTCAGGGCCACAGTATGATAAAAACCTATTGCGACGCCAGGCTGTGTGAACGACATCGTAATGTCGGCCGACGCCGGTCTGCCAAACAGCAAAAGCGCGACGGACAGTGCCACCACCGGAAGCCACGATTTTCCGGGTATACGTGTCTTGCACCGGTTTGTGATATTTACCTCCCTCGTTCGGTTCCGCCCGCCCCACTCTTCCATTATTCTCCCCCCCCTCAATTATTATCTTTTATATTTTTGTAGCCTGCAACTCGATGCGTCTGGACTTTGCAAAGCGTCTTTTGCTCCTGGAAATATAATCATATTTAGCGAGACATTATGCGGGTTTAGAAAGTCGTACCCTCATTTGAAAATTTTCTTTTTTCAGGTTATCTGAGCATCCTGACGCAAACCAGAAAAAGAAACCGATCTTCAAGAGGGATGAACGCAACCGTACCGCTTCGATTTTTAAGGTGAGAAAAAACCGGGATAGAATGCTTTGCTGTGAGTTTGAGTGGGTGTAGTAAACAGAGTCCTACGAATATGAAAATATCATAGAATGCAATTCATGTAAATACCTTGATTCGGCAAAAAAGGGGTATTTTTGGGGTATGGCCAAAGTATCAGAACTATGCGGCTTCGACAAGAGAAAATGAAATATCGCTAAAAAGTGCGTATTCTAAAGATAGCATGAGGTAGTTGTTTAAACTTATGACATCCTTATCGCAGGGACATGCCAAATACAGGATTATCAAATGTGCGATAACCAACTGATAATTAAAATGAATTTATAATTCAATCCTCTGTCTGGCGAGATGGATTCGATGGACTCAACCCAGTTTGAACACTTATTTAGATTATATAAATTATAGAAGCATAAGCGTTCAATGAAAATTCAGCGCAGCCGGGAAAATATAATCGCTGTGAGCATTGATGGAGTGAATACTGCAATCGATCCAATTATCTTCCGTTCAGGACCATCTCACGATGTTTCTCAAAAGAAGGGTTCCCTTTGAAGTAGTCTCCCCCTTTTTGAATAATTTTTCGTGCATCCCCAAGATGGCCCTCCAGATAAGCCACGCGGGCATAGGCGTCGATGACGTCGGGATCATCGGGATCAAGCCCATACGCTTTGCGGACAAATTCCAGAGCCTCTGTGCCGGGCCTCAGGCTGGCCAAATAAACACCATATCCGATAAGCGTGGGAATGTTATTCGGATCAAGAGCTAGTGCTTCTTTCCACTGTTCCAGAGCCTCTGTTACCTGCCCTTGAGACGCATAGAGCTGTGCGAGAAACCTGCGCGCCGTTACGCTTTTCGCGTTCAACTCCAACGCTCTCCGGGTCTCTTTGATGGCGAGATCGATCTGACTTACTTTCCACAACATCCACCCGTAATCCTCATGGACATTACTGCTCTCGGGATAAATTTCCGCGGCACGACGAAGAACGCTTATAGCAGCGGCGTAATCATTGCCGGAGTAGAGCTTGAGGAAGTCCCGGTAAAGATACGAGACGACCTCACCCCTTAGGTTTCTGTTCCACGGAGCAGTGGAGATAGCTTGATCATAGAAAGGATTGACCACCTGAAAAGGAAAATCCTGGAGTTGGGCACCGTGTCCGGCAAGGAAAATACCTTCTGCCCGATAGGCAGCAGTGAGCCTGCTTGCCTCGGTACCAGTTGCGCCCTTGAGAACGAATCGTTCAAAGTCTGGACCCCGTGCCGATATCAACATGGCATGATTCGCCAATGTCCTCTCGTTCGGGGGGACCGCATAATCGCTTGGCGAGTAAAACTCGTAATAGGGCTCCTCGAACGTGTTCACCGGACCAGCGGGGATGCTGCGGAGCAGTGTGTCCCTATTGCCGACAAAATGAGCAAGCACAGCTTCAGCTGTCGTTAATCCATATTTGCGAATGCCCTCGAATGAGGAGGATTCGGTTTCTATCTTTTTTCGCATCCATGCGGGATCGATCTCTATTGGATCGTTTGAACCGACCATGATCGTGTTCGTCATCGTAAATCGTCCGATGGGCGGAAAGTACCACAGTTGAGCATGCGGAAACTCGTCCAGAAACGTTCGAAGAGCGAGATTGTACTGTGAAGGCGGGAGATCAGTAGGCATCCATTGGATGACCAGTCCGCGAGGGGCGAGTCGTCGCCGCAAAAAAGCATAGTATTCCTTCGAATAAGAGAAGGAGTTGGTTGCATACTTGCCCGCTGTCTTTTCATCTGCCGAGATGATATCAAAGCGATCAGCAGTGGTCTCGAGAAAATCGATCACGTCGTCCACGATAATGCGAGTGCGGGGGTCGTGAACGATGTCATAGTTTTCTTGTGTGAAATATCCCGCTCCTGTTACAACGCCTCGAGATATCTCCACGCTCACGATCTTTTTGAGCTCTGCATGCCTTGCGCTTTCGCCGGCCAAGATACCCGATCCGAGTCCAATAGAGAGCTCCGTGCTGTAGGCCTTCAACAGCAGCTTCGGCAGATGTGCTAGAATCTGCTGTTTATAATCGGAGTCTCCAGTCCCCCCGATATTGATGCCATCGACGCTGATCTCCTTGTATCCGTTCTCGGTACCAACCCATACCTTGGTGGTTACGAGACCGCCTTCCTTATAGAAGAGCACTTCGTCCTTCGGTCTCTGAAACTCAGACGGAAACTGGAATGAAATTGGCACGTAAGCAAGCGAGACCGTGAGTGCGAGAAAAATGGTTGCCACTGCAGCCGCGACTGACAAGGCATGCTTCCTTTGCACAGCGATCAGGACAATGCCTAGACCTATGTTGAGAGCTGCCATGAGAAGAATGCCTTTCTGGATTCCCATGAGCGGCATGATGAGAAGCCCCGGCAGGAGCGCGCCTAGCACGTTGCCGATCGTGTTAACAGCGTAGAGCTTGCCCACGGTCTTCCCCGTACTCCGGAGGTCAGACAGAAAGATACGGGCCACAAGCGGCAAGGTCGCGCCGATCAAGGTAGCCGGCAGGAGCATGAGGGAAAGAGCGATTACAAAGTTCGAAACGGCAAGAAGCTCCAGTTGGCCGGAATAACGCATGATAAAGGATCGAACGGCCTCCGACTTTACGACAACGAAAAGAATCGGTACGGCAAAGGCGGAAGTAACTCCGATCAGAATTTCAATCAGGGCGAATAGCCGGAGGGGTTTCTTGACAACATCGGCAAGGAACCGTATCCCATAACCGCCGAGTGCGATGCCCAGCAGAAATGCAGTGAGCATGAGGGTGAATGCATAGGTTGTGTTACCGAGCAAAAAAACCAGCGAGCGCGTCCAGAAGATTTCGTAGGCGAAGGAAGCTAAGCCCGAGAATGCGAATGCAAGCATTACAATCCGCTCCGTCGTCCTCTTTCGGATGTCTGTCTCCGCCAATTCCGTATCGGTCTGTGCTGGCGGAGAAAACGTTCCAGCTGACAGTTGGCCTGTCAATTCCCTGCGGGTTGAGACCAACCATGCCGCAACTCCAATGATAAGATTCCCCAAAACGGCTACCTCTATGGCTCCATGCAACCCGAGACGGCCGATGAGATAGAAGCCAGCCGCCAGGCTTCCTGCGACCGCTCCCACGGTGTTCATGGCATAAAGACCACCAAACTCCTGACCCACCCTCGACCGCCTCTTCACGACTACCCGGGAAAGAAGCGGGAGTGTGGCCCCCATGAGTACCGTCGGGATTATGAGGAGCGAAAAGGCTATAAAAAAACGAACAATCGCGAATACGACAGGGACCCCGCCGAAAACCTCATGCACCCAGGTATAGACCGGAGTGATCCGGATCAGGAGAAGCGAGGCGATGAGCGCCGATACGCCGATTCCGATTTCATATGCGGCGTACAGCCTCAGGGGATTCCGATTGCGGTCAGCATATTTCCCGAGCAGGAAGCCGCCTATCGCCAGACCGGACATAAACGCAGCGAGCACGGTACCAACGGCCAGAACACTTCGTCCGAATATTAACATCATCATTCTGGACCAAACAACTTCATATATCAGGCCGCATGCCCCTGAAAAGAAAAATAAGGCTAAAACGAACACGCTCATAGTTTAGTACCAACCCTGTCATGAGATGATCTGCCGGAATATAACAAAAACCAGTACCATATATAACATGTCTCCAATTTATTTCAAGCCGAAAATGCATCTTTCTGCGGTTGCCGTTGAAACATTCATCCGGCTTGATCACACGGTATATAGAGGCCCCGCATGTCACTGCATCGGTCGTTGCGGAAGGTATATTCATTTTTAAACATATTTTTGTTAAGGAAACACCGGCGGGAGAATTCTACGAAAAGACAAGAGACAGAAAAAAAGCAACTAGTCCTTAACAACAAGACTTGACTCGAACGGACGCACCTTAGAAACTGCTTATAAAACACTTCTTGGTCGTATAGGGCAATTATCGGAAATTTTCGGTTGAAATCAAGCTATTGCGACGAGTGTGCGCTCAAAACACCTGGGATTCTGAACGCTTCAAGAGGAGCATTTTGCTGCAACATTCTATTTGGTCGGACGTTCTCCACTCTCCGGCAATATTTGGCTCAGATACATTTCTTTATATAACCTTACGGGATCAAAGGGCTGAAGGGTGGCATTAAAGCCGGAGATATTATTCGAAACTTCCATGAAGCGCATTTCGAAATGTACCGTGCCCTTCGGCGGGATGACGACTCCCGACTCATAGAGATTTTTAGACTGGAGTTGCTTGACATCCACTCCGCGTTTCGCCAGGACTTCATAATCCCTCTTCGTATAAAGTTGTTTGCCATTCCACATCCTCTCACTGTCAAGAACCTTGCCTTGCGCACCGTATACGTCAACGACTACATACCAGTCAGACCATTCCTTGTTGGTGGTATTTTCTATCACGCCTCCGATGAGAAAATCATGGTTCTCGTCCACGGACCTTGAGACAGACGCGATCCGCAGTCCCTCCGGGGAGATCACCCCTTTAAACACCTCTTTTTCGCCCATCGGTTCTGGCTGCATATACAAGAATACGCCGTACCCCGCTGCGGAAAGAACGAAGAAGAGAAAGATCAGTACTATGTATTTCCTTCCTAGTGATTTTACTATGGGTCCCGATTTCACTGACGTTGCATGATGAGCTGCTGCCGTTTTCTTCGTTTTCTCGTGATGATTCTTATGGACGGTTTTATGCGCCCCGGTTTGAGCAACGTTCTTATAGGAGTGTGTTCTGCGGGTCCTTATAGCTTCATACGCGTTGTTAATTTCTTTTAGCTGCTCTTCAGCTCTCTTTTGCAGAGACGGATTGTGAGTAAATCGGTCGGGGTGCCAAACTTGGACCAAATCCCTGTATGCATTCTTCAAATCCTCCTCAGAAGCACCCGTTTTCAATCCAAGAATTTTATAATATCTACTATTATCATCCATAGGCGATTTCCCTTCCCGGGAAGACCTTCCTAAAGTTTACCACATGCTCCGTGTCAATTGCAACATATCAAGATTCAGTACGACGTGCCGGAGACCGGCTCCGAGTGTCTTTTACCACAAGGGCTGATGGCGACGCTCCTCTCTAGGACGGAAATTACTGATATTGTAGGCCATATTCCGACCCCCTGGGACATTCCTGTTTCGGGCTTACAATCCATTATTTCCCGAATTTATCAGGGGAAGATAAATTCCCTTGTCATACCGTCTCGCCAGAAACAAAGAAAGCCCTCATGATCGTATCGTGAGGGCTTTCTACTGCGTAATAATGACATCCTACTTTTTGTGGCACTTAGCACAGTTGTCCTTTATGGCGAATGCCTTGGCCCCATTGTGGCATGCGCCGCAGAACTTCCCGGCCTCCATGTCCTTCATGGTCATGACGTCAGCGTCTTTTTTCATCTTGAAAAGTGAGGCATGGCAATCATTGCACTTGGCGCCCTTATGAACGTCGCCGCTAAAGGCCACCTTGCCGCCCTTTTCCCATTCCAACGTCTTGCCCGGGCCGACTGCAAATGCAGATGCTGCGAGCACGAAAACCACTGCTACCGCGATCACTATCGTGAAAAGCTTTTTCATCCTGTGTTTCACCTCCTTTCATCGTAGGATAAAATCCCTGCCGTAAATCTTAACGTAAAAACCAATCAACAATTATGCACGATGGGTAGGACGACATCGTGAGAGGTTTAAGGCCATTTCATGAAATCGTCAAACTGCGTTGGATAAAGGGTTCCCGACGGACTTGATTTGCACATTCCTGTTGCGGTCGATAAGGCAAAATAATTTAAACTAAACAGTGTAAGCATAGAGGAGAAATGGCCAGATGTCAAGGTGTATATGAAATATTTATCATATTCAAATTTTAGAAATTATATTGATTACAGTTTTATATCCCCTTCGTTAAAAAAAAAGCCCTCACGGAGTTTCCGTGAAGGCTTTTTGCTGCCTTATAATGACATCTTACTTCTTGTGGCATTTTCCACAGTTGGCGGCGTCCTTTACGCCGAAAGCCTTGCTACCATTGTGGCATGCGCCGCAGAACTTCCCGGCCTCCATGTCCTTCATGGTTATCATGTCGGCGCCCTTCTTCATCTTGAAAAGGCCAGACTGATGACAATCCGCACACTTGGCACCCGCGTCCGCGTGAGACTTGCCGTCAAAAACCACCTTGCCGGCACCCTTGGCTTCGAACTCAACGGTCTTGCCGGCCGGAACTGCGAAAGCTGCAACGGAGAGAACGAACACAACAACAGCTACGATTGCTACGACAAGAAGCTTCTTCATTGTGAGTTTCACCTCCTTTCATCCATAGTATGGTGTTTCATCCAATGAGACACTTGAGGGATGATTAGGTTTAATTTCCCCCATCATACTAGTTAGAGACACTTACAAAAATGCCGCCGGGTTTCTGTATTCGTGGCATGCGACGCAGTCTTTCTTCGCCGATGCTTCGGTCACTCGCCACAGATGGGGCTTATGGCAGTCTTTGCACTGCATGTCCATACCGAGATGGATCTTGTGCTTGCCGATCTTTGGCGTGCCCCGATGGCAACGCAGGCAGTCTTCACTGCTGGGCTTAACCTTGCCCGCCGTGTGCGGCTTGTGGCACTCGTAGCAGTAAAACTGCATGGGCGATGCCTCGGAGTACTGGATCTTTCTCGCCTTCTTAATGACCGATGGATCGGGTGCAAAGAACCGCACATCCATGGTAGCATCCTCTTTCAGCTGCTTGCGGATATCCTCATTCGTGCTGTGGCAGTAGAGGCACTTTAATCTACCGGGCTTGAGGTCCTTGGTCCTGTCCGTATGGCAGTTGATGCACGCCAGTCCGCCCATACCTTCACCGTGCACTTCTCTGCCCTTATGGCATTTGGCGCAGAACTTTTCCGTCGGGAGGAAATGGTGCAGACCGCTCTTGTCCGGCTTCACTTCGCCGTGGCATTCAGTACATTCTATTTGTTCCATGTATACATGCTTCGCATGGAACAGCGATTTGTTGATCCTCTCGGCCTTACCCTCGGTATGACACTGGTTGCAGTACTTTTGGCTCACAATAATCTGGCCCTTATGTCGCTCGGGTACAGCGTTCGGCCGATGCAGCACGAAACTGATCAGGAGCTGGTTCTGCTCGGGAATCGTAAGATGATGACACTCATGGCAATTGAGTGATTTGTGTTCACTCTTTGACCAGCTATCGTAAGCGGGCTGCATCAGATGGCATCCGACGCAAAATTTGGGATTGTTCTGGGTAAAGTCGTAAAACTTATAGGCGACAAAACCGCCGCCGAAAAAGATAACCGCGATCAATGCAAAGATCAGTATCTTTGCTTTCAGGGTAATAGGCTCTTTTAACCGCTCGCGGATCGCGGCAATCTTATCCTTTAACCAAGTTAACAACTTCATGTCCCCCCCATACCTAGAGCTGAAAACCAAAGTTCCCGTTCACTAAGCCTTGTCTTATAACACAGGGGAAGGTCTATGTCAATACCTAGAGATAAATAAATATTCCGCCTGTCTCTTTATCATCTTGACAAAAAAAAATGAATTTGTTATGTTTTTATATTCTTATTTAAAAATTTAATAGGGGGACGTTCATGAAGAGGCGCAGATTCCTAAAAATCATACTGGCCTTTCTCGGATCCATCACCCTTTTTTCTTTCGTCAACTCCTTTCTTAAATTTCTCGCCGCGCTCCCGGCCAGAACGGCAGAAATCAATAAGCTGATCATCCACAAGAACGAGATACCGTCCGGGGAAGCGAAGAATATCATTTACAGAAATGCTCCCGCAGTGATCATAAATCGCTCCGACAGGGGTTTCATAGCGCTGTCAAGGGTCTGCACGCACTTCGGCTGTCTCGTGGAATATAATCGAGCAGAGCGCCGGCTTATCTGCCCATGCCATGCGGGGAACTTTGACCTGGAAGGCAATGTCTTGTCGGGACCGCCGCCGAAACCATTACGGGCCATTCCGCTCAGAATCGACGGCGAAAACATCATTCTAGGGTGATAATATGTGGAAGAAGATGAAAACCTGGCTCGATGTGAGGATCGGTCTGAACGATTTCGTCCGGACAAAGATCGTAGACTACCGGATCCCAAAGAACATCAATATCTTTTACACGCTCGGATTCCTGGCTGTCATCGCGTATGCGGTCCAGGCTTTTACCGGTATCGTCCTTCTCATTTATTACATTCCACACCCCGACCATGCATTCAAAAGCGTACAGGATATCATGGCTAAGGTCCCCTATGGCTGGCTGTTCAGGCAGATGCATGTTGTCGGCAGCAACCTGATGATCACCGTGGCCATCCTTCACATGATCACGGTCTTTCTGATGGGGAACTATAAGCGGCCGAGAGAGCTCACGTGGCTGGGCGGAGGCATCTCGCTCCTGCTCACCATCATCTTCGGCTTCAGCGGTTACCTCCTGCCGTGGACACAGCTGAGCTACTGGGCAACAACTGTCGTGACATCGATGCCGACGGCGTTCCCCGTCATCGGCGACTCCATTGCCCTTATCCTCAGGGGCGGAGACCAGGTGACTGAAGTCACCCTGAGCAGATTCTTTGCGCTCCACGTCGCGATTCTTCCGCCCATATTCCTGACCTTCATGGGGATCCATCTGCTCCTGATCAACAGGATCGGTATCTCGGCAACGCCTTTCGGCATGGTGGATGAGGAAAAACGGCCCTTGACGGAATACAAGCGGAAGACCCATCCAGACGGCTATCCGTATTATCCCGTCTTTTTCCAAAAGCAGATGTACATGATGATGGCTTATTTCGCGGTGATGTTCTTCATCGTCACCTTCTTGCCGAACCTGTTTTTCCCGGAGGAGGCCAACCTCCCCGCCGATCCCTTCAAAACGCCTCCACATATACGGCCGGCATGGTACCTGCTCGCGCCCTATCAGCTTCTGAAGCTTATCCCGAATAAATTTTTCGGCATTACAATCCAGATGATCCTGCTGACAATTTTCTTGGCATGGCCTTTTCTGGACACCTATCAGGAAAAAAATGTTCTGAAGCGGCCCATCCTTCGCGGTGTATTCATATTCCTGCTCGTCATGTGGGTCGTTCTCCTGTTTTGGGGGAGGAACCCATGAGATACCTTATTCTTGCACTCGCGATGCTCTTCGCGCTCCCCTCGACGGGCACGGCAGGCTACAGAGAAGACTTCGAGAAGGAATTCATGACAAAGACATGGGCTGGGGAACAGGTAGAGGAAAATCTCTGCATCTCCTGCCATGCATCGGACAAGATGAAGCCAGAATTCAAGGAAACCGTGGACGCCTGGAAGGAAAGCTGGCATGCCCAGAACAACATATCCTGCGAAAACTGCCATGGCGGCGACCCGAAAGATGCCGAGTTCGCCATGTCACCTCAGCACGGATTCGTTGGGGTTCCCCAGTATAAAGACGTTCCCGAATTCTGCGGGAAGTGTCATATCGGCATTTTATCTCATTTTCTCGAAAGCGGCCATGGGAAAGCGCTGAAAGCCTCACGCAAGGCGCCAAATTGCGTTACGTGCCACGGCTCACACAACATACAAAAGGCAAGCATCGATATCATCAACGAACAGCAATGCACGAAATGCCACTCGTATGAGCGGGCAAAAATCATGAAAGTGGCCCTCTTCCTCATTGAAAAGAGGATTGCACAGCTTGAACAGAACCTCCAGACGTTAAAGCAGGAAGGTATCTATCCGGAAGCGGACGAAAAGAGCCTATTCAGCACCCAAGCCGAGTTCCGCACTCTTTTTCATACCGTAGATGTGAACCTCATAAGGAGCAGAACGGATGAGTTCACTTCAAAGCTCGACGTTATCGACAGGGACATCCAGGCAACTTATCGGGACTTGAGATTCAGGAAAAATTTCTCCGCGTTCCTCATGCTTGCGTTCTCAGGAATGGGGGTCATAATTTTTCTGCTATCCACTACGAAAAGGGATTAGCGGGAACCCCGAATGGTACTGCGTGGCCGGCGTTGAGAGTCAAGCGGCATGCCCTTCGCCCGTTCGGGCGACAAAAAAAAAGGATGCCCCGCATGCGCGAAAAACCGCGGTTCATCCTTCTTCATCTTCATATCGTAAGGCGGGGCGTGAATTCACGCGTCTTGCATCCGACCTAAGGGCCTCATTTACCCGCGTTCAACAGACCACTGAGTACTAATTTGTCGACATCCGCATTCCTGCCCGCCCCTTCGTTTCGAACCGAAGCTTTCCCGTATAAATGGGTATAGCAAACTTGAGTAAGAGGGTGTAAAGCAGCGCACCTGTTGCCCAAATCCCCATGGTTACGAGAATCTCCGAGGTGGTCGGAGAATATTCGTAGATTTCGCCCAAAGTGTCCGGAACAAACCCCGGGACCACGAGCCCCATCCCCTTTTCGATATAGACACCCATAATGATGAACAGGCATCCCAGATTAAGCGTCGTAAAATTCTCGCGGGTCTTCGGAAAGAGGAAGAAGAAGAATGCCGTGATGTTGAACAGGGTCGCGGCCCACATCCAGGGAACGAGACTCGTCTTTCCGTGAAGGCCGAAGTAAAGATACGTGATGGGATAGGAATGGATGCTGCCCGAGTAGAACTCCTTGAACACCTCCGCCCCCAGGAGAAACAGATTGATTCCCATAGCGTAGGCGATCAATTCAGCGATCTTGAATATAGCCCGGTTGTCTATCTCAACCTCCGATCGGTTCCTGATGATCTGAAAGAGAATAAGCATGATGGCGGGCCCGGAACAGAATGCCGAAGCGAGGAACCTCGGTGCAAGGATCGATGCGTTCCAAAACGGCCGGGCTGATAACCCGTTATAGAGGAATGCCGTAACGGTGTGAATGCTGACCGCCCACGGGATGGAGAGAATTATCAAAGGGCCAATCACGGACATACTATATTCCTTCCCGATCGAGAGCCGGTAGAGGACGTAAAACGCAATGATTGCATTGATGAAAAGATACCCGTTCAGCACGACAACGTCCCAAGCGAGCAGCGACGCCGGAAAATGCATCGCTCCGATGAAGGGCAGGATATGCCAAACGCGCATGGGCTGGCCCATGTCGACTAGGATGAACAGGATGCACATCGTGATGGCGGTAACGGCGAGCAATTCACCGAAGAGCACGATTTCCTTGATCGGCTTGAAATTGTACAGATAGGCGGGGACCACGAGCAAGACCGCGGCGGCCGCCACGCCGACGAGGAAGGTGAAATTCGAGATATACAAACCCCATGACACCTGATCCCGCATTGCTGTCGTGATGAGACCTCGATGCAGCTGGTCTATATACGCACTGAGCCCCAAAAGGATAAAAAAGGACAGGAATGCAACCCAGAGATAGTAGGTCCGGTTCCCGATGAAGATCTGACGCAAGGCAATAAAAAAATTCTTTATCAAGTTCCCCATGGGGAATCCCTCCTACACGCCGTACGCAAAGAAATAGTAGAACTTGGGAAGGGTGTTGAGGTCCTCTTTCAGCCTGAACACTCTCTTATGTTCTATTGCATACCGAATCTCGCTGTTCGGGTCAAGCAGGTTGCCGAATTTCCGTGCTCCCACGGGACAGGCTTCCACGCACGCTGGATAACGTCCGTTTCGCGTCCTCTGGATGCAGAATGTGCATTTTTCAACCACGCCCTTGTAGCGCGGCCTATTGCCCAGGTAGTGCGTCATGGGATTGATCTCGTCCGGGCTCCTGCTCGGTTCCGTCCAGTTGAAATGGCGTGCTCCATAAGGACAGGCGGCCATGCAGTACCTGCAACCGATGCACCAGTTATAGTCAACGACGACGATTCCGTCGGGTTCCTTCCAGGTCGCCTGCGTGGGGCAGGCGCGGACACAAGGAGGGTTCTCGCATTGCTGACACTGAACAGGCATATAAAAGTATTCAGACTCGGGAACCAGCGAAGGATTATAGTATTTTTCAGATTCTTCGAGATCGACCCACTTTTCTCCCTTCTTGAATCGCAGGACGGTTATCCAGTGTATCTGCGGGTCCTTGGACTGATTGTTCTCATCAACGCATGCGTACACGCATCTTCTGCAGCCGATGCACCGGGAAAGGTCGAGACCGTAACCGAAAAGGACTCCAGGAAGAGGTTTTTCGTTGCCTACAGTAATCGCCTTTTTATATTTCTGTTCATATTCTTTCTCAAGCCGTTGGAGGACACTCTTGATCTCCGTCTCGTTCAATTCCTGAAAGTGCTTTTGAAAAAAAGCCTCCCAGAATGACGCGTCTGCCTTGTTCAGCGGTAAGGCGGTCCCTGCCAGGCCGAGGGCGGCTCCCTTGAGAAAGGTCCTCCGGTCGAGTTGAATTCCTGCTCTCGTCTTATTGACTTTTTTCATTGTGCGCCTCATCAGTCCTCATTTGATATCCGTCGGTCTCACCGGCGGCGGCAGCGGTTTTATCGGCTTGAACCGAGGATCATGCGGCCAATGGCAGTGGACGCAAAGCCTGTACTGTTTTTCGCCGTTCCACATCCCTGTTCTTTTGCCATGCAACCCTGCCTTCCACTCGCGCAGGATTGTACCATGGCACTGACCGCAGAGGTTATAGGATTCCTCAAAACTTACCAGCTTACCGTTGGCGAGCCGTAGCTTATCCCGGTTATTCGGGTTGTGGCAGTCGAAACACCACCCACCGGGCATGTGTTTGAGCACGATGTCCTGATGCATCTGCTCCAGTTTTCGTGGCGTTCTGTCAACAGGCATGCCCTGATGGCATTGCGAGCAAGGGAATATTCCTGGAGAGAAAGGAGGTGGCGGGACAAGGAACTTTTTGGGGATTTCCTGTTCTTCCGCAATGGTTACCGAGGAAGATATGACAATCGTCACACATGCTGCAAAAAAGAGAACCCATCCTGTCTTTTTTCTGTCCATATGATCCTACCGCTCGATTGATTGGATTTCGAACTCTGTTTGCACTCTATAACCGTATCACATTTTAAGATGCCGAAGTCTCGATTGCAACATAAAACTAGAATTTGAGGTCGAACGTCTCCTTGAAGACGACAACCGGCATTATTCATCTTGCCTCTGGATTCAGTGTGTTTTCTCGTACTCGAAAACAGGGAAGATCCTGCTTATGACCGAGAACATGACGAATGGCATGGCGAAGATGCTCAGGGCGCCGAACAGCCCTTCCTTGAAGGTATCCCATTCATGGGGCACAATGGGAAGATGATAGTGCATAAACCCAGCAAAAGTCAGCGAGAAAGCCTGACCGCCGATGACGACGTTCCAGCGCATCATGAACACGCCGAAGAGCACGAACAGAACGCCGAGCATGGTCCTCCGGATCGTCAATCCTGGAAGCAGGAACAGGATGAGGGGAACGAGGTTTCCGATGCCGTATTGCATCACAAAGATATCGTAGAAATCGCGGTCGTAGATGACGCTGCGGAGAACATCCCAGGACTTGAGCGCTGTATACCCGCGGAAGATGAGGTCAAGGATTTCGAGGCTGATCGCGGCTACTAGGAAGGAGAGAAGATATTTTGCGGTTATCTGGATGACATGGATTTCGACACCTTTGATCTCCTCCATGGACTCCCGCCTCATGCCGGGCTGTGTCCTTTTGCGCGATAAGAGCATTTTCCGGATCTCCATGGTGATGATGTATGTCAGCATGCACAGCGCGATGCCCGAGACGATCGCTGACATGATGAAGATCACGGGCATAAGAGGAGTCATCCATAGTGCGTTGGCTTTTACTGAACCGAAGATAAACCCCGCATAGCCATGGAGGAAACATGCCACGGGGATGCCCAGCCCGGCAAGGAACTTGATTGCCTTTTCATCCCGGTGAAGCGCCTCTTCGCTGAGGTCGTACACCCCGAGTGTGAGTGTGCAGAAAATAAGGTACCTGAGCCATTCGCCTATGTTCTTGTCCCGTTTCTCCCGGAGCGCCAGGGACACCTCAACAAAATGCTTCCGGTACAGGAACCAGAGCTCCGACGCCACGATGGCGCCATAGGTAAAAAACACGATGCCGAAGGCAGCGATGGCAGAGGTGAAATGGGGCGTCATGAACACGTTGATACCCCGGAATGGGAACTGCAGATGGAGAACAATCGGCATGGGTGCGGCAAAGAGCAGCGCGAAGGAAAACACGAGTGCGAACCGCGCCATGTCCTTCAGTTGCTTGATGCCGAAGACATGATAGAGCGACGACAGGACGAAGGCGCCGGCGACCAGCCCTGTCATAAAGGGGTACATCACGATCTGTACGCTCCAGTAGATGTACTCATTGGGCAATACGAACAGTTCCTTGACGGTCCAAAGTTCTCCGTGCACCATGGCTATCTGACCTCCTCATCCAGGCCGATGTAGTAGGCCTGCGGTTTCGTGCCGTATTCGCTTTTGAGGACCCCTACCCGCTGGTCCCTGATCACCTTCGTTACGGGATCGTTGGGGTCCTTGATGTTCCCGATCTGCCGCGCACCGAAGGGGCATGCGTCCACGCAGGCCGTCTTCATCCCCTTCGTGATTCGATGATAGCAGAAATTGCATTTCTCCGCGGTATGGTACACGGGATGGAAGAACCGTACGCCGTAGGGGCATCCCATGATGCAGTACCCGCATCCAATGCACCACGTCCGGTCCACGAGCACCACACCATCCGGGGCCTGGTAGGTCGCGCCCACGGGGCAGACCTGCACACAGGGGGGATTTTCACACTGGTTGCATAGTTTGGGCACGAAGAACGCCTTTTCAATGCCTTCCTTGCTGATGTCCTTAATGCCGTCAGCGTTGAGGTCGATCTTCGCGGTCGTGAAACCGTCGCGCGCTGCCTTCGGCGTATCCGCATATAATTTCCCTGTTTTCGTGAGGACGTACCGTTCGACCCACGTCCTCGAAACATTGGCATCATACGGGATTTCGTTTTCAAGTTTGCAGGCTTTGACGCACATGCCGCAGCCAACGCACTTGTACGTGTCCACGAGGAATACCCAGCGCACGGCGGAAGATTTTTCAGCTGCCGCCTCGGCGAGTAATTTTTTTGCATCAATGATCTTAAAGGCCGCCAGGGGCAGTGATGCACCTGCGATTCCAAGAGCTGTCCTTTTCAGAAAATTCCGTCGCGAAATCATCTTAGGCCCTCCATCGGATTGTGCGGGTTATGGCAGGTGGAACACTCAATATCGGGATTATGTTTGTCCGGATCGATGCCCCGTATTTTCGAGCGGCCGCTGGTTGGATAGGGCAGCGGGAAATGGCACCGAAGGCACAGTGCCCTGCTCTTGTCTATAACGAGCTTGGGCGGGTCCGAAGGATGATCGATGGCAGGGCCATGGCAATTCTCACACTGGATTATCTTGTGAGGGGTGCCATTGATACTGTTGTACTTGTCAGGATGGCAGTCCTTGCAGTACTCCTTTCCCTGGTACTTTACCCTGAACTTTTTCCAGTCCGTCTCGTTGTTTTCTCGGTGCCAGCCGTACATGTATCCCCGTTCGCCTATACCGAAATCCTTCGGCACATACACCACTCTGACCGCAAGGATCAGGATTACGATCCCGATAACCACGAACAGCGGTCGGAACACATGATTCTTCATACGTACTTTCCTCCCCTGAATTCCGATTGGACGCAGAGACGTCGATACCCTTCATTTCCCCCTGTCTTTCAGGTTCCCTCTCATCAGTGTCGCGCCTTCCCATATGATGGCCAGGAAACAGAGCGAAAGCCCGGCAATGAGGCCGAAGATATGAAGCACCTGCCACTTGATCACGACGAACAGAATGATGAAAATCACCGAAAGCTTGAGAAAACTGATTATCACCGCGGCGAGATTTGACAGACCGGCTGTCGCGCCCTGTCGCAGGTATACTCGCTGAACGGCCATCGCGAGCCATCGGAAGTTCAACAAGCCGAGTGCACCGCCGAAGATAACGCTCAGAGGGAGGAACCACCAGCGCTCACCGCCCTCCTGAACGACGGTGAAGATGAGAACTGCTACAGCAGCAGCGGAAACGACCAGAGCCGTCTTCTTTGCCACGCCCCTGAGGATCGCCGAGACAGCCTGTTTGCGCATCTGCGTTTCGTCAGTCATTTTTCACCCTTCTTTTGATTATCGAGGTCATCTTGACTTTTTTTCGCATACACGAACAGGTTCCTGAATCCTGCGATGATGCCGATGAGCAGAAAGAGAGCCGCCAGCCAAGGCGAGGTTCCAAGCCATTTGTCGAGCTTCATCCCGATGTACAGACCGATCATTGTTGCGAACACCATGGTCAAACCCACGGTGCTCAAAACGCCGATCATCCGGATAAGCTTGCGGTCTTTCTCTTCCATGAATAATGATAAGAATTCCTACGCACGGTTTTACCGCAGAGCATGCGAAAACCGGTTTCAACAATTAACGTTCAGGACTACAGGCTTCTCAAGCTCTTCCTCGCTGCCTCAATCGTCCTGTTGATATCCGCTTTGCTGTGGGCAAGTGACAGGAACGCAGCTTCGAACTGCGACGGAGCGAGGTTCACACCGTTCTTTAGCATAGAGAGGAAGAATTTCCCGAACCGAACTGTGTCCGATGTCTTGGCGCTCGCGAAGTCTTTCACTTTCCGGTCGGTGAAGAAACCGGTGAACATGGAACCCACGCGGTTGAACGCGACCGGTATGCCTGCTTCTGCCGCCGCAGATCGGAGTCCCTGTTCCAGAGAGGTCGAGAGATTCTCGAGCGCTTTGTAGACACCGGGTTTGGCCAGTGCCTTGAGCGTCTCGATGCCGGCAACCATGGCCAGGGGATTTCCCGAGAGTGTGCCTGCCTGATAGATGGGGCCGATAGGCGCGATCTTCTGCATGATCTCAAGCTTGCCGCCATATGCACCGACCGGCAGGCCGCCGCCAATCACCTTGCCGAGGCAGGTGAGATCGGGCTTGATCTTGTAAAGCTGCTGTGCGCCGCCGTAGGAAACGCGGAAACCGGTCATGACCTCATCAAGAATGAGGAGGATGCTGTACTGATCGCAAACCTGGCGTAAACCCTGAAGAAAACCAGGCTCCGGCGGAACGCAGCCCATGTTCCCTGCCACCGGCTCAACAATGATGCAGGCTATCCGCTCGCCTTCGCGGGCTGCGATATCTTTCACTGCCGAGAGATCGTTGTATGCAACTGTGAGCGTATGCTTTGCGAGGTCAACAGGCACGCCGGGGCTGTCCGGCAGGCCGAACGTAGCCACGCCGCTGCCGGCTTTTACGAGGAGACTGTCTGCATGGCCGTGGTAGCAGCCGTCGAATTTAAGGATCCTGTCGCGGCCTGTAAACCCGCGCGCCGCACGGATGGCGCTCATCGTGGCTTCCGTGCCGGAACTGACCATGCGGACCATCTCTATCGATGGGAAGGCCCTCTTGACCATTCTTGCGAGCGTAGTCTCATTCTCCGTCGGAGCACCGTAGCTCGTGCCATTCGAAACTGCCTTCTTGAGCTCGGCAGTAACTCGAGGATGAGCATGTCCCAGGATCATGGGCCCCCAAGAGAGCACGTAATCGATGTACGTCTTGCCGTCCACATCGACGATCTTAGACCCTTTTGCCCTTTTAATGAAGATCGGCTCACCGCCAACCGAGCGGAAAGCGCGCACCGGGCTGTTCACTCCACCGGGGATATGCTTCTTCGCGTCTTCGAACAGCTTTTTTGATCTCGGTCCGGCCATGGATGCTCCTTTCGTTGCAATAATCTTTTTAAAACCGACGGCTGTCCCCATAAAATATGCAAAACCGTGTTTAAAGTCAACGAAAAAGGATGATTTTGACGGCTAATTGCAGCTGGACATTATGTAACAATCATAATTTGCAGACAGACTCGGCAAACTATTTTGTCCCAATTTTTTTTACCAGAAATTCAGCAACCCCGTCCGCGTCGTTGAGATCAAAGCGGGGGATATAGACATCGAAAGGTTTGTCGCTTACGAGCGCGAGGAAGGAAGCATCTTCAATGCAGAGAGGCTGACTCCCCGAAACGCCGTGGCGAAAGACCTCGATCTTGTTCACCGCGGTCTTTTTAAACCCTTCGTGGATGACGATGTCGGCATCAGGGACCAGCCTCTCAAGTTCTTGCGAGGAAAGCTCCTTCTGTATCTTCCTCATGATCGCTATTCTATCAGGGCCGACAAGGATGACCTCATCGGCACCGGCGTGCTGAAAACGCCAGGAGTCCTTACCCGGCTTGTCGAGGTCGAACCCGGAGGAGGCGTGTTTGATCACGGCAACGCGCATACCTCGGGCTTTCAGTATCCGCACGACTTTTTCTATGAGCGTTGTCTTGCCGCTGTTCGAAGCAGCAGCGACAAATGAAACAACCATTACGACTTGGTCTCCACCAAATTCGTTGTATCCGATTTCTTTTTCCTCCCGAATATACGCGCGAAAAGAATCCCCACCTCGTAGAGCAAGTAAATCGGGATCGAGAGGATGGTCTGGTTGAATACGTCTGGCGTCGGCGTGAGGATGGCCCCGAGAATAAAGGCCCCCAGAAAAGCGTATTTTCGGTACCTCGCGAGCCAGTCGGGGCTCACAATCCCCATGCGACTGAGCAGAACAATGATGAGCGGAAGTTCGAACACCAAGCCGGTCGCCAGGAGGAACTTCAGGACAAAATCTATATAGTCACCGATTTTGATGATCGCGATCAGGTTCTCCGTCTTATAGGTGAGCAGGAAAGGGATCGCGAACGGAAGCAATAAGAGATAGCAGAACAGGACCCCGACAGCAAAGAAGCCTGTCGAAAAGAAGACGAAGTAGCCCACGTAGCGGCGCTCTTTCGGCAAAAGTCCCGGCGAGATGAACCTCCAGACCTGGTACATGATCATTGGAAATACAAGCATTATTCCGGCGATGAGCGCGATCTTAAGGTGCGACCAGAACGGTTCAATCAGAGTGGTGTAGTGCAGCTTCTGCTGGACGGGGTTGGGAACAACCGCGATATAGGGGAACGAGTGCCCAATCGTGAGCTTCATGTTCATGGGCCACATGAGCAGACGCAGGATATCCTCCGAATAATTGAAGCAGACGCCGAATCCTACGGCAATCCAGAGGATGGAACGAATAAGCCTTTTTCTGAGCTCCTCGAGGTGACTCCAGAACGGCATCCGCAGCTCTTCCTCAGGCATTGCCTTTTGCCTCCGCGTTCTTCTCCTGCTCAGGTCCCTTGTCGAGCTTCTGCTCTCCGCCCTGCCCCTCTTCGGATTTTCCAGCCCCGGTTTCACTGGAGGCCGACAGGTCTATTTTGCCGAGCTTCTTGATTTCTTCAAGATCTGCGGACTTCTCTACCTCCCGCATCTCCTCTCTCACCGACTCCTGGAACTCCTCCTGTGCCTTCTTGAACTCGGCCATGGCGCGGCCAAGGGACTTGCCAAGCTCGGGCAGCTTCTTCGGACCGAACACAATGAGGGCGATTACGAATATGACCAGCAGTTCAGCTATTCCAAGACCGAACATTGCTTCTCTCCTCTCGTTAATCACAGGCCGAAGCCGCCCTGATCGCACTTTAACTGGTGCTTTCTAACCTCTGACATCCGTCATTTCTGAGGCTTCTGCTCCGGCTGCAACTCAACCACGGCCTTGATCTCCAGCGGTACATTCTGCCGGATCACGTTTAGCGTCACGGTCTTGCCGATGTGTCCGAAGGCGACCATCCTGGGCAGTTCGTAAGGGTCGAGGATTTTTTTCCCGTCGAGTTCCACGATCACATCGCCGCGCTGCAGGCCCGCCTTGTCCGCCGGGCTTCCCTTGGCAATGCCATTGATAAGAGCGCCGATCGGCTCCGAAAGACCGAGGGCAGCTGCAAGATCCGGCGTAACTTGCTGAGCAGATACGCCCAGCCACCCCATGTCCGGCCTGCCCTTCTCCTTGATCGATGGCAACACCTCTTTCACCATACTGATCGGGACCGCAAAGCCAAGGTTCTGGCCGGTCGCGATGATCACGGTATTGATCCCAACCACCTCGCCTTTGGTATTAAACAGCGGTCCACCGCTGTTGCCTGGGTTAATGGCAGCGTCTGTCTGGATGAGATCGTCATAGGGACCCACGCCTATAACCCTGCCTTTCGCTGAAACAATACCCGCAGTAACCGTATGGGACAGACCGAAAGGATTGCCGATTGCCACGACCCAGTCCCCTACATCGAGCGCATCAGAATCGCCGAGCGTCACCGACGGTAGGTTCGTTGCTTCCACCTTGATGAGGGCAATGTCGATCTCCTTGGACTTGCCGATCAGCTTGGCATCCATCACGCGGCCGTCAGAGAGCGCAACCTTGATGTCCCGTGCCATGTCCACGACATGGTTGTTCGTCAGGATATATCCGTCAGTGCTGATGATGAACCCGGAGCCGAGGCTCTGCCTCACCTGCTCGCGCTGTGGCGGCCTGCCGCCGAAGAACCCGTAAAAGAACTCGTCCATCTGAGGATCACCAAAGGGAGATTGATGCTGTACCTTGACTATCTGCCTGGTCGAGATGTTAACCACAGCCGGCATCTCTTTCTTTACCATCGGTGCGAACGACTCGGGAGCTGATTCAGCGCTGGATGAAAAAGGAAATACGAAAAAAGTGAGAAGAAGGACTACTGGTAACCTCAGGACAGGCTTCATGACTATCGCCTCCGCAATGTTTCATAGATAACACGGGGGCATGCAATAGTCAAGAAATTTCCTTGTGTTTCCCCGGTGCTAGTCATGGTCCTGCGACGTTTGAAAGGGATTTTGAATCAGAAATTTCAGCGGATTATAGGGTAACCCGTATGATCGTCTTTACATTTCCCCGGACGTTGAAATCACCCACGACCTCCAGCCTGCGCGGCTTGAGGTTTTTCTTCAATACATCGAATATCAGGTTGGCCGCAGCCTCGTGCGAAATATTCAGGTCCCGGAAACTGTTCAGATAGAGTTTAAGGGCTTTGAGCTCCACGATCGTTCTGTCCGGCACATAGGTGATCCTGATCGTCGCGAAATCTGGATAACCCGACCGGGGGCAGAGGCAGGTAAATTCCGGATAGGAGATGTCGATGATGTAATCCCGATCGGGATATGGATTCGGCCAACTCTCAAGCTTTGCCTGTTTGATCGCCTTGGTCCCATATTTCATGAATGCATAATAACAGATTCACAGCTTCCACGCAAAGATGAAAATTCAGTTTCTCTTCAGCAACGGTTTATTTTGAGTTGTATTTTACAAACGTTGAATATATAATTATCGGATGCTGCAATCAAGAAAGGGATAAAGGCAATGACGTTCAGCTTCAACTGTGTAGCTACGGGCATCGGCAGCCTGCCGGTCGCAGATCCCGACAAGGCCGTGGAGCTTTCGCTCTCATATCTGCCCGATGCGCCGTTCTGGCCCCAACTGCCTCAGAAGGATTTCCGCGAGCACATGGATGCACAGTACAGCGAATCCCTGCCAGGCCTCCGACTGAACGCGGCAAAAAAACGGTTCTTTTTCGACACCTCGAAGGACCTCACGCCGGAACTCGAAAAATTCTTTGAGCGCTATATCGACAAGGACTACGGGTTCTTCAGGATAACCGAAGAGTATGCTGCCGGATTCTACGCTTTCATCCGCACCTTGAAAAAAGCACCGCCAACGCGCGCTCGGTTTCTCAAGGGCCATGTAACCGGCCCCCTTACTGCCGGCATATCCTTCAAGGATGAGACCGGCAAGGACATCATCCACAATGAAGTCCTCCTTGACGCCTTGGTGAAAGGCCTCGGCATGAAGGCGGCATGGCAGATCCGGGAGCTCAATCAGTTCGGCAAGCCCGTCATCATCTTCATCGACGAACCTGCCATGGAGTCCCTGGGGTCGGCCTTTTCCGCGGTTTCATCAGAGGTCGTGGCTGAAAAGCTGAACGAGATTATAGCGGTCATTCACGAACACGGCGGAATAGCGGGGATCCACTGCTGCGGCAACGCAGACTGGAGAATGATCTTTAATACCGATGTGGACATCGTAAACTTCGACGCCTTCGGTTATCTGGATCGGGTCCTGCTCTACCCTGACGATATAAAGGCCTTCTATGGCCGCGGCGGCGCTCTGGCGTGGGGAATAGTGCCGACAGGTGCGTTCACGGGGAACGAAACCTCGGCGATGCTCCTTGAGAAGCTCAATGAAGGCATCAAGCGACTCGAGGGCAGCGGAGTCAAGCGCGAGGTTATGGTTCGCCAGTGCGTAATCACGCCATCCTGCGGTATGGGCAGCCTCACGCCTGAGCAGGCCGAGGCGATCCTGAAGCTCCTCAGGGATGTTTCGGACCGGATGCAAAAAACTGTTTAACCACACGCCCTGCTGTTTGAATCGAATAAATGGAACAAAAAATTAATCGGACGCGGAAAAATAGTAAAATGCAGCTTGAACAACCGGAAACGCAAAAGCCTCATCACTGTCTTCTGCATAAATCTGCGCCCAACGTTTTTTAATTGCATACGCTCATGCCCCGGCATTTACACTTCACGAATTTTCTGTTTCTTTCGCTCGCATTCCACGCGCTAGTGATCGCCGCCGTAATCGCGCTGGTAAAACCTGCGGAGACGCCGCTGCCGGTGGTCACACCGGTGAATATCGTGAACCTTCCTCAAGAGGACATCAAAAAGCTCCCACCTGTGGAGCAGCCCGTTCCGCGCCGCATCGTCCCTGAGCAGCCCGTCCCCCGTCGGATCGTTCCCGAGCGGCCGCTGCCTCCAAACGCTGTGCCCATGCCGAAGAAGTTTGGCAAAGACGAGGAAGTGCGCCTTCCCAAGACCACTGCGCAACCCGGCAAACCTGAAGGCGCAGAGGGGGGCACTGAATCAGGAACGGCAATCGCTCCCGTTGCTCCGCACACCGGGACCGGCCCGCTCCCCTTCGTGAGCCAGAAGGACATCGAAGAGCTCGCACGCAAGGGCATGCCTGAGAAAAGACCAGGTGACGATTCGGTCACGCTCGACACTGACGAGTTCAAGTTCATCTCATACAACCGCTGGCTCAAGATCAAGGTCGAGAGCGTTCTCCGCTACCCTGAGCTTGCCGCCATGTCCGGGTACCAAGGCACTCTCTATATCAAATTCGATATCCTGAAGGATGGCAGCCTCAGCAACCTTGAGCTTTTGAAATCGTCCGGATACAAGATACTCGACGACGAAGCTCTGCGAGCGATCCGTTCCTCCGCTCCTTTTCAGCCGCTGCCTGATGACTGGCATATGGAACGATATTCCATCAGGGCCGCCGTCTTATTTTATCTGAATGCGGCCTATATCAGATGACGGAGCTGATCAAGATAGGCGCCTCGTTTGCCCTTATCGTAGGTCTGCTTCGGCTTCGATGGCATATCGGTATCGTGATGCTTTTGGGCGCTGTCTTCCTCGGATCTCTGTATCTCATCGGGCCTCTAAGGCAGTCGCAGATCATTCTCGCATCGAGCATCGACATGGTCACGGTTAATCTCGTGACGGGTCTGGTGCTCATCATGGTCCTGGAGAACGTCATCAGGAAAAAAGGTGTACTCAAACGCATGCTGGAGGCCGTGGTAAACGTGGCGCAGGATCGCCGAATCGCCATGGCCGTGCTGCCGGGAGTGATAGGACTCCTGCCGTCGGCAGGCGGCGCTGCCTTCTCTGCGCCGATGGTGCAGGAAGCCGCTGCCGAGGTCGAGATGAGACCCGAACACAAAGCGTTCATCAACTACTGGTTCCGGCACATCTGGGAGTACATCTCGCCGCTCTATCCAGGCGTCGTGCTTGCCACCGCGGTCACGGGAGTACCGCTAAACAAGTTCCTCCTGTCCCAGTTCCCTCTGCCGCTCGCCGTCGTGGGTGTCGGCGTTGCCCTCGGTTTCCGCGGCATGAAGGTTCAAGGCGTTTCAGGAAAAAGAGATATGAACGAGATAAGGGCGCTTTTCCTGACGCTTCTGCCCATCATCATTTCGATCGTTCTCGTGGTCCTATTCAAGATGCCCCTCGCTCTGGCAATGATGTCCATAGTAATCGCGATGTTTGCGTTTTTCCAGTATTCAGCGAAGGAAATCCTGACCACGCTCAAGGAAAGCATATCGCTGAACATGATCCTGATGGTCATCGGGATAATGGTGTTCAAGGGTATGCTGGACGCCACGGGCGCCATAGAAGCCCTTCCGGTGTACTTCAGACAAAGCGGATTGCCCGCAGGTTTCGTCTGGTTCGTCCTGCCCTTCATCGTCGGGCTCTTGACCGGACTGACCGTCGGTTTCGTTGGCGTCACATTTCCAATCATCACGGCAATGATGGGCGGTAACCCCGACCTGGGCGTAATCAGCTTCGCTTTTGCCAGCGGGTTCGCCGGCGTGATGCTCTCCCCTACCCATCTCTGCCTTCTTCTGACGATCAGGTACTTTAACGCAGACATGGCCGGTACATACCGCCTGATGTATCTGCCGGTGTTCCTTGTGTTCACGGCAGGATTGATCCGGTTATGGGTATGATTGCCAAAAATGCCAAGAAAACGCTTGCATTTTGAGCCTGCCTGTGATAGTTTTATATTTCCCTAAAAAAGAGTAAGGTCGATTCTCCCTTCATCGGGGGATTACTCCTTGCTCTCCTGGCTCATCGGGAGGGCTATAACCCATAAGGAGGCAAATAGGATGCCGATTTACGAATCAATCTTCATCATCAATCCCAACCTCTCGGACGAAGAAACCGCCAACGTGATCAAAAAGATGCAGGATGTCGTTACGAAGCAGGGAGGCGAAATGCTCAAGTTCGAGGACTGGGGCAAGAAGAAACTCGCTTACGAGATCAAAAAGCAGAAGCGAGGCCACTACGCGTTCTTTCAGTTCAAGGCAGCGCCCGCCGCGGTAAGCGAACTCGAACGCACTTACAAGCTGACAGATTCGGTAATCAAGTTCCTGACCGTTAAGCTCGAAAAAGAGCTGCGCACCAAGCCGGCTCCCAAGCCGAAGAAGAAGGACGCTCCCAAGGCGGAGGCCGGCCAGGCACAAGCGTGACCTGGCACACGGAAAAACTAACCGATATGCTGCTCCGGCTATTCGTCCGGAGAGATATCGGGAACACGAGGTAGTACCATGACGAGCTTTAATAAGGTAATTCTGCTGGGCAATCTTACCCGCGACCCGGAGGTTCGTTATACGCCGAACGGTATAGCCGTCGCGAGCTTTGCTATCGCCGTTAACCGCAAGTACAAGCAGGGGGAAGAGACCAAAGAAGAGGTAAGCTACATCGATATAGTCGTGTTCGGCAAGCAGGCCGAATCCTGCGGACAATACATCAGCAAGGGCGACTCGGTACTGATCGACGGCAGGCTCCAGCAGCGGAGATGGGAGACCGAAGACGGGCAAAAACGGAGCAAGGTCGAAGTGGTGGCGCAGTCCGTGAACTTCATGCCGAAGCGTCCGTCATCCGGCCCGGGCGCCGGAGCCTCGCAGGGCCACGCCGAACCGGCTCCGGAAGTTCCCGTCGACGATGGTGAGATCCCCTTCTGAATGCTCCGTGGTACATGATCGTTTTTTTACTATATTTTCATGAGGAGTAAAAACAATGGCAGAGTTTCAGGCAAGATCATCGGAAAGATCATCTGAGAGCAGACCGAGAGAGAGAGAAAGCAGAGAAGGAAAACCACACGACAAGAGGAGACGGTTCCAAGTCAGGAAAAAAGTTTGCCGGTTCTGTGTAGACAAGACACCATTCATCGACTACAAGGATGTGAAGACGCTCCGTTTTTTCCTGACCGAGAGGGGCAAGATCCTCCCTCGCCGCATATCAGGCAACTGTGCACGGCATCAGCGGGAGGTAACCGTCGCGGTGCAGCGGTGCAGAAACATCGCACTCGTACCGTTCTCGGGTGAGAAGTAGGCTCAACCTTCACCGTCGGATTTCAGGTGCAGGGGAAACTCAAGAGGTCACTGGACCGGTGACCATGGGTTTCCCTTTTTTTTGGAGAGGGAGATGAATTACCGATCAACGATACTCGCCACTGCGCAGACGTCAGGATTGGTCATTGCGGGGTTCTTGGTTCCGGTGCTCGGGCAGGCCCTTGTCCTCTTCACGCCCGTGCCGCTCATCGTAGTTTATGCACGGAACGGCAGAGCGGAGGGGCTGTCGGCCCTCATATCCTCGGCTGCAATAATTGCGGTGCTCCTGGGATGGTACATAGCAGCCATCTTCTTCCTCGGCTTCGGCCTCATGGCGTTCGGCACGGCTGAAGGCATGCTCAGGCGACTCAGGCCCGAAGTCATCGCCATCATCGGCGGTCTTTTGCCGATTGCTGCAGCCGCTATCGTCCTTGCATATTATCTGGCACGAACGGGGAAGAACCCGTTGACTATTCTTGAAAAGCACCTGCGGGACAGTATCGCGGAGGCCGCTAAGCTCTATTCCGGTCTAGGTCTTACGGAAATGGCATCCGCTGTCACGTCAGTTTCGGATACAATTGTCCATTACCTTGTTCGTCTTGTTCCCGGGATCACTGTTGCGACGTCTCTCATACAGGCCGCTTGCTGCCTCGGTCTTGCCCGCACCATTATACTTCGCAGACCGGGAGCGTATCCCGCCCCTTCGCAGTCCTCCTTCGCCGCATGGCATGCTCCCGATGCATGGGTATGGGGCCTGATCGTGGCACTGGCCCTCATCATGGTCCCTAGAGAGGCGGCACGGCTGACCGGATTGAATTGCGCGATCGTTTTTGCGGTCGTGTACCTTGTACAGGGTGTCGCAATCGTCGAGCACGTGCTGAGGAAGTCCCGCATCCAGGCCGTTGCACGCAGTCTCATCCATGCGCTCATCCTGGCCCTGCCCACCATCGTGTTCGTCATCGCCCTCGGCGTGGTGGACATCTGGGCGGACTTCCGGAAGGTGAGGAGGACCGTTCCGCAGCCATAGGTCTTCCTGCACCAGGGCATCCTAAGGAAGTTGTCGATGTCACTCAAAATTTATTTTCCCCCTTCGCGGTCCGTGAGCTCCCCGGGTCACGCTCCATTTTCCCTCCCCATATTCGCTCTTTTCTGTTATAATGCTCCCCAGGATTTCGAGGGGGCCGATGCGAATATCGAAAGAAATAATCAAACATATCGCTGATGCGATCGCCACAAACCTTGAAGCGAAGAGCCTAGCCAAGTATGATGTCTCCAAGGATGTCATATCCGCAAAGATCGCCGAAGTGATAACCGCGGACATGGTGGCGGAAGACAAACTCAACGAAGAAGTGAAAAAACTCCTTGCCGCACATGAGGCCGAAATATCAAAGGGCCAGATGGATTACCGCAAGGTTTTTGAACTCACCAAGCAGAAACTCGCGAAGGAGAGAGGGATCGTCCTGTGAGGTTGGGCGAAGACCGGATATACCACTTATCGCATCTGATCCTGGACATGTTGGTCCAGGACAGGCACGTCGATCCGCTTCTCCCCGAGGAGCGGCTCCTTCGCGAGATCAAAAGGACCATCACCGACGAGCTTAAGTTCGATGACGAAGCAGACGAGGCGGCCAGACGCATCATCCAATCGCTCTCGCGCAAGGTACCGGAGGGAAGCCCCGAGTGGGATGTCCTCTACCGCAAATACAGGAACGAGGAAATGCGCAGGAGAAAGAAGATTTGAGAACCATCGTTGTCCTGGGCCTGGCCGTCTACACAATCGTCGCCTGCTTGGGGGTGTTCATCGGATCAGGCCTGTCAAGCCCCTTCATCACTTTCTGGCTCGTCGGGTATCTCCTCCTCAGCTTTGCCATTTTCTATGACGCTTATGTCGCTCCAGAACGCCTCAAACCCTTTCCCCTCATCCTCCTCGGCATCATCCTCTTGAACTTCCTCGTGCAAGTCAGCGGCGGCGTTCACTCCTCACTCTGGCCGGCATATTTCCTGTTTGCTGTTCTGGTAGCGGCACTGTCTCCGCCGCGTTGGACCTATGTCACCACCGCCGTCATCTTGACCATCGAGACCTCCAACGTGCTCATATCCGGAGAGGCAGAGAGACATCGATGGCCCATTTATGGGGGATTTGCCCTGTCGCTCACCGGCGTGTCGGCAGCCGTTTCGTACATTTTGAACCGGACACGCAGTCAGGCGCAGCGTGTCATGGACGATCATGAGCGGCTGATTGCACACGCCAGCGCTCTTGATCCACTGGCCGACGAAATGAAACTGGCGTCGCTGACGGCCGAAAACAGACAGGCGGCAAACCTGAGCGCCGCCATGAAACGGGAGAACACATTCAATGGCCTCATTCAGATGATCTATGAATTCGTCCCTGCCCACACCTATGCACTCTTCCTGAAGGAACGCGGGGAACGTGGAGAGGCCTTCTCGCTCAGGGCCATCAAGACGGAAAGTCAATACGCCTGCTTGCCCGTAGGTTCAGTGCTGGACCCGCAGAAGGGTAAAATGCTCATCGATATCTGCGCGGACCAGAAGCAGCCTCAGCATCTGTCCGATATGGTGATCCCCCTTCACAAACTCGGTTATTACCGGCAAGGCGTCCGGGACATTCCCATCAAATCGCTTCTGGTGCTTCCAATCATACATCAGAACAGGACCATTGCGGTGCTCGCCGTAGACAGCCTCGAACGGGGGGCATTTTCCTTTGAGACACAGGACATGCTGAACCGGTTCTCCCCATTCTTCATAGAGATTATCGAGAAGATACAGCTTTCTCAGGAGCTAAACGTCAAGGCAAAACACTTTGCGGCGCTCCATGAAATGAGCTCGATCCTGAGCAGCAGTCTCGATATCAAGGAGGTCCTGGACGAGCTGACCACGCAGATAATGAACGTGGCGCCCTACGACTTTTGTGCCTTTCTCCTGTATGATGAGAAGAGCCGTGATGCTGTCATAAGCTTGCTCCGCGGCTACGAAAGCCGGTTTATCGGCAGCCGGTTTCCGGTCGAGCAGAGCGCCATTATGCACCAGATGCTGGCCCAGTGGGATGACCAGAAGATGTCCAAACCTTACTATTTCCCGGACCTCGGCAACCGCGGGCGGGAAATCGGCCTTTTCCCCATTAAAGAGCTCCAGCAGCCTATCCAGTCGCTCTATGGCAGACCGCTCACGGCGCGGGGCAGATTCATCGGCTTCTTTTTTCTCGGGTCCGTCAGGACCAACGCATTCCGCGAATACTACCGGAATTTCATGGATACCCTCTTAAACCAGGTATCCATGGTCATCGATAACAGCATACTGCATCAGCGGCTACGGGACATGGCGCAAACCGACGGACTGACCGGCCTCCTGAACCGCCGCGCATTCATGGGAAAGATCGAAGAGGAATTTAAACGGCTCGACCGCGAAATTCAGGACTTTTCTCTTCTGCTTCTCGACATAGACTTTTTCAAGAAAATAAACGACGAGCACGGACACCCTATTGGGGATATAGCGCTCAAGAACGTTGCCGGCATCATCCGTGAGATGGCGCGCAACATTGATTTCGTTGCGCGTTATGGCGGTGAGGAGTTCGCCGTTGGAATGGTCGGCGCGAACATCGAAGGCGCGAAAACGACGGCCGAACGCATCAGGAAGGCTGTTGAGATTTCGGCAATGACGGCAGGCGGCATTCCGCTGCGTTGCACTTTAAGTATCGGTGTAGCCTCCTATGGTCAGGGATGCGAAAACAAGGAAACCCTCGTTGAGCAAGCCGATCAGGCCCTTTACCATGCGAAAAGATCCGGCAGAAACAGGGTTTGCATCTACAAGGATATCCAAGGCATCAATGATGCGGCCGACCATGTCCGGGCAACGCGATAGAAATCCATGATCCTCGTATTTTTGTCATTGAAATTAAACCTTTTTCGAGATCTTGTGTCTTAAAATTAGTACACGGTTCATGTATGGATGAAGACCTTGACCTGATCAACAGGATTGAAGCTGGAGATCGTGAGGCGTTCAACGAACTGGTGGTAAAATATCAGAAACCGCTCTATTCTCTGCTTTATAGAATGGTGAGCGACCATGACGACGCCTCTGACCTCCTGCAGAAAACCTTTGTCAAGGCCTTCACAGGCCTGAAGGGGTTCGAGCGCCGGTCGAGTTTCAAGACATGGCTCTATCAAATAGCGATCAACCTCGCCAAGAACGTCTACCGTGACCGGTCTCGGATCGAACAAATCCCGATTGACGATGTGATTATCAGACGGGATCCAAAGACCGTTGAGACGCTGATCAAGAAAGAGAGCAGGCTTCTGCTCAGACAATCATTGTCCGAACTTCCGGAAAAACAGCGCCTCACTCTCATTCTGAGGGTGCAGGAGGGCAGGAAATTTGAGGATATAGCTGTCATAATGAAATGCTCGATCGGCACAGCCAAAGCAAACTATCACCATGCGGTGCAGAAGCTGAAAAAAATCATGGCAGACAAACAGTAAGCAGCCTCAAGGACCCAGGATCAAGAGAGACACGATGTGCAAGGACACGGACATAAAGGAATTGCTCCCCGTTTATCTGGAACAGGGACTCAACGAGGAGTCGACATCACGGGTGGAGAAGCATCTTGAAGGGTGTGCTGATTGCCGTGATGAAATGAAGCTGCTTCTCACGATGGCCGCAGATCGGACGCCTGATCCCGGGGAGGCGTTCTGGGCGGCGATGCCGGAGCGCATCTACCGGGATGTCCAAGAAATAAAGATGAAGAGAAGGCGCTTTAGGGTATCCAGGTTCTGGGACGGACTGTTCCTCCCCCGCTGGGGATGGGGCGTCGCCGCCGCCGGTCTTGCACTTGTGATCTCCCTGCTTATCATCATGCCCTCCCCGAAGAGGGAAGTGTCTAATATCACGCCGAACGGGGACGGATCTGCAGACGAGGAATCATCCCTCATGGAAACACCTGGACTGACCGAACTAAGCCAGACTGAACTTGATGACGTCTCCGTCTGGGCAGACGGCCAGATCTCCTCCTTGAGCAGCGAAATCGTCGATGCCTTGACAAGTGTCCCGGAGAGAGATATCCACGAAGACCTTTCGGAATTAGACCATCAGGAAATAGAGCGTCTATCCAAAGAACTCGAAGAATGGGATCAGGAGGCATGATATGAAAATGATGAGGGTGCTTGTGGCAGCAGCCGCTCTTAGTGTTGTCGGAACAGTCGCAATTGCCGCGCAACAGGCCCAGATCGGAGGGACATATGAGGACGAGATGGGCCTCGACACTCAGCCGGGAAGATGGACCCCGCCGTCGAAAGAACAGAGAGAAGAAGTCCGGAAAAAGGTGGAAGCTATCAGGATATACCGGCTCACGGGAGCGCTCAAACTTGACGAGAAGACCAGCGCACAACTCGCATCGCTTCTTGGCACCATTGATATGCAGCGCCGGGAACTCATGGACCAGAATATGGAAGCAATGAAGGAGTTGCGGTCTTCTCTGAAAACGCCGAGCCCTGATGTTGGTAAATTGAAATCCATTCTTGAAAGGCTTGAAAAGAACCACCATGAGATGGTGGAGCTGAAAGAGAAGGAGCTTAAGGGGCTCAAAGGCATTCTCACCGTGGAGCAGCGGGCGCGGTATGTGGTCTTCGACCGCGAGTTTATGCGAGAGATGCGAGGGCTGATCGCAGCTGCGCGGGGCGACGGACACGGCACGCGCGGAGGCTCCGGTTCCGGAAAAACGGGACCCGGAGCGGGTGCGGGCGCTGGACGGCCGCCGGAGAACAGATAGCGAATACCGATTAATAAATACAAAAGGCCGCGACCGCCGGCAAAGAGAGCTCACAGACAGCTCATCCTCTGCCGGCTTTAGCTTCCAACAACGCCGTACACAGAGGCTCTGGTGAACCGCGTGCCTGATCAATGCCCGTCAGGATACTTCCAATATTGACAAACAGCCTCTCGAACACGTATAATTCATAAACTCCTCCCTGAAAGGTTTCGTGTAAATGAACAGGATAGTCAAAAAATACGCACAGTTCCTCGAACAGTCCAGCAAAGTCTTCTCCGAAGCCTCCCTAAAGAACGGTGTCGGTTGCAGACGGGGATGCCATGAGTGCTGTGCAGCTGGATTCTTCGACATCACGCTGCTTGATGCCCTCTATCTGCGCCATGCCTTGAAACAGGTCCCCGTACCCGTCAGGGAGAGAGTGATTGCAAGGGCAAAGGAGCAACTGGATGCCCTGGAAAACAAAAAGGCCTTTTCCCGCAGGGATCCGCTGCTCAAATCCCTGCCCGCTATCGATGCAATCTCACGCAGGTCGGCAAAGATGTCCTGCCCCGCGCTCGAAAACGGTTCATGCATGATTTATGATCACCGGCCGCATATCTGCCGCATCTTCGGCCCCACCATCCGCGGTCCCCGACGCGCCGTACGGCTGGAAGGCTGCGGCTATTTTACCCGGGAAATCCCGGAGTCCGATTTTCCCATCTTCGACCACTATGATGAGGAGAAGAGACTGCAGAAGGCTATGTTCAAAAAGGCCGGGCGCAAACGGTTCCGCGAGGTTGATACCATAATCCCTGCGGCACTGACTCTGGACATCAAGAAGTGGCTGTGACACGGCAATCATTATTGCCAAACTTCATATAACTACTTAGGCCCGACAACCAAATCCAAGGATTTAGATTTACCATTGCGTTTTGGTCTGCGTCATGATTCGGGTTACTGAAATTTGCTTATCGGCTACTGACGTTGCCATGGAAATCTTGAGCAAAAAAACTGTCTGGAAGGGAAATTTCATGAGCGCCGTGGAGATCACCTATCGCGACGCAAGGGGGGTTGTGCGCACATGGGAGGCACTTGAACGTGTAAGTATAGACGGCATTGTGGTGATGGTCGCCGTAACACCTGCCGGGGAGGTCCTTCTCGAAAAACAATTCAGGCCGCCTCTCGGGCGGGACGTCATTGAGCTTCCCGCCGGACTTGTCGATCCCGGCGAATCGATGGAAACAGCCGCAAAGCGTGAATTGATAGAAGAGACCGGCTGGGCTGCAAAGAAATTGGACTTTCTCGCGGAAGGCCCGATTTCAACCGGCGCATCCACCGAGGTGCTTAGGGCATACCTCTGCACAGGGCTTGAACTCGTGGGGAAAAACGGCGGAGATGACAATGAAATCATCGAAGTGATTGAAGTCCCACTAGATACCGCGCAGGAATTTCTCCGGAATGCACAGACCAAAGGCACGCTCATCGACCTGAAGGTCTACGGATTAATCGAACTCGCGAAGAAAGCGCTTGGGAAGTCATTGAGCGTCAATTATTAAATCAACTCCGATTAAAGAAGATATACAAAAAAATGAATGATACTTTGACCATCGGACATTTACTGTAATTGGGGATTGGTCATCGGGATTATCGCGCAGCCAGAGCGATGCCTGCCTCATATGCCTCTTTGAGCGCCGTCGGGTGTTTCGCTATCGCGCCCTTTTCATCGACCGAATCGAATTCGAGCGTTACGTGCTCCTGCACATTCACGGTACGGAAAAAAGCCTGTGCCGTGGCTTCAGCGCACTTAAATCCCTGGTTCCTGGCGTTCCGTTTCATGCCGCCGACGAGAATGAGTAGCCCTTTTCGCCCGAGCGGTCCGGAGGTCACGGGCTTCTTGTGCACGTACTTTTCGGTCCAGAATGCCTGACAGCGGTCGATCATGATTTTTGTTTGGGCGCTCACGCTGAAAAAGAATATAGGAGAGGCGACAATGATCCGGTCGGCCGCACGAATAGCGGCATGGATTGCCTGCATGTCATCCTGTATCACGCAATGGCCCGTGTCGTCGCATCCGCCGCAATGCTGGCACGGTCTGAGGTTCAGGGTATTGAGGTTGTAGACCGTTACCTCCGCTGCCTGTTCCTGCGCCCCTCTTATTGCCTCGCTCAGAAGCATCTGCGTGTTGCCGCCCTTTCTCGGACTCCCATTAAAGGCAAGTATTTTCATGATTATCCCGCTCTCATTTTTTTCTATCATATATCCCCAATGTCTGGTGTTGTCAAGCATTATCGTCAAGCATTGATTAGCTGTTGAAATAGAGAGCTTTTTCTGTTATCTTTTTAAAATATCACTACAGACCTTTCGCTCTGTACCTAAAAGGAGAAGCATGAATAACCTGCATGAATTTACAGCAGAGCCCATGATCGCCTATTTTTCAATGGAAATCGGCATCAAGAACGACATCCCAACTTACAGCGGCGGCCTAGGAATCCTGGCAGGCGATACCATTAAGTCCGCCGCGGACCTCAACCTCCCCCTCGTGGCCGTAACGCTCATCACGCACAAGGGCTACTTCAACCAGGAAATCGACAGTATGGGCTGGCAGCGGGAAAAACCAGTTATCTGGGACCCGGCAAAACACATGACGCTCCTTCCGGAAAAAGCCAGGGTACAGATCGAAGGCCGTGATGTCTATATTCAGGCGTGGCTCTACAAGGTCGTGAGCCCTGCCGGAGGAAAGGTGCCGATCCTCTTCCTGGACACAAACCTTCCCGAGAACGCGCCGCAGGACCGGGCAATCACCGACTGCCTTTACGGCGGTGACAGTGCCTACCGGATAAAACAGGAGATAGTCCTCGGCATGGGCGGCGTACGAATGCTTCAAACGCTGGAGTTCCATATCAAGAAATATCACATGAACGAAGGGCATGCCAGCTTTCTTGCGCTCGAGTTGCTTCATCGGTTTAAGCGAGACATCGAGAGTGTTTGGGACGAACGCTCGGTCTGGGATGTTATGCGAGTTCGGGATCTCTGCGTATTCACCACGCACACGCCGGTGGAGGCCGGACACGACAAGTTCCCCTATCCTCTCGTCAAACAGGTGCTCGGGGAGATCATCCCTTTCGACGTACTCAAGGACCTCGCGGGCAAGGATAGCCTCAACATGACGCTCTTGGCGCTCAATCTCAGCAAGTACATCAACGGCGTCGCAAAAAAGCACGGAGAAGTGTCTCAGCAGATGTTCCCCGGTTACCACATCCACGCCATCACGAACGGCGTTCACACCTTCACGTGGACGTGCAGTGAAATGGCAAAACTGTTCGATAAGTACCTCCCCGGCTGGGCAAACGAGCCGGAGCTCTTTGTCCGTTCTGGCAACATCCCGGAACTGGAACTGTGGGAGGCACACCGTGAAGCAAAACGGAAACTGATCGAGTACGTCGGCCAAGCCACGGGCGAAGTGATGGACCTAAATCACCTCACCATCGGTTTTGCACGGCGAGCGACCGCATATAAACGCCCGCACCTGCTGTTCCACAATATCGACAGATTGATACAGATCAGCGAGAAGGGCAAACTCCAGATCATCTATGCAGGCAAGGCACACCCGCACGACGATAACGGCAAAAGGCTCATCCAGGGCATCCACGAATATCGGCAGCGGATGCAGGGCAACGTGAAAATCGCCTTCCTTCCGGGCTACGACATGGACATCGCGCTCAAGCTCGTATCCGGCGTCGATGTCTGGCTCAATACGCCGCTCAGGCCACTGGAAGCATCCGGAACAAGCGGCATGAAGGCCGCGCACAACGGCGTGCTGAATTTCAGCGTTCTTGATGGATGGTGGATCGAGGGGCACATCGAGGGGTTTACCGGTTGGTCAATTGGGGCCATGCCATTCGAGACGACGCATCCGGTAACGTCGGATGTTGAGGACGCGGCAGACCTCTATAACAAACTCGAAAACCTCATCATTCCTGCATTCTACAACACGGACAAGAGTTGTTGGAGCCGCATGATGAAGAATGCCATCAGCAAAAATGCTTACTACTTCAATAGCCATCGAATGATGCGCCGATATGTTACGGAGGCTTACATCCGCTGATTTCCATTCCGGACAGAAGGCTGGCGATCAGTCACAGCAGATCGTGCCGTTAATCTGGCGTTTTCTGATTCAGTCGGCATTACAGCGCCGTTCGACCCGTAGACCACCCGGCCAGCCCGGCTCTTGACGAACGACTTTTCCGGCATTTTCATGGGCATTTGCCGTGCGACCGCGCTTTTTTTGCACTAATACAATTTCCGGTCTACCCACCCCTGGTCAGGTTTAGCTCTATTCAGGCCGACCTTAACCTGACGTTTCTCCGGGCTGCTCCTGATTCCTTTCGCCAACGCCGTCATGTTGCCTTGGACCCACAGGTCATAGAGTTCGATCACAGCGCGGTTTTTGCTGAGATCGTTCGAGATCCGGTGCATATGGTCTTTCCGCACATCGGCAATATTGATATCCGAATGCCCTATTCGGCCTTCTGCTCTACCGGTTAATTGCGACTTTCTGCCTTGCGGGTAAAGCATGATCGCATCAAAAAATTCCATATCTTCTGTGGCGCTAGAAAATGAAGCAGGTGTTAAAGATACGCCGAATTTGTGCGATAAGATAACCGTATGCAAAATATCTCACCTGGCCTCTTTATGAAAAACAACCAATAAAGTCATATGGTTAGGAAGCTGCCTGGCGTAAAACATGACGTCTAAGAAGTGAAAATGCACTTGTGTTCTAGAGAATATTTCGTACTTACACTTTTGACAGCATAAGGGAGGTTCCCGATTCATGAACCAGAACTCAAGTGAATCACTCCTCATCGTCGATGATGACCCCTATGTACTGGAATCCATTTCATCGCTGCTGAAGGAATTCGGCTATTTTGTATTTGCCTGTCAGAGCGCAGCAGAAGCAATGGAAAAGATCCAAAAGATCACCGTCGATGCCGTTTTGACTGACATCAAGATGCCCGGCGTCACCGGCATAGAACTTCTCCAGCACATCCATACTTACAATCAACAGATGCCTGTGATCCTGATGACGGCGTTTGCCGAACTGGATATCGCCGTCGATGCTATCAAGAGAGGTGCATTCGATTTTATAACAAAACCGTACAACCCTGATTATCTCGTTCATTCCGTCGATAAAGCCGTTAAGTATACGCGGCTCATCCAGATGGAAAAGAATTATAAGGTCATGCTTGAGGACACAGTACGAAAGAGGACCAAAGAACTAGCAGACGCCCTTCAAATGGTCAAGAATATCGCCAAGGAAATCACAACTCGACTGACAACCGTCGCAGAATACCGCGATACGGACACCGGAGCCCACATTTACCGAATCGGACTCTACTCGAACAAGATCGCCGAAGCGCTTAACATGCCTGCCGATTTTGTCGAGACGGTGACCTTCGCGAGTTCCATGCATGACATAGGGAAAATCGGGATTCCCGACAACATTCTTCTGAAACCCGGCCCGCTCACCAAAGAGGAGTTCGATGTCATGAAGACCCACACGGCCATGGGGGAAAAGATCCTGACAGGGTCAGCCTACCCCATGATACAGCTAGCCGCCTCCATTGCGCTCAATCACCACGAGCGGTGGAACGGGAAGGGATATCCGCGAGGACTTAAGGGGGAAGAAATTCCTGTAGAGGGCCGGATCGTCATGCTCGCCGACCAGTATGACGCATTACGCAGCAAGAGGCCTTATAAACCAGCGTTCGACCACGAAAAGACGTTTAAGATCATTACCATGGGCGATGGCAGAACAAAGCCGGAGCATTTCGATCCTGCCGTTCTCAGGGCTTTCACCGAGATTGCCCCAGCATTCGATGAAATTTTCAACATCCACCAAGATTAAGGTCGACCTCGCCAAGAAGGATTTATTGTGGACAGATAATTTATTCAACCGACCGTTAATATGTAATCGTAGGAGCCGACCCCACCATTGGGGCGATGTCCGAGCCTGCCGATGGCGCTTTCTCTGATCCCGCCGTCAGCGCGTTGTCCGGTCCTGCCGATGGCGCCTTCCCTGATCCCGCCGTCAGCGCGTTG
>Ga0187777_10000248_pt1 | contig 41042 bp, 44 predicted proteins | sample 1015_Q2_SP5_10_M_FD_132416 | JGI IMG/M metagenome (GOLD analysis project Ga0187777, IMG submission 132416) | Tropical peat soil microbial communities from peatlands in Department of Meta, Colombia - 1015_Q2_SP5_10_MG | ecosystem: Environmental > Terrestrial > Soil > Wetlands > Peat | place... | reverse complement strand
GCGATGTTGAGCGGAGTCAAATTCGGCAAGGACGTAATCGAGACGGAGACGGTTGTGATGCGTTCGGTTACCGGCACCGTGCGTCGAGTAATGGCCGAACATCGTCAGTTCGAGAAATTTCATTTGGATTGAGAGACGGGCGACAGCCCACCCAAGTCTGTCCCGCCATGCGGGGCGGAATCTTCGCTCGCTCTCCTGTCGTCTCCCGCCGCCGCGCTGCTAGTCTCGTGTCGTTGCGGGCGGGGAGGGTTTCATGCGCCATGTTCATCTCGTCGGCAGCGTGCCGCTCGGCAGTGCGCGCGAAGTGTTCGAAACCGCGAGCACGGCGCTCGGGTCGCGCCTCAAGCGCATTCCCGACGGCGAAACCGGAGAGCGGTCCGACTGGATCACGTGGCTGGAACCGGCTTTCGCCGACAATCCGGCGCTGGAAAAATCCGGTGAGCTTTTCCGTATTCACCCCACCGGTACCGCGCGTATCCGCTATCGGCTCAAGCCCGCCAAGACAGTCCGTGATGTTGCGTTCGATAATCTATTCTATGCCGATGTTGCGAAGCTGTCTTACGCAGAGTTTGCCGCGCTCAAGCGCGCCGGCAAGATCGCGTCCGCCGTGCGCTTCCAGATTGATCTGGTGCCGGCGCATTCGGTGATTTGGCTTTTCCTCCAGGACGACCTGCATCAGCCACTCGATCCTCTGTTCAACGAAGCTCTCAAGCGCGAGATCGACAAGATCGCCGCCACGCTGCCGCATGATCAGATCGCCATCCAATTCGACGTGGCGTCGGCCGTTTTCGCGCGGCTACAGCGTGGCGAACCAAATGCCTACGGCAACAACCGCGCGGAAATGCTGACGCGCTTCTCCGGGATTCTCAGCGATCTGGCCGCGCAGGTGCCGGCAGACATCGAGCTGCTGTTTCATTTCTGTTACGGCGATTCCAATCACAGGCATGTCGTCGAACCCATCGACATGGCCGATATGGTTGACGTCGCCAACCGCCTGTCGGTCGATGTCAAACGACCGATCAATCTCATTCATATGCCGGTGCCGCGCGACCGCAGCGATGATGCCTATTTTGCACCGCTTGCACGGCTAAAGCTCAGGCCCGAGACCGAGTTGAGCCTCGGCCTGGTGCATTATACCGACGGTATTGCCGGCACGCGCAAACGGTTGGCGACCGCCGAACGACATGTAAAAAGCTTTTCGGTTGCGACAGAATGCGGTTTCGGCCGGCGGGACCCCGCAACCATCCCGGAGTTGCTGCGGATCCACGCCGAGATTGCCGGATGATGCGGCACGGTGAGGGCGTCACTATATTGGACGTCCGGCAAACGATTCTCAGCGGAGCTGTTTGGGCTCCGGCAATGGTCCTCGAGCGATGGCGCTGCCAGCAGTAAAGTTGAATTCCGGCGACCGCCCGTTCCTCGGTGTCGAGCAGTCGCTGACCGGACGGGTATGGCGCGATCGCCTCGACGAGCGCGGGTCGGCGCGTGCACTGGCGATCGCGCAACGTCATGGCCTGGACGAATTACTGGCACGTGTCCTGGCCGGCCGGAATGTGGAGGTTGACCAGGTCGAATGCTTCCTCGATCCGACCATCAAGCGGCTGATGCCGGACCCCCATACACTGACTGATATGGAAGCGGCGTCGACGCGGATTGCCGACGCCGTCGTGCGCGGCGAAAGTGTCGCCATCTTCGGTGATTATGACGTCGACGGCGCCACGGCCTCGGCGCTGCTGAGCCATTACCTGAGGCGTTGCGGACTGGATCCGATCGTTCACATCCCGGATCGCATTTTTGAGGGCTACGGTCCGAATGTTGATGCCGTCCGCTCCCTGGCGGAGCGCGGCGCCAAATTGCTCATTCCGGTGGACTGCGGAATCACCAGCATCGAACCGCTCGCGGAAGCCAGGAAGCTCGGTCTCGATACCGTGGTGATCGACCATCACCAGGCCGATGAAAAACTTCCCGAAGCCGTCGCCATCGTCGATCCGAATCGGGCTGACGATCTCTCGGGCCTTGGGCATCTGGCTGCGGTCGGGTTGGTGTTCCTGACACTGGTCGCCGTGACACGCGAACTGCGCCGGCGCAATTTTTGGACGGACCTGCGCGGCGAGCCGGATCTGCTCTCGCTCTTGCATCTTGTGGCGCTCGGCACAGTCGCCGACGTCGTTCCGCTGCACGGCCTCAATCGAGCCTTTGTGGCCAAGGGGCTCATCGCGCTCAGGCGGCGCGGGCATCCCGGCGCCACTGCGCTTATGGACGCGGCACGCCTGAGTGGTCCGCCAGAGCCCTGGCATCTTGGATTTTTACTCGGGCCACGCATCAACGCCGGCGGGCGAATTGGCCGGGCGGATCTCGGCGTTCGCCTTCTCCTCGAGGAAGACCCGGGCGAAGCGGCGCGGATGGCCGGCGAGCTCGATCGATTGAATCGCGAGCGCCAGCAGATTGAGCAGGCGACCTTGGCGCAAGCGGAGGCCGAAGCGCTTGCCGCGCTCGGGCTCGAAGACAAGGGTGCCGTGGTCGTCACCGCCGCGGAAGGCTGGCACCCCGGTGTGGTTGGCCTGGTCGCCGCGCGCCTGAAGGAACGCTATGGCCGGCCGGCATTTGCGATTGCATTAGAACCCGGCGGTACGGGAACGGGGTCCGGGCGATCGATCCCCGGGGTCGATCTTGGCCGCACGGTTCGCCGTGCAGTGCAAGAAGGGCTTTTGCTCAAGGGCGGCGGCCATGCCATGGCCGCCGGTGTGACCCTGAAGAAGGACGCGCTCGGCGCCTTTCGTGCCTTTCTCGAAGATGTGCTCGCGGCGCCAGTCGAGGCCGCACGACGACGGGAGAGCGCCCTGTTGATCGATGGCGCGGTTGCAGCCGGGGGGTTCAACCTGGCGCTTGCGGATCTTCTGTCGCGCGCCGGACCGTACGGCGCGGGTAATCCGGAACCGCTGCTGGCGCTGCCGGGACATTCTCTCATGTATGCCGACCCGGTCGGTGACAACCACATCCGCGCGCGCCTTCGTTCAAGCGATGGAAAATTCGTGAATACGATTGCTTTCCGCGCTGCCGGTCAGCCTCTTGGCAAAGCGCTTTTAGAGAATCGTGGCCGGGCCGTGCACGCCGCCGGCCAAATTGCAGTCGACCGCTGGCAAGGCGAGGAGCGCGTCCAACTGCGGCTCACGGACCTCGCAGCGGGTTGAACGTCGAAATAATGATAACCTTATCAATCCGGGCGATTCGTGCGCCCGAGTCCGCGTAGGCGTGCTCGCGCACCATCGAATGATGCCTTTTCAAAAGGGGGGCGCTCGTGTCATTGGATTTCCATTCATCGGCTTCGACAGAGTCATCCGCCCACGAAGAGATTGCCGGAGATAGCGATCAGCGGCTCGTCACCATTCTCGCTGCCTCGTTGGCGGTGCTGATCGTCGCCTCTATCGCCGTCTTGATGGGGATGTCCTAATATTGCGGTGTTTTGGCGCGGGCGCCATGAATTCGGCATTCGTATCGAACGCTTTGCGCGCGTCGGAAGCAAATTGCCGCCGCCACATCACGACGAGTATCCCGGCGGTCGATACCGCAAAAGGTATCGGGCCGAGAAACCAGCCGAGATAACCGAGTGCGAAGAAAAAGGCGCGCTGGCCACGATTGAAATGCCGGCCCGCATCAGCGCAAAGCCTTGCCGCTCTATGCGCAAAAGCTTGCGCTGCCGGAGTGTCTTTTTCGGCGGGCAGGGGTGCGGCGCCGACCATGACGGCGAAATAATTGAAGAGCCGATACGACCAGGCAAATTTAAAAAACGCGTAGACGAAGATGATAATCAGCCCCATCATCTTGATATCCCATAGCCCGCGCGATGGCGCTGCGCCAAAAGGCAACAGCGACATGACGGTCATAACTTCGTCGCTGGAGCGTAGCAGCGTCAGCGCGCCGCCGATGGCAATCAGGCTGGTCGATGCGAAGAACGCTGTGCCATTTTGCAGCGCCGCGGTGACCTGCGCATCGACCATGCGCATATCGCGCTCCAGCAGACGCTCCATCCATTCGTTACGATAGTCATTCATGAGCGCATTAAGACTGGTACGGCCTTTCGCGCTTTTTTCGATCACAATCGAATAAATAATCCAGGCGCCGAGGAACCAGGCACAAGCGGCAAGATCAGGCAAGGTGAGGGCTGTCATAGTTCGTCAAATCGTTCTTAGTGGCTCATGGTGCCTTCTCGCGCGGCCGGCTTCAACCGCTCGGCTTGAGTGCGGAGAAGGGCTCTGCCAGCATACGCGCTCAGGAGACCAGCAATGCCGCAAAATATCACCGTTGGATACAAAGCCTTATGCGATGCCGCCGAGCGGGAGATCGAAACAGTGCCGGTCGAACAAGCCGTCAAACTTGCCGGCCGCGACGACACGGTCCTGGTAGATATCCGCGATATTCGTGAATTGCAGCGCGACGGCCAGGTACCAGGCGCCTTCCATTGCCCGCGCGGCATGCTTGAGTTCTGGATCGATCCGCAAAGCCCCTATCACAAGCCGGTCTTCGCGCAGGACAAGAAATTTGTGTTTTTCTGCGCCGGTGGTTTGCGCTCCGCACTTGCCGCTCACACTGCGCAGCGCATGGGACTTAAACCCGTTGCGCATATCAAGGGCGGCTTTGGCGCCTGGAAGAAGGCCGGTGGGCCCGTCGAAGAGCGCAAATAGAGAGGGCCGTCATGGCTCTGAAACTGATTATCGGCAACAAGAACTATTCCTCGTGGTCAATGCGGCCGTGGATCGCAATGAAAGTCGCGAATATTCCGTTCGAAGAGACAGTGATTTCGCTCAACGCCCCCAATTTCAAGCAAGTTGTCGGGCCAGGCACCGGCAAAGTGCCGGTGCTGGTCGATGGCGATGTACGGGTTTGGGAATCGTTAGCAATCCTGGAATATCTGGCGGAAAAACTCCCCAACGCCGGGCTTTGGCCGGCAGACAGCGCGGCGCGGGCGTTTGCGCGCGCCATCTCCAATGAGATGCATGCGGGTTTCCTGCCACTGCGCCGGCTGATGCCGATGAATATGTGGCGCCCGGTGATCAAGCGCGAACTGACAGCGGAGGCGGCGGCCAACGTGCAACGAATTGAGGCTATATGGGCGGAAAGCCGCGCGCGTCACGCTCAGAAAAGCGGTGGACCGTATTTGTTTGGCCGCTTTGGCGCGGCCGATGCCATGTATGCGCCGGTCGTGGCGCGTCTCCATACCTACGGTATCGAGGTCGCCGCGGCGACCAGAGTGTACATGGATGCGGTGATGGGACTGCCGGCGTGGCGCGAATGGCAGGCTGCGGCGCTCAAAGAGACCTGGGTGCTCGCCGAAGACGAGGTCGATTGGCCGACGGTGCGACGGGTTTAGTTCTTAAGCCGGGTTACCAACTCATCTATGAAGGCGCGTTGCCCCAGCAAGATTTTTCTGCGGGCGGTGGCGAGGCTAAAATACGCGATACGATCGACTTCAGGAAAGCTTCGGTGTTTGCCCGAGTGTGGTGGCCATTCCATCTCGAACGTGTTGCTGGAAAATGCAGCGATATCGAAATCAGCCTCGAGCGCGAACGCATGCACCGTTTTCCCGCTCTTTTGACGTTGCGGCGATAATGCAACCAACTTTCCGTCGGCCACAAGTCCGGTTTCCTCGTTGAATTCGCGTTTGGCGCAGGCGAGCAAGTCCCCGGATTCAACATTTCCCTTGGGAATTGACCACGCGCCGTCGTCTTTGTTGCGCCAATAAGGGCCGCCAGGATGGGCAAGCAGCAACTCAAGTCGTCGCTTGCGGCGGAAGACTAGGATGCCGGCGCTGACCTCATTCCTGCGGGACACTTTGGCTCACCACGGCCGCTCGACCGAATTGGTCACATGTTCACGGTCGGGGGACGTGAAACATACACCGATACAAAGATACGGTAGTTCGGGATGCGGATTATGCCCGCGGTGGAATTTGGCGATCGGCTCTGAATAGCATTCGCCGGCCTTTGCCTTCACCAGTACCCCTTCCTGAAAATGCGCTTCGAACACGCCTTGCAGCGCCACAAAAAAAGCCGCGCCGTTATGGCAGTGCCAATTCGTAAAGCCTCCTGGCACGATCTCGGCATTGTAGATTTGTACCTTTACTTGCGGATCGCGGGGCAACGAGCTGTAAAGAGCGTCGAACAGCAGGTTGCGGTGAAAGCCGTTGCCGGGCGGCACCATGCCGTCAAGCTTGAGTTTGAGATCCCTGTAGTTGTCGAGTTGGGCATCCATTGAGTGCCTCCGCGATCGATTAAGCGGCAAGCCTAGTCGCGACCGGCGGAGAGGTGAAGCGTTTCGAACGAGAAGCCCGGCGCAAGCGCCGGGCTTCTGCGTTTAAAGCGTGCATCAGCCGTTAATCGTCGACGGCCTCGGCACCAGGCTCGACTAGAGCGTCGCTATTTGCCGACGCTTACTGTCGCGAACCGGTCGTGCTCTTGTTGGGGTTGGGCGAGCAATTCAGGTTTTGCGGCTTCGCGTCTTTTTCACAGGCTGCCATACTTGCATATTTGCAATTGAGGGCGCCGCTTGCGGACGTATTGATGCAGAACGGAGAATTTCCGATCGTCTGCGATTTCTGCATGCTGCCGCCCGATGAGGGCGAACCCATTGTGCCCTGTGCCTGGGCTACAGAAATACCTACGACGAGTGCGGCGATGGCGGTGAGAGTGGTCAACGATTTCATCGACTGCCTCCTTTGGGGTGATGCCGGCTTGCGGCATTTGGAACAACTGGCGCAAGGGAATGACGTTCCCGGAACCTGGCCGGATTCTGGAAAAAGTTTTCCAAACAAGGCCACGAAATGAAAAGCGGCCGGGAAAGTTCCCGGCCGCCAAATAACAAGTACCATCGTGTTTCGGATTAGGCTTCGATGACAGCGACGATCTCGTGCGTACGCGGGTTGATGATCACGATCTCATCGCCGACCAGAATGTAATCGTAGCCACGCCACTCGGGATAGATCACGATTACCTGCTGAGGTAACGGATGCACGCGGATACTGGCAGGAATGCGCGTGCCGACGGATACCGACACGTTCAAATTTACCCGTTCCACCTTCTGCTCTTTGATGACCGTGCTGATCTTGGTGCGCTGCTCGGTCGAAAGTTTTGAGCCGCCTGCCGCGCCCTGACCGGTCGTGGTTCGGTTTTGCTCCGTCGCCGACTGAGTTGACTTCGACGGCGCGCCGTTCGGGCTTTGAACGTTCTGCTCGGCCTTGGAGCGAGTATTATCGTCGTTTATGTCCGACTTACCGGTTGCTGACGGACCGGACTCGTGGTCTGCGTTTGCCTTCTCGTCAGCATCGGACTTTGGCGATTGACCGGTCGTCTCTTTCGGCTTGCCGGACTTCAACTCAGGCGCGGCCTGTCCAGTCGTTTGTGGCGCTTTTTGTTCACCACCCTTCAGTGAAGGTGCCATCTTTTCGGCCGGCGCACTTTGCTGCGCTGCGGGCGCACGTTCCGGGGTGTCTTTACTCATCCCCTGTGCCGATGCGGCGCCAGCGCTCATTAACAACGCCACGGCTACGGTCGACAACGATTTAGCGTTCCTCACGGAGTCCTCCTTTGGATGCCCCTCGAAATTCCCGACGATGCCGAGACCTCGTGAAGAAACGTCCGGGTGGACGCGGGGTTCCGTTGATCAGCGAATTGCAACATGTTTCGTTCGCCATTGCGTTCCCGGTTCCATCAAGGCAACTTTCCTTTTCACGGGAGGGGCCCTTGGCGATTCTGTCGTCATCGATTGATAAGAACACCGCCGAATTTCGCGCCGGCGCCGAACGAATGCGCGCCTTGGTGTCGGAGTTGCAGAGTCGGCGCGCGGAAGCGGCTTTGGGCGGATCAGAGAGAGCGCGTGAACGTCATGTTGGTCGCGGCAAGCTGTTGCCGCGCGACCGGGTAATGAATCTGATCGATCCAGGCTCACCTTTTCTCGAACTTTCGTCTCTCGCAGCCAACGGGATGTATGACGAGGCGATCCACGGGGCGGGGCTGATCACGGGTATCGGCCGCATCGAAGGCCGCGAATGCGTGGTGGTCTGCAATGACTCCACCATCAAAGGCGGCACCTATTTTCCCATGACAGTCAAAAAACATATCCGCGCGCAGGAGATCGCGCGCGAAAACCGGTTGCCCTGCATCTATCTGGTCGATAGTGGCGGAGCCAATTTGCCACACCAAACCGAGGTTTTCCCGGACCGCGAGCATTTCGGTCGCATTTTCTATAACCAGGCAACCTTATCGTCTCGTGGAATTCCTCAGATAGCGGTCGTGATGGGCTCATGTACCGCAGGCGGCGCCTATGTGCCGGCCATGTCGGACGAAACGATCATCGTCAAGAATCAGGGCACGATCTTTCTCGGGGGCCCGCCGCTGGTTAAAGCTGCGACCGGTGAAGTCGTGAGCGCAGAAGAGCTGGGGGGCGCCGATGTTCATGCACGCAAATCCGGTGTCGCCGACCATTATGCGCAGGACGATCATCATGCATTGAGCATCGCGCGCCGCATCGTCGCCAACCTGAACACGAAAAAGAATGTCGACATTCCGTTGATAAAATCGCGCGACCCTTTGTTCGACGCGGCTGAGTTGGACGGAATCGTACCCGTCGACCTGAAGAAACAATACGATGTGCGCGAGGTCATTGCGCGAATCGTGGACGCATCCGAATTTGACGAATTCAAAGCCCTTTACGGTTCGACATTGGTTGCAGGCTTTGCGCATATTCACGGAATGCCCGTTGGTATCCTTGGCAACAACGGGATTCTTTTTTCAGAGAGCGCGCTCAAGGCCACACATTTTATCGAGCTGTGTTGCCAGCGCCGCATTCCACTGCTGTTCTTGCAAAATATCGTTGGCTTCATGGTCGGACGCGACTACGAGGCCGGCGGCATTGCCAAGGACGGCGCAAAGATGGTGACTGCCGTTGCTTGTGCGCAGGTTCCCAAGATCACCCTGATCATCGGCGGCTCATATGGTGCCGGAAACTACGGCATGTGCGGCCGTGCCTATGGTCCGCGGTTTCTGTTCACGTGGCCTAATGCCCGCATCTCCGTCATGGGAGGCGAGCAGGCTGCGAGCGTGCTCGCCACCGTCAAGCGCGACAATATCGAGGCCGGTGGCGGAAAATGGTCCGAAGTGGAGGAGGAAGAATTCAAGCAGCCGCTGCGCGACCAGTTCGAGATGGAGGGCAACCCTTATTATGCCACGGCGCGGCTGTGGGATGATGGCATCATCGCGCCGTCGGAAACGCGGCGTGTGCTGGCGCTGGCATTTTCCGCCGCGCTCAATGCGCCCGTGCCGGATACAAAATTCGGGGTGTTTAGGATGTAACGGAAGACCGGTTCACCGTCTCCACATTCCGATGACCGTGTCCCAATTCACAAACGGTTGCTTCGGGCCGGCCCGTACCACGCCAGTGTCATGCAAATAGGCGCTGCTGACCATCAATGCGGCGCCAACGAAAACTCCCAAAATAAATTTCATCCCGCTACCTCCGATGTATTAAATCAGTACGAAACGAACGCTTCCCATATACGCATGACAATTCTATACGGCTTCATTAGATATATTCTAATGTTGTTTCCATGGCTTGCGTCTCGGTCGGTGCGGTGACACAAATTTCGCCGCACTCATCAAAACGAGGCCGCCGATGCATCTCCGAACAATCGGGATCGTGCTTGTCGCAACGCTGCTGCCGCTTACCGTCAGCGCGCAAGCGCTGACATCTCCGGCCAAGGAAGCGCCAAAGGAAGCGGGAAAAGATGTGCCGAAGGCTTTTGTGCCGGGCCTCGAGCAATTCATGAATGTGATTCTGATTGAGCACAACAAGCTCTGGTTCGCCGCCAAGGCTCGCAACTGGCCGCTTGCCGAATATCAGCTCGGCGAAATCAAGGAGATCATGGGCGACGTGCAGGATTTCGTCCCGACCTTCAAGAATTTGCCTCTTGCCGAGATGGTCGATGCGGTCATCATCAAGGAGATCGCCGCGCTCGAAAAATCCATCGAGGCTAAAGACTACAAAGCTTTCACTGTCGGCTATGACAAGCTCACAGCCGCTTGCAACGCCTGCCATCAAGGGACGGAAAACAGCTTTATTGTTATCAAGCGGCCAACGCAGCCGGCTTTCACCAATCAGGACTACCGGCCGCATTAGCCTCGCACGGTAGCCGCCGCCTTCAACGCGTGGTAAATGCGAGGCAATGACCAGCCCGGAAGACCTCAAGCAGCTCGCCCCAACGGGCAAACTTCGCGGCGGTGTGGTCATAGCGCCAGCAGCTTCGGCGTTTTTTGCCATCGGGGACGGCAAGGGCGATGTGAAAGGCGTCACCGTCGATCTGGTCCGCAGTTTCGCGACGGCACTAAAGTTGCCTCTCGCTCTGCAGGTGTACGAAAACTCAGGTCAGGTCACGGAGGCTGTCGCGAGGGGCGAGTGCGACATTGCTTTCATGCCGCAAGACGCGGAGCGTGCGAAGCGCGTTGATTTCGGGCCAGCCTATTATTTCATCGAGAGCACCTATCTGGTTCCAGCAGGCTCAACAATCAAAAGTATCGACGAGGTCAATCGGCCGGGCCGCCGGATCGTCGCCATCTCCAACACGACAACCGCGCGCAGCGCGCGCCGCACCGCGCCGCACGCGAGCGTCGAGGAAGTCCCAAGTGTGGACCAGATGACCGAGATGGCGCGGCAAGGGCAGGGCGATGCCTTCGCTCTTTCCCATGATTCGTTCGCGGGACTGCTGCCCAAGCTGCCTGGCGCGCGCGTCCTGTCAGGCAATTTCCAGCAGACAGGTATAGCAGTCGCGGTGCCAAAGGGACGGCCGATTGCGCTGAAGATCGCAAGCGAACTGCTTGAAGTCGCGAAGACATCCGGCCTGGTGCGTCGCGCCCTCGACGCCGCCGGCTTTCCTGAAGCCGCGGTGGCGCCTTAGGGCGCGATCCAGCGCTTAACGCGCGCGACCGCCAAATAAAGCAACGCTGCGCCTGCCGCTGCCCAGCATATAGAAGGGACCCATTGCAGCAGGGCCTTGAGCACCGGATCCGAATTGAAGCCGGTGGCAACAGTCGCCATGCGTGTCAGAGTTGCCAATGCCAGGGCCGAAAACAGCAATCCCGACATGCGCCCTTCGCCGCCATTCTCGCCGATCGCAAACGCAACCGTGAAGGCGCTCATCAGAATGGCGCCCCAGGCCGCGCCTGCCGCAAACTGCGCCAGCACCATTTGCTCGAGATCTTGCGCGAAATGTGCGGCAAGAATGGCGACGGCACCGATCAAAGCGGCGCCACCCATTACCGCATAGCCGCCGAAACGGTTTGTGATGATACCGGCCGGGAACATGGAAATGTTGAAACCAATCCAGAACACCGGCATCAGCCATTGCAGTGAAGCTGCATTGGTAAAGCGCAGGAAGAGCGGCGCGCTATCGATCGCGAAGTGCATCTGATAGCCGAGCGCGAGCGTGATCATGGCCAGTGCGAACACGACGGCGGACCTGGTCATGCTGCCGAAAGAGCGAACCGGAGGGCTCACAGGGCTGGGACCCTGCGACGCCGCCAGTCTACGTTCTGCCGTGATCATGCCGAGCGTTACCAGCATCAGCACGACGCTGGCTAACGTGAAAGGAATACGCGGGTCGATGTCGCGCAGCGCAACGGTCAGGTAAGGTCCGAGCGCGCTGGCGATTCCGGTACCCAGCAAGGCAAGAGCTGAAAGGAAAGGGATCGAGGGTTTGCGCGCATATTTGCCAAGGAGCATCAGCGGCGGTGCCCGCAATGCGGAAGAAGTTACCGTCCAGACGACGATGGCCGCGATCAATGCCGGCATACCCAGCCTCGCGATCGACGGCATGATCAGAAACGCCGCACAGGAGAGGGCTGTTGCCGCCGTGACCCACACGCCAAGCCGGCCAATCACGCGTGTCACTTTGTCGGCAGCAATTCCGGCGAAGAAATCGCACACGGTGAAGATGGCCTGATCGAGCATCAGGATCAGGATCACGGCCTTTGGCGCAATACCTGCCGTTGCAGCGAGTTTCGGCAGGTAAATGACATAGACAGTCCAGCACAACGCAAAGAACAGCTGGAGCACAGCCAGGTACCAACCGAAGCGATGTGATGTCGCTCCCACCACGCGCGCTCAGAATGTTACAAGCACATTGCCGACCGTGCCCCGTTCCACAGCTTCATGGGCAGCGATGATATCTGCGAGCGTGTAGGTTGGCTTCGCTACTCGATTGAGAAGCGCGCCCGTCAAGAGCGCGCTATTGATGGCGGCAAGAGCACGTTCGCGTTCAGCCGCATCAAGCTCGTAAACCAGGAAGAATTGCAGCCGGACAGAATTGACCAGGCAAAAGGCGGCCGGCAGCGCGGCTTCGGGTCCAGTACCATAGACGATGACGCTGCCCCTGGGCCGCAGGACCGACGGGATAAGCCTGGCGTTGGCGCTGAGATCCATCTCTATCACTGCGTCGACCCCACGCTTGCCCGTGATCTCCATGACCCGATCGCCAATATTCTCACGCTTGTAGTCGATGGCATGGTCGGCGCCTGCTTCACGCGCGGTCCCGGCCTTTTCGGGCGAGGACACGGTGGTGATGACGCGGGCGCCTTTGGCCTTGGCAAACTGGATGACGTATTGACTGACGGCGCCAGCGCCGCCCGAGACCAAAAGGGTCGTATCTTTGGCGACATTGGCAACGATGACAGCGTGGATAGCCGTCATCGCCGGGATGCCGAGACATGCACCGGATTCGAAGCTCACTTTGTCCGGCAGGGTCACTGCCTGAGCGGCCGGCACAACGATAAATTCGGCGGCCGTCCCAAATGGGCGCTTCCACTGGCCGTTCCACACCCATACCCGCTCGCCGATGCGGGATTTCGGCACTCCGTCGCCAGCGTCATCGATGACCCCGGCTCCATCACTGTGCGGAATAACTCGCGGGAAGGCTATTTTGCGGGTGGAGCCTTGACGAGACTTGACATCAGAAGGATTGACGCCTGAGGCAGCAAGCTTGACGCGAACTTCCCCCGGACCGGCTCGTGGCGTTTCCGCCTCGCCGGTGCGCAGCACTTCGCGCGCTGTGCCGTTTCGTTCATAAAAAGCCGCTTGCATTGGCGCCTCCCGTGGAACCAATACGATAGCATGACGGAAACGGTAGGAAATCGAGCCGAGAAACTCGGATAAGAGTCATGCGTTGTCGCCAATACCAAAGCGAAAAAGGGCGGCGGGCGAAACACCGCGAGGTCCAACATGCATTACCGCGTCTATAGCGGCCCTAAGGGCTCAGCCGACATCCCACCACTGGAGAAATCGCAGTCGCTATTCAAGGAATGCACGGCGCTCGACGACGCGCTGTCGTGGGCGCGTCATCTGGAAAGTCGAGGCCGAATTCCGCTGCTGATCGAAGGCGACGACGGTACGCGAATGGACCGCCGTGCCATCGTCAATGCGCTGAGAGTTGGTGTGCGGGAGCAGCTTGACGACTGATAAGCAGCTTGAGGCAGGGAACGGGTCAACCGGCGAGGCGGACCCATTCGGCGCGGGCTCTTTCCGTCAGGCGGTTCCAGTTGGTGCTAACCACATCCCAGTTGACCATCGGCCGGTCAGGGCTGGTGGCATTCGCGGACGTCGCCGCATAGTGGGAGTCGTAAAGGTAGGCGCCGCCGACTGTTAGAATAACGCCGAGAAGTATTCCGAAGATGACACGCATGGTGTGAGACTCCTCGTTCCCCGACCTCAAACGCAGCAAACCAGATGCAGTTCCGGTCCTGTTTGGCAGACTTAGCGACCAATTGTGACAGCAAACCAGACGATTTTGGGTCACGCGGCGTTAACCTTATAAGGTCACCAGCCGCGTCATAACATATTGAAATTGCTGTATTTCCGGCCTAAAAAACTTTGCCCGCAAACAAAATTTGCTGCTATATTGAAGTTATGAGCAGACATTCAGCTAAAACGGCCGGGCGATCCGCCAAGACGACGCGGCGGCCTGCAAAAAAAGGCACAAAAGGCGCCAGTATCGCTGAAAAAAAGGCGTCGAAATCGGCTCGGCTTCCGGTCGGCAAAACCACCCGCCCGGTCGGTGGCGGAGCCGCGAGCCGTCCGATAAAAGCCGTCAAAATGATCCGCACGCCGAGCCCGCCGGTGCAGCCGATCGCCGCGCATGAAGTACCGGCGCGGTTGCACAAATACCAAGTCGGTGAAACGGTTTACTACACCTCGCCCACCTTTGGCCGAACTGCAGCGACCGGTAGCTATATTGTGGTCAAACTGCTGCCTTCGGAAGGCGACGATTACCAGTACAGAATCAAAAGTTCCGGCGAAGCCTTCGAACGCGTTGCCAAGGAAAGCCAGCTCGACCGCCCTTGATTGCCTTGGACGGTTCGCTGTCGCGATTTTGCCGCGGCATCTCCTTATGATGCCTTGCATGGCGCTGTTGTCGCGCAGCAGGAGACCAAGGCATGCCGATCTACATCACGCAGGGGAGATATACGCGTGACGCGATCAAAGGAATGATCGTCAGGCCCGAGGACCGCGCCGATGCGGTGGCACGTTTGCTATCGAAAATTGGGGGTAAGCTATTGGGTTACTATGTCACATTCGGTGAATACGATTTTCTGACTATCGCTGAGGCTCCGAATGACGTTCAGATGGCGGCGGTGTTGCTGGCGGCGGGCAGTGGAGGCGGAGTGACCGGCTTGCGTACGACCGTCGCGCTTACGTCGGTTGAAGCCAAGGGCGCTTTCGCTGCGGCCAGTGACCTCGCGCCGAACTTCAGATCAGCCGGCGGTACATAGCGTCGCGGGGAATAAGCAAAAGAACTGCGACGTAAAAATCAACCTGAACGAACCATCTGATGGGAGGATATATGCGCGTGTTCTTGCGGTTGGCCGCATTGATATTGCCGATTTTTTTGAGTCTCCCGGTCGGGGCACAGAATTATCCGAGCCGTCCCGTGAAATTCATTGTTCCATTCGGAGCCGGAGGGCCCGCCGACGTCTACGCGCGCGTGCTCGCGCAGCATCTCTCTGAGGAGACCAAGCAGACCTTTGTCGTTGAGGATCGTCCCGGTGCCGGATCGGTTATTGGGACGGATGCGGTCGCCAAGTCTGCGCCCGACGGCTACACGCTGCTCGTGATGTCCAACACGCATACGACCAACGAGTCATTGCTTCCGAACAAGCCGTTCCAGTTGATGCGTGATTTCGTTCCGGTCGCGACGATAAACTATTCCGATCTGCTGATGGTTGTTCATCCGTCGGTTCCAGCCAAGACCGTCAAAGAGTTTATTGAATTGGCGAAGAAAGAGCCGGGCAAGCTCAACTACGCTTCGTCAGGCCCTGGCACGCCCTATCATATGGCCGGTGAGCTGTTTAAGGCGATGAGCAACACCGACATCGTGCACGTGCCGCACAAGGCTTCCGGAGATGCGCGCAACAGCGTGATCTCCGGAACTGTTCAGATGATGTTCGACGCGGTGACCACCATGTCTGCACTAGCGAAAGGTGGGCAGGTGCGCGCGCTCGGAACGACCGGATTGACGCGCTCGCAGCTGACACCGGATCTACCGACAATCGCCGAAACCGTTCCCGGCTACGAGGCGACGATCTGGCTTGGTGTCATGGCACCCAAGGGCACCCCAAAAGAGATCATCTCTTTCCTCAACGCGAACATCAACAAGGTGCTTAATAATCCCGAAGTTAAAGCGGCCTGGCTTCAGCAAGGTGCGGTTCCGTTGGTGAAAACACCGGAAGAATTCGATGCATACTTGCGCAACGACATCGAGAAATGGGCCAATGTGGTAAAAGTGTCGGGAGCCAAGATTCAATAGGCGCATGATCCGAAAACCTGCCCTTGGATTTGATCGGTCCGAGGGCGCGGAAACCGGTTTTCTGATAGGATCATTCGCAAGGAAATCGGTGGTTTATGCCAATCGTCGACGGTGCGTCCATGGACGGACTGCTTTCAACGCCACTGGTATTGCCGGCTCCGGTGGCCGGCGCCCTCGCGGCGCTATTTCTCGTATTGGTCGTGATCGCTGTTCGCCGTGCCGCCCGTGGCGGCGGGCCGCGCCAGTTGGTTGCATTCTCGGTCATTGCGGTTTGTGCGATCGCGGCAATCAGCATACTCAACCGCATGGCGACGAATGAACGCACAGCCGAGCAGCGTGCGTTTCTCCAGCGAGATACGCAGCTCAGCATGAGTGCGGTTGCGCCTGGATCACCCCTTGCGTGCCTTGATGGCGTCGCGGGTGAGCAGGTCGAAAATGCGTGCGAGCAGGCTGTGTTTGCGGACGCACAAAGCACCGCCAGGGCAGTGGTCTACGTTACTGCACGGCTTTCATTGCTTTCAGACGTTTTCGCAGCCGCTCAACGCGGCAACCACGATTTAATGGCAACGTTCGCGACGGCGCGGCGCGCCATCGAACTCGATCGCTATGGTATCGCCGCCCACGTTTTGGCCGTGCGGGATGGCTGTACCGCGGAGCGTTGCGCGACCCTTGAAATGTTTCAGGATGCTAGCGCGCTGAAGGCCAACCTAAAGGTTCATGCCTTCGACACCTATGTTGCCCGCTATGCGGCGGCATGGAAGGCGGAACCGGCTGAAAAGCTGCCGCAGACCTCGGCTACGGGGCTGCCATCCGTCGCGAGCGCAGGAGAGGCTCCGGCTCCTCATCCGGTTGACAGCCGCTACGATTTTCCCTCTGCCGCGTCCATTCCGCCGGTGAGTATCATGAATGCCGAGCCACCCCGGCCGAAAGAACAACCGGGGACGGCCAATGCCCAGGCTGCCGGCGATAAGCCTGGCGCCAATCCACCAACGCCGCCCAAACGGCCGCAGGCCCAGGCGGCATCCCCTCCGGCGCGCTAATATCGGGCCGACAGAAACGGGCCCGCATGTTCAAATCCGTCCTGATCGCCAATCGCGGCGAGATTGCTTGCCGCATTGCTCGCACCGCCAGGCGGTTTGGGCTGCGCACGATCGCGGTCTATGCGGAAGCCGACGCCGGCGCCTTGCATGTGCGGCTGTGCGACGAAGCGTACGCGATTGGGCCGTCACCGGCAGCGCAAAGTTATCTTTCGGTCGAGAACATAATCGCGGCGGCCAAAACCGCACGTGCGGAATGCGTTCATCCCGGCTACGGTTTCCTCTCGGAGAATGCGGACTTCGCACAAGCTTGCCTTGACGCAGGGATTGTCTTTGTGGGCCCGCCGCCTCAGGCGATACGCGCCATGGGCTTGAAAGATCGCGCCAAGGCGCTTTTGGAAAAAGCCGGGGTGCCTGTGGTCCCGGGCTATCACGGTGATTTGCAGGAACCAAAATTTCTCAAACAGAAAGCATACGAGATCGGCTATCCGGTGTTGATAAAGGCCGTGGCCGGTGGCGGCGGCAAAGGTATGCGCCGTGTCGAACGTCACGCTGATTTCGAATCTGCGTTGGAAGGCGCGCAACGCGAGGCTAAAGCTGCGTTCGGCGAAGGACGTGTATTGATTGAAAAATATGTCGCGAGCCCGCGGCATATCGAAATGCAGATTTTTGCGGATAGACACGGTAACGCGATCCATCTCAATGAACGCGACTGTTCCTTGCAGCGCCGCCACCAGAAGGTGATCGAGGAAGCGCCGGCACCCGGAATGGGCAAGGAATTGCGTGCTGCGATGGGCACAGCTGCGGTGGCTGCGGCAAAGGCCGCCGGCTATGTCGGTGCCGGCACGGTTGAATTCATCGCCGATGGTACGACCGGACTCAAATCGGGCCAATTCTGGTTCATGGAGATGAATACGCGATTGCAGGTGGAACATCCGGTGACGGAGGCGGTCACCGGACTTGATCTGGTGGAGTGGCAGTTCCGGATTTCCGCCGGAGAAAAGCTGCCGCTCGCACAGCATCAGGTGCGTCTCGATGGCCACGCCGTTGAAGCGCGGCTTTATGCGGAAGATCCGGAGCGAGGTTTTCTACCATCGACCGGCCGGTTGATCGCCTTGCGGTTCCCCCCGACGGATGCGCTTCGTGTCGATAGTGGCGTAGAAACGGGCAGCGATGTGACGCCATTTTATGATCCGATGATCGCCAAACTCATCGTCCATGAAAAGACGCGAGAAGCGGCACTCGATCGGCTTGCCGACGCGCTTGACCAAACTGTTGTGATCGGACCACGCAGCAATGCCGGCTTTCTGGCGGCGCTTTGCCGCTCGGCGGGATTTCGCAGAGACAATTTTGATACCGGCTTTATCGACCGCAATCTTATCGAACTGGGGGCGGTTCCGCGTGAACTCGATCGATCCGCGGCCGCACTCGGCGCGCAAACGTTGCTGGAGCGGGAACTGGTCAGGGTGACGGCAGCGCGCCAAAATGAAAGCGATGAAGCATCCTCACCTTGGGACGACGTTGACGCTTTTCAATTGTCGGGTACGCGCAGGCTGGAGATACCGGTCGTTGCGGAGGATCATACGTTGGTAGCGCAGGTTGCCTACGTCCACGGCCTTTCGATCACCATCGACGGCAAGGGCCCGGCGCAAGATGCATTGGTGGTGACGGATCACGATGCGGCCTATGTTCTGCGCAATGGGCGCCAGACCAAAGTGACGCTGCGCGACCTCGCCCTTGAGGAGACTGGGGATCAAGACGGAAGCGGGGTTGTCCGGGCCCCGATGCATGGCAAGGTACTCGCGATCTTAGTGGAGCAAGGCGCGCGGGTCGCCCGTGGCCAACCTGTGGCCATTATCGAGGCAATGAAAATGGAACATACCCTTGTGGCCCCGGCCGACGGCCTCGTTGCCGATATTGTGGTCGTTCAGGACGCGCAAGTTGCTGAAGACGCAAAGGTGATGCGCATTGTCCAGACGCAAGAATCTGGCGAATAGCTCGGAATTAGGTGATGTCTCTCCATCTCATCAAACTCTGCGTCGGTTGCGACTCGGTCGCGGACCTCGAGGAGTGGATTAAGCAGAAACTGAAAGAGAAGAAGCGGCGCGGGCAGAAGGCCGAGCATATCCACACAACCCGCATGGTGCCCAAGCGTGCTGAGGAGCTGATAGGGGGCGGTTCCCTTTACTGGGTGATTCGAGGGCAGATCACCTGCCGGGAGCGTATTCTCGATATCCGTCCATTTACCGACAAGGACGGCATCGGCCGCTGCCGGGTCGTCCTCGACGGAAAGCTGGTGCTTGTTGAGCCCCGACCGCGCGGGGCGTTTCAAGGTTGGCGTTATCTCACGGCGAACGAGGCGCCACGCGACCTCTCTCGCGCCGCACCTGGCGCCGCGAGGATGCCGGAAGCCATGCGCCGCGAATTGCAGCAACTTGGGCTGCTTTAGACTGCGATGTTGTCGATCAGCCGGGTTTTCCCGAGCCTGGCGGCAACGAGCAGTCGAATCGGACCATCTTTGGGCGAGGCGATGGGGGCAAGCGTCAGGGCATGACGGGCTTCAAGGTAATCGAGTACGAAACCCGCAACGTCGATCTCGATCCGTCCCACGTTGATGACGTGGTCAATTTTTTCGCCATTTTTTATGCGGGTGGCGCATTGCCTTAGAACCCGATGGAGCATCGGCGCCACTGCCCGTTCGGCCGATGACAGATACGCATTGCGCGAGGAAAGCGCCAAACCATCTGGCTCCCGCGCGGTCGGGATCCCGATTACCTTCACTGGTAGATCGAGATCCCTGGCCATTTGGGTGACCACGCGCAGCTGCTGGTAGTCCTTTTGGCCGAAAAGCGCGAAATCGGGCGAGACTTGCGTGAATAGTTTTGCGACCACAGTCGCTACGCCACCAAAGAAATGGGGGCGAAACTCATCTTCGAGGCCGACTTTGGCGGCACCGTCTGGGGCCAGGCGAGTTGCAAACCCGTTCGGGTACATCACTTCAACTGACGGCGCCCAGACCAGGTCGACCTTGGCCTCACGTAGAACTTTGACGTCGGTCGCAAAGCTGCGCGGATAGCTGGCGAAATCCTCATGCGGCGCAAATTGCGTGGGGTTGACAAAGACCGACACAACGACGCGTTTCGCACGCCGGCGGGCCTCGCGCACCAGCGCCATGTGGCCGCGATGCAACGCACCCATTGTCGGCACAAGCGCAATGCGTTCATGCTGCTTGCGATAATGCTCCAAGGCGCGCCGAAGCGGAGGGACTGTTCGTATGACTCTTAGGTGATTTGCCATAATTGTGGCCTTGTCGACGACATGTTGCAAAACCGGAATACGACCTACAAGGCCGGTGGAATTCGTCCAAGCAAATTCATTGTTAGGTCGGGTTTAACTTGACTAACGCACGCTAATATTTTGAGAATTGATAGTCGGGGGCGCGGATGCTGATTCAGCCGATCCAGGAAACGACTCAGTCGGCACACGTGGTCGTGCTCGGTAACGAGAAGGGTGGTTCGGGAAAATCGACCACGGCGTTGCACATCGCGGTCGCGCTCCTCAAAGCCGGCCAACGCGTCGCCACCATCGACCTCGATTCGCGCCAGCAAAGCTTTACACACTACATCGACAACCGGCGTGCTTGGGCCGAACGTGCGCACATTACACTCGAGCTACCCACTCACTATTGCATCGCGCGTGCGGAAAACAACTCGCTGGAAGCAAACGAGACCCAGGAGTTCACGAATTTTTCGGCCGCGATCAGCGCGATCGAGCACACCCATGATGTGGTGGTGATCGATACGCCCGGTTCTGACACATACCTGATGCGGCTCGCTCATTCGATGGCGGATACACTGGTGACGCCTCTCAATGACAGTTTTCTTGATTTCGATGTACTTGCCACTCTTGATCCGACCAATTTCAGCGTTACAGGCGAAAGCCATTATGCCGAGATGGTCCGCGAAGCGCGGCGGCAGCGTCGCCTTGTCGACGGCCAGCTCACAGATTGGGTCGTTGTACGCAATCGTCTCTCCAGCCTTTCATCACGCAACAAGCGTTTGGTTGGAGACGGCATCAATGAATTGTCAAAACGCATGGGCTTCCGCAGCATTGAAGGGTTCGCCGAGCGCGTTGTGTATCGTGAATTCTTCCCGCGCGGACTTACAGCGCTTGATGATTTAGACGAAGAAACACTCGGAACTCGCCCGAATCTGTCGCATGTGACCGCTCGTGAGGAAGTGATCGCATTGCTCAATGCGCTTAATCTTCCCCTTTCCGAGAACGGCAAACGACGCGCCGCCGCCCGAGCAGAGTGGTACTCGGTCATGGACCAACCGCTGCAGGTCGACGACATTATCGCGTAGATTTCGCCGAGCTTGAAACCAGGGCTGAATGTCGCCATTTGACGATGTGTGCCACGGAGGCGCACGGCTGCCGTTGATTCAGTGTAGAATCCTGCCATGAGCAAGGACCCGCAACAGACCCCGGCGCCAGTTTCGCCCAAGCCGGAGATTGAGAACTTTATCGAACGGGTCCGCTCGCTCGGACCTTCAACCGCGCGAGGTGGGCGCGGTCGACTCATTTTTGCGCTCGATGCCACCATGAGCCGTCAGCCGACCTGGGATACGGCTTGCACGCTGCAAGCGGACATGTTTCGCGAAGCGTCGAGCATCGGCGGGCTCGACATTCAGCTTGTTTATTTCCGCGGCCTGAGCGAATGCCGCGCCTCCGGTTGGGTGGCAGGGAGCGAGCGGCTTGCCGAGCTGATGTTGCGTATCGACTGCCGGGGCGGTCAGACTCAGATCGCCAAAGTACTCAATCATGCGCGTCAGGAATATGCGCGGCAGAAGGTGCAAGCTTTGGTGTTCGTCGGCGACGCCATGGAAGAATCGATCGATAGTCTGTGTCAGTCGGCCGGCGAATTGGGGTTGCTCGGAGTTCCTGTTTTTATGTTCCAGGAAGGCAATGACGCGGTGGCGGAAGGCGCCTATCGTGAGATTGCGCGCTTGTCACGTGGAGCCTATTGCCGGTTCGACGCCGGGTCGGCTCATCAGCTTGGTGAACTATTGCGTGCCGTTGCAGCTTATGCCGCCGGCGGCATCAAGGCGCTTGCCGATCTTTCGGCGAAGCGCTCGTCCGGTGCTGCAAAGTTGCTGGCCCAATTGAAGTAGTCATGCCCGCTCTTATCTTCGGCGTTGTTGTACTGGTGCTTGTTTTATGGGCGCTCAGTGTCATTTCCAAAGTTGACCCGAAAGTTGCCGCGCGCGTGACAAAGATTGGCGGCGGGCTGCTCTCGCTCGGATTTGCCGTTTTTCTCGGATTGCGTGGCGAACTTCCCGTCGCCATTCCGCTCGGCGCGTTCGGGCTTGGGTTGCTTGGCTGGGTACCGTTTGGACCCGCTGGCTTTTCCGCGCGTACGCAAAAAAGTTCAGGCCAGACCTCACGTGTGCGGTCGGCCTATTTCGAGATGGAGCTCGATCACGATACCGGCGTAATGCGCGGGCGCGTTCTCGCGGGTCGCCACCAGGGCGCCGAACTCGAACGCCTCGATGTCACGACATTGACCGCGATGCTTGGTGAAATCGACGAAGAAAGTCGCGCCCTACTTGTGGCTTATCTTGACCGCCGGGATCCCGGTTGGAGTGAGCACGCGGAGGCGGATGCGGCGACGGGGCGGCGGGCGTCGAGCAGCGGGAAAATGTCCGAACAAGAGGCCTATGAGATCCTTGGCTTGCAGTCCGGCGCGAGCGCCGAAGACATCAGCCGCGCGCATCGCACGCTGATGAAGAAACTGCATCCCGACCAGGGGGGCTCGACGTATCTCGCGGCCCGTATCAATGAGGCTAAGGAAATCCTTCTTCGCCGACATCGCTGAGGTACTCCACAAACTTCACCATCAGCGGCTCCTGACCTTGCCCATCCCTGATATTGTTTTTGTCGTCAATTCTTCACCAGCATGCACGGAATTTCGCTGCGTTTTAGGTATTTGCAGACGGCTTCCGCTTGATCTTTCTCCAGTCCGGCGAAACGCGCGCGGTAGAGAACCTTGTCGCCCTTCTCAAGGCGTTCCGTGAACGCGTCGGCTCTTCTCAGTAAATCCCTGGCCTTGCTCTGCGCTGAATCCAAGCGCTGTCTGGCTTCTTTTTCGTCCGGCAAGGCGCCCACTTGAACAATCCAGCCGCTACGCGTTTTTGCAGCGGACTCGACCGTCACGGCCGGTGGCGGTGTATTGCCTGCGGACGCGATCTTTTCCGGCGCCGTGCTCGGTTTTGCCGCAGGCGGCGGGGGAGTGCCTGCAGACGCAACCTTTTCCGGCAGCGTGGCCGGTTTTGACGCCGGCAGCGAAACGGCCGACGGGGACGGTACGGCGGCGAAAGGCAGGGCGGCAGTTGTCGCCGGCTCACTTCTGACGGTGGCGATCGTGGTTATATTCGTCGGATTTGCGACCGAGGGCGCTGGTGCGAGTTGCCGGTTATCCGAGGGTAGGGGCGACAGCGAAGCCGTGTACACAGTACCCGGATGGACGGCGACAGTTTTCACCGCGGTCGGCTTGATTGGTTCCGTCGAACCGGGCGCTGGAGCGTCTGAGGTGGGCGGCGTCGCTATTGCAACGCGGACGGGCGCCGCTGCCGAAGCGGTGCGCTCATCGTCCTTGCCATCCTTTCGCGCTCCGGCCGTATCCCATCCCTCGGTGACGGGCGGCGCGGTTCGCTTGACTGAAGCGATATTGATGTTGTTGTCGATCAAGCTCCGCACCCGCGCGTCGCGCGCGTCGGCGGTGCGGCCGCCAAATACGACAGCGACGAGATGATGGTTGGTGCGTCGCACTGATGTAACGATGTTAAATCCGGAGTCGTGAATGTAGCCGGTCTTGATACCATCGACGCCGTCAATCACTCCGAGCAAATGATTGTGGTTCCGGATCGACTTGCCGCGGAAGTCGAAAGTCCGGGTGGCGAAGTACTGGTAGTAATTAGGAAATCGATCCTGAATGGCGCGCCCGAGGATAGACTGATCGCGCGCGGTTGTGATCTGCTGATCGTCCGGCAGACCTGAAGCATTGCGGTACACGGTCTGGGTCATGCCGAGCGCTCGCGCCTTTGCCGTCATCAATCTGGCAAAATTCGACTCGTCGCCGCCAAGCGCCTCGGCGACGATCACGGCGACGTCATTGGCCGATTTGGTAACGATGGCGCGGATCGCCGTTTCGACGCGGATCGTCTCTCCCGGCTTGAGGTCAAGTTTCGACGGAGCTTGCTTTGCGGCATAAGCTGACACAGGCAGTTCATTGGTGAGCTTGATCTTGCCCTGCTCAAGTCGCTCGAACAGCAGGTACAGGGTCATTATTTTGGTCAAAGAAGCCGGATGGCGGGGACTGTCGGCGTTGCTCGCCTGCATGACCGCCCCAGAATTGGCATCCACGACAATCGAGGCGTAGGAGGGCTGATAACTTTCGGCCGCGTCGGACTTGACCCTATGCCCTCGTCGGGCTTCTGCGTTGTCGCTGAGGGCCAAGACGGAAACGAAGGCCGTCAGGCCTAGGGCGCTCAAGCGCAAGCAGCGATGGCCAAAAACTCCCCCACGCAGCATTCGCTCTCCAACCCCTTGTTTACGCTGACAATCTCCTAGGCCGCCATCGTGGCCATATTGTAGCGTCTGGGCAGTGCAAGAATTTACGACCGTAGGAGAACGCGGTTTACAAATTCTTAAGGCAATCCACTGGTTTTTAAGCAGTTTTTGCAGTGCAATATTTTGCTTGACTTTATTGTGCAGTGCGGTATAAGCGACTCCATTCCCTGGCGAAGGCCGGGGTTGAGAATTCAGCACATTGGCGCCGCATTGCGGGCCGGGAAGGAATATCATGGTCAAGAATTTCGAGGACCTCCAGCAGGTCAGCAAAGACAATGTCGACGTAACACTGAAGGCCATGGGCGCGCTCTCGAAGGGCACCCAGGCGATTGCCGTTGAAGTTGCGGACTACTCGAAGAAAGCCTTCGAGGAAGGCACCGCGGCGCTCGAGAAAATGTTCGGCGTCAAGTCGCTCGATAAGGCGATCGAGGTCCAGACTGAATACGCCAAAACTGCTTACGAAGGTTTCGTGGCCAAGGCCTCCAAGATTGGCGAACTGTACGCCGATCTGGCCAAGGAGACCTACAAGCCGTTCGAAGTCTTGATGGCGAAGGCGAAGTAAGTCGCGTCAGTTTGTACCTGGCGTACAGTTGCGTAAGCGTCTCTTGAAATGCAAAGCCCGGCTCAAGCGAGCCGGGCTTTTTGTTTGACGATGCTGCCCAACCGCTATTGAGCCACGCGCAGTTTGGTCAGGTTGGTGCCGATCTCATTGAATGTCGCAGTCATCTGACCGGCGGATGTCAGCAGGTAGAACTTGTCTGAGGTACTTGCGCAGTTCTGCAGCAGGGTCGACGTTGGATCGCCACCTGTGTTGACCTGAATTGTGTACAAGGTGATGTTGGCGGCCTTGATGTTGTCACACGTGATCGCCTGGCGCGCGTCGATCGAAGCCTGATCGGTGTACCAGCGATCCTGCGTGTTCAAGCCGTCGGTCAGCAGAATGATGACCTGGGTGTATTGGTACAGGGGATCGAACGCCGGCGGCGCAGGGAAAGGCCCTCCGCCAACCAGTGACATCCAGCCGAGCTGCAATCCGATCGCCTGGTTGGTATTGCCGGCCGGTGACATGGCGTTCACCAGAGAGTTCATGCCCGCCCAGTCGTAGCTCAGCGCCTTCACCGCTTGCGGGCATGAGGAATATGTTTCAGCCGGATAGAGCGACGACCACCGCGGCGTCACCGGATCTGGCGCGCTGGCATTGGTGTCGAAGTTATACGTGGTATCTGGCCCGCTTTGCTGGGCACCCAGACTGTCGAGCAGAAAGCTGGGAGAGATCGGATAGCCGCGGTCCATCACGCAGCCATTCCAGGTGCTGTGATTCGCAACTGTGAACACCCCGGGAGTCCAGACGTAGGGGGTAAACGTGGCGGGTGTCCAAACGCCAACTGTCCAGGTGTACGGAGTCGACGTCCACACACCGGCGAGCCAGGTGCCACCGTGGCTTTGACATTGGCTTTGGCTACCCCACGTGCCCACAGAGCAGTGGTGTGCGCTTTGACAGCTGCTCTGCGAAGTTTTGCCCGCGATGTCGCAGGTCCCCGCGTTTACGCAGGTGCTCTGCGTGGTGTAATTCGTATTGCTGCAAACTCCCGCAGACGTGCAGGTACTCTGCGAAGTTTTGCCCGAGATGGTGCAGGTCCCGTTGGAGTTACACGTCGTCTGGGTGGTGTTTCCACCGACGCTGCATACGCCATGGGACAGGCAATTGCTTTGCGTCGTGTAGGTTGAATTGCTACACGTGCCACCTTTAGTGAAACAGTTGGTTCGGCTGTTATTGTAATTGTTGTTGCTGCACGTTCCGTGAGTTGCGTCCCAGGACGCGTTATCGGTCGCATTTGGGTCTTGGGGAATCGGGAAGGTTGCAGTCGGAGCCGTCGTGCCCCAGTAGATCCAATCGGCATTGTAATTCGTCGCGCCAACATTCACATCCTTCACGAAGGGGACGATCGAGACGTAGACGTCGCCGGCGACGGTCACGGCGCCCTGCAACTGGGTGAGCAGCCCTTGGGTTGCCGTCTTCAGAGCGCCTATCTTACCGTCATCAGCCATCGACCCGGTGTTGTCGAGCACAAGTGCCACGCGCAACCGGTTTGTGCCCCACTTTGCCGTGGAGGATGCCATCAGGTTGAAGGTGTCGTAGCCGATAAGCTTGGTGAAATCGGCGGGCAACGACGCCGATGCGGTGATAACGATCTTTGAGCCGCCATCCGTCGTGTAGGTCACGGTGGTTTGGATGTCTTTGGCTTCCGGACGCACAAAAAGCGCGGTGAAGTATTTAAGCGCGTTATCCTTCAGCTGGTCTGATGTGTCGGTAGCTGCTTCCTTCGCCAGCATCAGCGCAGTGGAATCAAGCGCAGTCTGCATCGCAGCCTTGACCGAATTGGCGCGGCTGTAATCAACCGCGGCTCCGACGAAGCCGAGAATCGGCAACGTCGCGAAAGCAAAAGTGATGGCGACATTGCCGGCGCGAGCCGATCGAAACACAGACAGCGTGCGGCAAAGCTTCTTCCAGGCGATCATCATGGCGAGCCACCAAGACTAAAAGGTTGAACCCGGCTGCCGTGATAAGCCCCGGTACTAAAAGGCCGGTATATAAGCAGGGTCTGAATCCGGCAGTGTTGGTAAGACTTCGAGCCGCTCATTCGTCTTTGTTCGTATTGTTTCAATAGCTTCGTTGGTAAACGACGTTTGCAGCGGATCGCGCAAATGCCGAACATTCTTATGAGCCGTCGTTAACACACGGTTGGTGCGTTGGCTGAAACAAGGCGGCGGGACGGTTTTGCCGCGACGTCCGGGGCCCGCGCTCTGTCGGATCCCGGCACGCCGCGGCAAGATTGTTACATCGCCAAGCGCAGCTTGGAGAGGGAAGTGCCGATCTGACCGAAAGTAGTGATGATCTGACCTGCGCTCGTGAGCAGGAAGAACTTGCCTGCATCGGTGGCGCAGCTCTGTAACAGCGTCGACGTCGGATCGCCGCCGGTATTGACCTGCACGGTATACAGGGTGATCCCCGCGGCTTTGATGTTGTCGCAGGTCTTCTTTTGACGGGTGTCGATCGATGAGGCCGACGTGTACCAGCGGTCTTGGGTATTGAGGCCGTCAGTCAACAAGATGATGACCGTCTGATACTTGTAGTCCGGATCGATTGCAGGGACGGTGTAGGGCGCAGCCGTCAAGGTTTGCCAGCCGAGCTGCAATCCGATCGCCTGGTTGGTATTGCCGGCTGGGGCCATCGTATCGATCTTGCCATTCAATGCGGTCCAGTCGTTGCTCAGACCCAAGACCGATGTTGCGGGGCATGACGAATACTGCTCGGCCGGGTACAGCGTGCTGCCGGTCGTCGGAGCGGTATTTGTGGTATCGAAGTTCTGGTCGCGGTCGGTCACGCAGCCATTCCACGTATTGTGCGCGGCGGGCGTCCAGGTCTTGCTGTGCGACTGGCAGGTCGTCTTGGTCGTATATTTCGTGCTGCTGCAATTTCCGTTGACCTCTTCCCACAGATCCCAGCGTATCCAGCTTTGACCGTAGTTTTCAGGACCAACGTTAACGTCTTTGACGAACGGCACGATCGAGACATAGACATCTTCGGCGTGAACCGCTGCCTGCTGAAGCTGGCTCAGCAGGTTATGCGATGCGGTCTTGAGCGCATCTATCTTGTCGGCATCGGCCATTGATCCGGTGTTGTCGAGCACCAACGCGACACGCAGCCGCGTGTTGCCCCAGGTCGAGACCGACATTGCGCTGATGTCAACCTGACTGATGCCGATGACGCCGAGAAAATTCGTGTGAACGACGGCGGTGCCGTTCAGCGTCAACTTTGAGCCGCCGGATGAAGTGTAGGTGGGTGTTACAGTGACGTTGGTGACTTCCGGCCGATTGTACAGAGAATTAAAAGTGTTTGTGGCTTCCGTCTGGAGCGAAGCACTCGATTCGGTTGCTGCGTCCTTTGAAAGCATCAGGGCTGTGGCGTCCAGGGCGACCTGGAACGCGGTGCGGTCGGCGTTGACGCGCGAGTAATCGACGGCCATGCCGACCGCGGCCATAACCGGGACGGCAACTACCGCCATGAGCGGGGCTACACCGCCCCGGGCGTTTGTCAGAAAACGGGCTAACATGCGGCTTCACCCAATGTTGTGAAAACGAGCTACCAGCAGAGTTCCTCCATATGCGGGTACCCCCCTTGAAAAAGCGTGAGAGCTGCGGCGCGAATTTGGGGGAAACTCGCCTCAATATTGCCCGGAAACGCGTTGCTATCGCTTAAGCAATGATTATCTGTCTTTGAGCACGCAAAATCGGGGAGATTTGCCCCCAGTCCCGGAACGGGGCAGCCTTAGGCGAATTGCCGAATTGGAATAGCCGTGCCCGAATCTCTATGATGCGGCTGGCCTCGTGCCGGCGCGGCCAAGGTGCAACCTCCAGGAACATACAGCCTCGGCCTACTATGATGTCCCCGGATAGAAAGAACCGACCGATGCATGCGGCTCAGCCGCGTGGCGATGTGCGCTCGATGGCGGACGATGATCGCAAGCGCCGCAATGAGCCGGGCGGCCCTAGTACCGCGGTCATCACCAAGACCAAACCGCAGACCAAGCGCCCGAACATGTATCGTGTGCTCATTCTCAATGACGATTACACACCGATGGAGTTTGTAGTGCACGTTTTGGAGCGCTTCTTCGGCAAGGACCATGAAGCCGCCACAAGAATTATGTTGCATGTTCATCATCACGGGATCGGCGAATGCGGCGTCTATACGTACGAAGTGGCGGAAACCAAAGTGACGCAGGTGATGGACTTTGCACGCAAACATCAGCATCCTTTGCAGTGCGTGATGGAAAAGAAGTGAGTCGGGAGCGCCCAATACAAATGAACTGGAAAGCTTGATGCCAACTTTTTCTCGCAGCCTCGAACAGTCGCTCCACCGTGCACTTGCGATCGCCAATGAACGACACCACGAGTATGCAACGCTTGAGCATTTACTGCTGGCTCTAATTGACGATCAGGACGCTTCGGCGGTGATGCGCGCGTGCAATGTCGATCTGGAAAAGCTACGGCGCAGCCTGACCGCTTATCTTGAGTCGGAGCTCGAAAATCTGATTACAGATGGCGCCGAGGATTCCAAACCAACGGCCGGATTTCAGCGCGTGATCCAGCGCGCGGTCATTCATGTGCAATCTTCCGGACGCGAGGAGGTGACAGGGGCGAACGTTCTGGTGGCAATTTTCGCTGAGCGCGAAAGCCATGCCGCTTATTTCCTGCAAGAGCAGGACATGACCCGTTACGATGCCGTCAACTACATCAGTCATGGCATTGCCAAACGCCCGGGTCTATCGGAGTCGCGCCCGGTGCGCGGTGTCGAGGAAGAAACCGATACGAAAAGCGGCGACGAGCCAAAGAAAAAGGGCGATGCGCTCGAAGCCTATTGCGTTAATCTCAACAAGAAGGCCAAAGACGGCAAGATCGATCCACTCATCGGCCGCGACGCCGAAATCAACCGTACCATCCAGGTACTTTGCCGCAGGCAGAAGAACAATCCGTTGTTTGTCGGCGATGCTGGCGTCGGCAAGACCGCGATTGCGGAAGGCTTGGCGCGCCGGATCATTCATGGCGAAGTCCCGGACGTGCTTAAGGGAGCGACGGTGTTCGCGCTCGACATGGGCACGCTGCTCGCGGGCACGCGCTACCGTGGCGATTTTGAGGAGCGACTCAAGCAGGTCATCAAAGAGATCGAAGCCTATCCCGGCGCGATCATGTTCATTGACGAAATACACACGGTCATCGGCGCCGGCGCGACATCGGGCGGTGCGATGGATGCATCGAACCTGCTCAAGCCCGCACTTGCATCGGGTACGATCCGCTGCATCGGTTCGACCACCTACAAGGAATACCGGCAATATTTCGAAAAGGACCGTGCGTTGGTCCGCCGGTTTCAGAAGATCGATGTCAATGAACCGTCAGTCCCCGATGCGATCGAGATCCTGAAGGGCTTGAAACCTTATTTCGAGGACTACCACAAACTCAAATACACGAATGAGGCGATCAAAGCGGCTGTTGAGCTGTCCTCGCGCTATATCCACGACCGCAAATTGCCAGATAAGGCCATCGATGTGATCGATGAATCTGGCGCGGCGCAGATGCTGCTTCCGGAGAACCGGCGCAAGAAGACGATCGGCTTGAAGGAAATCGAGACCACAATTTCGACGATGGCGCGTATACCGCCGAAGACAGTTTCAAAAGACGACGCCGCCGTGCTCCAACACCTTGAACAGACCCTGAAGACGGTCGTCTATGGCCAGGATAAGGCAATCGAGTCGCTGTCGGCTTCGATCAAGCTGGCCCGCGCAGGTTTGCGTGAACCGGAGAAGCCCATCGGCTGCTACCTGTTTTCCGGCCCGACTGGCGTTGGCAAGACCGAAGTCGCAAAGCAGCTTGCAGCCTCGCTTGGCGTCGAGCTGATACGCTTCGATATGTCCGAATATATGGAGCGCCATACTGTATCGCGCCTGATCGGCGCGCCTCCGGGCTATGTCGGCTTCGACCAGGGCGGGCTATTGACCGATGGTGTTGATCAACATCCGCATTGTGTGCTGCTCCTTGACGAAATCGAGAAGGCACACCCCGATCTGTTCAATGTGCTGCTGCAGGTCATGGATCACGGCAAGCTGACCGACCACAACGGCAAACAGGTCGATTTCCGCAATGTCATCCTGATTATGACGACCAATGCTGGTGCCTCTGATCTCGCCAGACAAGCCTACGGTTTCACGCGCAGCAAACGCGAAGGCGATGATCAGGAAGCGATCAGTAAGATGTTCGCGCCGGAATTTCGAAACCGGCTCGACGCCACCATTACCTTCGCGCATCTCTCGCAGGAGATAATCGCAAAGGTGGTCGAGAAATTCGTGCTTCAACTTGAGGCGCAGCTTGGCGATCGCAACGTAACGATCGAACTCTCAGATGAAGCAAGCCGCTGGCTGATTGCCAATGGCTACGATGAATTGATGGGGGCCCGGCCGATGGCCCGCGTCATTCAGGAGCACATCAAGAAGCCACTTGCCGACGAGGTGCTATTTGGCCACTTGAAGGCTGGCGGGCATGTGCGCGTAATCGTCGACAAGGACGAGCAGGGCCGGGACAAACTGGGCTTCCAGTTTCTTGAAGGACCGGTCACCCCGAAGCCGGAGAAGTTGCCGGTGGCGCGACCGAAAGCAAAGCGTCGCAGTTCGCCCCGGACCAAGCCAAAGCGCGGCTCGGTGCCGAAGGTGCCGCTGGCAAAAGTCTAGTTGGCGACTGACAGCAGAGAGGCCGGGCTTTGTGCCCGGCCTTCGCATTTTGCAGGCGCCGTATGCACGTGCGCCGGGCGCTTTCTGTTGCGAAGGCGAGGGCGCCATGAGAGAGGTGGCGGTCCATGTCCACCTCAACGACGTTTCCATCCGCAGTGGCCGCATATTTCGGTGGGGTGAAATCGGCTCTGCTGTCGGTTTTTTCTCTCGTGCTGATGGGCACATATATCGGGATGGGCGCGCTCGCCCATGACGTGGGCGTTTCGTCGGGATGGCTCGCCCTCTCCACCGTCCTCGTCTGGGCGGCGCCTGCGCAGCTGATCATGATCTCAGCGCTCGGTACCGGCGGGCCCCTGTTTGAAGTCGCGCTTGCCGTTACCCTGAGCGCGACAAGACTTTTCCCGATGGTGGTGGCCCTGCTGCCGCTGCTCCGCGGTCCCGGCACGCGCCTTCGCGACATGCTGCTGCCGACTCACTTCACGTCGATCAGCATGTGGGTGGAGTCGTTGCGCTTGCTTCCGGCGATCGCGCCGGAGCACCGGATCGCATTCTGCAACGGGCTGTCATGCGGATACATGGGGACAGCCGTGACGTTCGGGTTCGCCGGTTACTACCTCGCCGCGGGACTGCCTCCTTTGCTGGCGGGCGTACTGCTTTTTTTGACACCCATGTCCTTTTTTCTTTCCACCGTGAGCAACGCCCGAATGATGATTGACAGGCTTGCGTTGGCATTCGGCCTCGTCCTAGGCCCTTTGCTCGCGTATTGGGGCGTGCAGCTCGATTTACTTTGGACGGGCATCATTGGCGGAGGCCTTGCTTATGCCGTCCATCGCGTGCGCGAGGCCACGCAATGAAAGCAGCTGTGGTCGAATTTGGGCCCTACCTCATACTCGTCCTTGTCGGTTTTCTGCCCAACGAAGTGTGGCGTGTCGTTGGTTTGTTGACGGCGCGCGGCCTCAACGAGGATTCCGAGCTTGTTATCCTGTCGCGGACAGTGGCGACTGCGCTGCTGGCCGGCGTGATCGCCAAACTGATCCTGTTTTCGACAGGCGAACTCGCGAGCATACCTATATTGGTTCGCGTGGGTGCCGCGGTGTGCGCTTTTGCGGCCTTTCTGTCGTTGAGGCGCTCGGTATGCGCCGGCGTCATCGCGGGGGAGCTGGCGCTCCTGCTGGGCGGATTCTTTTTCGTGCACTAGCCATCGAGTGCCGCGGCAAGCTTTTTGGCATGCTCGGCGAGCACATCCGGTTTTTCCTTCTCGCTCGCAGGCGGCTTCATGGCAACGCCGACCTTGCGCGGAATGACATGGAGATGCAGGTGGAAAACCACTTGCCCGCCGGCGCCCTCGTTAAACTGTTGGATAGTGATGCCGTCGGCGGCAAATGCCTTGACCGCCGCCTTGGCGATCTTCTGCGCCGCCGTCATTACATGCGCGAGGTCGTCGGCGCCGATATCGAGAATATTGCGGGCAGGTGCCTTCGGTAGCACCAGCGTATGACCGGGCGAGCGCGGCATGATGTCGAGGAATGCGAGGACCTTGTCATCCTCGTAAACCTTGTAACAGGGCAGCTCGCCGCGCAGGATCTTGGCAAAGATATTATTTGGGTCGTAACTCGGCATCGGCTCCCCCGCTTCATTTGCGAATGGTCTCGTCCGAAAACTGGTAGCTGCTTTTCGGGGTCGTTCGCTACTCCTGTTCGACCAAATCCTTGCGGAATGGCGCCGCCGCCGCAAGCTCTTCAGCCGCGGCCTGTACATAAGCGCGCTCGCGCGAGAGAAAGTCGGCGACTGCGCGCCGCAAAGCCGGATTGGCAATAAAATGTGCGGAATAGGTGGTCTGGGGCAAATAGCCGCGCGCGAGCTTGTGTTCCCCCTGTGCGCCGGCCTCGACCCGCTTTAGCCCATTGGCGATCGCGTAATCGATTGCCTGATAATAACAAAGCTCGAAATGGAGAAATGGATGGTGCTCGGTCGCGCCCCAGTTGCGACCATAGAGTGTATCGGCTCCGATGAAATTAATGGCCCCGGCGATCCAGCGGCCGGCGCGGCGTGCCATCACAAGCAGAATGCGATCGCGCATTTTCTGCCCGATGATCGAAAAAAAATCGCGGGTCAGATAGGGGCGGCCCCATTTGCGCGAGCCGGTTTCCATGTAAAAGGCGAAAAAGGCATCCCACACAGCTTCCGTTAATTGGCTGCCGGTCAGCCAGCATACGTCAACCCCGGCCTGCAACGCCTCCTTGCGCTCGCGCCGGATGGCTTTGCGTTTGCGCGAGGCAAGGCAATTGAGGAAGTCGTCGAAATTCGCGTACCCGCCGTTTTCCCAATGGAATTGCTGGTCGGTTCGTTGCAGGAAGCCGCGTTGGCCAAGCGCGCGCCATTCCGCTTCGGTCAGGAAAGTGACGTGGGACGACGAAAGTTTGCTCGTGGTCGTGAGTTCTTTGATGGCGTCGCCGAGAGCCCCGCGGACCGCGTCCGCCAGTGGACCAGGGGCGGCAAGCAAACGAGGGCCGGTTACCGGGGTAAAGGGCACCGCGATCTGGAGCTTGGGATAATAATTGCCGCCGGCACGCTCGAAGGCTTCGGCCCAGCCGTGATCGAAGACGTATTCGCCCCGGGAATGGGCTTTCACGTAACAGGGTGCCGCACCGCGGAGGCTGCCTGCCGCGTCCTCCGCCAGTAGATGGCGTGGCTGCCACCCGGTACGGCCGCCGACCGATTCCGACTCTTCCAGAGAAGACAAAAACTCATGCGAAACAAATGGATTACCGGGCTGTCCTTGCGTTGATAATTGCGGGGACGAATTATCCTCATGTTTCCCTTTAAGTGAACGTTCGATTAATTGGTTCGCGCAAGCGTTCCACGCCGCTGATGGAACCTGGGCAAGGGACTGGACAATGCGGATGCGAAGTTCGGTGTCGGTCATTGCGACGGCTTTGCTAGACCGACTTTACGTCCGAATTCGATCGAAATTCACCCGCTTTAGTCGGCACAAGCCAGTCTCCGCCGGGTCGGCAGCCCTCGAATATGATTTGGTCGGCCCAACGGCCAGCACGGATACGATCCTCCTCGTTCCGCACCGTCCAGGTCAGCAATGGCAGACCGAACATCATGCGCGCCAACAATGGAGGCAGCGCCGGCAAGTCTCTGACGGAATAGGCGAGGAATTGCGGCCGGCTTCGCGGTGCGTGGAGCAGCCAGGACATGCTGCGTTTTCGTGAAGTCGCGAGTTCGCCCCATTCGGGGTCGGCGTAATGCCGTTCGGCGACGACACCGCGCGCGAGAACCGGAGCCGCATGGCGTACAGCTTCGATCAAATCCGGATCGAACGACATGACTGCGACCGGTCCCGCATAGCCCGCGAGCACATCAGCAGCACGTTTCGCCAGGCGCCGGTCGCCGTCAAAATGGCTTTTGAGCTCCAGCAACAACGTGGCGCGTCCGCCGACAAGGTCGCAAAGTTTGCCAAGCGTAAGAATGCGTTCCGCGCCGGTCTTAAAGTGGACTGCTTCGATCTGCGCGGCGGTCATCTCGGCGAGCAAGCCGGTGCCCTCGGTCAGGCGGCCGAGGGCGTCGTCATGATGCACCATGGCTTCACCGTCTGCGCTGATTTGCAGATCGGTCTCGATGCCGTAGTTACCGGCGATTGCTGCCGAAAACGCTGCGGCCGTGTTCTCGATAATCCCGCACGATGCGTCGTGGAGGCCGCGATGCGCGATCGGGCGGGCGATAAGCCAATCGAGATTGGGCATGGAAGATCAGGAGACCTCGAACATTCCTTCGACTTCGACCGCGGCATCCGCCGGCAGTGCCGCGACGCCGACTGTGCTGCGTGCGTGGCGACCTATGTCGCCAAAAGCCTCGACCATCAAATCCGAGGCGCCGTTCATGACCTTCGGTCCTTCGGCGAAGCCGGGCGCCGAGTTGATGAATCCGCCCAGACGCACCACACGCACGACTTTGTCGAGATCGCCGAGCGCGGCCTTGAGCTGGGCGAGCAGGTTGATCGCGCAGGCGCGCGCCGCTTTCTGCCCTTCTTCAAGCGAGACGGCAGCACCGAGCTGGCCTTTCGCAACCAGTTTTCCATCGGCGCCGAAGCAAATCTGACCCGAGACCACGAGCATGTTGCCGCTGCGCACGAACGGCACGTAATTGGCGACTGGTGTTGTCGGCGCTGGCAAAGTGACGCCGAGGCTTGCAAGTCTCTTTTCGACTGATCCGGCCATGCGGCCCTCCGCGGCGGGCGTTGGAATGGACGCGATCCTTGGCCCATTGCATGTCGCCGCGCAAGCTGACCCTTATCGCGGTTGCCGGAATCTGCCGCGGCCTCTATCTTGCCCAGATCTTCCACCTTTCTGCTCCCGGCCGGCGGTACTCCAGCCGCGGGGGAGAGGCCCAAATCGATGAAAAAGCCCATACGCGCCAAAACGTGGCTTCTGGTCGTCCTGGCATTTGGCGTCTCTGCCGGGATGGTCGATCGGCCGGCCGCGGCACCGCCTGCCGACCACGTGTCACTGGCGCCGCATCGGGCCGTCTACGATCTCAAATTATCCAAGTCGCAGGGCAGCCGCGGAATTGAAGCGGTCCGCGGCCGCATTCTCTACGATTTCTCCGGCAACGCCTGCGAGGGTTACGCTCTGCAATTTCGCCAGGTGTCGGAGCTTGATTCCGGCGAAGGGCAGGCGGCCTTAAGCGATTTGCGTTCCACCACCTGGGAAGATGGCGAGGCCAAAAAGTTCCGGTTCAGCTCGGAAAATCTGTTTAACGAGCGGAGCACCGATGTCGTGAATGGCCAGGCCGAGCGCAACACCAAGACAGTGGCCGTAAGTCTGAGCAAACCAAAGGAAACAAATTTCAGCGTGCCCGCCGGCGCGGTGTTCCCGACCGAACATATGCGCCGGATTATCGCTGCGGCTCGAGAGGGTAAGTCTGTTCTCGAGTTTCCGGTCTACGACGGTTCGGACACCGGGGAGAAACTCTACAACACGCTCACCGTGATTGGGCGCCCAATTCCGCCAGGCGAAAAAGCGCCTGACGACGCCGCGGCAAAAATTCCGGAGCTTGCCAAACTCACGCGTTGGCCTGTGACAATCAGCTATTTCGACAAGAAAGACGAAAAGACCGAGCACGCTGGCGAGCAAACTCCGGTCTATTCCATCGGTTTCGAGCTTTACGAGAATGGCATTTCGCGCGCACTTATTCTTGATTACACCGATTTCACAATCAGCGGCGAGATGACTTCGCTGGAGTTGAAGAAGCCGAAGCCTTGTCCTTAGGCGCGACTTGGTCGTCGTCGAATGCGAGGCCTTTCACCACGGCGTCGCGGCCGAACTTTGAGCGTAACCTGTCTATGGCGTGCTCCGCCTCCGCCGCGCGGCGATCGATAAGATCGGCAAAGTCGTCACCAATGGTATCTTCCAGGTGGCTGACCCCGATGCCGATCAATCGATAGCGGGTCGTCCCCACTTCGTGCGCGAGCAGGTCTCGGCCGGCAGCGAAAATGCGTGTGGCGAGCTGTGTCGCGCTTCCAAGCGAACGCGCTCGGGTCCGGATCTTGAAGTCAGCGCTTTTAAGCTTGAGTGTTACCGTCGAACCCGCAAGCGCATTGGCCTTCAGCCGCGCGGACACCCGTTCAGTCAAGTCCCATAGATGCTGTTCGAGGGGACGAAACTCGCTGATGTCCCGCTCGAATGTGGTTTCCGCCGAAACACTCTTGGTGTCTCGCTCCGGATCGACCGTGCGGCTGTCGATCCCGCGCGCGAGACGCCACAGCCGCCCACCTTCTTCGCCATAGCGCCGCATGAGATCTCGTTCGTCCGCCCGCTGCAAATCGGCGATCGTGCGAAAACCATCGGCTGCGAGCTTGTTTGCGCTCACGGCACCGACCCCGAAGATGAAGCTGACCGGCCTGGACGCGAGAAATGCCACAGCTTCTGCCTGTCCGAGCACCGCGAAGCCGCGCGGCTTGTCGAGATCCGAGGCGATTTTGGCCAGAAATTTATTGGCGGACAGGCCGATCGAAACTGTGATGCCGAAATCATGTTCGACCCTGCCGGCAAACCGCGCCAGCACTTTTGCCGCGTTCATGCCGTGCAGCCGCTCCGTGCCTGTCAGATCCAGAAATGCTTCGTCAATCGACAGCGGTTCGACGAGTGGTGTCAGGTCAAACATCGCCTTGCGGACCTGGCGTCCGACCTGGACGTATTTCGCCATATTTGGCTTGACGACGACGGCATTCGGGCAACGGCGTTTGGCCTCGAACATCGGCATGGCCGAACGGATACCGTAGGTGCGCGCCACGTAGCACGCGGCCGCCACGACGCCGCGTTTGCCGCCACCGACGATCACCGGCTTGTCCGCCAAGGCGGGATCATCGCGCTTCTCGATGGTGGCGTAAAAGGCATCGCAATCGACGTGGGCGATGCTGAGTGTATTTGCTTCGGGATGACGCACCAAACGCGGCGAGCCGCAAGCGGAGCAACGCGCGGCTTGATCCTGCGTGTCGGTGAGACAATCCCGGCAAAAATTCATGGCACATCGCGCTCCCATGTGCCGCCGGCAAGCGCAATACGGCTCCGGTCGATGTCGGCCGGGTCGAGGCCGGCTTCGCTGGCAAAGGCCGCGATCAGCCGATCATCGGAGGCCATATATTCAAGCACGCCGGTCAAAAAACCTGGCTCGCGCGCCGCAGAGCGAATCTCGGCTGGGCTGATGCCCGTGACGGCGAGAAAGCGGCCAAGCCGCTCGCCGTCACCGGCAATGAATGTAAGGGCCTGAATCGCAAGCCCTTCTGCCTGTTCCCGTGTCAGGGAAGCCCCAGGTTTCATCGGCTAAATTTGCCTTTCCGTAACAAATCGGCACTACCGTGACGATCATGCCCGAGCGCGGAGGGACGCGCACGCGCAGCCAATTGCGCATTGGGGACAAAAGGGCGGTAAGCGAATGCCAAAGACCGTCCTGATCGTGGAGGACAACGAGCTCAATATGAAGCTCTTCCACGACCTGCTCGAAGCGCATGGTTACCAAACCATCGGCACACGCAACGGTATCGAAGCGCTCGATCTTGCCCGCAAGCACCGGCCGGATCTGATTTTGATGGATATCCAACTGCCTGAGGTGTCGGGGCTCGAAGTGACCAAATGGCTGAAAGACGATCCCGAGCTCAAGGCCATTCCGGTGGTTGCAGTCACGGCTTTCGCCATGAAGGGCGATGAGGAACGCATTCGCGAGGGCGGCTGCGAGGCCTATCTGTCAAAGCCGATCGCCGTGGGAAAATTCATCGAGACCATCCGTCACTTTTTGGGCGCGAGTTAGTGGTGCGTCGATGACCGCGCGTATTCTTGTTGTGGACGACGTGCCTGCCAATGTGAAGCTGCTCGAGGCACGACTGTCGGCGGAATATTTCGACGTTGCGGCGGCTTATAGCGGCGCCGATGCTCTGACGCTCTGCGAGCGCGCCGAGTGTGACATCGTGCTTCTCGACGTCATGATGCCGGACATGGACGGCTTCGAAGTCTGTCGCAAGCTGAAATCCAATCCGCTTACGCATCACATCCCGGTCGTCATGGTGACGGCGCTCGATCAACCGTCCGACCGGGTTCGCGGGCTAGAAGCGGGTGCGGACGACTTCCTCACCAAGCCAGTGTCCGATGTTGCGCTGGTCTCGCGGGTGCGATCACTGGCGCGCCTGAAAATGATGACCGACGTATTGCGCATGCGAGCGGTGACATCGAGAGAGATCGGAATCCAGAGCCCCGAGCGTGAGGCGGTCGCAGAAACCGGCCGCAATGGTTGCGTCCTTATCGTGGACGACCGCTCAAGCTCTTATCAGCGGCACGTGGCAACACTGTCCGCCGAACACGCGGTCGACGTCGAAACCAAACCGGACCAGGCGTTATTTCGAGTCGCCGAGCGCGACTACGACCTTGTCATTGTGTCACTGGCGTTGCGGGATTTCGACGGCCTACGTCTGTGCAGCCAGATTCGCTCGCTCGAACGCACACGGAATATCCCGATTCTGGCAATTACAGAGGCGGATAATAGCGCGAGGCTCGCGCGCGGGTTGGAAATCGGCGTGAACGATTATTTGCTCCGTCCGGTTGATCAGAATGAGATGCTGGCGCGCGTCCGGACCCAGATCAAGAAGCGACGTTATACCGAGCGGTTGCGGGACAACGTTCAAACGTCGATCGAGCTGGCGATCACCGATGGTCTCACGGGCCTTTTCAACCGGCGCTACATGGAAACGCATCTGGGGGCGTTGATCGAGCAGGCTGCCGTTCGCAGCAAGCCGATCAGTGTGTTGATCATCGATATCGATTACTTCAAGGCCATCAATGACGGCTACGGCCACGATGGGGGGGACGACGTATTGCGCGAATTCGCTCTTCGCGTTCGCAAGGTCATGCGTAATATCGACCTGGCCTGCCGGTATGGCGGTGAAGAATTTGTCATCGTCATGCCGGAAACCGACATGGCGGTTGCGACCATGGTGGCCGAGCGTTTGCGGCGGCGCATCGCAAGCGAGCCTTTTGTTATTCAGCAAGGCGCGCGCAGCCTCAACGCCACGATATCGATAGGAATTGCGGCGCTGTCAGGCGCGGACGACAACGCGGCAACCATTCTCAAACGCGCGGACCAGGCCCTGTATCGCGCCAAGCGCGATGGCCGCAATCGCGTGGTTCCGGACGCTGCGTGATTCGTTCCAATGATCGGACGATTTGCTGGCCCACGCGGCACTGACCGCGGAATATCCGAAAGATTCCATAACGTTATCAGGCCGTTTGGTCGACCTTTGCGCTTGGTCTAGCCTTCCGGGCAGACGGTTTTTGAGTCGGCGCGAGCGACACGCGAAAGTGACTCATGTCCGGGATACCCTACGGAGTGCTCAGGTCCGCCGCATCTCCTGGGTCCGTGGGGTTCGGCCGGTCCGGGAGCGGTGCGAGTGGCCTCCTCATGCTGCCGCTTCCGGCCGGCCACCAGTTTTCTGCGCAGTCGCGCCCTAGGGGCGGACGATCGTCCAGCCCTTTTCGCTGAGTTCAATCAACGTGACCACGCCGGCCTTCACGCGCTCGGCATTTTCGACCAATGGCGGTTCCTTGCCTTCGCTTCGGGTCATTGCCTCGAGTGTATTCTCGCATGCCATGAACGAGACGTTGGGCATGCTCTGCTTGAACGATTTCAGCCGCGGCTTCACCGGCGAGGTATCGTCGCGCAGCATGTGCAGGCCGGCATTGAATGCCACGATCTCTATCT
>Ga0187777_10000246_pt1 | contig 41182 bp, 48 predicted proteins | sample 1015_Q2_SP5_10_M_FD_132416 | JGI IMG/M metagenome (GOLD analysis project Ga0187777, IMG submission 132416) | Tropical peat soil microbial communities from peatlands in Department of Meta, Colombia - 1015_Q2_SP5_10_MG | ecosystem: Environmental > Terrestrial > Soil > Wetlands > Peat | place... | reverse complement strand
TGAAGCGGCTGTCCCGCAGGAGCTGTGCGGAAAGCTGGCGAAGATCGACGTGAGAGCCCAGACCGAGAACATGAATGTCAATGGGACACTGAATGTTCAGAAAAACATGTGCGCACAGTAACACCGCATCGTCCACGACCCGTTCAGGGCGAATTGTGCCGAACGAAGGAACATTTTTTGCGATTACTCAGGGATGCATGTTTCGAGTAGATACTGGTAACATCGCCTATCCATATAATGCTCCTCTAATCCTTACCTATTTCCTTAAGTTAAATCATAAGATTCCGATAAGAATATTATGAAGTTTTTAAAAGTTATTTGGCCGCCGGCATGCATCAACGGCAATGATGATGAAAGCGTGTGTTTCTTCACGTGGAGCGTAGATAGAATGTCGCATACTTTAAGCCATGTCGTCTTTATCTGAATTCTCTAGATAAGCGCCTGCTATTGTGGAGGACCAGATATGAAAATCGGTTTCATGTTTCTCGTTCTTGTATTTATTTTGCCGATCAAGTCAGTGTACGCAGTCCAATCTACGGTCACCGAGGCCGAAGGCTACTCCTGCATGGGAGATGATAAATCCCGAAAGCAGACCGAGCAAGCGGCTATGATCGATGCGAAAAAAAATGCCGCCGAGTATACCTCGACCTACATCAAAAGCGAAACGCAGGTAAAAAATTTCGCTCTCCAGAATGACATTGTTACAGCCTATTCCAACGCTGAGGTCAGTGTCATCGAGGATTTGGACAAGGGATGGTACAAGGATCCCTCTGCGGGGGATTGTTATAAGATAAAAATCAAGGCAGAAGTGACCCCTGACGAAGAAGCGATGAAAAGGATTGCCCTGGCCAGCGCAAGTACCGGTACGGGGGGGAACATCAGCGTGCCGGTTGCACCACCACCGCTCCCTGGCACTGAATGGTATGGAGCGCAGGGAACCGTAACGACTCCTGATGTCGTTGTCGTACCCAGCGGCCCAACGTATGTTTATATGATACCGAATGCAACAGGCGTTTATTTTTACGAAGGTTATTGGTATCGATACTATGAAGGGTACTGGTTCCGTGCGCCCAGCTACGGAAGGAGCTGGGCTATGGTTGCGACCGTCGCTGTGCCGCAGGCTGTTGCGAACGTGCCACCTGAATACCCTCACTACTTACCGCCGACGTATAACAGGATTCATGCCAATGATCTTCATCAGCACTGGCAGGAATGGGATCGCGATAAAGAATGGCATAAGTATGACTGGTACAAGAACGAACTGAAGCCTGGTGTTGCACACGAACGGCTGGAGCTGATTCAGCATGAGCGGGAAGAACATCGGGTTAAGAGAGAACGCATACGTGAGGCGCAGGAGCTGCGACATCAGGAGCAGCAAGAGCAGCGCAGACTCGCTATAGAGCACAGACGCCAAGTGGCAAATCAGATGGAACAGCGAAACAATAAACCTGATAATCCGAAATTGAAAAAAGAGAGGGAAAAACAGGAGAGGCAGAAAAAAGCAAAAGAAAGAAAGCAGAAAAAAAAGAAAAAATCCAAAAAAGAAAAAAAGGAGAACCAAGAGAAAAAAAGGGAGTGATCTTAGAGTGTCGTATCCAGACTATCGGCGCCCGGTGGATTGAGCTCTTCACTATTCTTATTTCTGCTATAATTCACTCGATGCCATATGGATTCAGCGAGGCTTGACATCGCCTTGCAGAGAGAATAGAATAAACTTCATGCAGCATAGGCTATATGCAACCATAGCTCTTCTGATATTCGCTCTTCTTATTCAAAACACCTGCCCGCACGGCTTTGCCGGGAAGAGCACGGTGTTTGCTTCTTGTTCTCAATGCCCCCACAAGCAGATGCTCAAAGCACACCCGGAGAACGGACAGTTGAACATTATTTCAAAGTATTTGGTCCATATGCCGCTGTTCGTTCTTGAAATGCCGAACTCTCGGCCTACGTTCCAGTTTTTGTCGGCAGCATCTTCCCAGCCCGCCATTCCTAACAGCTACAAAAATACGTTTCCGGATGAACTCCTGCGGCCTCCCCACGTGTGATTTATTTTTACCGCCATATAACTCTAACGCCTTGCTGAATTGAATGAAGAAGATTGTCGTTATGCGTTCTTGATCTGCTGCGCGCATTTTTTCGAATCGCTTCGCCTTCGGTGTGAGCGAAAATGACAATGATCTTCAATAACTAAAGAGTTAAAATAAAATCATATTAAAGACAGAATAAGAGGAGATTATTCATATGAACAGAAAGACGATCTTGAGCAGCGCAATTGTGCTTTATTTCATAATCGGTTTCGAGATCTTGATAATGATAAGCCCCTTTGCCGGACTTTTCTATTCCGTTTTCACGCCCTTTCTGTTTCAATTGTCAAAACACGCTGCCACACGGTGGCTTGCCGCCTTTTTTCTGCCGCACATGGTGGTTCCGCCTGATAGCTTTTTAAGGTTCATCCGCATAATGGGATCAATCCTGTTTGTTGCGGGCATAGCGGTTTTCCTGGTCTGTGCTTTCCAGGTATATGCAAGCAAGTTTCTCAAAAAGGGAGCGGTGTTAAGGGGCCTCTACTCGTTTATAAGGCATCCTCAGTACGTGGCGCTAGGTTCCGCAGGCTTGGGTCTTTCAATTCTGTGGCCAAGGATACTTACCGTTGTCCTTTGGCTTGTGATGATAGCGCTGTATTATATGCTCTCAAAGGATGAGGAAAGGAGAATGCTAAAGAGCTACCCGGAGACATACGGGGCGTATATGGAGAAGACCGGGATGTTCCTGCCGGGCAAGTTAGAGAGAAAACTCTCCCCCTCAACCGTTGTCGGGAAGTTGGCTTTGTTTGCCTTAATCTGCACGTTCACACTTGGAAGTGTTTTCTTCCTCAGAGATTACACGGTAAGACACCTTCCCCTTTGGACAAACGGGGAAATAACCTCGATATCAATCACGAACGAGGACGCGCAACGAATGGAGCATAGGATGAATGACATCCTTTCTATTGAAGACATCAGGGCCAGGCTCAAACCTGGCGATAAATATCTGGTCTATTTCATCCCCACTGATTATATCATGCAGGGCTTAATTGCAGATACGGGAACCGAGTGGAGGCTCTATACAAGACGGCACTTTACCATAACGAGATTTCTCCACTGGATATTTCATCCTTTCAGTCATCTAGCGGGGGGATCGGGCCATATTCATGACTATGCACAGGGTGCCATGGAGATGCGGGATAACACCATGGTTAGGAGACTTATTTTCTTGAGCGTATCTGACACGACGGTTGGCAGCCCCTACGATTTCTTCTCAATAAACACGATAAGAACTCCGTTGTTTATGGCGGATGTTGATATACACAACGTAAAACTCGTCCAAATTAAAGAACTCTCACAAGAGACAGGATGGGGTAAACTTCCAACTCCAGACTTTTAAAAAAACTTGCGTTCGTTATTTGGCTTCGCCCGTAAGTGAAATAAAATTGTTTTTTTCAATGAAAAATGTCATACTTCGCCCAATCAGTTTCGTGATAGGATTTCTTTTGCGCACTCTCATCGCGGAGGCTGTGCATGGCAAATACTTCCGTGAAGAACATCTTCCTGGTTTTTCTGAAAATCGGTGCCTTTGCCTTCGGCGGCGTCTATTCCATGCTCGCCTTTTTCGAACGAGAGCTCGTAACGAAGAAAAAATGGCTCACCCATGACGAGTTCGCCGAGAGCGTGGTCATGGGGCAGTTGACGCCCGGTGCGCCCATCGTCAATACGGGCTTGTTCATAGGTTACACGCTGAACAAGTTGAAGGGCGCGCTAGCAACCGTTGTCGGCCAGGTCCTGCCGTCTTTTATCCTGGTGCTGATCATTTCCTACCTGTATATCAAATACCAGGACATTGCCTTGCTCAATGCCGTGCTAAAAGGGGTCGGCGCTGCGGTCGTCGGTCTTATAGCATCGGTTGTTTACAATATGAGCCGAAAACTTCTGAAAGAGTATAAAAGTATATTCATAGCCATAGCCGCCTTCCTGTGTCTGGCAGTATTCAAGCTCAATCCGATAGGGTTAATTGTCGGCGCCGGCGTTGTCGGATTGCTTGTATTCGGAGGAGAACAGCAGAATGGAAATACTTAAATTTCTCTGGACGATCTTTTACATCAACCTGTTCACGATCGGCGGTGGCTACGTCATGATCCCCCTTCTGCAGCGGGAGGTGGTCCATCATTACCACTGGCTCAGCAACAAGCAGTTTATCGATAGCATCGCCATAGGCCAGGTCACTCCCGGGCCGCTTACCATCATGAACGCGTTCATCGGGTACAAGGTTTTCGGGGTCTGGGGCGCAATCGGAGCAGTTGTATCCACCTACTTGCCTTCGCTCATCGTCGTAACGATTGTCAGTCATTATTATCTGAAGTTTAAGAACTCATGGATCGTCAAGGCCGTTTTCAAGGGGATTCGCCCTGCCGTCATAGGGCTCCTTGCCGCGGTTGCTATCACCCTTGGCAGGGCATCCCTTGCAGATATTCCCACAAGCCTCATAGCAGCGGGTGGTTTTGCTATACTTGTGTTTACGAAGGTAGAACCGACTTTTGTGATACTCGGGGCAGGAGTGGCAGGAGCGATACTATTTTAACTCTGCATTGTTTTAACTAAAGGAGATCAGTATGAGCGGACAGTCATGCCCCATGGCAAAGCTGGAAACGCTCCTTTTGGCGACAGACGGATCCGCATTCAGCGAAGGCGCGATCCGGGAAGCCCTGAAGCTTGCCAAGAAATGTTCGAGCAGACTATCTGTAATGTCGGTAGTAATAACGAACCTTGAATTCGAAGTGACGATGCCTCAGGTCATTGACAAGGAGGACAAAGAGGCGCTGGAACATCTTGAAACCATCAAGGCCCGAGCCTCAAAAGAAGGCATTGACTGCGACATAGCGGTGATCCATGGAGACGACCCGTATCAAGACATTGTACGCCGGGCGCAAGAGAAGCACGCCGATATGATCATCGTGGGCAGGCACGGGAGAACTGGACTACCGCGGCTCATGATGGGGAATGTCACAGCTAAGGTCATAGGCCACGCTCCCTGTAACGTTCTCGTGGTCTCGCCGGCAGTGAGTACTGATTTCAAGGATATTCTTGTGGCAACAGACGGTTCACGTTACAGCAAGGCGGCAGTCCGCGAAGCCATCAGCATTGCCAAAAGATGTAACAGCCGTCTCATTGCCGTGTCAGTTGCCTATTCTGATGGGGAGATCAAATCAGCGCAGGATAATGTCCAGATGGCTGTGGAGCTTGCGTCTCAGGAGAGCATCAAAATAGAGGGTGCTGCGGTCATAGGAAAGTCATATGAAGCAATTGTGGACATGGCAAAACAGAAGCAGGCCGACCTGATTGTTGTCGGAAGCCATGGGAGAAGAGGACTGGAGCGGCTTCTTATGGGCAGTGTCACAGAGCGGGTCATTGGCCACAGCGGGATCGCGGTCCTGGTGATCAAGGCAAAAGAGAGGTGGAACTAAATGTGCGGGTGTTGTAGAACTTAGAAGTATTCAAATTTCAAATTGAATTTTTCATGCAGTGCTTAACCCGGAGGAAAAACTGAGCATATATGATCACCGTCGGATTCCCGAAACAATATAATAAGCTTTATACAAGGGCATCTACATTAGCGTTGTTTACCATTGCCTACAATACCATCGAGGGATTAGCTTCCGTCTTTTTCGGTTTTAAAGACGAGAGCCTGACACTCTTCGGATTCGGAGTCGATTCTTTTGTAGAAGTGGTGTCTGGAGTAGGGATTTGGCACATGGTTCAAAGGATCAGACATAACGGCGAGGAAAGTCCGGACCGATTTGAGCAGACTGCGCTTAAAATCACCGGGAGCGGTTTTTATATCCTGACCATCGGGCTTTCGATTACAGCGGCTATTAATCTTTACCAAGGTCACAAGCCCGAGACTACGTTCTGGGGTATCGTAATCTCTATTATTGCTATTGTAGTCATGTGGCTGCTTGCACATTATAAGGAAAAGGTCGGCCAGGAACTCGGTTCCCAGGCTATCTTGTCCGATGCTGCCTGCACCCGCGTTTGTCTGCAGCTCTCTGTCGTTCTCTTGATCGCAAGTGCAGGATACGAGCTAACCCATATTGGCGGCATTGACTCTGTTGGCACTTTTGTGATTGCGTGGATATGCTACCGAGAAGGTAGGGAAGCTTTTGAAAAGGCAAAGGCGAAAAGCTTTGCATGTACGTGCGGGGGGTCATGCGAGGCAAACGAAAATCAACAAACAACTGAGTAATTTAGTAATTATCATCTCATGGTATGAATTACAGTAGGCGGCAGTCCGGGAACATGGCAAAACAAAGGCAGGCCGACCTGATTAGTGTCGGGAGCTAAGGAAGAAGAGGGAACTGGAGCGGCTCCTTATGGGCAGTGTCACAGAGCGGGTTATCGGCCACACCGGGACCGCGGTCCTAGTAATCAAGACAAAGTAGAGGTGGAACGAGCCATGGATGTCATTGACATCATCGCGTTCTTTCTGTATAAGGGTAAAATGGGATATTATATTCACTATGTGCCTGGAAGAATAAGAATCCAAACACCATTCCTTCACAATAATCCACGCAATGTAGCAGAGTTTGAAACGTACATCAAAGGGGTCAAAGGAATAATATCGATAAAGTATTCAATTGTTGCCGGAAGTGCAACAATACTTTTTAATGAAAAGATTATCAATTGCGAGCAGATCATCGGGATTCTCGAAAGACGTGGTTATTTCTCGTTATCGAAAGCAGAAACGAGTGATCAAGTTATAAAGAAAGCGACCGAGAAAATTCTTGAAAAATTGTAGAGAACACTTGTCGATGCCCTTTGAGACTGGACCTGAGAGTTGATTTATCCCTCTAAAATTAATTTGGATGATATGCTCGTTTAATATCAAACCTTTATGGAAGATAGCAATTTATCTTCTTCTCTCTGAAAAGGGCGATGGTCGTCATTTACCAAAAATTAGGATTGTAATGCTGACGGAGCGTTTTAGCAGGCAGTGCGTCAACAGGTCTTGACAGGTCTGAAAATTATATGATAATATTCATAAAAGTTTGCAGGTGATGGAGTTCGCCGTTAACCGCCTCTTTTATGGGGCTGATGACTCCTACTCTCAATTTCATGAGGGCAGGAGTTTTTTATGCCCTGAAGGAGACCGGTTTATGCACGAAGTATGGGGATTGGCGGCGCTTTGGTTAGGCTTGGCCCTTATTGCAACCTTGCTCTCCATCTGGTTCCGGATCGCAACGGCCCTCTCTGAAATCGTCGTCGGTACTGTCGCGCAGCTTGTCATCGGCGCTCTTATAGGCACGAGCCTCGGTTCGGATACGGGCTGGATAAAATTTTTGTCCGGGACCGGCGCCATAGTTCTCACCTTTCTGGCTGGCGCCGAGCTCGACCCGGTCGTGTTCAAGGCAAAATTAAAAGAAGCATCGGCCATCGGTTTTATTTCTTTCCTTGCCCCTTTCCTCGGTTGCACCGCCGCGGCCTATTATTTCCTTCATTGGTCAGTTCGTTCAAGTTGGCTCGCGGGTGTGGCCCTCTCTACGACCTCGGTAGCGGTGGTCTACGCCGTGATGCTCGAACTGGGGCTCAACAAGACGGACTTCGGCAAAGCCGTGCTTGCCGCCTGTTTTATCACCGATCTCGGTACCGTCCTTGCCCTAGGGCTCATCTTCGCGCCCTTTTCTTTCAAAACCCTGATTTTTGTCGGTGTCTCTGCTGTCGTTTTCTTTATCCTGCCTTATCTCACCCCCTGGTTTTTTAAAAAATACGGTGACCGACCGTCGGAACTCGAAGCAAAATACCTCCTGCTTTTTCTTTTCGGTCTGGGTTCCCTGGCGGTGTGGTCGGACAGCGAAGCAGTGCTGCCCGCGTATATCATCGGCATGGTGCTCGCAGGCACCGTAGGCAAAGACCACATTCTCATCAGGCGGCTCCGAACTCTCACATTCGGCCTGCTTACACCGTTCTACTTCATCAGGGCGGGCTCATACGTTTCCGTGCCGGCTCTTATCGCTGCACCTGTCGCGATCCTCGTGCTCTTCTTGGGGAAAATGATTACCAAGATCATCGGCGTGTATCCCACAACCACTGCGTTTCGATATGCCCAGAAAGAAGGCATTTATACAACACTCCTCATGTCAACGGGCTTGACCTTCGGTTCCATCTCCGCACTCTTCGGGCTCATGCACAATATTATTAACCAGCAGCAGTATTCCATCCTGGTATTCGTCGTGATCGGCAGCGCTGTAGTGCCGACGCTTATCGCGAACGCTTTTTTCATACCGCATTATCTTTTGCCGAAAAAAGAAAAGGATATAGCCGCCGAATCGGAATAATCTGCCGATACTTCGCGGTTATATAAGGAGGCTTTCATGCTGAATAAAATATTAGTTGCATTCGACGGATCGGAACAATCCTACAAGGCATTCGACTTCGCCCTTGAGATGTCGAGGCTCTGTACTGGTGCATCCCCGGAGGTCACCGTTGTCTCTGTGGCGCAGCCGCCTGAGCCCGCGGACATTGTCGAGGTGGACGCGGTCATCGACAGCGCAACGCAGCACTACGAGGAACTCTTCAAAGGGCTTCATGAGAAGGCCCACAGAAAAAACCTGGAAATAAGAACCGAGGTCGTCGTGGGCCATCCCGCGGACCAGATTATTAAATACGCGGCTGAAAAGAGGAGCGACATTGTCATCGTTGGACAGCGCGGAAAATCTAAGATGGTGAAATGGCTCCTGGGCTCCGTGTCGAAGCGGATATCGACGTATGCCCCGTGTACGGTCACGATCGTAAAATAACTATAAGGATACGGTTGTTATGATAAATTACATGGTAGTTTTCGCAGGCGGAGGCATCGGTTCCGTCATGCGCTATGTTCTGGCAACATGGATCGGCCAGAAATGGGGACGGGCCTTTCCCCTCGGCACTTTTGTAATTAACATCACGGGAAGTTTTCTCATCGGCTTCCTCATGACCCTCATGGCGGAACGTTTCGTGGAAAACCCACAGTGGCGACTGCTGCTCGTTGTCGGGGGCCTGGGTGGGTATACTACTTTTTCCACGTTCCAGTATGAGACGGGCAGACTGGTCATGGATGGAGAGCTCGGGTACGCTGCGCTGAACATTATCTCGAGCATCGCCGTCGGGTTCACGGCCTTGAAACTGGGTGAAGTAATAGCTAAGACCATATAGGGGACAACCTATGGTAACCAAAGGGGCTGCAAAAAAACTAACCGTCTATACGGACGAGACGGATAAGTATCACGGCAAGCCGGTCTACGAAGTCCTGCTCGACATTTTTTTCAAGAAGAAGATCATGGGCGTGAGCGTCTTCCGCGGCATCGCGGGATACGGAAGCGATGGTGTATTCCATACTTCCAAGATGCTTGAGCTGTCCACGAACTTGCCCGTGAAAATCGAAGTGGTGGAATCCGAGGAAATGATTAACAAGGTACTTCCCGATATATACCATGTTGTCGATAAAGGGATGGTAGAGGTCATTGACACGAATGTTATCAAGTGCTGTCCGAAGGCTGAAGAGAAGCAAAGAGAAAAGGGAGAACATATGAAGCTTGTAGGCAAGGCCAAGATGCTCCGGATAATCATAAGCGAGGACGATAAGTGGGAGGGAGAACCCCTGTACGAGGCGATCATCAAGAAGCTTATTATGACAGATATCGCGGGCGCTACAGTGTATAAGGCGATCGCCGGCTACGGATCACACAAGCGGTATCATAAGAAAAAGACGCTCACAATGCACGGCGAGATCCCGATTCTGATCACAGTCATGGACTCGGAAGATAAGATCAACAAGGTCATCCCGATCCTTGACGATCTGGTGGGCGAGGGCATTGTTGTACTTTCCGATGTGAATGTGATAAAATATATTTATAGAGACGCAGCAGGAATAGAGGGGGCAATATAGCGTTATCGCAGGCAAACAGCAGGTGATGGAGTTCACCATTAACCGTCCCGCGCATGCGGCGGGGCTGATGACTCCTACTCTCGAAAGATGAGGGTAGGAGTTTTTTATCATTTAGCAAAGGCGGACAACGTTAGTGGGTTCGGCAATGCAATCATCTTCAATATCAAAATATTCTCAATTGAAAAGCGACCTCTTGCAGTGCACCGACGATCTACTTGCCGTGGAGAACATCCGTGAATGCCCCTGCGAGGATCTGCGGGAAAAGATCCGGTCGAACGCCTTCAACCTCGTTGTCGTCGGTCAGTTCAAGCGCGGGAAAACGAGCCTCATCAACGCGCTGCTCGGCGCGGAGATACTGCCTGTAGCGGTCGTTCCTCTCACCTCCATCGTCACTATCATGACCTACGGAGAAGCGCTCAGGATGAAGGTTTACTTCAATGACGGGAAAATTGCTGAGATCAAGCCGGAAAATCTTATGGAATATGTTACGGAAAAAGGAAATCCCAAAAACGTCAAAGATGTGCATGAAGTCGTTATTACATATCCGTCTCCCTATCTCAAGGACGGCGTGCGGCTTATCGATACGCCCGGCGTAGGCTCGATCTATCAGCACAATACGGACGTTGCCTACCAGTATCTGCCGAAATCGGACGCCGCACTTTTCCTTCTCTCCGTGGACCAGCCCATGAGCAGGGCGGAGCTCGATTTTTTGAACGACGTGAAGGAGTATTCAAACAAGATATTCTTTGTTCTGAACAAAGCGGATTATCTAAGGGAGAGCGATCTTAAGGAATCCCTCGAATTTTCCAAAACCGGGCTTGAGGAAGCGATGGGTTCAGAGGTAAAGCTGTTCCCGGTGTCGGCTAGGCTCGCTCTCGAAGGGGAGGCTGCGAAATCCGATGAAATGATCCAGAAGAGCATGCTTCCCATCTTTTCTAAAGACCTGAACCGGTTCCTGATGGAAGAGAAGGGTAATGTTCTCTTGCTGTCCGTCGCTAACAATCTTCTACGGATCATATCTCAAGCGAAACTTGAGCTCGCGCTTGAAATGAAGTCCCTCGAAACGCCGCTCGATGAACTTAAGAAAAAGATCTCAGTATTCGAAGATAAAAAGAGGGAGGTCATGCTCGAAAAGCAGGATTTCGATATCCTGCTTGACGGCGAGACCAAGAGATTGGCAAAAAACGTACTTGATGAGGATATTACGCGGTTCAGGAAAGAGCTGCTTGTTCATGAACAACCGCATCTTGAAGAGCAATTCGTTCAGATGAAAACGCTGCCATCCCGGGAGCTGCGAAACGCACTGGAGCAGTCCGTCATAAACCATGTAAAACAGGCATTCAATGCATGGCGGGCAATCGAAGATGAAAGGCTTGCCAAGGCTTTTGAGGCGATCTGCAGGAGGTTCTCAATCAAGATTAATGACACGGTTGACGCTCTACTGAAATATTCGTCCGATCTGTTTGAAATCCCCTTTGAGGCCGTTAAGACCGAGATGCTCTGGTCGGACAAGTCCCGGTTCTCATATAAATTTAGGGACGAACCCGTCGGAATTGAGATCGTAGCTTCGACATTGACCCTTGCGCTGCCCAAATTCATCGGCGACAGACTCATCTTGAATAAAATGAAGGAACACCTCATTCGTGTCGTGGATATGCAATTGGGCAGACTGGGGAGCGATTTTGAGGAACGACTCGACAAAAGCAAGCTCGATTTCCGCTGGGAAATGCTCCAGAAGATCGAAGCGGCAATTGAGGGAATCGGTACCGCCATCGAAAAGGGCATGACGAAACGATCAAGCGGCGAGCAGGAAGCCGCTGCAAGAAAGCGGACCACAACTGAGACCGTGGGAAAACTGGATGAGATTAAAAACAGACTCACACGGATCAGAGCAGCAGCCGACGCCGTGAAATAAAGTTTAAGGCAGCTGCAAGGATCCCAGCCCCGGAATGTGAGAAGCACACGACCATGATCGGACGCGAAAGGGAGATCGAGATAGTCCGCGACTATATACGGCGCAGAAAAAGTCTGCACATCCATGGACCATCCGGCGTGGGCAAGAGCGCACTTCTCAATCACATCTATCGCACATGGAGAGAGATCAGCGATTCTCCCGTCCCGATCTATTGCAGGAACAGTGGCACGTTTCGCACAATCTTGGTCTTGATAGCGGAATTTCTGTTGGGGCGCGGAGAGAAGCTTATCAGCATCGATAAGTTTGGACGCGAAAATCAGGTATTCCGGTCCAACGAACTGAGAACGATTCCGACCAGGTATCTTCGCAACATGGTATTTCCGCATGTCAAAAAAGGTGATTTTTACGTCATTCTTGACCATCTTGAAGATGTGACGCCTAGGATTCATTCGTTGCTGTCAGCCCTGCATGGCTGTTCATCGGTTGTCACCGCAAGTAGACAGGGATGGGACTTAAGCGACTACAGGAGTTTCCCTAGCAATCTTACCCTGTGGCATGTTCCGAAGCTACCAATGGGGAATCTCGAAAAGAAAGATGCGTTCATGCTCATCGAATCCTTATCCGGTACATCGAATATAAAAGTCGCCGATGAACTTCATATGTTTAAGGATATCTACGAAATATCCTTGGGAAACCCGAAGATGATTGAGAATATCTTTGAGAAGGCCGCCGACCCGAAATATCTTCACGAAGGAAAACTGAACCTGAACTTGATTATTATCGACTGCCAGATTGAAGAGGTCCGTATGCCATGATATTTTACTGTCCGGCATGCTGGAAGGAAATTAGAGAAGACGATAAAAAGTGTCAGCGATGCGGCGCTGACCTTACCGTGCTAGATCAGAAGAGCTTTGATGAGAAACTGATCCAGGCCTTAGAGCACCCCGTACGGAAAACAGCTAGAATGGCTGTCTGGATTCTGGGAGAGCGCAAGACTGTTGAAACCGTCGCTCCGCTCATACGGCTGTTTGATGTGACGGAGAATCCATTTCTCCAAAGAGAGATCCTGGACACCCTCGACAAGATCGGAACGGAGGATGCCCTAAATTTTATTATGGAGTCTCTTGATCACCATGTAAGTATAGTGCGGAGAAGGGCCTGGGAAATCATGAACGAAAAAGAGAAGCGAAAAGAATGAGCCGGCATTTAGCCATAATATTACGCGAATTGTTGCGACTGTATTATTTGCTTGTGCAATTGTCAGCCGCAGCTGTGTTAATCCGCGTCTTCTGAAATTACTGAACTTCATTGAGGAGGAGAGTATGTCAAACATAACAAAAATAACAGCGCGGGAGATTCTCGATTCACGAGGCAATCCAACGGTCGAAGTTGATGTGGTTCTGAACAATGGCACTATGGGCAGGGCTGCCGTCCCATCAGGAGCATCGACGGGAAGCAAGGAAGCGGTAGAACTTCGGGACGGCGACAAGAAACGCTACCAAGGCAAGGGCGTGCTTAAGGCGGTAGAAAACGTGAATACATTGATTGCGCCAGAACTCGTGGGGAAAAATCCGGAAGATCAAAGTGGGCTTGATTCGCTTATGATCAAACTTGATGGTACAGAAAACAAGTCACGGTTGGGAGCGAACGCCATCCTGGGTGTGTCGCTCGCCGTGGCAAAAGCCGCTGCCCAGGCCAGGGGGCTGTCAGTATTTCGTTATCTCGGCGGCGAAGCAGCGCGTCGTCTTCCGATACCGTTCTTCAACATACTGAACGGCGGCAAACATGCGGACAACAATGTGGATATCCAGGAGTTCATGATCTCACCCGTTGGAGCCACGTCTTTCGGTGAAGCGCTCAGGATGGCCGCTGAGACGTACCACACGTTGAAAGCAGTATTGAAGTCAAAAGGCCTGAGCACTTCAGTCGGCGATGAGGGCGGATTCGCACCGAATCTTTCTTCCAATGAAGAAGCGATCCGGATTATCATCTCAGCAATAGAGAAGGCCGGCTACGAACCTGGGAGTGATATCTCCATAGTCCTTGACCCCGCCGCGAGCGAGTTTTATGAGGGCGGCAAGTATGTTTTGAAGGCGGATAACAGCAAGCTATCTTCGAAAGAAATGGTCGGCTACTATGGGGACCTGGTCTCAAAATATCCGATTATCTCCATCGAGGACGGGCTTGCCGAAGATGACTGGGACGGCTGGCAGATACTTACCAAAGAACTAGGAAAGAAGATACAGCTTACGGGCGATGACATCTTCGTCACGAACCCGAAGATCGTGGCCGAAGGGATCAAGAAAGGCATCGCCAATTCCGTTCTGATCAAACTTAACCAGATAGGCACGCTTTCCGAGACGCTTGAAACCGTAGAAATGGCGAAAAAGGCAGGGTACACCTGCATGTTCTCTCACCGGTCGGGAGAAACGGAAGATTCTTTTCTTGCGGACATCTCAGTTGCTACAAATGCTGGACAGCTCAAGACCGGTGCTCCCGCGCGGTCGGAACGACTGGCTAAGTACAATCAACTCCTCAGAATCGAGGAGGAATTAGGACAACGCGCTATGTTCAAAGGAGATTTACACTGGTGAACAATAGAGAAGCCGCGCTCGACAAATTAGGATTACTACCTACCGAGCGAAGTACAGGGCCTCTCACGGATTCGGGAAAAACAAAATCCTTTTGCGGCGTCTTGAGTAATGGCGTTCCCTTCGCATTACTCTTCCTCATCAGACATGTCGTTGTCGCCGAACTGGGAATCATCGGGCAGAATCGTCTGTTCGCCATGTCCTTTGACCGCCTTTTTTATGGCTTCGAGTGCGCCTGGCTCTGGATGGGAGACCTTGGGAACGGCCGCTGCCATTTCCTGGGTTGCTTCCGACTCGTCCCTCAACGCCCTCACCTCATAGGCTTCGGTAAGCGTTTCCCGCGTGGGTCTTTTCTTGAATATGTTCGCGAGCTTCATCACAATCGCCTCCTTCCTAACATATCCACATATAATAATTATAGCACTTGGGTGAGAAACAAGCTTGTGGAAAATGGATACAGGACATGAGGGACATATTAGACGCCCAATTGTCGACGAATGCTCAATGTAACTCAATAAGCCTCTTGCCGACACTTCTAGATGCGGTAGGTCCGACATTGGGCGAAAAAGTTGATTTAACCTATGGATTTGTAAATTTATCAGAGACAGAGGAGACCATTAATGATTAAAATCGATATTCCTGGTTTTGGTTTTGTAAGCTTAGAGCATCTTGTGTCTGATTTCACCGGTACACTATCGGTAGACGGAATACTGCTTCCCAAAGTGGCCGCCCAGTTGAATAAGTTGTCCAAAGTCATGAAAATTCATATTCTCACCGCCGACACCTTTGGCAAGGCGAAGGCGGAGATGAAAAACGTCAGGTGCGAGATACACATCCTGACCGGCAAGAATCACGATGTGCAAAAGGAGGCTTTTGTGAAGAAAATAGGGCCAGAAGGCATTGTTGCATTCGGGAACGGGAAGAATGACAGGAAGATGCTCAAGGCAGCGAAGATCGGCATTGCCGTGACCGAAGGGGAAGGGTGCGCCGTGGACGCGATAATAGCGGCGGACATCCATGTACGAAGCGCGCTCGATGGTCTTGAACTCTTGCTGAACACGAAACGATGCAAGGCGACCCTGAGATTTTAGTGAAAGGACAACAATATGCCTCCGTGTCCATTTTGTTCAATATCGAGCGATAAAATCATAGCCGAGGATAGGCTATCCTTCACCGTGAGGGACACTCTACCGGTATCCCCCGGGCACACGCTCATCCTGCCGAAGCGACATATCGCTTCAATTTTCGAGGCAACAAAAGAGGAAGTTGCCGTTTTATGGAAGGCGCTGCAACAGGCGAGAAGCGAACTGCTCAAGGAATTCTCACCGGACGGCTTCAACATCGGAATCAACGACGGCCTTGCTGCAGGACAGACCATTCTCCACCTGCACATTCACCTGATCCCCCGGTACAAAGGCGACATGCCGGACCCGCGCGGCGGCATACGCTGGATATTCCCGGAAAAGGCAGTGTATTGGAAGGATTAAAATCGCAGATGTTATTTTTTTGGCATTTGTCTATTTTATCTTCGAACTCTTCTCAATCATCTTAGTCGTAAATTTATTTTTGTTGATTACGAATCGCTCGTGTTTTCCCTTTGAAATGAGTTCGACCCCGTCATGAGCCTCCACTTCGAACACCAGCCGTCTACCATCGATCGCAGTCAATTTTACTTTTGCCGTTACCTCAAATCCCGGTGGCGTTGCCGCTACATGGCTCAGGTCGATATGGGTGCCGACCGTCTGTTCCTCAGGCCACTCTAAATAGGGATTTACCGCTTTAATGCAGGCCCACTCAATAAGGCCCACCATGAAGCCCGTTGCAAAAACTTCCGGCATCTGCTGAAATTCCTCGGACTCAGGATAGAGATAGGGGACTGTTTTGTTCGCAGGAATCGTGAAACTGAATTCGTGGATTAGCCCAACCTGTAATAAATGGCTCTTCATAGCCCCTCCAGAATTAAAGAATCCGCTCTCGCCTCCGTTTACAACTCTCTGTCATCTGCTTCCGACCTTCGGGCTAAAAACCCGAAGGTCATTTGGAAAATGTTTAAGCATTTAACGGACCAAATATGCTATTTATTAAAATTACTGGTCGTAATCTTGATAATTTTATACCACTATAATAAACGCATGTACATCCTATAACTTTGATTATTGAGAGCTTCCTAGATATCAACATTTCACATCGGAATACTGTTTTTATTCTCTGCTAGGCTTAGGGGAAATGACGAAAAATCGAAAAAAAAGCAGGCTGGAATCCAGCCTGCTCAAAATGAATCGATTCATTTCTATACCGAAATCTGCCCTCCTGTCATTACTTTTATGACAGGCAGGAACTTAAAGCGGTCCCCTTGTAAGAAGTTGCCGGACCTTATTCTTTAAATACCGTAATTCCATTGTACAGGTCCTTGTCCGGTTTTTCTTCTCTAAGACCGCCCGCAGCAGAGCTTGACGCTTCAAAATGAGCCATCAATACCGGTTCGGTCACCGTTATCCCATTGGCCACGACCATATCCAAGCTTGCTGCCTCAATTTTACTTCCTGAATCCTTGTCAAAATAGGTGATCCCATTGTCGCTCCAAGCTTTCGCCTCTGCAAAGGTGAATCCCAGAGCAAGAGTAACTACCGCAACCATCACTATAGAGAGTATTTTTTTCATATGTATCACCTCATTTCTTTATAACCTTGCTTTCAGTATATCAGAGTTTTCCCGATTGTCAAGAGAGTTGCGCAACTTTTTAACTAGTTTATGGTTGCACTGCACGTCCTCTGGAGGAACTATCGTATGACTGCTACTTTATACCTAGTTGCTGACCATAAAATATTTCGGGGGCTATGATATAATTTCCATGAAAAAGATAAGGAAGGCTCGGCATGTTGTTGTAACGATAGAAAACGCTTAGGAGAACCACCATGAACCCAGAGCCACATCTTAGTATTATCGCCAGGACTATCCAACTTTCAGTCGCGCCCGTCTTCCTGCTTACGGCGATCGGGACGACTCTTGCCATCCTTATCGGCCGATTAAACCGTATTGTTGACCGGGCGCGCATTCTCGAGGGAATTTTGCCCTCGGTGACTGCGAAGGCTGAGGGCGAAATCCACGCCGAATTGTCTGCGCTATCCCAGCGCGCCAAATTGATCAACCTGGCTATCACCATGGGAACTGTGTGCGCAGTGTTAATCTGCGCTATGATTTCCCTGATGTTCATAGGAGTATTTCTCTCAATCGACCTCGCCGACGTGGTAGCGGCACTCTTTGTGGGCGCCACGTTTGTATTCATAGGGGCTCTACTAACCTTCTTGCGCGAGACTTTTATCGCGGTAAAGAACCTGCGGATCGGTATGCAGTAGAACTCGACGTGCAAATTGCGTCGGTGGGGTTGACGGAAGCGCAGTCACGAAAACAGCGTAACATCGCTGCGGGAAAGGCACATTATTTCGGCACTGTGTCGGGTGAAGCGCGTTATGCAGGAGACCCAAAGCTTGCGCTTTCCCGCTCTCTGTTTTGACGTCTTAGTTGCAGCTAGGGAGGTCTCCAGTTAATTCATTATGGTCGAGGACGCATATCATAGTCTCTACCACTTCGCCGCAATCGTGCTCTTGGCAGTTGGCGCGTTGTTCCCCATTGTCGGACCGCTGAACGGAGCACCGATTTTTCTCACCATAACAGCGGACCTTTCGACGGAAGAGCGAGGTCGAATGGCGAAGGCGGTTGCGGTCGATTCCTTTCTTCTGCTTCTCGCATCGGCTCTGATTGGTTCGTATGTTCTCGATTTCTTCGGGCTGTCGATTCCTGCTGTCCAGGTCGCTGGCGGGGTCGTCGTCTGCTCCATTGCCTGGTCGATGTTGAATAGCCCCAATTCGCCGCCCACTCTCGCCCGCGAGCCGTCAACATTGACATCAGCTGAGTTCAGTCAACGCGCTTTCTACCCCCTGACAATGCCTCTCACCGTGGGTCCAGGTTCTATCGCGGTTGCTCTCACGCTTGGAGCAAACCAGCCGCGGGGTCTTCGCTCCTTGGCCCTGACAGTGCTTGCGCACGCGATCGGAATCTTTATCGTCGCCTTGAGCGTCTACTTCTGCTACCGCTACGCCGACCGCATCCTCAAGAAGCTCGGACCGACTGGAACCAGCGTGTTAATCCGCCTTTCCGCATTCATCTTGCTGTGTATCGGCGTACAGATTTGCTGGAATGGGTTGCAAGCGCTGCTGGTTAATGTGTTCCCGAACGCTGCTTCGTGATGCCTCCAGCAGTGGCCGCCGTTACCCTGGAGATTGGCCTGCTTCGAGCAAGCTGATAATCGGCTCATCGGGATGTGGAAGACCGGCTATCTTCCATGCGACGAGCGGGTTGATGAACTTCTCGGTTACGCAATCTTTCGGCTCACGGACAGTCTTGCAGATCGAACCCACTATGGGGAAGAATTTGTACGTCTTGAAATGGTCACGGATGAATTGCAAAATGTCGATGCTCTCCGAGGTAAGTTCACCGACGCCCGCCCTTGCCGCAAGTTCGCGCGCCACGTCTTCATCCCAATCGTTGAAATTGATGAGATAACCGTCTTCATCCACGGCTGTAGTTCTCGATTTATATTTTAAGACCGGCATAAAATCAAACCCCCCTTCTTCGACCCGGCCCTAAACCCTGTTCCTAAAATTATTCTATATCTCACTCCGATGACTGTCAACGGAGATTAAAGTCGTACAAGGGAATTCAGGCACTGCGAGCGCAAAAAAGAAGCGCTGCAAGTCTTAGAGGCCCCTTGTTGCGGAAGACGAAAGGCCTGCGGACATGGGAGCACTTGATGACGCCTCATGACCAGCTACTCGCGGCCCATACAGTCATTGCAAGAGATTCGCTGTTTTCCTCGTTAAGCTTTCTTTAAATGGTGATAGGGCGGAAGCGTGGCGATGCGATTGTCCTCAACCGGCTTCCCCGCGCCGAAGTGATAAAGGTCCTGATAGGTATTGTCCTGGAGACCCAGAAGGTCGTGAATTGTGTCGTCAAAGAAGCATCCCATGCCCGTACCCCTCATCCCGTATGCCTCGCAAGTCAGATATAAAACCTGGCCGACCATCCCTGCCTCCCAATGCAGCAGGCGATACCGGTAGGGTTCTTTTTCGATAACGGGACCGAACTCGGATATCATTGCGACCGCAAAGGCCCCGTCCGCCGCAATGTCTTGATCACAGCTTGTTGATACCGCCTTGGACCTGAAATCGCCCCGCTCAAGGATATACAGGGGAAGCGACTCGGGAGCTTCCGGCGTTCTTGCCCAGAGAAAGCCGTGGCGGCATCGCTTCTTGATTTCCTCAACGTCTGTATCCCCGCGAACAAGGAAGTAAAGACCCGGTCCCAGGCCGGTCACAAGGTGAACGAAGATAAGGAGATGGACTGCGGCGCGGCCGACCTCCGCGTCGAAGGGTGCGTAATTGTTCCGCGGCAGAGTCCTGTCAAGAATATCGAAAAAATGATCTCTCGCAAGCGCTGTCCTTGCGTCGAAGGCGAGCGCGCTCCTGCGTTTCCTGATGAGTTGAGCACCCGCCACTGTGGGATAATTCCCCCTGGTAAAAGGATGTGCTTCGTATCGGAATTTCTCCTCCCGCGTCGATGGTTTGACGGTCAAGGCCGAAACCTCATCGATCACACTCCAGTCCCGATGGCGCCCGCTAAAGAGATTAGGGTCTCCGGTATACGAAAGTGGCTCGAACATGCGAATGATATCCGAGGGCATTGCTCGCGGGATTGCATTCTCTTTGGCCGAAGTGACGAATAGCAAAGGACCGGCTTCTTCCCGTTCGAATTCCTTCCAGCGAGTCTTAGTGAATCCGAGGATGGTTTCGACTTCCAGGTCTGAAAGCGCATTCAGGTACGCCATCTTCCATCCCAGAAGAGCAGCGGAAAAGCTCATGGCCGCAACGGCATGTCCCATGTCGAGATGGGAATACCGGAATGCGCGTTCGCCGTATTTCCATGATTCTCTCCAGTGTATGGAGGAGAGAGCTGCGAAAAACCCATCAGGGAAGTGCTGCCTGACACGCGGCCAGAACGGTTCGTCGCACTTCGTCCTCGCTTCGAGAACGTGAAGGAAGGGGTTGTAATGATACACACCCCCTGGAATGGGGCCCTGCTGCGGCAAGGGAGGCAGAACCAAATAACTCTCGACGGGATGGAGATTCCCGCTGGAAGGATTCATCCGGAGTGCCCAGGAATTGTTACGGAACGATTTCCATGCGGAAAGACCAAGGGAGAGTTCAAGAAAACAGGCGATCCTCCCCAGCGAAAATGGCCGGGCATCTTGACCTTTCCTGTCGAACAGGTCCGAATATGTTCCTTCGGGATCTTGCTCCGTCAGAGGCAGCTCTATGACGGGTGCGCCCTCATATCTTCTGAAGGGCTCGGGTTCGCTCTGCCAGTCCAGATATCCTGCAGAACGCGCATACCGGTGGGGGTGATGTTTCGTTCTCTCGTGGTAGAGTTCGATGCCTTTCATCGATATTTCCATGTGGGAATTGTAACATAGCGCGGACTTTTGCGCGAGAACCACCGTATCGCACAGTCGAATTCACCGTGAACGCAGCGGGGGAAGAAACCGTGACGACACCTTGTGCCGGTATTCTTCATACTCCTTCCCGAATCTGTTCAGGAGCTCCTTTTCTTCGAGGGGCATGACGATGCCGTTCACCACAATAGCGTCGACGACCGTCACAATCCCGAGAGCAGTCACCCCTGTCATCAGGAAAAGGCCCAGAAGCATCAACGTGTGCGAAAGATAAGTCGGGTGCCGTACGATACCAAAAGGACCAGTGGTCACGAGCTTGCCGGACACCGACTTTGTCACTTCCGGCATACCTATGATAACCGGAAGGGTCAAAAGAACGAGCGTCCACGTCTGAAGACCTGCGCCCAGGACAAAGAGGAGCAGGCCGAAGAGATTCGTCATAGCCGGCAGCTCTATCCGGTGCCGAAGCAGGACATCCCGCAGCCCGAACATAATATATGCGATGGGTAGCCATGTGATAAGCGGTAAAACATAGGTCAAAAAGCCAAGGCGGCGGAAAAGCCCCGGAACACAATGCACCGGGATCCAGAAAAGCGGGATGGCCGGCCAGAACAGAAGAGCTGCAAAGGCTAGGATATCATAGAAAGAACGGGTCATTGGCAACATTTTATTCTTAAGGTATATTCAAGGTCGGATTGATGCAGACAGTGCAGTCTACTCTCCGTCGCGCTTTTGCATCAATGCTTCCTTTAATAACCGCACGCTCCCTGCGATGCCGCGGCTCCGGAGGATCGTGCTGAACTTGGAGAGCCATGAATAGATGAACGTGAGTGGAGAGAGAAGGTTTTTGTCCAACGCATAATCGTACTCCCACACCAGCACAAATCTCGCGCCGAGGCCTTTGAGGATATCCCTGGTTTTCCATCGGTCCCGGTCCAGCGAGTAAACGTTGATCGCGCTGGGATCCCCATTCCAGTATTTCGCGCTCTCGATCTCACCGGCATCGATAAACGGCGCCAGCTTCCCGGCAAGATCCTTGATGCGGTCCTCGTCATCGAAAACGATCCATTTGCCGCCGCTTCGTGACCAGGTCGATCTGTCAATACCGCGCGGCTCATCAGGCAAAAGCCATGTCCAGATGTCATCCTTGATCTGGCGCATATATCCTCCTTTTAACGCAGCAAAAAGGGAACCCATTTGGCGCGGCGCTTCCGCGTTAGCTGATGATTTTCGCAAAATTAGCGTATATCCTAAGTATAGCAGTTTTGTATGGCCTGAAGAATCATCAAACCGCCCTGTGTAATCTGCGGCATGACTTCAAAATCCTTTAGCGCCACGAGGAGGGATGGCGGACGTAATCTTTGTGAACACATAAATATGGTGATTTTTGACCAATCAAAACGGCTGTTTGTCGTTCAATTCTATCAAGGGCAACACGAAAGTGTTACAAATGTTAGCAGGCGTTCCGGTCTTCGATATATTGTCAAAATCATACCAATCAAGTCCTCTTTTCTGGGCATTATGCTATAATAAAATTAAGATAGTTAGAGAACAATAGTATTCCGAGCAGACGTGTGACAGCGCGTGTCAAGGAGGTTAATTATGGCAAGCGTTTTGAATATGAAAGAGAGCAAAGAATTTTGCGATGAAGTCTTTACTCAACTTTCAAGCATGAAAAAGAAAATTATTGAACTGAAAGACAGGTCTAGCGCCGGTGGCATGTTGAAAGACATTGAGGGCGGCAAGTTCGGGCGTCAGCTGGCGGAACTTGCCGAGGAGATCGACTGGAGGCTTGAGATACTGTCTCATTCCTGCACCCATGACTGGGCGGGTTCGGCCGGTTACGAGGGCGCAGAGGTCGAGACCGAGAAATCGAAAGACGTCGAATTTTCGCCGGGTTACCTCGGAGGGTAGAGGACCTCATCCGGAAGTTCAATTAAAATAAAAGGCCGGTGGAAAACTACCGGCCTTTTTGTTATGGAAAAGGACTGATGGGACGCCCTTTTCGTCAGCTGTTGTCTCGTCTTCACCGCGAAGCAAATGTTTTTGGTTAGCCGCAATGAGCAGCACAGCTGGAGAGAGAAGACTAAATGATGACTAGAATCTGCGTTTAAATTATTAAGTTATAGTTATATGAGAGAAATGGAGGCCATCATGATGTATTGGGGAAGTTCAGGTTCGGGAACCTGGTTCGGATGGATCTTCATGGTTGCTTTCGGAGTCCTGATAGTCCTGGTCGTACTCTTTTTGGTGCAGGCCATGATCAAAAGAGAAAACCGTTCAGATCAAGCGCCGCTCGACATTCTGAAAAAGAGATTCGCTAGAGGTGAGATCAGCAAAGAAGAGTTCGATAGAATAAAGGACGATATTATGAAATCGTGAAGAATTTAGGTTGTCACGGGACTATTCATGAATCTGTTGGCAGCTTTTTTAAAGGGGATTAAGAAGGCAATATCTTAAAAAAAATTATGAAAAAAAAGGGCAGACATTAGTCTGCCCTTCCAACTAGCGCTATCAGCATCCCACAGAAGGTTTCTTCTTCGCCATGGGAGTAATCTTTATGGCAGTTTTTTTGCCACCTACTTCTTTGTATTCCACTGTTACTTGGTCCCCCACCTTCACATCTTTAAGCAAGGTTCCCGTTTCACAGTCGAATCCCGCATCCATCGATTGACTCTTAACGGTCAGGGTATTCTTTTGAGCATCCACTGCGGTCACTACACCGGACATTTCAGCTGCGAATACGACGCCAACAAAGGCTAACAAAACTGCAGTTACAACAAGAAGCAATGCAAGACCTTTCATGTGTCCACCTCCAGTAATATGGTTTATAAAGCCCGAAACAAAAAATGCTCCATAAGCATAACAGAGAGTAAAATGTATGTCAAGGTCATAATACACGCATGTCAAACAAAAAAGAAATGTCAAACTGTTGCGAAAATAGAAACAGCCGGCTGATGTCATGCACGAAGATGGTTTGGATGTATCCTCGTTTTGAAAACAGATATAAAGTATTGTTAGCGAATATGCGAATAGTTGGCCTTCGGGTAGAAACCCCGAAGCATTTGATAACACGTCGGGATGCACAGAAGATGGCGGGCAGACGGCGTGCAACTCCGTCCGCCCTTCTATCTGTTCCTTACGCCTTTCGCCTTCTCTCCTAATTTATCGGATATCCAGGCGGATAGGGGGCGTATCCGTCCTCGTCCCAGAGCCGGTTCCCAAGTTCCCGGTCGCACCGTAAAATCCCTTTCCTGCATAAAACCTCTCGCCATTCATATTTGACGAGGGTCTTCTGCGCTGGGTTTCGCTCAGGCTCGAACTGCACAGGTATGACCGGTGAGTATCGGGCATCGCCGAACCCGGTGCCTGCGCTCTCTTTGGCCAATGCCCGGCCAGCGCTCTTAGGCGCCAGATCTGCGGACGGAGCCGAAGGTGCCGACTGACCTTCCCGTTTCTCCTCCTGGAGCGGCCGCGGCTGCTCCTTCTCACGGAATACCGCCATGGCAATGACTCCCATTGCCGATGAGTCAGCGAAGGTCCTGACACTGTACGAATCTGCCGCAGTAGTGAAATAGAAACGGTGTACTTCGTCCTTGCTGGTCCGCCACCCGTCGTATCGCGCCTCCTCATAGGCATTCACAATGTACATAGACTCGGTATTCCCGAGATTGGAGCTTTTGCCTGTGATGATATTCCTGCCGTCCACGGCTATGACCACTCCCACTCGTTCCGGCGTTCGGTTCGTTATGACGATCCCATAGTGCTCTCCTTGGCGCGCCTCGAGATATCGCTTCCTCACGTGCGTGCTGCCTGTCCAGAATTCCTTGTGGGGGATGGCTTGAAATACCGTTCCGTTGTCCGAAACCACCTCGATGACGACCTCTCCGGGGAGTACCGGCCTGCCGGATGAATATGCAGGCGCTGCCCCAAGTGCTGCGATTATGACCGCAAATATTGCGAATATGGTGCCTTTCATGGTCTTTCTCCTTTCTCCTCGATTCGTTTTGTTCGGACTCATATCATTAGACAAGGGGAGGGGGGAATTTGTTCCCGCAGAGAATAAACCATTGTAAAATCCAAGATCTGAGCGGTGTTTAGTGCTTCGCTGGTATTATTGATCACGCCTGCATACTGGAACATTAAAGTCCACAATTCTCGCAACAAACACAATTTCATTTCATACTTGTCAAGACACTCCCCTCAAAACATACGCATCTTCAATGTACTATCAAAACGTCATTCTTTGTTTATGCTATACTAAATAAGATGAATTTCTTAAGCTCCCTTTATTGATAATTCATGATCACACATGTCACCGCGTTTAATTGAATAACGATTTAACATTTGGAAATGCGCGAAGTGTCCGCCATGAGCAGGTTTCTCCCTTGTGATCTAAGTTACATTGCCGCACATTGCCGAGATAAAACAAACTATGAAGGAGGAAAGAAGCATGCAGATAGTTAAGCGCATATTCAGTGTCGTGCTTGCCATTGCCGTCGTTACCGTCCTTTTTGCGGGATGTGCGACGACGGACACTGTCGGGCAGGCGGAGAAAGGCGAGAAAAACAGGCCCGGCTTTGCGGAGACCAGGGCCATTGCAGAGGAAGGTTTTATCTACGGCCTGCCCATTGTGATGAACTACGCGGTTATGTACGACTTCGTCCTAAACAAGGACTCAGGCCAATATAAGGGTCCTTTCAACACGATCGTCAGTGAGGCGCGCGTATTTACGTACAAGGACACTTCTGTCATAACACCCAACAGCGACACACCCTATTCCATGCTGTGGCTCGACTTGCGCGCGGAACCCATGGTCATTTCAGTGCCCGCGGTCGAGAAAGACCGGTACTACTCGGTCATGCTCTGCGACGGGAACACGTTCAACTACGGGTACATCGGCAGCCGCGCCACTGGCAATGGCGCGGGTGATTATATGGTCATCGGCCCCGAGTGGACGGGTCCGACACCTCCCGGCATCAAGAAGGTGTTCCGTTCGACCACTCAGTTCTCGCTCGTTGTTTTCCGGACGCAGCTCTTGAATCCGGAGGACATGCCCAACGTCGAGAATGTCCAGTCTGGTTACAAGGTGCAGCCGATTTCCTCGTACCTCCGTCAGCCTGCGCCCGCGCCGGCTCCGGCAATCAATTTCCCCAAGATCGACAAGGAGCTGGTCAAGACGAACTTCTTTGAGTATTTGGACTTTGCCCTGCAGTTCGCCCCTGCCGGACCGGAGGAAAAGGAGATACGCGCAAAGCTCGCCAGGATCGGCATCGGTCCGGGGAAGACCTTCAATTTCAAGGATTTGAGCCTCGAGCATAAGACCGAGATCGGGCTGGGCATGAAAGCGGGCGACAAGAAGGTCGACGAGAAAATTGCCTCGGTGGGCAAGAATATCAATGGCTGGCGCGTCGGATCGGCCTTCGGCGACCGAGATTTCTATCACGGTGACTGGCTGCTTCGCGCTGCCGCTGCCAGAGCAGGTATATACGGCAACGACGCTGCGGAGGCCATGTATCCCATGACCAGATGGAGGGCGAACGGCGAGGTGCTCGACGGCAGCAAGCACAAATACACACTGACCTTTGAGGCCGGCCAATTACCGCCAGTCAACGCTTTCTGGTCTGTCACGATGTACGACGGCAAGACGCAGTTCTTGATCAAGAATCCGATTGACCGCTACCTGATCAACTCGCCGATGCTGCCCAACCTGAAGAAAAATACTAACGGGTCCCTGACGATTTATATCCAAAAGGATTCGCCCGGCGCGGACAAGGAATCCAATTGGCTGCCGGCTCCCGACGGTCCTATCTACATGGTAATGCGGCTCTATTGGCCGAAGTCGGAAGTGCCCTCGATCCTACCCGCTGGAGAGGGAACATGGAGCCCACCCGCTGTGCAAGAACAAAAATGAGGAAAGACAGATGATGAATAGGTGTGCCGTATAAGCGGCACACCTTGAATTATCAGTTAGGCACACAGATCAGACAAGAGTGAAGATGGCATGTATCTGACTGGCAAATCCGTCCTTCCGCTTCTTAAAAAGCAGATGCAACTTTCAACCAGAAATCGATAATGGTTTAAATCATCAAAAATCAAAACTTGTTGGCTGAACAGAAAACCTATACGAAATTAATCTCGCGTCATTTCAGGATGAACTTTCCCAGAACGTTAATCTGCTTTTTTGTTTTTTCTCGATCAAATCCGGCTGTTGCTTCTGGTTTTTCATCGAATCGAGCCATTATTTCTGCTTTGACCTTCGGGTAGAAGACCCGAAGAACATTTGGGACTGAGGGCGGTTAATGCTGAGATATGCGTCTTAAGTGTCTGCAATATAATGAAATACTACTTTAAAAGAATTGACATTCTTTCTGTCCGTGATATGCTTATTGTTAACATGCTTCTCCCGTCCAACCGCCCTCGTAAGGAATTAGCAACTCGTGAGAGGGCGGCTTCTTGTTCGTGGAGTTCGAATGAAAGAGTATGATGTCATTGTGATCGGCGCGGGTGTTGGTACGAGAATCGCCTTTAAAGCATTATCCGCAGGTTTGAAGGTCGCCTTGGTCGACAAAAGACATCCCGGCGGAACGTGTCTTAATACCGGCTGAGTGCCGTCCAAGACGCTGATCTATCCGGCGGATAGAATACAAGAAATCAAGGAAGCCCGGAAATTCGGGATAGAGGCTAAGATAACCCGCGTCAATTTCCGATCCATCATGGAACGTATGAAGAAGGCAGTCACCTCCGGCCGGATGCAGTTGCGAAAAGCGATCAGGGATGCCAAGAACCTGGATTTTTACAATGAGGCGGCACACTTCAGCGGAGACTACACCCTTGAGTTATCGCGAGAAAAAATCAAAGGAAGAAAGATATTCGTAGCCGTAGGCTCTCGCCCCTTGATCCCCTCAGTGCCGGGCCTCGATATCGTCGGATATTTAACCAACGAAAGCGTACTGGAGCTGAAAAGTAGACCGAAGAGCATCATCATTATCGGCGGAGGGTATATCGGCGTCGAATACGGGCATTTTTTTTCGGCCATAGGCACAAAAGTGACGATCGTCGGAAGAAGCGAAGTCCTTGTCCCCGATGAAGATAGCGACGTATCGTCGCTGCTGCAAAGAGAATTGAAAAAACGCATGGATGTCCATACCGGGATGATGGTTACCCGGGTCGAAAAAAGAGGCGGGAACGTGACGGTTTTCGCGCAGGACAAAAAGAGCGGCCAGAAGAAAAGATTTGCCGCCGAACGCGTCATGGTCGCAACGGGAAGAGTATCCAATGTCGATCTGCTAAAACCGGAAAATACCGGCGTTGCCATTGACGAGAGAAATTACATTAGAGTCGACGATCAACTCCAGACGAGCACAGAGAACATCTGGGCAGTCGGCGACGGTATTGGCAGGCAGATGTTCACGCACGCCGGGGACAAGGAGGCTGAGATCGCCTGGCATAATGCCACGCACGGCGAAAAAATAAAAATGGATTTTACAGCCGTGCCCCGCGTAATTTTCTCTCATCCGCAGATCGCGTCAGTGGGCCTGACGGAAGCGCAGGCGCGAAAGGACCATAACGTCCTTGTGGGAAGGGCACAGTACTCCGACATTGTGGCCGGTGACACCATGGCGGAAAAAGAGGGCTTCGCCAAGGTGATTGTGGAAAAAGGTTCCGAGAGGCTTCTCGGGTGCCATATGATCGGCCCCTATGCGTCTCACCTAATACAGGAAGCGGCGAACGTTATCGCTGACAGGGGAAGTGTAAATGCAATTACCGGCAAGATGCATGCGTTCCCGACGCTGCCGGAACTCATTCCCGAGGCGCTGGGGAACCTCGAAGGGAGCGGATCTGTTTGAATCACGGGATCTTTCCTGAAACCTGAATGCGTTAAGTAAGGAAAACTTTTTGCGCTCATCCCTGCACAACGCAACAATTGCGTTAATTTGGAAATCGGATCGTTCATCCCGAAATAGTCGGCTCCTACCCTAAAAATACCCTTCCACCGCGGTTGACATCGCTTTGATTCAGGCATATACTCGATGCGGGTCATACTTTTCACTATATAACCTTCCGCTAGTACGATTTTTTTCGAGATTATCAGACAAGCACCTACTATCTATTCAAGCCCGGTTGAACAGCGGGTCTATTTTAATTCTATTTTAATAAGGAGGGATAAAGATGAGGGATGATTTGAATAGTGAAATTGCAAAAGTTGCTTATGAACTCCATGAAAAGAGGGGACTGAAGCATGGACACGACATGCAGGATTGGCTTGAGGCCGAGAAAATTGTGTTGACCCGTTATGAGAAGGGTTCTGAAAAGGGGAATGTTAAAAGATTATTAAAGTCTTTGACTAAGAAAAAGAAATAACTGTGTCGTTGACGTGGCCCTTCTGTATTTATTACTTGTATAAATTTTGCGTTTACATATTTAGCATGAAAAAGTTTAAATTATCGAGACTGATATATATGTTGCATGTTCCTTCCTGAAGTTATTGTAGTCGCAATTCTCTGTAACACATCAAGTTTCAACCCGAAATCGATGACATCTGCTTAATCATCTGTAATACTATGTGATATACTAAAATAAGATGATTATTATCCTTATTAATGGCCGGAGATAAGGTCTGTTCCGGATGACATGCCATGCTTCCGTGACGGAAGGAGTGCAGTCTTATGCAAGAGAAGGGTGGCAATGAAATGGAACACGCCCGGAAGTACGGGCCTGAGAAACCTGCCGTACGTCGATGGACGGTGCGATCGATCATAGGCAGGGGTCTTCTCTATTGCCTGTTTCTCCTGATCGCCGCCGTTGCCCTCGGGGCGTATGAGCACTTCAAGCTTCGTGGGGAATCAACACAATCGCTCGTGAGCCTGCTGCTGGCGGCTGGCTTCGGGTTTGCACCGATACGCGCCCTGGTGCGCGAGCTCTTCGTGATTGAAGGCAAGCTGCTGCACCTGGTGCACGGTGTCGGCGGGCTTGTGTTGGGCGCCTTGGTGCTGGGGGGTGTTGTTTCAGGCGGGCCGCTGCTGACCCGCGCTGCCCTTGCACCGTTCGCAATCATGGGTGCGGCGCAGGCGGTGATGCATCAGGATCACCCGCGTAACCCGCAGCAGGCCGAGGCGCTGCGACGTTTCGCGACGAGCCTGCCGGAGGTCGAGCAGTTCACGAAATCGGGGAATCTCACATCGCCTGAAAACGTGCGCCGAGCAGTCGCGGTTCTTAACGATCTGGTAAAGAAGGCGCAGGTGCTCGGTGAGACCGAGCTGCAATCCGATCCTGGTTTTCAAGGCGCGCTCAGGCGGGTCACGACACGCTACGGGCTTTCTCTCGGGCTAGACGTGATTGACCGGGCGATAGCAGACCTGTCAGCGAACCCGGCAGCGGCGAGTGCAGTCCCAGAATTGCGCAATCGGCTCGCCAAAGCTCGCAAGGCACTCGGAGATGAATAGATCACGCCCCTGCCGTTTTCCCAGGTAAAACGTCATTCTATTATAAAATCAGGGAGGACCCATGGAAAACAAGGAATTCGTATTTGTCATTACTCATTCATATGACGCCATAGAGCGGGCTGCCGCGGCTTTGCAGCTTGCAACTAATATGGCTGCTTTCGATGCAAAGATCGATTTTTTCCTGATTAATGAAGGTGTGTACCTAGCCAAGAAAGGCTTTGCCGAGTCAGTCACGTGGCAAAAAGGTTTCTCTCCCGTTGCAGACCTTATGAAAAGCCTGGTAGATGATTTTGACTGCAAATTCTACGTGTGCGCATCCTGCGTAAAGCCTTACGGGCTGGAGGGGACGGAATGGATCAAGAATGCCGAAGTCAAGCCGGGATCCTTTCTTGGCGAACTCCTTATGAAGAGGCAAAATGTGACATTCTGAAAGACTGAAAATGCCTCATTAAAAACAGACCGTTTCTCGGTCTGTTTTTTTTCGTTCTGTTCGTTTCCCCTCAACTCAGAATTTTACGTTGACAAATCCATAAAAACATAATAATCTTTGCATATATTATCTGGAGGACGTCGCTTTTGCTCCCTGTTGAAAGTCGGCTTGAACTTCTCAAAGTAATCGCTCATCCCATCCGCATCAAGATACTCGAAGATCTGACCAAGGGCGTCAAATGCGTGAGCGACTTCGAGGAGGCTTTCGACATTAGCCAGCCAAACGTGTCTCAGCACTTGAAACTCCTTCGCTCGCACCATGTCGTCGACTACTTTGTCGACGGAAGGCTCAAATGCTATTTCCTGAAGGAGCCGTTTATTCCTGATCTACTCGAACTTCTGAAGAAAGAATATAAAAGAGATATCCCGGCGCCGGCATGCTGCCCGGTAACAAAAAAAGGGACCTATCCTGGCGAAAGGAGACGTTAGTAAATATGACTCGTTTTTCCCGGGGCGATCGCCGGAACGGCCGGAAAGATAGTATGTAAAAGCGGTGGTAGAGACGTCTGGTTATATGAGGAGGTTGCCATGCCGAAAACTGTTACTCTGTATCTATCAACGTCGCCATACTCCTACGAGAATACGCTTACGGCCGCCCGGATGGCAGAATCGGCCTTGAACAAAGGCCATCCCGTCAATCTCATCGCCTCGGCTGACGGAGTATACTGTTTCCTCACCAAGCAGAAAGCAAAAGGCATTCTAAATGCTGAGGAGGAATTCAGCCGCCTCATACAAAAGGGGCTGAAGGTGTATCTCTGAGGCGGGTGCCTCAACTTTCGCCGTGCGGCGAAGGAAGATTATCTTGCAGGAACGGAAGTCGGCTCTCTGAAGGGACTTTTCGAAACCATGGCTGAGACCGACGTGTGGGTCAATATCGGGGCATGAGAGGAGAAAAATATGGGAAGCGTTGCGATGATTCTGAAGCGATCTCCCTATGGCGACATCAATGCTGCCGAGGCCGTTCGGCATGCGCTCGGCGCCATGTCTTTCGAGATGAACGTTGATCTGATCCTGGTGGACGGAGGCGTGCTGCTTGCGAAGAAGGGACAGGATGACAAAGGGACAGGATTCACCAATCTTGAAGGCGCTCTCAAGGACTGCATCGATATGGGCGTAGCAGTCTACGCGGACGTTGCATCACTTAAAGCGCAAGGCGTTCCGGCAAATGACCTGGCGGGAAACGTGAAGCTGGTCGGCGCGAAAGAGATCGCCGGGCTCATGAAAAAAGCAAAATCGACGATGATATTCTGAGGAGGCTCATATGATCGTGATGATAAAAAGCGGGCCGGACACGACAGACGGGGCGAGCGGTGTGACATTAGCAAAGGTGGGAGGGGCAGATATTGTGCTGTTGCAGAACGGGGTCTATTTCGCGCGGAAAGATCGGCTCGGGCCGTTTGCAGGCGCGGTGTATGTCCTTGACGACGACAAGCGGCTCCGGGGTCTCAAGGATTCGGAGATGGACGCCCGCGTAAAAACCATCGACTACGACAAGCTGACCGATATTATTACAGGAGGCGAAAACGTGGTTGGAATGTTCTAAACCGGCAGTAGAAGGGGGTGCATGCCATGTCAAGGATCGTTGTGTTGGGGGGATCGTTTGGGGGGCTTACAGCGGCTCTTGAGCTGAAACGGCTGCTGGGCAAGAAAACTGACGTGACCTTGGCAAGCGACGACGATCGGTTCGTGTTCCTGCCGTCGCTGCCGTGGATTATTATGGGCTGGAGAAAGCCCGCGGACATCACGCTCAAGGTGAGCGAGATCCTGAAACCGAAGGGGATCGAGTTTGTCCATGATACCGCACAGCAGATCGATGCTGATGCTTCCAAGGTAATCACTTCCAAGGGGAAAGAGCTTCCCTATGATTATCTCGTGATTTCAACGGGACCCTATCTCGCCTTCGATGAAATTCCAGGTCTCGGACCCGACAAAGGATACACAGCCTGCACTTTCACCCTTGATCACGCGATGAAGACCCAAGAAGCATGGAAAAAGGTCTTGGAAGACCCCGGCCCAATCGTGCTCGGTTCGTCTCAGATGGTGAGCTGCTTCGGCCCATCCTATGAGCTGGCTTTCGAAATGGATGCGGAACTGAGGCGGCGCAAGATGCGGCACAAGGTCCCGATCACCTATCTCACGTCGGAGCCTTTTCTGGGGCACATGGGCGTCGGAGGGCTCGGCAACTCGAAAATCTTTATCGAATACGAATTCGCCGAACGGGACATCAAGCCAATGGTGAGCCAGGCCATCCAGGAAGTTGCTCCTGGGGAGATCCGCCTGAAAGACGGGAATAAAATGCCGTTCAAGCTCGCCATGATAGCTCCACCGTTCAAAGGGGTGCCTGCCGTCATGCCGCTCGGCAATCCCCGTGGATTCATTCCAGTGGACAAGAACTACCGCCATACGAAACATAGAAATATCTTCGCCGTAGGCGTGGCTATGGCAATAGCTCCGCCAGAGGCGACACCGGTACCCACGGGCGTCCCGAAAACGGGATTTATGACCGTAAAAATGGCGAAGACCGCGGCCGCCACGATCGCCTCGGATGTTACCGGGGGGGCTGCAAAGCCGGGTGGCGAACTCGGCGTGGTCTGCCTCATGGACATGGGGAAAACCGCCGCGCTAATGAAGGCATATCCTGTTCTTCCGCCGAGGCAGAGCACCTATATGAAGAAGGCGATCTGGGCGAAGTGGATGAAGGTTCGATTCGAGAAATATTTTCTCTGGAAGATGAAAATGGGGCTCAGCAATCTGCCGTGAGAAAAGAAATATCGGGCACAATGCGTTTCACGTTCTGGACCGCCTCGTGCTGATGCCGATAGAGATCAATCCGCGATCCTGATTATTGAAATTCCTCGTATTCTCGCAAACCGGCACTGCGAGTGCCCATGATGGTGATTATCACCTTCCTGCTCATCAGCCTTGTGTTCAGTAACGTCAGCCAGCGATACAGGGGCCCGCTGATGATTATGCAAAAAGGCAAGTATAAAAGTCCATGCCAGCGTTGACCTGTGCAGTGCTATGAGGAGTGGCGATCTGGGACAACGCGACATACATGGAGCAGATCGGGATCTGTAAGTATGATCACCGTGACAAGCCCTGCTACATGCTGCTTTCATCAGATCATCGGATGTCACTGGTTTAAAAAAGACGCCCAACAGACAGATGAGTGGAGAAAAGGATGGATATATCAGCTGCTCGTCTGTCGCTGAGCGCCGTTTTGATCATTACGTTTTTTCAATAAGTTTAAAGCAAAAGGCCCGTCACGAGGGACGGGCCTTTTGTGATGCAGAGTATATATGACTTTTCCCGCTCTTTATTATGAAATGGCGGTATAGTTCATATTACTTCGTTGCTGGAGCAGCTGTTGGTGCGGCCGCTTCTTTCTTGTGTGTCTTGACATGCTTTGCTTTCTTCGTGTTGTGTGACTTTGCCGGAGCTTTCTCCGCAGTTTTTGCAGGAGCAGTGCCTGATGCTGTCGGAGTCTTCTCCTCCGCGAACGCGGTGCCCAGTGTCAGGGCAAACGCAATCGCCATGAAAAGGGCGACGATCTTCTTCATACTGTCTTCACCTCCCTTCCGATGCTACATTGACTTTACACTGTACCCATTATCATTTAGCTATACATATAGTAGACACGGCACTTAGAGGAAAGTTTAATACCATGAAGTTAAAGGGCGGTCTGGTGGTGCTCAATGCCCTGACACTCACTCTTATTGTTGTGCTCGTGACATATGATGGATCTCGGATGAAATGAATGCTTTTGACTCGAAGATGTGCTGATGCATCCTGCCTGAACTGCGCATCAGTTGCAGCCTTTGGGCATTTCATGTTTCGCGTCGAATGAGTCAGTAGAACAAAATCACTCATCAACAATCGTCTAATGGGGTCTTTACACACATTTTGCAATATGCTATAAACAGCACATGAACAAGAGAAGACCACATAAGTCTGGTCCCGATTGCGAGTCCCCATCATTAAAATTGCCGCCGGAGGGCGAGGAGAAACTCTCTGCAGTTCTTAAATATTCCCCCTCTATTATTATAACAGTGGACAGGCAAATGCGAATTCAGTCCATTAATAGAGCGCGCGCTGGGCTAACCGTTGAGGGTGTCTTGGGGACATCATGCCTGGATTATGTGCCCCCTGAACAGCGCGTCATATTGGAGTCCAACATTAAAAGGGTATTTGAAACCGGAGAATCTTTTTCCTACGAAATGCAAGGACAGGGGGATAATAACATTCTTGCCTGGTATTCCACCCACGTGTCTCTTCTGAATAAGGGGAGAGACAATGAGCAGGTAATGCTTATCACTGAGGACATCACCGAGAGAAAACGGGCAGAGGATTACTTGCGAAAAAGCGAGAGCTATTTCAGAGACCTCATTGACTGTGCGGGAGACGCCATTTACATTGTGAACCTCACCGACGGCCGGATTCTGGACTGCAACCGGTCGGCTTGTCTCGCTCTTGGTTACAGTAGGGACGAGATACTGCAGCTATCAACATTTGACATTGAAGCCGAACTTCCCGCTGATGCAGTCGAATCTGTGCATGCTACTATGCGCCCTGGGGTAATGACGCATGTTCAGGGAATGCACCGGAGGAAGGATGGTTCGATATTCCCCGTGGACATAAACCTTACTATTATGGGTGGGCCGGAATCAAGTCTTGCCGTTTCTGTAGTGCGTGACATCACGGAACTGAAACGCCTCGAGGAGGAACGCATTAGACAGAGGAGTGAGGAACGTTCGATGACCAACTTACTCATGGACATTCATGACGGCATTGGCGGCATAACCTCGAACATCGCCTTGATTGCCGATTTGGCGCTAAAACTACCCCTGCAGGAAGACCTCAAAAAGAAGGTGGCGGCAATCTCGCAACTGGCACACGACGGGATACTGGAGGTCCGCAGCCTCATGTACGGTCTCGACAGGGATGATCTGCACTGGAAGTCGATCGTCGGGGCGCTGAAAGAGCAGGGAGAAAAACTGCTTGCCCCCCACCAGATCGCGTTTACCATGACCGCGGACTATGAGGATGACATTCCGGATCCGAGCAGCCATGTATGCCTGCAGTTGTTCAGAATATACCGGGAGGCGATCGTGAATGTCATTAAGCACGCTAGAGCTACAAAGGTCGCGGTGAGTTTTCGCTTGGGTCGTGACCGCCTTGTTCTTGAGGTCCGGGACGATGGTCGAGGCATCGTGGAGAGCGCACTCGCTGTTAGTGGCCGGGGAATCAGCAACATGATAAAACGTGCTGAGGCATTAAGTGGCAAGACGACGATCAAAAGAAATGGTGGCACGTGTGTAACTGTGGAGATGCCCCTTGCTTTGAAACCGCCACCAGACTAGCTCTTGTCGATTGTATGCTTCCAAGGTAAGAGAGGGCAGGAGAGTTCCCTTCTGGAGCTATTGCTTCTCCTCATTGTCGTTCGTTATCGAATCCTTCCCGTATCACGTGTCTTGTCAATCGGGTCTATAATTGCCAACCTGCTCTTTTGTTGCATATTATACAACAATGTTGTATAATAAAAGCATGAGTATTTCGGTAAAAAAAATAGGCGGGCGGCGGTACGCGTACACGGCATACCGAAACGGCAAAAAAGTGATTCAAAGATATATGGGCCCCATAAATGCCCCAGATGTAATCGCCCAAATGGCAGAGATTGAAAGGGCTAAATCAGTGCCTTCGCGATTATTTAGGTTTTTTTGGGATGTTGATCCTAAGACCCTCAATGTGAGCCGGCACAGTCGTTTTATTATCGAACGGATCCTCGATGTAGGCGATCTGGATGCATTTTGGTGGGCGCAGAAGCAATATCCGACTGCATTGTTAATTGAGGTCAGCCTTACGAGCCGCAGGTTATCAGAGCGATCCAAACAATTTTGGAAAATATGGTTTCGGGGGAAATATGTATCTTAAATGTCTCTCTCCGTCCGCGCGCAATGTCCTGAAAGTCATTGCCCCGGTTGTCGACGAGAAAGGATTTGTACTGGCTGGAGGCACGGCGATTGCCCTGTTTCTTGGCCATCGGTTGTCCGTGGATTTTGATTTTTTCACGACGCGGAACTTTAGACCGGACAGACTGCATCTGGCGATCTCTGGGTTAGGCTTGGAAACGATGGTTCTCCAAGAAGAGCCCGGGACGCTTACGTTATCGGCAGACGGCGTCAAGGTATCTTTTTTTCACTATCCCTATGCTTTCTTAGACGTCACGTCAAAGCTCTATGGAGTTAAAGTCGCCGGACTCGTTGATATTGCATCCATGAAGCTTATGGCAATGATGCAAAGGGGTGCAAAGAGAGACTATGTTGATCTCTATTGGATTCTCCAAAATATGCCATTCTCGAAGATTGCCGAAAACATGGTTAAACGATATGGTTCAAACCGAGTGAATCCCCTGGTGATCGGGAAGGCGCTTGTCTTTTTTCGGGATGCGGATGCAGATCCTGACCCGGAGTTTCTGGGGAAACGCGTAGCATGGGCGAAAATCAAGAAGTATTTGGTTGACCACGTTCAACAGTTTGTGTTGGATATCCAAACAGTCATTAAGAATGATTAATAATCTGGCGCGGTCTAATAAAAAAGAGATGAAACTCGGTAAGAATCTTGAGCGCATTCACCCAATCACGGCACACAGCAGATATTTGGATTGATCTCACATCAATAGCTTATTGATGAATTTCGTTGTATCCCACATTTCGTCCTATATATTCAACAACATCTATATCCTGTCCTCGTTGTCTAAACACCTCATGTTACATTCCGTAACGTTAGCGTTATTTTACCCTTATGAGACTCCCTAAAGCTTCACTTATTTCCTTAAAGTTATATCATGAGGCTCCGATGAGAATATTTAGAATTTCGTAGAAGTTAATTGGCCGATAGTATTTATCTATACAATTGATAATCCGAGTTTATGCGTTAGAGGAAAGAATTTTCAACGAAACTGGAAATTACCGAGATACGGTATAACATTCTATTGCAGCCGGACTGGACACGCGTGCGTTTCAACTGATGTGATCTTGCTGCTAAAAGGAGATTTGAAAATGCGAGTGCTAATATGGGCGGTCTTTCTGGCGGGTGCCTTCGCGTCACAGTATTTCACTGGGTCAGAGGGGAGAATCGCGTACCTGATCGCAGTGCTGGTCGTGATTACGCTCTTCCGCAGGCCGCTGGTGATCGGTCTTACTCGCGTCGCCTCCAAACTCGGATTTATGAAGGAAACGATCGAACAAATGCCAATGTCGATAACACTCGTCAAGGCAGCTGCAAGTGACGAAGCCGCCAAGCCTGTGGCTGCTGCGCTATCGGCGGCTGGGTTCGTCGACGCCGGTGCATGGGATATATCCGGGATGCCAAAGATCAAGCTTGCGCTGATGATCCACCCTGCTGAGAATTTCCTCGCCGCGATAGAGACAGCATCCGCAATAGGAGCGCAGCTCAACGTCCACACTCTGTACTCGAACGGTTCCACTGCGACCTTCACGAACAGCAAGCTGCCTGCACCCCCAAATGCGCAGCGATGTGGCGTGACGAGCGTGCGGATGCCGGGAGCGTCACCAAAGGCGGTTCTTTCGAGGGCCAGGGCCGAGAGGACCCGCGATGGGATCAACGCGATGACGGCGGAGGAGGCCCCGCGGGCCTATGAGAGGCTATACGCGGAGTCTATACGCTATAGGAAGATGCAGGGCGCCTGAAACCTAAGGCAGGCTTGGCTTATCTCATGTATCCTTCGATCCAGCTTGATATTGTTCGTCGCTGACCTTTTCCATCCATTCAGCGACCTTACCGTCAAGCTGTTCCTGAATGGCGATATGGGTCATGGCCGTGGTCGGCGATGCGCCGTGCCAATGCTTTTCACCGGGTGCGATCCAGACCACATCGCCCGGACGGATTTCCTCGATCGGTCCGCCCCAACGCTGCACCAGGCCGCAGCCGGCCGTTACGATCAATCTCTGGCCGAGCGGGTGGGCGTGCCATGCTGTTCGGGCGCCGGTTTCGAACGTGACACTCCCCCCGGATGCGCGTGCCGGAGAGTTTGCCTGGAAGAGAGGATCAATACGCACCGTGCCGGTAAACCAATCGGCAGGTCCTTTGCTGGAAGGTTGTGAGCCGTTTCTTTTGATGTCCATATTTTGAACTCCTTTCTCTTCGATGCCGCTTGCATTTTCATGGCCGAAGTCACTATCGATCCAGTATTGCGACGGTCACGAGACATGCATCGATAAGAAGCAATGCACCATAGGGTGGCATTGCTAAAGTGACAAGGCCAACAAGCAGCAGCGCAATACCGCCGAACAAGTGCAATCTCGATCGCGCATTCGGTACCAGCCACAGATACCAGCCCTGGGCAGCAAGGAAGAAAATTGGCCCTCCGCCAAGCATCAGGCTCAGCGCGAGCGAGGTGTATCCATACGGATGCGCGATCACTTCTCTATTCGCGACCGCCATGGCAATGAGTCCAGCAACCATTACCATCACCGCCGTCACCGCATGGCGGCTGGCGCGGATAGGGTCGCTCGTCTTCTCCAAATGGCGAATGATGAGCCTGTGCGATCCACCGTAGCTGAACGCCCATAGGGCAACTGTTCCTGCCATCGCCAACGTGCCTGTCACCAGGGTCATTGACGTCATGGAAGCAGCGGAGATCGCAGTGCCTGTTGTGAGCACTGTTTCCCCGAGCGCAATGAGCAGGAACAATCGACAACGTTCCAGCATGTGACCAGCGTCGAACTCGACGTTCTCGGACCGCAGCCGCCGCCCGGGAATGGGATGTGCCAGCCACCTGCCAATCTGATCGATCCCGGCAGCCAGAGCCCACCACAGCAGACGGTCTTCCGGGCTCATCGCCGCGCCGGCAATCCACAAAGGCGTCGTGGCGATCGCCCAGAGAAGCGTCCGAACATAGTGTTCTCGGAGCACCGTATGGGTTGCATATACGATCATCCAGACGGTGCGCCCCAGTTGGATCAGCAACATCGGAATTACGAAGGCCCAGCCAGAGATGGTGAAGGCCTTGGTCACCGAAGCATTCATGAACAGACCTAACAGCATCACTGCGAGGACCAGCCAGCGGGTCTGGGATTGATCAGCCCGGATTATGGTGGCTGACCAGCTTGTTGTGAACCATGCCGCGAAGATCGCTAGCAGCATTACCAGCGTCTCGGCTCCACCGCGCCATGAAAGATGAGTAAACAGGTGTTGCGAGAGCTGCGATATGGCGAACGCGAACACGAGGTCGAAGAGCAACTCCAGTGGAGTGACCTCATGTTTCTGTCCCTGGATGTTGGGAGCGGAAGTGGCTTTCATTTATCCTCACCTCTCACACGTCTACTTGCCGAACCATTCGGAGCGGTACGATGGTTCCCTTGATCCTTGAAGCGGCTGAATGAGGCCTATACCTTTTTCCCCATCTCGTACGCTTGGCCCATCGCTTTACTTCCCTTGATGTCTCCCATCTTCCAGGCGCCGGTACCATAGATGACCCCTTGTTCTCTTGCGCCGCTCAGGCAGGAAGTAAATCCTCTGAATCCTTCCAGGGTTCTCTCCAGTGCCTGCTTGCTGCTAGTTGCGGCGGCCATGATGAAATACATCTCCTTATTGCTGATAACTGTATATCTGGAAACAGTTCTGTCGATCAGTGTTTTCATCTCGCCGTTCATCATGTAAAAATAAACAGGCGTTGCCATCACGATCACATCGGCGGCTATCATTTTATCCAGGATCTCGGCCATGTCATCCTTCTGAACGCACTTGCCTCCGTTGCTTTGGCAGGTGCCGCATCCAGTGCAATAACTGATCTTCTTATCCCGCAGGAAGATCTTTTCCGCCTCATGGCCGGCCTCTTTCGCTCCCCGCAGGAACTGATCGCACAATAGATCGGAATTTCCGCCTTTTCTTGGGCTTGCAGACAATATCAATACTTTTTTTGACATATGCATTGTCCTCTCCATATTAATATTTTATCAGTATTTGAACCCTTCCATGTCGAACTGGCTTTTTCCCCTCAAGGGCTATACCGGTTAGAGGCCGGTCCTTTTTTCCAGGGCTTCGGGATACCGCTCCCCCTGGATCGTGATCTTTGAGGCAGCGCCCTCGATCTCTCGGAGATCCTCGGCCGAAAGTTCGACGTTAACTGCTCCGATGTTCTCGTCCAGACGCGAAAGCTTCGTGGTACCCGGGATAGGAACGATCCACGGCTTCTGAGCGAGAAGCCAGGCGAGCGCTATCTGTGCAGGAGTAGCTTTTTTGCGTTTCGCTATCGTAC
>Ga0187777_10000245_pt1 | contig 41187 bp, 33 predicted proteins | sample 1015_Q2_SP5_10_M_FD_132416 | JGI IMG/M metagenome (GOLD analysis project Ga0187777, IMG submission 132416) | Tropical peat soil microbial communities from peatlands in Department of Meta, Colombia - 1015_Q2_SP5_10_MG | ecosystem: Environmental > Terrestrial > Soil > Wetlands > Peat | place... | reverse complement strand
TCGGTCTACACCATCGTCGCTACCCGCCTGGCGGAAGCGCAAGTACCGGATTAGCCGACCCCGGCGATTTCACCTCAGATCACGCCTGCCTTTTTCAGTTGGCGCAGCCTTCGGCCGCCGATTCCGAGGTAGTTCTGATAGATGAACTCATTGTCGGCGCCGATCCGCCGGCACGCCCACTTCATCCTGCCGGGCGTTCTTGACATGCCTTTGAACGTGGAATTGGGAACCAGCAGTTCGCCATAGTATGGATCATTGCAACGAACAAAGGTCTTCCTTTCCTGCCAGTGTTCCCGGCCCAGAATCTCCCGGGGGTTCTCCAGTCTGCCCGTAACTACGGTGCCCTTCTTGTCAGGCTTTTTGCCGTACTCCTGGACCATCTCCAGAAGTTCGTCTGAGGTGTATTGGGTGGTGAACTTCTCAATCTCATGCTGGATGGTGGGCTGGTTCTGAGGATTCAGCCGTTCCTTGATGGTGGGAAATTGCGCCCTCAGGTCGGGCCGGTTCATGATTTCGCAGAGCGCCGTCCAGTTAGGGTCGGTGAAGCCGGAGATGAACGTATAGCCATCTTTGCACGCAACATAGGTATAAGGGAAGACGGCATAGTCGTAGTTTCCGGCCCTGGGCATTTCCTGCCCGGACATGTGGAAGTACTGCATGACGTAATTCGAGATGGCGAGCAGTCCCTCGGGCGGCGAGCAATCAATCAGTTGTCCCTTGCCTGTCCTTGTCCGGTCGAACAGCGCCAGCAGGATTCCGAAGGCAGCCCAGGCGCCGCCAACATACCATCCCATCCAGCTACCGTGCTTCAGCGGCCTCTTATACTCGCCGGGGAGTTCTGGATCGAGGTCCGGCTCTCCGGTAATGGACATGATGACCCCGCGCGCCTGATCGACAATGTCATACCCTGGCTGATTGGCATGTTTCTCGGCGTCTTCTCCATGCTGGCCGTAACTGTGGATGGCGCAAAAAATCAAGCCCGGATGCTTCTTGCTCAGTTGTCGATATCCAATGCCGAGGCTATCGAGATAGCCGGGTTTGAAGGTTTCGATCAGCACGTCAGCCTTGTCCGCCAGTTTGGAAAACAGCTTCCTTCCCTCGGTCTTGGTAAGGTCGAGCGTGATATGGAATTTGTTCCGACCCTCGTTGATGTAGGCGAGGCCGGAATCTTTGATCATCATTCCGTAAGGAGACATCTTGCGCGCAAGGTCTCCGCCCGGAGGCTCAGCGCGGATCACCTCCGCGCCAATCTCCGCCAGAATCGAGGAGGCAAAGAGGCCGGCAAAGCTGCCATAGCTGGCGTCGATCACAACAGTGTGGGCGAGGGCTTCGGGTTTCTTCACTGCGTCTTCAGGACGTGTCTCCGCATATGCCCATCTCGCATACTCCTTGTCCTTGGCCATGCCGACGATGTTCTTGTCATCCATATTGCTCCTCCCCAAAGACTATGGAAGCTTAACGCCGCTCACGCCGTCCCACTCCGGCGGAGGACAATGAGACGGAATTTGCGGGTTCCACCGGAAGATAACTTTTTCTTCCTCCAGCTTCTTCACCTCGTCTGGCGGCAATCCGAGGATCTTCGTGAACACGTAGCCGTTGTCGAAGCCCAGGGGACGGCAGCTCCATTTCAGTCGCCCGGGCGTTTCGCTCAACCGCGGCGGGTAGCACTGTTGCGCCATGGAACCATAGAGCGGGTCGTCGTATTCCTGGATTGTGCTTCGTTCCCGCAAGTGCCGGCTGTGATAAGCGTCCTTCGCGCTCAAAACCCGAGACGCCGCAAAACCGTGCTTGCTCCCGAGCGCTTCCACCTCGCGCACACGTTTATTCCTGGTCCACTGCGTAATCCGATCGAGAATCTTTCTGGCATTTTCATCCTTCAGCCGCTGGGTCGGATTGGGATATTTCCGGTACAACTCGGGCTGCCGCATGGCCGTGCACAAGCCCTTGAATTCCGGCTCGCCGAAGGCCGCCAGGGCCACCCAGCCATCGCTGCACTGGAAAAGGTCGGAAGGACAGATGGCAAGGTCGCGGTTCCCAGAGCGCTTTCTGTTTTCACCGGTCTTGAACGAGTAGAGCCAGGTCCAGTCAAGGAAACGGATTACGTTTTCCACCTGCATGTAGTCGATGAACTGGCCTTCCCCGGTTTTGGCACGGTGGTTCAGCGCCGCAACGATGCTGACCGCGCACATCAGCCCGGTGACCCAGTCCGCAATCCAGACTCCCGACTTGATAGGGCCGCGCTCTTCGAAACCGGTAATCGAGGACAGACCTCCCATGCTCTGCGCCACCGCGTCGTAGGAAGTTCGTCCCGTCCAGGGTCCCCAGCTTCCGTAGCCGGAAACATGCAGTTGAATGATTCGCGGATTGATTTGGCTGAGTTCCTTGTAGCTCAACCCCCACTGCGCCATTCTGCCCGGCGTGAGGTTGTCCACGACCACATCGGACTTCTTCACCAGGTCCAAGAAAAGCTCTTTGGCTCGAGGATTGCCAAGGTGCATCCCGACCCAGTATTTATTGTGGTTTTCGATCTCCAGTCCCGGCGACATGTTCTTCCAGAAATAGGCATACGGAGTCACGAAGCGCATCTGATCCCCCCGTTGCCCTTCGAACTTGATCACCTCCGCGCCGAATTCCGCCAGGTAATCGCACGCTGCCGGGCCGAGAACGACATAGCACACTTCCAGGACCCGTATGCCTTGGAGCGCCTCCCGCTTCTCGAAGATTTGCCCGGCGTCGAAGAGCTTCCTCATCAGGTCACGATAGGGTTTCCCTTTAGGCATATCTACCTCGCTGACTTCCTGGCGCCAATGCCGAGCATTATGTTGACTCCAAAAATGGTCTGCATTGTACGCCCATCTGACCCGCTCGCAATGTTATTGAAATCAGTTTTCATTGCCGGTTTGAACGCGCAGGCATGGCCTGTTTTGCAACACGTCACGGCTGGCGGTGATGCCCGTCACTGTGACGCGCAGCAGATTCGCGCACGCTTTTTCGGACGGCCTGAGCATTTTGTAGGCGGTGTCTATGAAGATAATTGAATTCGACAGGTCCGGGATCTCCGTACAGTGCCGACGGCCAGACCCCTTAGAGTGCTATGAGCGGCAGAGTCTGTACGAACAGTCCGAGGACGGACCGTGCTTGCATTGCCCGGTTGCCTCCTGGATTGCCGTAATGGCGCTCAGTGGCAGGTGGACGGACGCAAGCGCAGTTCCTGAGGAATTGCCCTTGGCAGCTTGATGACATCAGAAATCCTACAGAAAGGCACTCCCCCACGTGGATCGCCGGACCGAGGAAACGGAATACGTACTGGAAAGTCTGCGCCGCGCGCGGCAAGAGATAACTGCGCCCCCAGAATGGTTCGATGACGATGCTTTGGAGTGGATAGACAAGGCCATCGCCTCTATTCATGAGGCAAAGCTCGAGGTCCCAACCGCCGCCTGAAGCGTCAGCCTTGCCCTGGCAGTTTCAGCGCGCCAGGGCAGCGCGCCTTGCCGGCTTCACAGGAGCCGCGTTGCGCGACAAGAGCCGATCCAGGATCGCCTGTTCGCCTTTGATCCACAGCCGGCTGCTGTAGAGCAGCGCGCTGCATTGGATCGTGACCCAGTCGCCGGTGGTAAGCGGCGAGCGAAAGGCGGTGGGATGCGTCAGGCGGAGGCGGGCGATGTGCCGGGCCATGACCATGCCCATCGAAGCGCTGCTCCCGCCGATGTCCTCCAGAATGCCATCCAACGTGAACAAGACCTTCGAAAGCATGATCAGCGGGGCGGGGAAGCGTATCCCCTGAAACGCCACATCTTCCAATAGCCGCATGGAGTCCGTAGCGCTGGGCAAACGGGTCACCGGCAGGGTGTCCAGAAAGCGGCGAACACGCTCGCGGATCACCTCCTTCTTTCTTGAGCTGCGCCGCACGGGTTGCTCCGCCAGTGCAGTGATTGCGTTTGAAGCACCCACGGGATCACGGAATACCACCATCAGGAAAAGCAGCGCGAGCTGGCGGCGCTGTTGGCGATCCAGCCGCTCCCGCAGGGCCCAATCGATGATGATCAATTCCCCGGTGCGGCCGTTATAGAGCAGGTTACCGGCGTGGGGATCGGCATGAAAGAGTGAATACTCGGCGGGCGAGAAGAGCGGGACTGCGACCAGAGCTTCCAGCAGTTGTTCAGCCACTGCCCGCCGGCGCCAAGGTGGAATCCGGACCGCCTCATCGGTTATCTTGCTGCCGGTCTCTTCGGTGATGGCGGTGATCGTACGGGTACACAGCGGCTGCATCACGCGTGGGACACGGACCTTGGGTACATTCTTGTAGAGCGTCCCGGCTTGCAGCAGCGTCTTCTGCTCGCCGGGAAAATCCACCTCATGTTGCAGCAGCCGCCGAACTTTCCTGAAAGTATCCGGGATCGCGCGGGCGCCGGGCCCGTATTCGCGGTGCCGCCGCCCGAAGTAGTGAGCCATTTCCTGCAGCAACTGCATGTCCTCGGCAAAGTAGACGGGAATGTGCGGCTTCATGACCTTGAACACACCCCGCTCGCGCTCCCCGCTTTCGGGATTGCGCCAGGTAAAGCAGATAACCGCGCTCACGCTGGCCTCTGACAGGAGGTCAGGCGCAATTTCTACTTCGAAGCGCTCCAGCTTCGGACCCAGTTGCTCGGCGATGATCGCCCGGACACCGGCCGCATCCACGTCGTGAATACCGTTTTCCAGTTCTGCCAGCGCCTTGCGCAGTGCGGGACGGAGGTGACGGTTGCGGGCCAGCACTTGCCCCAGTTTCTGCAGTCCGGGGACCCTGGCAATCAGTTGCAACAGGCGCGTCTCCGGACGGGCGTTCGGCGGCAGCTCGATCTGCTCCAGCAGCTTTTCGGCCAGGCGCGCGTCCGAGAAGTGTTCAGCCACGAACAGCATGGCCTCCCGCACCGGCTGACGCCACGCCGTATAGGGCTCAGGAACCAAATGCTCGACCGGGATGAGGTGATCGACAATCCATCGGCCCATCTGTGCCCGCACGGTGCGTCCCGTCTCGCTCGTCAGGGCGGCCAGTATGGCGGCGACCTGCTCCTCCCGCGTGGCGCCCTCCGGCACCAGGCTGCGAAACGCTTGCTGTAATTGTTCGGGAGCCAGCCCCTGCAGATAGGCTTCGAAGAAAGATTGGTCCGGCATAGAAGATCCGGATGGCACGCGGTTTAGGCTGCAATCAGCAATGTTAGACCTTTTCGCCCGCCCCAACAAACGGAGTGGCCGCGACTCGAGCGCCAGCGCTGGAGCGCTCGGCGTTGCCATAGAGGGCCTCGATCTGTGCCCGATACCGCCGCTCCACCTCGCGACGGCGCATCTTCATTGAAGCCGTAAGCTGGCCATCGGCAATCGTGAACTCGTCCGACACCAGCAAGAAGTTCTTGATGGCCTCGTACTGGGCGAGATTCTTGTTTACCTCGGCTACGATCCCCTCGTAAAGCGCCTGCACCTTGGGATGCGCCACGAGTTGCTGCCGGTTGATGGTGCCTATCTGCTGGTCCCGAGCCCACTCCTCCAAGGCCGCGAATTCCGGGGCAAGCACCGCCGCCGCAAATTTCCGGCCGTCCGCGAACACGGCCGCATACGCCACCATGGAACTGGCGCTCAAGGTTAGCTCGATCGGCTGCGGAGCGATGAACTTGCCTCCCGATGTCTTCTGCAGATCCTTCTTGCGATCGGTGATGGTCAGGAACCCATCGGAGTCCAGGCAGCCGATATCACCGGTTTTGAACCAACCATCTTCAAAGACGTTGCGCGTCTCCTCGGGCTTGTTCCAGTAACCCTGGAAGACCGAGGGACCGCGAACCTGGATCTCTCCGTCCGAGGCAATTCTGCATTCCACGTTGGGTATCACCTTGCCCACGGTCCCCAGCCGGTGCTGTTCGCGATTGTTAATGGCGATGACGGGCGAGGTTTCGGTCAGGCCATAGCCTTCATGGATGCGAATGCCGATGTCGGCAAACCACTCCGCCAAATCGCGGCCCAGGGGAGCGCCACCCGAGACGAACGTCTGGACGCGTCCTCCCAAGGCCGCGCGGATCTTGGAGTAAAGCAGGGAATCGGCCAGCTTCCAACTCAAGGCTGCGGGCTGTTTGCCGGCGAGAATCTCCTCCCGGTGGGAACGGCCGACGCGCAGCGCCCAATCGGAGACCGTCCGCTTGAGGCCCTTTGCGGCATCGCGGCGGACCTTGTCGCGGATCTTCTCGTACACCCGCGGAACCCCGACGAAGATGGTGGGGTGGACCTCGGTGATGTACTGCGGCATCAGCGTGAAGTTAGAACAATAGGCGATGGTTACGCCGTTCTGGAAGAGCACGTAGTCGAGGTGCCGCGCTGTCACATGCGAGAGCGGCAGAAACGAAATGCCCAACTGGCCGGGACCCAGATCGAAGTAGCCGTGCGCATAGAGAAGGTTGGAGGCGATGTTGCCGTGGCTCAGCATCGCTCCCTTCGGCGTGCCGGTTGTCCCCGACGTATACACGATCGTCGCCAAATCATCGGGCTTGATGGACTTGCCGCGGGCATCCATTTCAGCGTCGCGCCCGGTGTCCTGGTTCATCATCATGCGGTGCATGGGGATGCCCTCGGGAATCCCCACGTAATCCATTACCACCACCTTCTCGATCGCGGTCCGGTCCTTGATGGCCAGTACCTTCTTAAGCTGCTCCACGGTCGACACAAAGGCCAGGCGCGCTCCCGAATCCTGAAGAATGGCCAGCGTCTGCTCTTCCGTAAGGGTGGGATAAATGGGAACGTCGGCCGCGCCCAAGAGCAGGGTGGCAAAATCGGCCACCGCCCACTCCGGACGGTTCTCGCTGAGAATAGCCACCCGATCGCCTTTGCCGATGCCCCATTGGGCGAGCGTCCGCGCCGTCCCAATCACCTCGCGGTACAGCTCGCGCGACGAGATCGGGACCCACTTGACGGTCTGCTTGTACAGCATGACCTGCTCCTGGTTGCGCTCAACCACGGAGAAAAAAATGTCATTGATGGTTTCGTTCATTACTGCTCTGTTCCCCCGGAATTCCAAGCCCACATCGCAAGTTGCTCTATTAGTCAATGTACTTGGAATCCGGTGCTTAACGCAATGCCGTCTCCAGCGGGCGCGCCCGGCTCAGGGGGAGAGAGTCTGCAGACTCCGCCACGGCGAGATAGCAGCCTAGCCTGCCACATCGCCTTGTTCTCTGCCTCCAAGCTTTGCACGGCAGAACAGCGTCACATTTTCCGCTCCTCAGCGAGGGGAGCGGCCGACCAATAAATTCTAAGAGTCCAACGGCTATCTACTTCTCCAGGATGTTCTTTCCAAAGCTGAACTTGGGCCCAATCGAGACCCGGACGCTATTACGGCCGCCGTTCAGCAATTTCGAGAAGAAATCGTAGTGAGCAAAGTCACCGGTTGCGCGAAGACCAAAGTGCGGGGTGATCTCCCAGGAGATCCCGCCTCCGAAGCCATAAAACGGCGTTGTGTCGTTCTTCGAGCACCCGTTCAGGGTTCCGCAAATCGCCGCGCCGAAGCCGTCCGGGAGCACGGCAAGAAACCCATTTCTCACTTTGGCATTCGCGTGCAATGCCCCGAGCGCCGGACGCACGAAGAGGGTTACCTTTTTCAGGTGACGATAGTTGAGTTGCGGTCCAGCCTCATACGTTTGGGTGTTGATATTGAAAGGCAACCCGAACCCGGGCGGGAGTGGTCCCAAGTGGCCTAGTAACGCCAGTCCCGCCGGACTAAGCTCGTTCGGAAATATCGTGTTGTGGCCAGTGTAGTAGCCGAAATCGAAACCGAACGACAGCCAACTGCGATAGTTGTAACCAAGGTCGCCATCGAATCCGCGCTGAACCAGGTTCAGCGACCGGGTGTCGAGGTACGTATAGGCCCCAAAAACGACGAACTGTCTGACGTCAGTTTGTTGTGAGAACGTCGGAATAGCGGTTGATACCAGGAATAAAGCAAGGACACAGAAGAGAAGCCGCCGCATGTAGATCTCCTTGCGACTCGCCCTCAAGCGGGCGAAGTCGGTGTCTTCACTTCGGCCGGGATTATAACCATGTCTGATGCTCCTTGAACACGGCCGCCGCCGCACCATTTAAGGTGGGAGCGACTCGATTTTGTAGCTGGAAGGGGGGAGTCCTTCAGTGACGCCGGTCACCGATGGCACGGGCACAACCGGTCAACAACGACCCGCCATCTCCACCACGGCGCCGGTGGTTGTCTCGAACTCCTCGACCGGCTGGCCCGGTTGCACTAATCGAACAGTCGCCTTTGCCAGGCTGTTGTTGGCGACTGCAAAGCTGCCGGTGCAGTCAGTCTTGAGGTAGGGAAGGCGATGCAGGGTGGACCCGCGACCGTCCAGCGCAACCTCCATCTGTAATCCACCGCGCGTGACACATCGGAACTCCCACCGCAGATGTTCCGGGTCTCTCGTCCTCTCCTCCAGACCACGGAAGACGTGGGCTTTTCCGTCGTGCCACAGCACCGCCTTGCGGAACACCAGCCCGAAGGGCATATCGTATACCAGCGCTTCCACCGTGCTTATGCCTCCATCAGGCCGAGGCAGATACGCATGGGCCCAGGTCCAGAAGCTCCGGTGCCGGTAGCCACAATTGTGTCCTTGAATCCCGAACCCCAGCGGGTCTCCTGCAAAACTTCGCTCATCGAAGATGATCTGCCCCGAAAAATGCGCGTCGGAATGCGGCGTTCGCGAAAAACCGATCCAGCCCTTGTCGCTCAGCGTAGTTCGAAAGGTGGAGCGGTATTGCAGATTCCAGGAAATCGAGTGTCCCTCGGCTTCCAAGGCGCCCTGGCAGGAGTTGTCTTCGATCCGGTGGTTGGCGATTCGGAAGTGGAATGGGGCCTGACCTCTGGCGCTGAGATCAAGATCCTGCAAGGAAAACCCTTGAATGAAGCTTTGAGGTTTGCCTCCTGGCGGAAACCATGTGGCCCACACCTGAACCGGCTTCCCCCGTGGATCTCCCGCGCATCCGCCGCGCCCGGGATTCATCAGCAAATACCGGAACCACCACGCTCCCTCGCCGCCGGCCAGGCCCAGGCGCAGAAACCAGACTTCGTAACGACGGCGCGTCGAGAGTGAGGAGTAGACTTCGTTCAGCGTCTTCAAAACTGGAGCGCTTCGACTGGAGATGTATTTGTGAAGGGGCACGCCTTCAGGCGTGCCGTAAACCACCACCAGAGACATCGGCTTTAGCCGCTGGGGGACGCGCCCCAGGGCCTGAAGGCCGATTCACTCGCGGCACATATCGGCACGGCTAAAGCCGTGCCCTTTCACGGAAGCTGCAGCAGCACTGGAGCTGCGTTAGGGTTCAATTTTCGGAACGACGGTTGTTTCCCCGAGCAACGCGATGTCCTCGCATTGCGTGGACGAATAATCCGTGGCGTTTTTCTTAAGCCACCGTGTACTTCCCGGTCTCGATCACGCGCTGAGCGATCTGCTGCCGCAGGGCGATGGTATTGAAGGGCTCGTACTTCGAAAGCCGCTTCAGGATTGCCAGTTGGGTGCGCAGCATGTCGCCATCGGCCACGGCGGTGATCACTTTGCGCGCCGAGGTCTCGATCTTCTCCACGGCGTGTTGCAGATAGACGCGGGCCATGGTGACGGCCAGGCCGGCGCCGGATTCGCCTTGCCGTTCCATCATCTTCTCGGCGCGCAGCAGGGCTGATTCCGCGGCATAGGTCTCGATCACGATGTCGGCCAGCGCGCCCATGATCTCCTGCTGGTCGGCGAGCTGCTGCATGTATTTCTGCGAAGCCGCGCCGGAGGCGAAGAGGGAAATCTTCTTGGCGTTGGCGAGCATCGCGCGTTCCGCGGCCAGCGTGCCCTCAGGGCCTTCGCCCATCGAGGGGCCGGAGAGCACTTCATCCATCAGCTTCTTGATCGCCGGCAGCAAGGGAATCTGGCCGCTCATGGCGCGCTTCAGCAGCCAGCCGGTGATAATCAGGCGGTTGATTTCGTTGGTGCCCTCGAAGATGCGGTTCACGCGGGCGTCGCGGTAGGCGCGCTCGGCGGGATACTCCTCGACGAAGCCGTAGCCGCCGAAGATCTGCACCGTCTCGTCCACCACCATGTCCACCATCTCCGAGCCCCAAACCTTGAGGATGGAGCACTCGACGGCATACTCCTCGATAGACTTGCGGATCTCGGCCGCGGCGCTGGGGCTGGATTTATCGATCTCGGAGAGCGCCACGTCAATCATGCCGATGGTGCGGTAGACCATGGACTCGCCCGTGAACACGCCCACTGCCATGTCGGCCAGCTTCTCGCGAATCAGCCCGAAATCGGCGATCACTTTGCCGAACGCCTTGCGCTGTTTGGCATATTCAATCGCCGACTGCAGCGAGTTGCGCGCGCCGCCTACGCACATGGCCCCCAGCTTGAAGCGGCCCACGTTCAGAATGTTGAAGGCGATGATGTGGCCCTTGCCGACTTCGCCCAGCAGGTTTTCGACCGGCACCTTGCAGTCGGTGAGAATCAGCGGACACGTGGAGGAGCCGCGGATACCCATCTTGTGCTCTTCCGCGCCCACCGCGAAGCCGGGGAAATTCTTCTCCACCAGGAATGCCGTGAACTTCTCGCCATCTACTTTGGCGAAGACGGTGAACAGGTCGGCAAAGCTGGCGTTAGTGATCCACATCTTCTCGCCGTTCAGGATGTAGTACTTGCCGTCGGGGGAGAGCTGCGCGCGGGCACGGCAGTTGAGCGCGTCGGATCCGGAAGATGATTCGGACAGCGCATATGCCCCCACCATCTCGCCCGCCGCCAGCCGTGGCAGGTACTTCTTCTTCTGCGCTTCGGTTCCGAAAAAGACGATAGGCAGCGTGCCGATGCCGGTGTGCGCCCCCCAGGTGGTGGCGAAGCCGGCATATTTGGAGATCTTGTCGGCGATGATGCAGGACGTGACCTTGTCCATGTCCATCCCGCCGTAGGCTTCCGGGATGTCCACCGAGCTGAGGCCCAGTTCGCTGGACTTCTTGATGAGATCGCGCGCGATGCCCCACTCCTTGTGCTCAAGCTTTTCGGCCGCGGGCACGATCTCGTTGGTCGCGAACTCTTCCGCTGTCTTGGCTATCTGTAGGTGTTCTTCGCTGAAGTCTTCCGGTGTGAAGACGTCGTTAGGATTGCGTTCTTCCAGCAGAAAACTGCCGCCGGTAATTCTGACCTTGGGAATTGCTACTGTAGCCATACTCGATCAACACTTCCTTTTTCTGATTTCGAGGCCGGCAAAGATTCTACATGGATTCCTGCTCGCCTGCACCTTGGTCGAACTCGAAGGGCCGCTGCCGAAATCCCGAGTGCAGCGAGCTGTCCAGATGCAATGCAATGTTGATCGGGATTGGAGGCGCGGGTCGGAATCGAACCGACGTATAAAGGTTTTGCAGACCTCTCCCTTACCACTTGGGTACCGCGCCCCGAACAGCGCTATGCGAGGGCCAGGAACAGAAAACTGGAGCGGGAGACGGGATTTGAACCCGCGACTTCGACCTTGGCAAGGTCGCACTCTACCGCTGAGTTACTCCCGCTCGCTGACTAATTCTACAGCACCTGCGGCCTTGGTTCCAATTCACTGCGTGCCACGGTAGTGATCTGCCGGGAGGCCAGCGTATACTCGTCGCGTGATGGGCAGCGAGTGGCCAAGCCACCAGTTATGCACCTGCCTTGCTCCGCTCTTGCTTGTTCTGTTATGCCCGTGCCAACTCCCGGCGCAGGCGTCTAAAGCGCAACAGAACGCCCCTTCGCGACAAGCTCCGGAGGGCATCGCCGCACGAAGACTCGCCCACCTTAGGCATGGGGTGAATCTCAGTGGATGGTTCGCCCAAGTCGCGGACCCGAAGGGCTATACCAAGGACCACTTCGCTTTGCATACTACCCCCAGCGACCTTGCCCTCATCAAGGCCATGGGCTTTGACCACGTGCGGCTCAGCATCAACCCCCAGCCGATGTTTCGGGAAGGCGAGGCAGACGCGATTCCGACGGAGTATCTGGGCTATTTGGACGAGGCGGTGCGGAACATCCTTGCCAACGGTCTGGCAGTCATACTGGACATACATCCTGCTCGCGAGTTCAAGAACCGGCTTGCCAAAGACGATGGTTTGGTTGAGCAATTCGAAGACTTCTGGCGTGCCTTTGCGAAGCACTACGGGGCGTTGGATCCGGATTCGGTTTTCTTCGAGATCCTCAACGAACCGGGAGAGCAAGACCGCTACCGCTGGGCCGGCGTACAGGCCAAACTGGCAGCGGCGATCCGCGAGGGAGCGTCCCAGAGCACAATCATTGCGGCCGGAGCGCATTGGTCGGCCGACGACGATCTGCTTTTCCTGGAGCCGCTCCGGGATGCAAACGTGATCTACAGCTTTCATTTCTACGAGCCGCACATCTTCACCCATCAGGGCGCTGACTGGGGGGCGAACTTCTGGCATTTTGCGCGCGGGCTGGCCTACCCATCGACGCCAGAATCCGCGGAAAAGGCGGCCGCCGAAGTGCCGGAAGCGGCCCACCGCCTTTATGTAATTCGTTACGGGTTTGAGCGCTGGAACGGCGCACGGGTCGAGGCCGAAATATCTCAGGTTGCGGAGTGGGCCAGACGCCATGGGGTACCGGTAATCTGTGCCGAGTTCGGGGTGTACCGGAAGTACGCTGATATAGAGTCCCGTACGGCCTGGCTGGCGGACGTGCGCAGTTCGCTGGAGCGCCATGGCATGGGATGGACGGTGTGGGATTATTCCGGCGGGTTCGGAGTAGTTACGAAATCGGAAAGCGGGGCCGCTCCCGACGGACCCACCCTGCGAGCGCTAGGCTTGAAGACGCCCTAGGCGGTACTGATTTTTCTTGTCGCGCGGCGCCGCCACGGCGAACACGCTGGCAGCCGAACTCGCCAGGATGTGTGCCCAGGCTCTGCCCGCCAGCATCTAAGATACAAGGCGTCCCAGCTTCGACGGCTGGCCTGCGCTTGTGGGGGTGCAGAATATGAGCTGCCGAATCGTATGTTTCCTGTTACTAGCCACCGCGCTCGCGGTCGGCGCGTTCGCGGAGTCGCCCAAGCATCACAAAGATCCCAACGCGGCCCATGTGAAGGTAAATCGCCATGACTCGGCGTTCCGCGCCGGATACATGGATGGCTACCGCCAGGGCTCCAACGATTCCGAAGCTCTTTCCAATGGCTACAGCGACCAAAGTGGCCCTGTTTACGACCAGGCGCTCGACGGGTATACCCCGCAGTACGGTGATCAGGCAACGTATGTGCGACGGTTCCGTCGCGGCTTTGTCGCGGGGTACAAGGACGGCTGGGACTTCAATTCAGGGCAGTACAACCCTCTGGGAGCCGGTGGGGGCAGTGGCGCGGGCGGGTAGTTTCTCCATCACGGCTGCTTTTCATTTCCCGGTCGCAGCCCCAGCTAAAGGGTATTCCCCGTTGCGCGTTTGTCTTTGCGTTCACGGCTCACTTACTTCTGAAGTCGGCGGGTGCGGCGTCCACTGCGGGTCCTTTTCGGGTGGCACTATCTGTCCGTCGCGCATGTGCAGGATGCGATCGCCGTACGTTGCCGCCTCCGGATTATGAGTGATCATCAGCACCGTCTGCCGCAGCTCCTGGTTGGACTGACGCAGCATGCGCAGCACGATCTCCGAGTTCACGGAGTCGAGATTGCCGGTGGGCTCGTCGGCCAGCACAATCGCGGGACGGTTGATCAGCGCCCGCGCCAGCGCTACCCGCTGCTGCTCGCCGCCGGAAAGCTCAGCGGGGCGATGGTGCATGCGCTCGCCGATGCCCAGCATGCTGACGATCTGCTGGAAGAACTCCCGGTCGGCGCGCCCGTTGGTGCCGGCGATGTCGGCGGCGACGTCGATGTTGCCCCGCGCGTCGAGCGTGGGCAGCAGATTGAACTTCTGGAAGACGAATCCGATCTTGCGCCGGCGCGCCGCGGTGCGCTGGGCGTCGCTCATCCGCGAAAAATCCTCGCCGTCGATTACCACTCGCCCCGAGCTGGGCCGCGTCAGCCCGCCCAGCAGGTAGAAAAGCGTGGATTTTCCGCTGCCCGAAGGCCCCACGATGCTGACGAACTGGCCCCGCTCCACTGCGAGGCTCACCCCGCGCAGCGCCGGGATGTCTACCTTGCCCACGCGGTAGATCTTCGTCAGATTTTCCGCCTCGATGATCGCCGCCATGCCGAGAATTGATATTACACGAGCACAGGCAGGCGAAGGATCTCGGTTCTGTGTTCTGTTGGCCAGAATCAACCCCGAGGTCCCTCGCCTTGCGCTTGGTCGCGATGCTCCCTCGCGCTTTGCTCGGGATGACAGTTGGGGGTAGTTCCTCAGGCCTGCAGGCGCGCGGTTGTTCCAGTATCATCTTTCGTCGGAGGGAACGATGTCCTGGACGAAAAAAGCTCCCGCTCTTCTCCTGTTTCTGGCCGGGGCCAGCGTGCTTCTTGCGCAAACGGCAGGTCCGGCACCCAGTGCGCCCATCCCTACAACATCTACCACAAAATGCCGGACAAGGATCTGCAGGCGCTTACACCAGTATTCAACTGGGAGCGACTTTACTCAGCCACCGGGTCGCCGGCGTTCACCGAGATCAATGTCGCCGAACCCGAGTTTTTCAAAGGCATGAACCAGGTGCTCGCTGACACGGACCTGCCGACCATCAAGGCCTACCTGCGGTGGCAACTGGTCAGTTCGATCTCGGGGTTGGTCCTGCCCAAGGCGCTGGATGATGAGCAATTCGATTTCGGCGGGCGCAAACTGGCGGGCATTCCCGAGCAGGAGCCGCGCTGGAAACGCTGTGTCCGCAGTGCGGACCAGGCGCTTTCGGAAGCGCTGGGTAAGGCATACGTCGAGCAGCAATTCCCGGCCGCTAGCAAGGACAAGGCGGTGCGGATGATTCACGACATTGAGGCGGCGCTGGATCGCGATATCACGTCCCTGGACTGGATGAGCCCGGCCACCAAGGCGCGCGCCAAAGAGAAGCTGCACCTGATCGCCAACAAGGTGGGGTATCCCGATAAGTGGCGTGATTACTCCAGGCTGGAGATTGTCCGCGGCGATGCTTTCGGAAACTATGTGCGGGCGGCGGAGTTTGAATCGCACCGGCAACTGGCGAAGATCGGGAAGCCGGTCGATCGCCAGGAGTGGCTGATGTCGCCGCCGACGGTGAACGCCTACTACGACCCCAACATGAACGATATAAATTTTCCGGCCGGCATACTGCAGCCGGCATTCTTCGACACGACACAGCCGGATGCCGTCAACTACGGGCATATTGGCGTGTTCATGGGGCACGAGATCACCCACGGCTTCGACGATCAAGGGCGGCAGTTCGACGGGCACGGCAATCTGGACGATTGGTGGACAAAGGACGACGCCGAAAAGTTCACCCAGAAGGCGCAGTGCATCGTCGACGAGTATTCTCAGTTCACTGTGGGAGATACCCACGTCAACGGCAAGCTCACTCTCGGCGAGAACACGGCGGACAATGGCGGTATGCGGCTGGCATACATGGCATTCCTGGCGCGCGCCGCGCAGGACGGCATCGATCTGAACAGAAAATCCTCCGCCGGCTACACCCCGGTGCAGGAGCTTTTCCTGGGCTTCGCGCAGAATTGGTGCTCGCAGTGGCGTCCGGAGATGGAGCGGCTGATTGTGACCACCGATCCGCATTCCCCGGACCGCTTCCGCACGAATGGCGTACTGGTGAATATGCCGGAGTTCGGGAAAGCGTTTGGGTGCAAGGTGGGGCAGCCGATGGTGCCAGCCAAGGTTTGCAGGGTGTGGTGAGGAGCTGAGGTTCTAGGACGCGGCGGCCACGCCGGTCTCTTCCGGCCGAGCCACGCGCTTGGGGCCGCGCTTGCGCACCAGCAGCGTGCGGATGCGCTCCAGCAGTTCCGCCGGCGCATACATCCCCTTGGGCAGGAAGACATCGGCGCGTGTGTCCTTCTCATACACCTTGATTTTGCCGGAGAAAAGTATGGCGGGCAGGCAGGGGGCTTCGTTCTTGATGTGCGCGATCAGTTCGGTGCCGTCGAGGCCGGGCATGATGAGGTCGCTGAGCACCAGGTCGATGCCGCCCTGGCGGAAGGCCGCCAGCGCATCCTGCCCGTTGTTGCAGGCCACCACGCGATAGCCGCGGGTCTCCAGGATGACCTTGCGAATGGAAAGATTTTGTTCGTTGTCGTCGACACACAGGATGGTTTTCTTGACTTTCATGGCTTCCTGGAAGTGCTGCCCAGCCCCCGCGACGCCTGGGCAGCGCGCGGTGCGCAAAAAAAAATGAGTGCAACGAGTCAGCATCCTAGAAGAGAAGACTGCCGGTGTAAAGTGGCATTGGTGCCAATAAGGGAAGCATCGGAGGGCGAACTCTCGCAAGAAATTCTTGACGCGGAGACCGCCAATAGAGCCGGTTTTCGCAAGGGTCGCTTCAGAGCAACACTTCGCCGCGCATCAGCTTGACCACATTTCCACCGACGCGCACATTAACGATTCCATTACCCGTACGCGAAGCGCGCACGAAGATGCGGCTGGGACGCCGGATCTCCAGACCCTGCTCGATGAGCACGCGCTCCTCGGGACGGGCGACGCCGTGCGCCACCATCCAGGCGGCGCAGCACCCGGCGGCAGAACCGGTGGCCGGGTCTTCGCCGTTGTAAAAAATCATGCGCGCGTGCAGCCGCGCCTTGGGGTCCACGGTTTCGCGGGTAACGAAGTAGAGAAATTTGGCGTCGGTGGACTCGAGGTATTCGGCCATACGCTTCCAGCTCGGACTCAGAGCGCGAATCGCCGCCAGGCTGCGCAAGGGGACGATGGCGAAAGGCAGGCCGGTCGAGACCGTCTGGATGGGCAGGTCGCAATCAATGGCCTCCGGCTCGAGGCCGGCGGCCAGCGCCACCGCGCCCTTGTCGTGAAAGGATCCCATTACCGGATCGCGCTGTTGCATCTCGCCGAACAGCGTGCCATTCAGCTCCTCGAAGCGCACCGCGATCCTGCCCACCTTCAGGTCAAGCACGACTTCGCGCTGCTTTGCCTTGCGCAGCAGGAAGGCTGTCCCCAGCGTGGGATGCCCGGCGAACTCGAGCTCCTCCCGCACCGTGAAGATGCGCACCTTGACGCCCTGCTTGCTTTCGATCGCGCGCGGCCGCGGCAGCACGAAAGTAGTCTCGGCCAGATTCATCTCACGGGCCAGCGCCTGCATTTCGGCGTCCCTCAGCCCGCGTGCGTCTAGGAATACCGCGAGTTGGTTGCCTTCGAGAGGCCGCGCGCTGAAAACATCGACTTTGACGACCGTGAAGCGGCGCCACTTCCGCCGACTTGTACGCTTCCTGGAGTTTGACATGTTTTTGTCGGGTAAGTATTCTAATGCCCGGATGTGGACTCACCCGACGTTCGCGGCTTGTTGCTGCTGTTGTAGCGCTTCGCCGCCGGCGTGTGGGTAGAGTACCTTACTCAAGTTCGTAAAGACCCGCTCGCCGTTACTGACGAGCGGGTTTTTCTTTTGTGAGCGGTAACGGGCTTGAGTTTTCTGAAATACGAAGAGGAGAAAACAACATGACAACGTACGCTCATCCCGAGGTCCTGGTAACGGTCTCCTGGCTGGCCGAGCACCTGCGCGATCCCGGACTTCGCCTGGTGGAGGTGGACGTAGACACCAACGCCTACGAGCAGGGACACATTCCTGGCGCGATCGCCTGGTCCTGGACCACGCAACTCGCCGACCCGATGCGGCGTGACATTCTGTCGCAGGCGGAGTTCGAGAACCTGCTGGCGAACTCCGGGATCTCGAATGACACCACGCTGATCCTCTATGGCGACAACAACAACTGGTTCGCAGCCTGGGCGTTCTGGCAGGCCAAGATTTACGGGCACCGCGACGTGCGCATCCTTGACGGCGGCCGCAAGAAGTGGATCGCGGAGGGCCGCGACCTGACGACCGACGCGCCCTCGTATCCGCGCGCCAGCTACCGCGCGCCGGCGGCGGACCTCTCCATCCGCGCTTTCCTGCCGCAGGTGCAGGAGCACAGCCGCAATCGCCTGCCGCTGGTGGACGTGCGCAGCCCGCAGGAGTTCACCGGCGAGATCGTGGCGCCTCCGGGATTGCCCGAGACTGCGCAGCGCGGCGGCCATATCCCCGGGGCCCGCAACATCCCCTGGGGCAAGGCGGCGAACGACGATGGCACCTTCAAGTCCTACGACGAGCTGAAAACGCTGTACGGCGGCGAAGGCATCGACGGCACGCGTCCCATCATTGCCTATTGCCGTATCGGCGAGCGCTCCAGCCACACCTGGTTCGTACTCAAGTACCTGCTCGGCTACCAGAACGTCACTAACTACGACGGCTCGTGGACGGAGTGGGGCAATCTGGTGGGGGCGCCGGTCGAGAAGGGAGCGTCGAACACATCGGCGCGCGCCGCGTGAGCTGAAGATGAAAGTTGAGGCGTTTTGCGCGGCGTGAGGGAGGCGACGAAGTCGCTGACCGGGAGCCGCGCGCCGAAATCCTGAGCGGAGCGGCGCGAAAGCGCCGCGCAGCGAAGGACCCCTTTGCTAGAAGCATGTGCGAGGAACAGACCGATGCGAGCGGAAGCCTACGAAGAAAAGCGATTGGAGGTGGAAGGCTGGCCGTTGCGGCTTACCTCCTACAAGCTGGGAGAGGTATTTCACTGCCAGGCGGACAACGTCTCCCCGGGCGCCACGTTGGTGCGGGAGACTGGCGCGAGCCGCGAAGAGGCAGAAATGAAGGCGCTCGAGGTCGCGCGCCGGCGCCTGGGCCGTACGCGGCGGCAGTCGGTTTGAACCGGTGCTCTCGGGTGCATGCGCTAGAATCAAGCAGCGGCGTGCCCGTTCGGCTGGTGGTGTTGACTGGCCACTGACAACTGGCAACTGGCTACTGGAAGCGCATGGGTTCCGGTGAACCTCCCGGTCTTCAAAACCGGTGTGAGTCGGGTCTCACCCGGCTCGGGTCGGTTCGACTCCGACACGCTTCCGCCAGAGTTCCTTCGCTTCGCTCAGGATTTCGCCAGCGGGCTCCCGCTTCGCTGACGCCTGCTAAACGCCTCAACTTCCGCCAGTTTAGAATCACCCCGTGCTTGGTTCCGTCCAATGAGCAACGGCCATTACCCATCGCCCAACGTCGCGTATCAGGGAGTTCACGCCCTGATCGGTTATGGAGTGGTGGTGACTGCCGCGTTCAAGTTCCACCATTGGAGCTGGGGATTTCTCGCCGTGCTCGCATTCGGGCTGGTGAAGGAATTCATCATCGACATCTTCGGCCCGGAACACGATTCGTTCCTGTCCAGCCTGCAAGACTTCACGTTCTACATGGTGGGGGCAGCGGTGGGTATTTTTGTGGCGGTCGTGATATGAGAAGCGGCCGGTGGTGCCGATAAGCGCTGCTCCCCGCTCCCCGGCCTCATCCAAAATTTGCATCGTTTCCATCAAAATTGTGCGTTGTACTTATAGCCGGATTCCCCAGTATTAAAGGGGGTTGGCATTTGTCGCGCCCCCAGGCGCTTGGCAGCGCCAGATGGTAGGTGTCGGCATCGATACAGGGAACGAGAGGTTAGCAGCAGGATGAACGAAGGCGATTGTTTCCATGGACTTCCCGAGCCGCAAGGGCTCTACGATCCGCGTCATGAGCACGACGCTTGCGGCATCGGCTTTGTCGCCAGCATCAAGGGCGAGAAGTCGCACGACATCATCGTCAAGGGCATCCATGTCCTGATCAACCTGACCCACCGCGGGGCCAGTGGCTGCGATGCCGAAACCGGCGATGGCGCCGGAGTTCTGATCCAGATCCCGCACAAGTTCTTCGCGCGCGAGTGCGCCAGCCTGGGATTCAACCTGCCGGCTCCGGGCGAATACGGTGTTGGCATGATCTTCTTTCCGGTCGAGAAGCACGACCGGCTGCAATGCGAGGGTGTGCTGGAGCGCATCGTTCGGGAAGAGGGTCTCGCGGTCCTGGGCTGGCGCGACACTCCCGTGGATGGCACCACCATTGGGCGGGTGGCGCGCGGCACTCAGCCCTACATTCAGCAGTTTTTCATCGGGCGCGCCGCGGGCATGGATGTGGACGCGTTCGAGCGCAAGCTCTATGTCGTACGCCGGCGCGCCGAAAACGAGATTGCCAGCTCGACCCTTGAGCACAAGGGCATGTTTTATGTGCCCTCGCTCTCGGCGCGGACCATTATCTACAAGGGCCTGCTGCTGGCGCCGCAAATCTGCAGGTTCTATAAAGACCTGGAAGATCCCGATGTGACCAGTGCGCTGTGCCTGGTGCACCAGCGTTTCTCGACCAACACGTTTCCCACCTGGCATCTGGCGCACCCCTATCGCTACGTGGCGCACAACGGCGAGATCAACACCGTCAAGGGGAACGCCAACTGGATGGTGGCGCGCCAGGCGACGCTCGGTTCGCCGCTGTTCGGGGACGACATCAAGAAGTTGTTCCCCATCGTGCAGCCCGGGGGTAGCGACTCGGCGAATTTCGATAACGTGCTCGAATTGCTGCTGCAGGCGGGTCGCAGCCTGCCCCACGCCATGGCCATGATGATTCCCGAGGCGTGGTCGGAGCACACCAGCAAGGAGAAGCGCAATTTCTACGAGTATCACGCGTCGCTCATGGAGCCGTGGGACGGCCCCGCGGCGATTGCCTTCACCGATGGCCGCCTGATTGGCGCGACGCTTGACCGCAATGGTCTGCGCCCGGCGCGCTATCTGGTCACCCATGACGGTCTGGCCGTGATGGCTTCGGAGACCGGAGTGCTGCCGGTTGAGCCGGAGAATGTCCGCATCAAGGGGCGTCTTCAGCCCGGCAAAATGTTCCTGGTCGATACCGAAGAGGGCCGGATCATCTCCGATGAGGAGATCAAGAGCACTCTGATCAAGCGCAGGCCTTACGGCCAGTGGCTGAAGGAGCAGCAGATCCATATTGACGACCTGCCGGAGCCCTTCCGGGTCATGGGTTCCGACCACGACACCATCGTTTTCCGGCAGCGCATGTTCGGATACAGCGACGAGGACCTGCGGCGGATCCTTCTGCCTATGGCCGTCGACGGGCAGGAGCCCGTGGGATCGATGGGATGGGACACGCCGCTGGCGTGCCTCTCGGACAAGCCGCAATCCTTGTTCAATTATTTCCGGATTCTGTTCGCGCAAGTCACCAATCCGCCCATTGACCCTATCCGCGAAGAGCTGGTGATGTCGCTCATCAGCTACATCGGGCAGGAACGCAACATCCTCGATGAAGAGCCGATCAACTGCCACACCCTGCGGCTGGACCATCCGGTGCTGACCAACAGCGATCTGGAGCGGTTGCGCCGGGTTTCGCAGGGCGACTTCCTGGCCACCACCCTTCCCATTCTGTACCGCGTGGGCAGCGGCGAAAAAGGGCTGCGCGACGCGCTCAACGGTCTCTGCCGGCGCGCCACGCTGGCGCTGAAGTCCGGCTACACCCTGCTCATCCTGTCAGACCGCGGCGTGGACGAAGAGTACGCGCCCATCCCCAGCCTGCTGGCGCTCACCGCCATACACAACCACCTGGTGCGTGAAGCCACGCGCTCGCAGTGCGCGCTGGTGGTGGAGTCGGGAGAGCCGCGCGAGGTGATGCACTTCGCCCTGCTGATCGGCTATGGCGCCAGCGCCGTCAATCCTTATCTGGCCATTGAGACGCTGGAGGACATGGCCAAGCGCGGCCATCTGCCGGAGGGCCACACCTTCGCCAGCGCCCTGAAAAACTTCAAAAAGTCGATCAACAAAGGACTGCTGAAGACCTTCTCCAAGATGGGCATCTCCACCCTGCAAAGCTATCGCGGGGCGCAGGTCTTCGAGGCCATCGGACTGAGCAAGTCGCTGGTGCAGCAGTATTTCACCGGGACGCCTTCGCGCATCGAGGGCATCGGTCTCGACGTGATCGCGCGCGAAGCGGAGATGAAGCATCAGCACGCCCTGCAACCGGTCACGGACTCGGATCCCGAACTCGACGTTGGCGGCAGTTACTCCTATCGCACCCATGGCGAAATGCACCTGCTGAATCCGTTCACCATCAGCAAGCTGCAGCACGCGGTCCGGGAAGACAATTTCAAGACCTTCCAGGAATACTCCGATTCCATCGACAATCAGAACGAGCGCCTGTGCACGCTGCGCGGCCTGATGCAGTTCAAGAAGCCCGCGGCGCCGGTTCCTATCGAAGAAGTCGAGCCGGTCAGCGAGATTGTGAAGCGCTTCGCCACCGGCGCGATGTCGTTCGGCTCGATTAGCAAGGAAGCGCACGAAACCCTGGCCAAGGCCATGAACCGCATCGGCGGGCGCTCCAACACCGGCGAGGGCGGCGAGGACGAAGCCCGCTTCGCCGATGATCGCCGCAGCTCGGTCAAGCAGGTAGCTTCCGGCCGCTTCGGGGTCACGGCGGAATACCTGGTCAACGCCGATGAGCTGCAGATCAAGATGGCGCAGGGCGCCAAGCCGGGCGAAGGCGGCCAACTCCCCGGCCACAAGGTGGACGAGATTATCGCCCGTGTGCGCCGGTCGATTCCGGGCGTAGGGTTGATTTCGCCGCCCCCGCATCACGACATTTACTCGATCGAAGACCTGGCCCAGCTCATTTACGACCTGAAGAACGCCAATCCGCAGGCGCGCATCTCGGTGAAGCTGGTTGCGGAAGTAGGCGTGGGCACCATCGCCGCGGGAGTCTCAAAGGCCCACGCGGACGTGATCCTGATCAGCGGAGACTCTGGCGGGACGGGCGCCTCGCCGCTCAGTTCCATCCGGCACGCCGGCATCCCGTGGGAGCTCGGCCTGTCCGAAACCCAGCAGGTGCTGGTGATGAACGACCTGCGTGGGCGCATTCGTCTGCAGACTGACGGCAAGCTGCAAACCGGGCGCGACGTTGTGATCGCGGCCCTGCTGGGCGCGGAGGAATTCGGGTTTGCGACGATGCCCTTGGTGGCCATGGGTTGCGTGATGATGCGCAAGTGTCACTTGAACACCTGCCCGGTGGGCATCGCCACCCAGAATCCGGAACTGCGCAAGAAATTCCAGGGACAGCCCGAGCACGTGATCCGCTTCTTTTTCTTCATCGCGGAGCAGGTCCGGGCACTGATGGCGCAGCTCGGCTTCCGCACCTTCGACGAGATGGTGGGACGCGTCGACATGCTGGAGATGAGACCGGCGGTCGAGCATTGGAAGGCGCGCGGCCTCGACTTCAGCAGCATTCTGTACAAGCCGGAGATGCCGGCGCGCATCGCGCGGCGCCGCAAGCAGGCCCAGGACCACGGACTGCACAAGGCCCTGGACCACCAGCTCATCGAGTACGCGCGCGAGGCCGTGGAAAGCAAACAGCCGGTACGCCTGCGTCTGCCCATCCGGAACGTGCATCGTTCGGTGGGAACGATGCTGAGCGGGCAGATCGCGCGCCGTTACGGCGCAGCCGGCTTGCCGGACGACACCATCCGTTTCGATTTCGAAGGTTCTGCCGGACAGAGCTTCGGCGCGTTTCTCGCCCACGGCGTCACTCTGGCGCTCGAAGGCGATGCCAACGACTATACCGGCAAGGGACTCTCCGGCGGGCGTCTGATCGTGTTTCCGCCCCGGCAATCGAAGTTCGAGCACGAGAAGAACATCATTATCGGCAACGTCGTGCTCTATGGCGCGACCGGCGGCGAAGCCTTCTTCAGCGGGGTTGCTGGAGAACGCTTTGCCGTTCGCAACTCCGGCGCCACCGCCGTCGTGGAAGGTACAGGCGACCACGGCTGCGAGTACATGACGCGCGGGACGGTGGTGGTGCTGGGCGAATGCGGGCGGAATTTCGCCGCCGGCATGAATGGCGGCTTTGCCTTCGTGCTCGACGAGCGGGGCGACTTTGGCGAGAAGCGCTGCAACCGCGCCGGCGTCGACCTGGAGCCGCTGGTCGAGGACGAGGATATCGCAACCGTGCGCGCCTTGATCGAGCGCCATCTGGAATTCACGGGTAGTCCGCGGGCGAGGTATGTGCTCGACAACTGGACGGAGCTGATCAGCAAGTTCGTGAAGGTGTTCCCGCACGATTACAAGCGGGTGCTGGGAATACCGCGACTGGATCAGGTGGCTGCGGCTGCATTCAATGCGCCCCAGGCAGTAGGCGCCGAGGCAGCCGCTGCGGCCGGACGATAAATGATTTTGACTGGGTATTCGAAGTTGGTGGTGAATGGGTAAGGTAACCGGCTTTATTGAATATCGGCGGGAGCTCCCTTCGCGGCGGCCCGTAACCGAACGGGTGAACGACTGGTTCGAGATCTACCGCGAGTTTCCCGAGGAAAAGGTGCGGGCGCAGGGCGCGCGCTGTATGGATTGCGGTGTCCCCTTCTGTCACAACGGCTGTCCGCTGAACAACATCATTCCCGACTGGAACGATCTGGCGTACAAGGGGCGCTGGGAAGAGGCCATCCGCCGCCTGCACGCGACCAATAACTTTCCCGAATTCACGGGACGGATTTGTCCCGCGCCTTGCGAAGCTTCCTGCGTGCTCGGCATCAACGAACCGCCGGTAACCATCCGGCAGATCGAAAAGTCCGTCATCGAGCACGCCTGGAGCGCGGGATGGATTCATCCCGAGCCGCCCGCCGAGGAAACCGGGCAGAAGGTGGCCGTCATCGGTTCGGGTCCGGCGGGACTGGCGGCCGCACAGCAGTTGCGGCGCGCCGGCCATCAGGTGACGGTGTACGAGAAGAATGAAAGACCTGGCGGACTGCTACGCTTCGGCATCCCCAATTTCAAGCTGGAAAAGCACATTGTGGAGCGCCGGCTGCAACAAATGGCGGAGGAAGGCGTCGAATTCGTAACCAACGCCCATGTGGGCGTGAATGTTTCCGTGGCCGACCTGCGCCGCAACTACGACGCGCTGTTGCTGGCCGGTGGCGCCGAGCAACCGCGCGATCTGCCCATCCCGGGACGCGAACTCAAAGGAATCCATTACGCAGTCGATTTCCTCTCGCAGCAGAACCGGCGTTGCGAGGGGATCGACCCTGGTCCGGAGGAAGCCATACTCGCCACAGGGAAGCGGGTGGTCATCATCGGCGGCGGCGATACCGGCGCCGATTGTCTGGGAACCTCGCATCGTCAGCACCCGAAATCGGTGCATCAGTTTGAACTGCTGCCCATGCCTCCCGAGGAGCGCTCGCCCAACACGCCCTGGCCGCTGTGGCCCATGCAGTTACGCACCGAAAGTTCGCATGAAGAGGGAGGCATCCGCGAGTGGAGCGTTTCCACCACCGCCTTCCAGGGCAACGGTAACGGCCATGTAACCGGCCTGGCCGGAGTGCGCGTAGGCTCGCCTCCGAAATTCGAGCCTGTCGCCGGCTCCGAGTTTTACCTCGAGTGCGACCTGGTGCTGCTCGCCATGGGATTCGTCGGGCCGGTGCGCAGCGGACTGCTGGGGCAACTCGGCGTCAAACTCGACCAGCGCGGCAACGTTGCCACCGACGAAACCTACATGTCGTCAGTTCCCGGCGTGTTCGCGGCTGGCGACATGCGGCGCGGACAGTCGCTCGTGGTCTGGGCCATCCAGGAAGGGCGGAACGCCGCACGCGGCGTGGACGCCTATCTTCGCGCTCGTCCCGCGGCAAGCTAGAAAAGCCAGCGCGTGGCGCGATTGAGCGTCAGCTTCTCGTCGAGCCCGAACACCTTCAGCGGACGCACTGCGTAGATAGGCTCCTGCTTATAAGGCGACATGTCGAAGTCGTACTTGCGCTCGTAGAGCTTGAAAAAGCGGTTGCGCAGTGCGGCTTCGCGTACCTTGCTCGCCTCGCCTTCAACGATCACCGCCTCCTGCGCCCGCTCGTTGCAGACCACGCAGTTGGGATTGGCTTCGAGGTTGCGAGATTTCTGCGAATCGCGCCCGGTCGAAAAATAGAAGACATTCGCCAGCCACAGACCCCAGACCACCATGGTGTGCGGCCGGCCATCCGGACGCGCGGTCGTAATCCAGTAGTTGTGGGACTTGGCCAGCCGTTGATCGGCCCACTTCCACGGCAGCAATCCCTTGTTGTCATCCGGCAGGCCATAGCCCGGCATTCGAATACGACTGGCTTTCGGCGCGCGCTTCGTCATACCTGTTCATCTCCCAGCAGCTTGCCCAGGGTCGGCTTGTGTTTCTGGCGGCTTTCTTTCTTCAGGTCAGGCTCGCGGCGTGTGGGCGGCGGACTGCCAATCTTCTCCCGCGCTGCCGCCTTTACGGCGTCCACGGCTCGAAACGGCTTCGGCTTTTTCCTCTTGGCCAAACCCGGCCTCCGGGGACGCATTATGCAATAATCAAGGTTAATGGAAGAGAAGGATTTTTTTGACGAGCGGGAGCAGAAGAAACCGGCGCCGTTGACGTGTCCGCACTGCCGGCAGGCGGGCGAATACGAGCTGGCGTGGCTTGTGCGCACCAAAAAGCGTCAGCTTCCTTGCCGCGCCGACGAGCGCGACCGCGCCCGCTTCGCCAAGGCCCGCTCGTACATGGTGCGGCGCGACGATGTGGTGATGTGCAAGAACCTCCGCTGCCGCAAACGCTTCGAGGTGTCGGGCGTGCAGTCAGTGGCGTTTGTGGATTGATGTAGCGCTCGCACTCTCCCCATCACAGCCGTATTCTTTCTTTTCGTTTATACTCGCCTGTTTCATTACCGACGGAGAAGGCGCATGAAGATTTTGGTATGCATGAAACAGGTCCCGCAAAAGGATGCTCCCCTCAAGCTGAACGAGTCGGGCACCTGGATCCGCGAGGACGTTTCTTACGAAGTGAACGAGCCCGACGCCTACGCGCTGGAAGAGGCGCTGCGGCAGAAGGAGAAGCACGGCGGAGAGGTGGTAGTGATTACTGCTGGACCGGCGCGCGCCCAGCAGGTGCTGCGCGAGGCGCTGGCCAAGGGCGCCGATCGCGCCATCCATCTTGAGGATCCCGCGTTCGTTACCTTTGACGCGGCGAACATCGCTCGCGCCTTCGCCGCTGCTATAAAGGACGAAAAGTTCGACTTGGTGTTCACAGGACTGCAATCCGACGACTTCGGTTTCGCGCAGACTGGTGTGATCCTCTCGGAGCTGCTGGGCTGGCCGCACGCCACGATCATCATGCAGATCGAGAAGGCGGATGGCGGGATCAAGGTGAAGCGCGAGCTCGAAGCCGGATACTTCCAGTATGTCGAGATGCCGCTGCCGGCCGTGCTGACCATCCAATCGGGCATCAACAAGCTGCGCTATGCCACGCTGATCGGCATCAAGCAGGCCAAGAACAAGCCGCTGCGCAAGGTCGCGCTTGCTGAGGTGCAGCCTTCGCTCGCGGCAAATCAATTGAACATCCAGAAACTGTACGTACCGCAGAAGACGAAGAAGACGGAGATGCTGGAGGGCCCTCCCGGCGACATCGCCCGCAAACTGACGGAGAAGCTGAAGAACGAAGTGAGAGTGCTGTGACAGCCGCCAGAGCTGAAAGCCGGGCCGCTGGCCAAGCCCCGTAGGGGCGAGAGCGAACTTAGCCCAGGGCGGAAGCCCTGGGTAGACATTAAATTGATCCGTGAGCCCCGTAGGGGCGACACATTTTCCGAATTCGGAATCATTTCTTATGAAGATCCTTGTCATTGTTGAGCAGCGGGAAGGCAAACTGAACCGAGTTTCATTCGAAACCCTGACGGGTGCCCAGGCCATTGCCCGTGAAACCGGCTGGACGCTGGAGGCAGCGGTCGTAGGCTCGGGCGTGGGCGAGATCGCCAGGGAAGTTGCCGGGAAGAAGGTCGCGAGGGTGTACGACATCGAGTCGGCACAACTCGCCGCGTACGCGCCGGACGCATTCGTCGCGGCACTCAAACCCTTTATCGCAAGTCAGAAGCCGACGCTGGTGGCCATGCCGCACACCTACCAGGTGCGCGACTTTGCGCCCAAGCTGGCCACGGCACTGGGGCGTGCGCTGGTCAGCGACTGCACCGGCTATAAGAAAGAAGGAGACAAGCTGCTGTTCGTTCGGCAGATGTTTCAGGGCAAGTTCTCAGCCGACGTGGCCTTTGCCGGCGAGCCTCCATACTTTGCCACGTTCCAGACCGGCGCATTCCGCGGCGACCAGGTCGAGGCGGGCGCGTCGCCGGCTGCGGTCGAGACCGTGCAGGCCGATGTGCCGGCGGCCGCTCTTCGGAATAAGCCGGGCGAAGTGTTCAAAGAGGCCAAGCAGGCGGTAGATCTAACGCAGGCCGAAATTATCGTTGCCATCGGCCGAGGAATTAAAGAAGAGAAGAACATTGCGATCGCCAAACAACTTGCCGAAGCGCTCGGCGGTGAGATCGCGGCCTCGCGTCCTATCTGTGATGCGGGGTGGCTGCCCATGGATCGTCAGATCGGCTCTTCGGGCCAGACCGTGGCCCCCAAGCTATATGTGGCGCTGGGCATCAGCGGTGCCATCCAGCACATCGTGGGGATGAAGGGCTCGCGGACTATCGTCGCCGTCAACAAGGACTCTGAAGCCCCCATCTTCGAAGTGGCTGATGTGGGCATAGTCGGAAATCTGTTTGAAGTAGTGCCGCCGCTCATCGAAGAAATCAAGAAAGCTAAAGCCGGGGCCTGAGCCTCCTTCGTCGCGGCGCTTATGATCATTTTTCGCAAGCCTCTGACCGGCATCGAACGCCCGCAGATGGAAGCCGACGTCGTGATCGTCGGTGGTGGTCCAGCGGGCCTGGCCTGTGCTCTGCGCTTGTCACAACTCATAGACGAGCACAACGCCAAGAACCCCGATAGGCAGCTCACCAAAGAGAACATCTACGTTCTGGAGAAGGCGCGCGAGATCGGACAGCACTGCCTCTCGGGCGCCCTGCTTGATCCGCGCTCCATGCGCGAGCTGCTTCCCGGATTCGAAAAGGAAGCGCCCATCGAAGCCGAGGTCACGAAAGAAGCGGTTTATTTCATGACCCGGACCGGCAAGTTCAAGCTGCCTATCACGCCCCCGCCACTGCGCGATCACGGCAACTACGTGATCTCGCTCAACCGTTTTGCGAAGTGGATGGGAGAGAAGGTCGAAGCCGCCGGGATCACCGTGTTTAGCGGGTTTGCCGGCTCGGAGTTGCTGATCGAGGGCGAACGCGTCATTGGCGTCCGCACCGACGACAAGGGCGTCGACAAAGCCAATCAGCCCAAGGGTAACTTCGAACCCGGCTATGACCTGAAGGCCAAGGTCGTGATCCTGGCCGAGGGTACGCGCGGCTCGCTGACCAAGCAACTGGTCGCGCGCTTCCATCTCGACCACGACCGCAATCCCATGACCTACGGCGTGGGCGCGAAGGAACTGTGGGAGCTTCCGCCCGGCCGGATCGCGCCCGGCGAAGTGATCTACACCATGGGATGGCCGCTGACCACGCGCGAGTACGGCGGAGCGTGGATCTATGGCGGCAAAGACAATGTCATTTCATTGGGATTCGTTACCGGCCTCGATTATCCCGATCCGCGCCTCGATCCGCAGCGCGTCCTGCAGGAGTTCAAGCTCCACCCGATGGTGCGGTCGCTGCTCGAGGGCGGAAAGATGATCCGCTATGGCGCGAAGTCACTGCCTTATGGGGGCTGGTGGGCGATTCCGCCGGTGGCCGGCGATGGCTGGATGATCCTTGGCGACTCCGCCGGTTTTCTCAATTCGCAGCGGCTCAAGGGCATCCACCTGGCGATCAAGAGTGGCATGCTCGCTGCTGAGACGGCGTTCGATGCTCTGTCGCAAAACGATTTCTCCACGGCTCGCCTGGCCACATATCAACAACGCGTCGAAAACAGTTGGATTAAAGATGAGCTGTGGCGAGTGCGCAACTTCCACCAGGGCTTCGAGCACGGCTTTTGGGCGGGAATGTTTCACGCCGGTCTGCAGCAGCTCAGCGGCGGACGCGGCCTGCACGCGCGCTATCCGGCGACAGCCGGGCCTCACCGCCTGAAGAAGCTCGCCGAACTGCCGGCAGATGGCGGCGCCGAGGCGCACCTGATCAACGACTACAAAGGCGACGGTAAGCTGACGTTCGACAAGCTCACCGACCTCTACCATTCCGGCACCAAGCACGAGGAGGACCAGCCGGCGCACCTGGTCATTCATGACACGAACATTTGCAACACGCGGTGCGTCACAGAATTCGGCAACCCCTGCCAGCACTTCTGCCCGGCCAGCGTCTACGAGATGGTGGAGGCGTCGGACTCGCCCAGCGGGAAGCAAATCCATCTGAACCCCTCGAACTGCGTACACTGCAAGACCTGCGACATCATGGACCCGTACGAGATCATCACCTGGGTCCCGCCCGAGGGCGGCGGCGGACCGAACTATGATGGGATGTGACGGCGCTGGTGGTAGCGCCGCCGTCTCTCACCCCAGAACGCCAAAATCGGGCGTTCTGGGGTCCCCGGTCTCGGCGGCTGTCGTGCGGGCGTCTCGCCCGCACCGAGGGCAAGATGCCCTCAGGACAGCCGACAAGATGCCGGCGCTATTTTGCCATGATTTCGTGAAGGGATCTCGGCTTCTGCAGTTGACGCACGTTCCCGTGCGAGGGATGATTCAACATACACGATGCGAAGTTTTGCTTTGATCTGTTTGCTGTTGGCCATGCTGTCCGTGTCCGCGGCGGCGCTTGATCGCGGCTGCTCCCAGGGTGTCGGCGAGTGGACCGAAAATCTCTGGGACGGCTACAAGATCGAGATCGCGGCTGCGCCCAGCGGCGCCCCGGCACAGTGCCGCGCAGCACTGGAGTCCGCCGACGGCAAGGTGCTCTTCGAGGTCACCGGGGCGGAAGCGCTGGTGAACTCCATCAGCGGGCATGACCTCAACGGTGACGGCAAGCCGGACGTGGTAATCGAGACCCATCGCACCGCCGGCCAGTGCTGCTACACGTACTCGATCCTGACTCCTGGCGCCGACCCGCCCCTGGTGCGCCAGATCACCACTACACCAAAGCTGGTTTTCGAAGACCGCGACAACAACGGCAAGATCGAAATCTCCACCTACGATTTCGCCTTCGTCGGTATTGAAGGTCTCAGCGAGTCCGATTCACCACGCCCGCTGGTGGTGTTCCGCCTGCGCGGCAACACCCTCTACAACGTGAGCGCTTCCTATTGGCCCGAATATCAGCGCGAAATTGAGGCGGCGAAGAATGGCCTCTCCCGTAATGGGCAGGAGCTGCTCCTGGGGCGCAATAATTCGTCCGGCGCCAGCGTGGGCGGAGGCGGCGGCAAACCCAGAGAGCTGAGCCCCGCTGATGAAAAGGACTTGGCGGACGCAAAAAGTGTGGTGCTGACCATGGCGTTGAACTATCTCTACGGAGGCCGTGGCGAGGAGGCGTGGAAGACGATCCGGGAGATGTGGACCGACCGCGACAAGGAGCGCATCCGCCAGGCCATTCTGGTGAGCCGTTCGCGCGGCGTACTGAGCGAGGTCAATCGGTCGTCGTCGTCGGCTAAGAATACAAGCCAGTGAGCAGCGGCGTGCTGCTTCCTGCCTCCTTCTTTCGATCCGCTCAAAAGCGTATAATTCCGCCTTGTTTCCGACCGCCGGGACCTGCCGGAATACCCATGGTCCTGGAGGCGGTGCTCCTCAGGCGCTGAGGAGCCAAGGGTAAGGGTGGAAACGCCTTTGCCTCCCGTGCTTGGAAAGGAAACGCCTGCCTGCGGCGAGTCTTCGCCGGAAGTTGCTTTTCCTTCCCTGCATCGGAAACACGGCAAGTGGCTCTGGAGCGCATGGAACGCCTGATCGACAAATTCGGCCGTCCTATCACCGACCTGCGGATCGCTGTCACCGACCGCTGCAATTACAAGTGCGTGTATTGCCGAACGGGCAACGAGGGGGCGCAATATGCGGAGCTGCCCTTCTCCGACTACACGCGCATCGCGCAGGTATTCGTCGGCTTGGGGATCGAAAAGGTCCGCATCACCGGAGGCGAGCCGCTGCTGCGCAAGGGAGTGGTGGGATTCGTGGAGGAACTGGCCCAGTTGCGCACGCTGGACGGCCGTCCGCTGGACCTGGCGATCACCACCAACGGCCACCTGCTGGCGGAGTTGGTGCGGCCGCTGAAGGACGCGGGCCTGCGCCGGGTGACGGTATCGATGGATGCGGTCGAGCCAGGGCGTTTTGCGCGCATCACGCGCGTACCCGACGGATTCCATGCCGTGCTGTCAGGCATCCGTACCGCGCGCAGGATCGGTCTCGATCCGGTGAAGGTGAACTGCGTGCTGCTGCGTGGCTTCAACGACGATCAGATCGTCGAGTTCGGCAAGTTCGCTCGCGACGAAGGCGTGGTGGTGCGCTTCATCGAGTTCATGCCTCTCGAGGAAGACCGGGTATGGTCACCGGAGATCGTAGTTACGCTGGAGGAAGTCCTGGAGCGCATCTCGGCATTTCGTCCGCTAGTCGAAATCCCGCACACGCGCAGTGAGACGGCGCGTCGCTATCGCTTCGACGACGGCGTGGGCGAGATCGGCATCATCGCGCCCGTGTCCCAGCCCTTCTGCGGGCATTGCAGCCGAGTGCGTGTGACTTCCGATGGCAAGATCCGCACCTGCCTGTTCTCGCTCTTCGACCACGACCTGCACGGGGTGATGCGTAAGGGCGGTTCGGATGAAGGCATGGCCGAATATATCCGCGGAGTGGTCGAGCAGAAGGAGGCCAGGCATCACATCGGTGAGCCAAGCTTCGAAAAGCCCTCGCGCAGCATGGTGCACATCGGGGGATAGAGAACAACTTCATCCGCCGCGGATTGACGCGGACAAACGCGGATCAAGCGCGTCGCCACGTGAGCCGCGTCCCAGGATCGGACTTGCCTGGAATGCAGATGGGATGCGACAATAATGCGATGGCAACAGGCGGCGGGGTCGAATCTGGCCCGCGCCGGCCGAACCAGACTGTGGCTTCAACAACCCCGTAGATCGGGCCGTGTGTAACGGCAGTGGATCTACTGGAGCCGCAGGATGCTTTCAACATCCCCGTTCCGGGTCCGCCGTGACGGACGCCGGGACTGAAGGCGGTAAGAAAATGTCACTGGCAACAGTTTGCCGTTTGGACAACTATCTAGTCCTGCCCGACGCGTCGATGGACGACCGCATCACCGCTGCCAAGCAGGCGCTGGGGCGCGAATGCGTCATCCTCGGGCACCACTATCAGCGCGATGAGGTCATCAAGTTTGCCGACTTCCGCGGCGATTCCTACAAGCTCTCGCAGCAGGCGGCTCAGGCCGCGGGGCGTTACATCGTCTTCTGCGGCGTGCACTTCATGGCCGAGAGCGCGGACATCCTGGGGCGCGCTTCGCAGCAGGTCATCCTGCCCGACCTGAACGCGGGCTGCTCGATGGCCGACATGGCGGAGATCGGCCAGGTGGAAGACTGCTGGGAGCAACTGGTCCAGCTCGGATTGACATCCGATTCCGGCGACCAGATCACGCCCATCACCTACATCAATTCGACGGCGGCGATCAAGGCCTTCTGCGGCGAGCGCGGCGGGGTGGTGTGCACTTCGTCGAATGCCGCGGGCGCATTCCGCTGGGCGTTTGCCAAGACGCCCAAGGCCTTCTTCCTGCCCGACCAGCACCTCGGTCGCAACACCGGCTACGCCATGGGCATTCCGCTGGCCGACATGGTCACCTGGGACCCGTACCTGCCGATGGGCGGCCTCACCCGGGAGCGGCTGCGCAATGCGCGCGTGATCCTCTGGAAGGGACACTGTTCGGTTCACCAGCGCTTTTTGCCTGAACACGTGGACAACGTGCGAGCGCGCTATCCCGGCATCCGTGTGATCGTGCACCCGGAGTGCCGCTGGGAGGTTTGCCAGAAGGCGGACGCGCTAGGCTCGACCGAGAAGCTCATCAGGCTGGTGACGGAAGCGCCGGCGGGCGCGAAGTTCGCTATCGGCACCGAGATCCATCTGGTGAACCGCCTGGCCAAGCAGCATCCCGACAAGATCGTGGTCACGCTGGACGACTCCGGATGTCTATGCACCACTATGTTCCGCATCTCACCGCAGCACCTGTGCTGGGCGCTGGAGAACTTGGTGGAGGGCAACGTGGTGAACCGTATCGCAGTGCGAGAAGAAGTAAAATACTGGGCCAGAGTGGCGCTGGACCGCATGCTGGAGATCCGGTGAGGTCGTCGGCCTACTTGAAGGGGCGCGGCTTCAGCCGCCCCGTTGGGGCTGGACGATTGCCGGGCTTTAGCCCCTCAGGCCTCAGCGGCTAAAGCCGGCGCTTGGTGAGTTTGCTTGGCGCGGCTGAAGTCGCGCCCCTTCAAGGCAGAAAGCTTCATGGCAGACCGCACATTTACTCTCGACGAAGCGCAGGCGCTGGTGCCAGTACTGGGGTCGCTGCTGAAGACGGCGATCGACGGCAAGAATGCCGCCGAGCGCATCGAGCAGGACTTCAAGGCGGTTTCCAACCGTGTGTTCCTTAATGGCGGCACGCTGCTCGACGTGGTTCAGCTTGCCGCGCGCAAACGCGAGAGAGAGCGCTTGGTGCAGAAGGTCAAGGATGCGCTGGCGGAAATCGAGGCCAGCGGCGCGCTGGTGAAAGATCTGGAGATGGGCCTGCTCGACTTTCCCTGCCAGGTCGACGACCGCACCATCCTGCTGTGCTGGAAGCTGGGCGAGAAGACCATCACCCACTGGCACGGCACCGACGAAGGCTACCGCTACCGTAAACCCATTGACGAGAAGATCGCCAAGGCCGCGAAACGGCCCGAAAATTGAGCCATTGGGTCATTAGGGCCGACACCAGGCTGTCTCAAGCTTCCGAATGGCCCAATGACTCAATGAGTCAATGACTCAATTTCCTTTTCTTCTTTCTTCCAATGAGGCGTAAAGTCCGAATTCGCCAGCCACTCGGCGGGGGCGATCATGGACTCGATGGCTTCGTCGAGGTGAGGGAAGTCGATGTGCGCCAGAGTGTCGCCGGGCTGATGGTAATCGCGATGCAGCCCGAAACTTGAGACCGTGTGCGCCACCACGCCCTTGCGCGCCAGCGAGTAATTGTCGGAGCGCTCGAAGAAGTGCTCGCTGGGGTGCGGATCGGCCACCAGGGGCGCTCCGTGCGCCGCCAACTCGTTTCCCAGGTCGGAGCGGTTGTATCCGGAGAGCCAGAGCTTGTGTTTAGGAATACTGTCATCGGGGCGGCCCAGCATCTCGAATTCCAGCGCTGCCACGAAGTGCGAGAGCGGCAGGGGCGGAAAATTGCCGAAATAAGTAGAGCCCAGCCCACCGCGCTCCTCGCTGCCAAAGAAGGCGAACAGCACGGTGCGACGCGGACAACCGGGGCCCCCAGCAGGCGCAGTTTTCGCCTGCTGGGGTGAAGGACACGGCCCGGCGGCCATCGCCCGCGCCAGTTCCAGTACGGCCGAGACCCCGGAAGCGTCGTCGTCGGCGCCGTGATAGATGACCTTGCCGTGGCTGGTGATTTTGGTTCCCAGATGGTCGATGTGAGCGGAGAAGAGCACTGCCTCGTCGCGGAGACCAGGATCGCTGCCCGTGATCATTCCCACCGAGTTCCAGGTTTCACCTTGCTGCACCGGGTTGAGCTTGGCCTCCAAGCGGATGGTGGTGCCGTCGGCCAGGGCGGAAAGCGTCTTGAAAGCGGTCTCGCGGACCACCGCCACGCTCATTTCCTCGATGCCGGTGGTGCTGGACAAGCTCTTGATACGCGTTGGAAGCTTGGGCAGATGACGTCGGGCGCTCGACCAGACTTCTTCAAACGCGGGGCTGTCCCGAAGCAGGACCAGCGCGGCGCCACGCTGCGAGATATCGTAGGCATGCTGCCAGGCGATAGCATCACCCGTCGAAGTGAGCAGGACGACCGCGCCGGCTTTCACCTCGACTTGGGCATCGCTGGGATCGAGCTTCTGTAGCGGGCCGGAGATGGCCGCGTCGGCCAGCCAGCGGACGGCTACCTCGTGGCCGCTGGTCCAGTGTACGGTTCGTCCGTCGGCTTCGAAACTGAGCACCGGCGGCGAGGCCAGCGAGCGATACTCCAAAGCAACATGCTGCACGTACCCATCATCATTTCCGAAGGCGGGGGGTACGCCGTAGCGCCGCAGTTCGGAGGCAACATATTCGGCGGCCATGTGCTCCTGAGGAGTGCCACTGCCGCGGCCGCCGAGGGCGTCGCCGGCCAGATAATCCATGTGGGCCCGAATGGAGCGGGCGAGGTCCGGCAAGGGAGCGCGCGCTGCCGGACTCTCGCTGCGCGCCGGCAGGACCAGAATCAGCATCCAACCGGCAGCGCATAAAATTTTTTGCCGGGACGAGGGTTCCATGCTGGATAAGATCGGTGGTCTCTGCCGGCAGTATACTTCTAATTGACGGGCGATCATGGGGAGCGAATGAGGACGCGACTGGCTTGTTGGGGCACACTTCTGCTTGTAGGGCTCGTGGTTGCAGGTTGCAAGGGCTTCTTCACCAGCGGACCGACTACGCCGGGCACGACCGGCTTGGTTTATGTGCTGAACAGCGCCCAGGGTGCCGGCAACGTTGGAAGCGTTTCGGGATACCTCGCGAGTTCTTCGACCGGCGTCCTTAGTCAATTGGTGAACTCGCCATTTGGCACGGGCAAGCTTAACACGCCCACTTCGATGTCCGCGGATGCATCCGGCAAGTTCGTCTATGTCTCCAGCGCCGCCGGGGCTGGGGGCGGACCGGGAGTGGCCGGTTTCGTTATCAGCTCGAATACGAGTACGCTGGGGCAGCTTGCCAGCGTGGGGGCGGTGCAACCTGCCCAGGCGACTCCGACGGCGATCGCGGTGGATCCTTCGGCGCGCGCCGTCTATGCGGTGGAGACCACGTCAACCGGCGCAGCGCAGGTCGAAGCGTTTACCATCAATACTTCGACGGGTGTACTGACCGCCCAGGCGAACTCTCCCTACTCTCTTGGGGTGAACGGGACCCCAACCAGTGCCACCGTGGCCCTCTCAGGGGGCTTCCTGTTCGTGGGCATGGGGACCCCAGCCATGCCCGATGGGAGCATTTTCAGCGTGCCCATCAACAGCGATGGCACACTGAAGATAGCGGCTATCGTCAAAGCGCCGCCTCTTGCCGGCGTATCTGCCGTAGCAGCCTTGGCAGCGGACCCGACGGTTAGCTTCCTCTACGCAGTGGACGGGATCCAGTTCGTGTCGTTCTACACAATCAATAGCAGCACAGGCGCGTTGACGGCGGTGGCCAAGTACACGGCGGGGTCGGCGCCGGTAAGCGTGGGGACGGCCGTGGTCAACCCGACTACGACTTTCGTGTTCACGGCGAATCAGGGCTCCAACAACGTGTCGGGTTTCATCGTCGGCAGCGGCGGCGGGCTGACGGCGCTGGTCAATTCCCCGTTCTCCGTGCCAGCCACGGCTCAGACTCCGGTAGCTCTGGCCGTGGACCCTTCTCAAGCTTTCTTGTACGTCGTCTGCAAGGTATCCAACAGCGTGTTGTCGTTCGTGATCGTTCCCAACAACATTCCTGTCCTGGTCGCACCCGGCAGCTCCAACCCGTCCACGGGGCAGGCGCCGACTGCGGTAGTGGCGGTGCAGTGCCCGCTCGGCCGTGGTCATTGCGGATAGGTATGGTCCGACGTGCGCGTCTCTCCCGCTAAGGCAGCAAGCGGCGCGCGCTCGATCGCCTCGATCTGGCCGCACACCCGGCGAATCCGCTTCGTTAACCGGTCTTTGCCGCGCATGGTGTGGGACATGTTTGCCTCAATGTAGCGTAGCGGGGTATATTACTGAAACTTGTTGCGGAGTATGCGTTCGCTGGGGAAATTCGCGGCGTTGCTGTGCCTGCTGCTGACGGTGTGGATTGCAGTAGCCGTGGTGGCGCACCACCACGCGGATAGCGCCGAGTCGCACACGTGTCCCCTTTGCGTTGTGGCGCGAGCCGTGGCAGCGGTCACGGTTCCCAGTTCGGCCCAGCCTGTCCTTGTCCGGCTCTACGCGGTCCGCCTGGAATCAAGTCCCGTCCAGCACCGCCTGCCAGTATTCGCTCTCAGCAGCCGCGCGCCTCCTGCCCTTCAGGGTCCAACCGTCGTCTCGGTTTTTTGATCCTAACCCTGATCACTGGCTTTCGCAGGAGGGAGTTCGAAATGCACGCTTACAGGCGGCGATCGTCCTTTATTGGCATAGTGTTGGCGGTTCTCATGGCGCCGAGCGCGGTCCAGGCCCAGTCCGCGGGAGGTTCGGGTTCCATCAATGGCACAGTTGTAGATCCGTCGGCGGCAGTGGTTAAGAATGCGACCGTGGAAATACGCAACCCGGTCAGCGGCTATGAGCGATCGACCGCCACAGACGCATTCGGCCGTTTCAGCTTTACCAACGTGCCCTTCAATCCCTATCACCTGACCGTCACGGCGACAGGCTTCAGTCCCTATGCCCAGGACGTTGAGGTTCGGTCCACTGTGCCCCTCACGATCTCAGTCACACTGTCGGTTGCCGCTTTTACCACGTCGATTACGGTCGAGGCCAGCGCCGAGGATCTACTGGAGAATAATCCGACCTTTCACACCGACGTGGATCGCGGCTTGTTCGACAAGCTTCCTCTCGAGAGTCCATCGTCGTCGGTCAGTTCGCTGGTCACCCTGGCGACACCGGGGATCGCTGCCGATTCCAACGGCCTTTTCCACGGACTGGGTGACCACGCCGAAAACTCCTTCTCCGTGGACGGCCAGCCCATCACCGACCAGCAGAGCAAGGTCTTTTCCAATCAAATCCCGCTCGATTCAGTTCAGTCGATGGAAGTCATCGCCGGCGCCCCACCCGCCGAGTATGGCGACAAGACCAGCGTGGTCATCAACGTCACTACCCGCTCCGGCCTAGGCATGAGCACGCCCAAAGCGAGCATTACGACCTCCTACGGCTCTTTTGGCACCTCCAATGTGGATTTCAATCTCGGCTACGGAGGCAAGAAGTGGGGAAACTTCTTCGCCGCGAGCGGCCTCAACAGCGGCCGCTTCCTCGATCCACCAGAGTTAACGGTGATGCACGACAAGGGCAACGAGGAAAACCTGTTCGACCGGGTGGATTATGTGTTCTCCAGCGGCGATTCCGCTCACCTGAATCTGGGATTCACGCGCTCGTGGTTCCAAACTCCGAATTCGTTCGACAACCTCAACATTGGGGTGACGGCGCCTCCGGACAACGCGCTGGGGCTCGCCGGTCCGGTTGGCCCCACCGACCAGCGCTCGCAGATTAAGACTTTCAACATCGCACCATCCTGGACGCGATTGCTCAGTTCATCTGCCGTGTGGACCCTCGGAGCGTTCATTCGGCGCGATGAGTACAGCTACTACCCGAGCGGCAATCCTTTCGCCGACCTCAGTCCCATCCAGTTCGAAACCGTCAGCCAATACCGGACGCTTACCAACGCGGGCCTGCGCTCGGACATCTCTTATGTGAAGGGTATACACACCCTGAAAGCGGGAGCCACTTACGAACAGACGTTTCTCACCGAGCACGACCGCCTCGGCATCGTCGATCCGACGCTCCTTCCAGTTACATTTGGCTGTCCAAACGGCCAGCCCGCTCCCGATCCGTGCGCCGTCCTGCCGCCCTTCGACTTGACTCAGCCCGGAGGACACCTTTTCTTCTTCCCCGGGCACACGGACGTGAAGGAACTCGCCCTCTATCTTCAGGACGCGATCAGCAAAGGAAATTGGTCCCTGAATCTCGGCTTGCGCGGCGATTTTTACAACGGCCTGACCACACACCAAGAAGCCGAGCCGCGCCTTGGTGTCGCGTACAACGTCAAGCGGACGAACACGGTGCTTCGCGTTTCCTATGCCCGTGTGCTGGAGACCCCTTTTAACGAGAACCTGGTTCTCTCCAGCATCGGATGCAACAGCGACGTATTGAGCCCGCTTCTTTCGTGCTCGGCGCAGAATCCGACGCCGCTGGCTCCCGGCTGGCGAAACGAATTCCACGCCGGCTTGGAACAGGCGTTTGGGAAATATCTGGTTTTTTCCGGCGAGTACATCTGGAAGTACACCCACCACGGCTTTGACTTCAGCGTGCTGGGCAACACGCCGATCACCTTCCCCGTGGAATGGGACAGGTCGAAGATTCCGGGCGTGGCCGGTCGCGTGAGCGTGCCGAACTTTCACGGCTTCACGGCGCTGGTGGTGTTTTCGAGCGTCGCGGCGAGGTTCTTCACCCCGCAAGTCGGCGGCGCCGGCGCCGTGCCTTCGGCTCCTTCAGGGGTTTTTCGCATCGACCACGACGAGAAATTCAACCAGACCACGCACCTGCAGTACCAGCCCTGGAAGCGGGGGCCGTGGGTCGGATTCAATTGGAGATATGACAGCGGACTTGTAGCCGGTGCGGTACCCTGCGCAGGGGGCAACTGCGCCAACGGACCGGCGGGAAGCGACACCGTGGTGGACGCCTCCATCCTCAGTCCGGACCAGCAATTCCAGGCCGGTCTGTTTTGCGGCCCAGTTCACGCCACGCCCACGACGCCGATAAGCTCGATCCTGGGTCCGAACCTGTGTCCGGCGTCGCAATACGGATCAACTCTCCTGCAAATCCCTGCGCCGGGGACGGAGAATGACGACCACAATCCGCCCCGCGTGGCAGCCCGTCATCTCTTCGACCTCGCCATCGGGCACGACAACATTTTCAATGGCGACAAGTACAAATGGAGCGCGCGCGTTACCGTCATCAATCTGACGGACAAGAAAGGCCTCTACAACTTCCTGTCCACCTTCAGCGGCACGCATTACGTTACGCCGCGCGCTGTCACCGGGCAGATCGGACTCAACTTCTAGCGATTTTTCCAGCGGGATGTTCGGCTTCGTCGCGTTCGCGCTCCAGTTGCCGGACCGTCTCCTCCAGCGCCTGGACCTGGCTGGCCAGCGCCGCCAGCGCGTCCGACAGCGGATCGCGGATTTCTTTGGGGTCAGTGATGACCACGCGCTTGCCGTCGCGGAAGATGATGTGCCCGGGCACGCCCACGATGGTGGAGTTGTCCGGAACATCGCTTAGCACGACCGATCCCGCGCCCACGCGGCAGTTCTCGCCAACGGTGACGTTGCCGAGGATTTTGGCCCCGCCTCCAACGACGACGTTGTTGCCGAGCGTGGGGTGGCGTTTGCCTTTCTCCTTGCCAGTACCGCCCAGGGTCACGCCCTGATACAGGGTGACGTCATCGCCAATGATGGTGGTCTCGCCGATGACCACGCCCATGCCGTGATCGATGAAGAAGCGGCGGCCGATCTCCGCCCCGGGATGGATT
>Ga0187777_10000244_pt1 | contig 41195 bp, 40 predicted proteins | sample 1015_Q2_SP5_10_M_FD_132416 | JGI IMG/M metagenome (GOLD analysis project Ga0187777, IMG submission 132416) | Tropical peat soil microbial communities from peatlands in Department of Meta, Colombia - 1015_Q2_SP5_10_MG | ecosystem: Environmental > Terrestrial > Soil > Wetlands > Peat | place... | reverse complement strand
CGGAAGAACTTCTCGCACCCGTGAAACACGCCGTCGTCGTGCTCGTGCCAGCCCATGCCAGCGCCGGTACGGAAGCATTCCGCGATGCGCGGAACTGCCGTGAGCGATCCCAAAGCGAGCTGGAAAGCTCCCGGCAGGTAAGCGGGGCTGTCTTCTTTTGCAAGAGTGAAAGCCTGCTCTTCGCTCAGGCTGAACTTGTTCGTTTGCTTATCGTAGGTGACGTAGCCGCCCGCAGCCTGCGACGCCAGCCACTCGCGCACATAGCGCTCGTCGGTCTGGGTCTTGGCCGCAAGTTCGGCCGAGGTCATCGGCTGGGCTGCCAGGGCCTTGTAGAGACCAAGCCGTTCTCCAATGACCACCATCCCGGCATGAACAGCGGCGCCGAGGTCCCCGACGAACTGCCCGATAAAACCATTGAGTTTGTCCATGTCGACTGCCATTTCATCCTCCTTCGGAAACTAACCCGCCGATTACAGAACAACGCTGATTATGCCGGTGCCGATTAATGTCACCGCCCAGACCAGATCGAGGTTGAACCACGCCTTGCGCAGAATGCCAACCCCGAACTTCTCAAAGACCAACAACGCGACGACAGCGGTCACAACCAGGTAACCAACCGCATGTACCGCCGTGGCCAGTAAAGCACTCGAGGGCGTCGCGGCGGCCATTGCCATCGAATGATGATGGGCGTGGTGGCTATTGGCCATCGACATCCCCAGGAACACCGGCACCACCATCAGACCGGCGCCGTGGGCTGAAGCCATAAGGAAAGACCACAGCGTCAGCGCGCCAGGGCTCACCCGCATGCTGGCCCAACGCGGGTGCCGATGCCAGAACAGCCGGCTCACGCCGAGAAGGGTGAGTATTCCCGCCACCAGCCAGCGCAGCCACTGCAGAGGCAACACCGCCCCTGCCAGCAGGGCGACCACCACGGCCGCCGCCACCGCCAGCGCATGGCCTAAGCCCAGCGGCAACATCGCAGAGATGACAGCGCCACGGCGGCGCTCCTGCATGCCAAGCGCTACCGCGAACAGCCATCCCATGCCCGGGTTGATTCCGTGGAATGCACCCAGGCCCAACAACACTGCCAAAGACATCGTCATTTCTCCCATGGCCTTGCCTCAGGAAAAGCAGTAGGAGTCGGACGAAGCATCCCCGCCCTGCAGGCGAACCTGGTGGGGACGGAACTTGTCGGTCTCCAGGAACAGTTTCGGGTCGAGCCGGAGGCCGCCACCGTCATTGACGTCAACCTTGGCCATCCAGCCGCGAATCCCGTCGGGATAGAACTGATCATCCCAGGATCGGTAGAGAGAGTTGGTTACGTACACTCGCTTCCCGTCACGACTGATCTCGACCATCTGCGGGCCGCCATTCAGCGCCCGCCCGGGGTTCTTTGGGTGCGCCTGGCGCCGAACCATGCCGCCGAGTGCCACCTGTCCTGTCAACACCGGGTTGAAAGGATCGGAGACGTCGTACTGCCGCAGCTCACCGGTCCCCCAGCACGATACATAGAGAAAGCGGTCATCGAGCGACAGGTCGATGTCGGTGACGAACGGCGGCACAGCCCTGAAGCCTTTCAGCATCGGCGACAGCAGTTCGGGATCGGCGGGCTGGGCCGGAATCTCGACAATTTTGCGGATCTTCCACGTGCTGTTGCCGTTGGAACCCTCGTGATGCCACAACCAGACGGAGGCGGACAGATCCTTCAGCGACGTAACCACGCCCACAAATCCGTAGGCCCTGACCGGATCGTGCGCGGGGCGCAGCTCGAGCACCATCTGATTCTCCGCTCCCATCTCCAGCACCTGTTTATGGCGCCGCTTGTGCAGGTCCCACACGTGCACGGCGTGCCCGTATTTGCCGGCGAGCAGCAGTTCGGGGTTGGCGCCGTCTTCCACCATGTCCGGCGTGCCCCATTCGCTGGTGAGCATGGTGTCGTATCCCAGATGCCACCAGAAGTCGTAAGCCAGGTATTGCGGACCGCGCTCGGATTCCCACGGTCCCTTGATGTCGAAGGTCTGGGGATCGAGGACGAAGATTCCGCCCGGGCCCTTACCGTCCACCGAACCCAGCCCGTTCATGTAAATGCCGTCCGGGCCGCAGTGTGACGTATGCGCGCGGCTGTAGCCCGATTTCCTCTTTACTTCCTCGGGCTCGATTACCTTAACCAGCGCCGGCTTGCGTGGATCTGGCTTGGTGTCGAGGATGTGAATGCGAGACGACCGCAGCCCCGGCACCACCAGGTACCGCCGCTCCATATGCGGGTGCGGCGCATAAGGGCACAGGCAGGAACTGCACGCATTCCACCCGAAGTGATGTAGTTCGTCGCCGGCATTCGGCATGTCGACCTGGCTGATGATCTCGCCGTACGCCTTCGACGCGGGGTCGAGATCAACTACAGCCATTGCGTCCGGGGAGGCGGCGTTCTGGTTCAGCATCGCGACATACGCCAGGCTCTCCGGCTCTGCCTGCATCGCCATCTTCGGCGACGGGTAAAAAGTTGGGTCGGGTTTCAAGAGTGGCATTTTTTCTCCTTTCTCCTTTTGACTTTGAATCCTTCTACGGCTGGCGTGCAGCCCGGGCCTGTGCCAGATACTCGCGGGCAAGATGGACTTCCGCGCGGCCTCCGTCACCCTCTTTGGCCAGTTCCACGAGCACGCGAGATGAGGCCGCCGCCTTCGCGGGATTGCCGGCCAACCCAGCGGCGTGGGCGGCGCCGTAGGTTGCATTGAAGCGCCGTGGCGAAGAGCGCAAGGCCGATTCGTATTCCGCGAGCGCTTTCGCCGGCTGGTTCGATTCCAGCAGCAGGTCGCCCAGTAGTTCCCGTGCCGGCATCACGTAACCCGGCGTGACCGGATGCTTGTCAATCCGATCCTCCAGATCCGCGGAGCCATCTTTGGCCGCTACTTCGGTGAACTCCTCTTCCGCCGCCTCGTACCAGAACGAAGGCAGCAGGGCCACGGCGTGGTTGAACTGCTCCTGCACCGTCTCCGCGCAGGAAGTCTGGAAGCTCACCTTCCCCAGCCGGGTAGCGTCTCCGGTGGCGTGATGTTCGTGTTGCGCCCGAGCCGGCTTTGCAACGGTCAAAAACACCGCTGCGATCAAGACCAAAGTCCGGTAGCGGGCCATCATGGAAACCATCGGAACAGTGAGTAGCTTAGTCATTTTCCGTTTACTCCTACGTCATTGCGCTTTCGATCGCGCTGTTGACTGTGCGGACGGACTGCAGCTCATTGCCAGCCCGCAGGCGCAGGCTCTACTCTCCCCGCAGCCAAAGCTTGTACGGCGCCGGTGGTCATGGCCTGCCCGCCAATGCCCCATTCGCCGCTGCGTACTTCCTCAATCGTCACCACCGTGACCGGACGCATGTTCTCGCCCTCGATCGACACCATGGCATCGGTCAACTTGCTGATGATCTGGTTCTTCTGCTCCGGGGTGAATACGTTTTCGATCAGTTTCACTTGAATCAGTGGCATGGTCGTCTCCTTCTTCGTTCGAATTGATTGAAACGCTTGTCGCATTCCGCGACCGTTTCGACTGAGCTTTCGATGCGCTCGATAGCAGCGCGGACTTGCCCGCGCGTCTGGCTCTCTTGCCCGCGGCGCTGTACCATGTCACTTACTTGACCGAGCGTCCGGCAGGCTTTGCCAGGAGTTCAGGCAATCGGGGGGAACCGGATGGATGTCCTTTCGACAGTTCTCAAGACTGTGAAACTCGAAGGCGCTATGTTCTTCAATGCCGAGTTTTCCGCGCCTTGGAGCTTTCGCTCGCCGCCGTCCTGCCAGGTGGCGCCATACCTGGGGTCGGAGCCCAGGCACGTGATCATCTATCACCTGCTCACGCACGGGCAGGCTTACGCGAATGTCGAGGGCGGCCCGCGCGTCTGGCTCTCTGCCGGGAACATTGTCGTTTTTCCCCACGGCGATGCGCACATCATGGGAAACGGCCGCGATGTCGAGCCGCGGGACAATGCCCGGCTGCTTCCGGAGATTCTGTCGCAGGGGCTCAAGCTGGCGCGCATGGGCGGCGGCGGAGAGATCACGAGATTCATTTGCGGATATCTGGTCTGCGATCCTCAGTTGAGTAAGGCTTTCCTGGCCGGATTACCGCCCCTGTTCAAGGTCAACATCGGCAGCGACAGCTCCGGCCAGTGGCTGGAGAGCTCCATCCGTTACTCGGTCGAGCAGGCCGTCGCCGCACAGACCGGAAGCGACATCGTGGTTGCGAAGCTGTCCGAAGCGCTGTTCGTGGACACGCTCCGGCGCTACGTGGACCATTTACCGCCGGACCAGACCGGATGGCTCGCCGGGGCGCGCGATCCTGATGTCGGCAACGCCCTTGCGCTCGTGCATCGCCAGCCATCGGATCCTTGGACGATTGCGAAACTGGCCAGGCAGGTTGGGGTTTCGCGCTCGGTGCTGGCCGAGCGCTTCCGGCATTTCCTGGGCGTGCCCCCCATGGCCTACCTCACGCGCTGGCGGTTGCAGTTGGGTGCGCAAATGCTTGCGTCCACCCGTCACAGCGTCGCGCAGATCGCTGCCGAGGTCGGTTACGAATCCGAGCCGGCGTTCAACCGGGCCTTCAAGCGCGAATTCGGCTCCCCGCCGGCGCGCTTTCGTACGAGGTCCAAAGCTGCCGCGGCCCATTAGGGCACCCTCGGTTTTCAAGCCTGCAACGGCCGGTCCGCAATGCTTCCGTGAATCAGCAAGTCAACTCTTCAGGGTCCGGTGTGGTTAAATCATTCCGTGCCCAACGCCCGCCTGGAACGCGTCCTCGAGCAACTCCGCCTGTACGAACATCCGCTGCTGGCCTTTGACGCGCGCGTGAAGGGCGAGGGCGTCGAGGTCATCATCCGCTTCAAAGACCCCGGCCTGAAGCTCCACACCTATTACTTCGAGCTGCACCCGCGCGACCTCGACCATCCGCAGTTCGAGTGGACCTTCCAGCGCCAGCTCTACGATTGCCTGCACGATTACTTCGTCGAGATGTTCATCCGCACGCCGCAGGACCTGAAAGAACGGAAATGACGCTGCGCGAGCGCATCGAGCAGGAAATCCGCCAGCATGGTCCGATTCCTTTTTCGCGCTACATGGAGTTGTGCTTGTACGAGCCTGAGCTCGGTTACTACGCGCGCAGCAAAGAGCAGTTCGGCAAGGCGGGAGATTTCTATACGGCGAGCGATGTGCACGCCGTCTTCGGGCGTCTCATGGCGCGGCAGTTCGAGGAGATGTGGCGAGTGCTGGGCTCACCGGAGCGTATTGAGATTGTGGAACTCGGTCCTGGGCGCGGACTGTTCGCGCGCGACGTGCTCGACTGGTCGCAGAAGTTCCCGGATTTCTTCCGCGCGCTGCACTACACACTCGTAGAAACGTCCGCCGCGTTGCGCGAAAAACTGGAGACTACCTTGAGCGATTGCATCGCGGCGGGGAAGGCCGTGGTTGTCGCCGACCTGGCAAACTACGCCCCTGCAGAAAATGCGATTGTCTTCGCCAACGAATTTTTCGACGCGCTGCCGGTCGAGGTGCTGAACAATCACGGTGCAATGCGGGTCGGCTGGGAAGCTGGGCGGTTCGTAGAGAGCTTCGTCTCCGCTTCGGCGGTCGAGATGGAATACCTCGACCGCTACTCCATCCATCCCGAAGAAGGCGAGCGCGTGGAAGCCGGCCTGGAGGCGCAGCGATGGATGCCGCGCATGGCTGCGGCCGTGCCGCGGGGATTCGCGGTGGTCATTGACTATGGCTACATGCGGGAGGAATTGCTGGCGGGACGCCACCGGGGGACGGTCATGTGCTACCGCCAGCATTCCGCCAGTGACAATCCCTACGAGGCTCCTGGCGAGCAGGACATCACCGCGCACGTCAACTTCACGGCGCTGCGAGCCGCTGGCGAGCAGGCTGGCCTCGAATCCCTGGGTTTGGTCACGCAGGCGCAATTTCTGATGGGCGTTGGCGAAGAGACGCAGTTCTCTGACGCATTCGAGGACACCCGTCTCCCTCAGGAACGAGCCAAGCGCGCGCTGCAGCTCAAGCACCTGGTCACGCCCGCAGGGATGGGCGAGACGTTCAGTGTGCTGGTGCTGGCGAAAGGAGTGGGGAAGGAGGAGACCACTGGTCTCGCGGGCCTACGTTTTGGACGTAAGAGCCGGGGTTGCGAGACGCACCACAGGACTGTCATGTTGAGCGAGTGCGGGCTGATTTCGCCCGCGCGAGTCAAAGCACCCCTACTCAGCGCGACTTCCTTGGAGTAGGGGTCCTTCGACTCGCGCGCCAAACGCCGGCGCGCTCGCTCAGGATGACAAAGCAGAAAGTACCTACTGCCCGCTGCTGTCCTTCGCTACTTCGCGCTTATAGGGTGTCTGCAGGTACCTGCGGGCTTCTTCCAGGGCGCCTTGCGTGTCGTCGTGTGTTTGCAGCGCCTGGCGGTACATGTTGACGGCGCGGTCGCGCTGGTCGGTGATATCGAAGATCTTGCCCAACTGCAGATAACTCCACACCTCGGTCCACTTGGGTTCGCCATCGCCGTTCATGGCGCGCCGGTAGTAGTCGGCGGCCGCCTGATAGTTGTGCTGCAGAAAGAAGACTTCGGCGATGCGATAAGCTGCCAGCGAGCTGTTGTGGTTAGCGTCGAGGGCCTTGGTGAACTCTTTTAGCGCCTCGGAGTAGTCGCCCTGCTGCACCAGTTGCTGCCCGCGCAGGATCGAGGCCCGCACCTTCAGCTCGGGGGAGTTCTTCAGCACACGGTTGTTGGGATCGAGGACAATCGTCCGCGGACGCCCGAAGGTGTCGATCACGTAGGGCGAATCCGTCCCCACCACCTCGATGCGCTTCATTTCCGTCTTGCCGTCGGTGTCCACCTTGACTTCAACCGGCATGCGGAACAGGTCGAGGTCCTGCTGCACTTGCCCGGCGATGCGGAATCCCTTGTTGTTGCCCAGCCGATACACCGTGTACTTGTTCTTGAAATCGGGGGCGCCGGTGGAGTCCAGCCACTGGGTGAAGAAGCCATTAAGCGGCTGGCCGGACTGCGCTTCGGCGACTTCGCGGAAACTGTCCGAGGTGGCCGATTTCCATGCAAACCGTGTGACGAAAGCGCGCATGGTCTTGTCGAAGGCATCGTCGCCGATCACCCAGCGCAGCATGTGCAGAATCATCCCCCCTTTGTCGGTGACCAGCGACTGGAATTCGGGGGAGAAGATGTCCAGCTTGCCGCTGCTTCCGAGCGGTACGGTGTCATAGGCAAGGGCGCCCACCGACATGTCCTTGGTGACTTCCTCGAAGCCGGCCTCGCCCGCCGCGTGTTCGACGTAGCGCGCTTCAGAGTAACGGGCGAAGCCGTCGCTCAGCCAGAAGCTCTCGCGGTTGGCGGGGCTGACCAGTGCTCCCCACCACTGGTGCGCGATGGTGTTGGCCAGCAGCCGGTAATTGACCTTTCCGCGGAAGGCGCGCGCCGCCAGCGCCGCCATCTCAGGCGCCCAGGCTGAGGGCACGGTGTCATCGGGCAGCTCGATCAGCTTCAGCGTGGTCGAAGGGCCGGGCCCGTAGAGCGCAGTGAAATACTCGAACTCCTTGGCCGCTGTTTCGCCATAGGTCTGCGCCACGGATTGTCGGTCGGGCAGGAGATAGGTCTGGACGTTGATGCCGCCGCGGTTAGTGTCTGTAACGCGGAACTCGCCGGCGATGATGGTCCCCGGGAAGCTGGGTTTGTCCCAGATGAAGGTATAAGTGGTCTTGCCGGTGACCTGCTTCTTGATGGGTGGCCGCGGCTTCTCGACTTTCACCCGCTTGCCGTTGCGCACGACATATTCCTGCGCCGGCGGTTCCTCGACCTGGGCCGTCCCCACGCTGGTGGACTGTTTTCCGCTGCCCACAACCATTAAGGAGGTGGGAACGCTGATGTGCATGGCCGCGGTGAAGCGGTTGGTTTCATATCCGACCATGGGGAACCAGCGTCCGGCATAGAGCAGGTACGACTCGGGCTCGCCGATGTATGCCAGCTTCAGGCCCTCGATAGGGCTCTCGTCGGACGACTGCAGCACGCCTTCGTAGGAGAAAGTCAGGGTCATGCTCGCGCCCTTGTCGAGCCCGGCGGGCAAGGGCACGCGCACGGTGGAATCCTGGGTAACGCGCTCGGCGGTGAGCGGATGCCCGTCAGCGTCTTCTACCCTGGTGATGCGCAGCGCGTTGTTTAATTCGAAGGTGGCGATGCTGATGTCGTCCAGCGCCGTGAACTTCACGCGGGCGCTCGCCGTCAGCTTGTGCGCCTTGGGCAGCAGTTCGGCGGTGATGTCGTAATCCTCCACGCGGATGCGTTGCCTCTCCGCGGCCGACGAAGCGATGGCAAGCAAGAGCAGCGCGCAGACAATAGCACTGATGTGTTGCAGGGGCCGTTGGGACCAACCCATAACCTTGAGCACTCCAGAAAGCCGGCTGGAAACTAGGATGATAAATTGACCCGGCAAGATGCGCTTGCACCAAAAACTGTGCAGCGTTCAGGCCAGCGCCCGCAGGACTGCGTCGGCAGCCCGTTCGGCGGCAGTGCCCGCGCCATCCCCGGATTTCAGCCGCGCCCGCACCTGGGCCAAATCTCGCTCCATTTTCTCACGAACCGCGCCGTCGGGCAGGATTTCTCGCAGCTTCGCGGCTACGTTTTCCGCAGTGAAGTCGCGTTGGATCAGTTCGGGAACCACCTGTTTTCCGGCGATAAGGTTCACCATGGCGAAGTTCCTTACGTGTACCAGCGGTCGGCCCAGTGTCCAGGTCAGGGGCGAGACGCGATACACCACCACCATAGGCGTGCCCATCATTGCTGCCTCGACGGTGGCGGTGCCGCTGGCGACGACCGCGGCGCGGGCGTGGGCCAGGGCGCCCGTGTCGGTGGTAGTAAACAGAACGAAGCTGTAGCTGGGATTGATCTTCTGAACCAGCCGGTCCAGCCACCAGGAGTCGATTGTGGGAGCGATCGGCAACACGAATTGGTAATCACAGCCAAGAATTTCCGCCGTCCGCAGCATCGTCGGGAGGTTCATCCGAACCTCTTTGTGACGGCTGCCGGGCAACAGCGCGATGATCGGCTTGTCGGGTTCGTATCCCCGCTGGGCAATAAACTCTTCGGCGGATGCGGACGGTCGTTCAACATCCGCCAACGGGTGCCCTACGAACTCTGCGTCCACTCCACGCTCGCGATACCACTGCTCCTCAAAGGGAAAGATGACCAGCGCCTTCTTGAAATAGCGCCGCACCAGGCGCACGCGCCCCGAGCGCCACGCCCATAGCTGCGGAGCGACGTAGTAGATAACGGGGATGCCGCGCCGGTGGAGTTCGCGCGCCACTTTGAAGTGAAATGCCGGGGAGTCGATCAGGACGGCAGCTTGCGGCTTGCGCTCATCGATTGCTCGGATGAGCTTGCGGAACTCGCCATAGATTTTGGGCAGGCGCGGGAGGATTTCAGTAATTCCCACGACCGCGAGGTCTTTGGACTGAACAATCAGCTCACAACCCGCCGTCTGCATACGCTCGCCGCCAACGCCGAAGCACTCGAAGTCAGGCACGCGGCGGCGCAGGGCGTCGATGAGCTGCGCGCCGTACATTTCGCCCGAGGCTTCCCCGGCGGAGATTAGAAGTCGCATGGATTTTCGCAGCCGGTCTCGACGAGCCAATCATTCTTATCGATTGTCATCCTGAGCGAGCCGGGGGCCCAGTCGTTTGCTTCAGCCTGGGGTGCCGAGTCGAAGGATCTGGGTTGAAGCGGGCATGGATTCCGGCCGCGGGAGGTTAAAGCCGCAGACCGGGCGCGCGCTCCCCAACGAAAACCGAGATCCTTCGCGACCGTTTCCCGCGCTCCGCCCCAGCACGCCCAATCGCCCCAACGAGCCAAAACCGGGCTCGTCGGGGACCCCGATTGCGGGCGTGCTGGGGACCCCGAAAACGCGCGGGACCCTCGTTCGCTCAGGATGACAGGCATTGGGTGCGCAAGCCTAGTCGTCGGCGCTGACCGCCACTTCCTGGTCTTTGTACTGGAGCTGATACAGCTTCCAGTATATTCCGCGCTGCGCCAGCAACTGCTGGTGCGTGCCCATTTCACGCAGGCGGCCCTTGTGCATCACCAGGATCTTGTCGGCGCGCTGGATGGTGGAGAGCCGGTGGGCGACAATCAGCGACGACCGTCCTTCGACCATGCGGTTAAGCGCATCGCGAACTTTGAACTCGGTCTCGGTATCCACGCTGGACGTGGCTTCGTCGAGCACCAGGATCTTCGGATCGTGCGCCAGGGCACGGGCGAAGGAGATCAACTGCTTCTGTCCGGTGGAGAGAGTGCTGCCCCGCTCCCGCACCGGTTCCCGAAACCCTTGGGGCAGCGAGGCAATGAAGTCGGCGAGGTTCACGTCGCGAGCAGCCTGCTCCACCGCTTGCTCCTCGATCCACTCCGAACCGAGGCGAATGTTATCGCCCACCGTACCGGTGAACAGGAACGGGTCCTGCAGCACCACGCCGAAGCGACGCCGCAGGCCGGCGAGGGACATCTCGCGGACATCCACACCATCGATGCGAATGGCGCCCTGCTGCACGTCGTAAAAGCGCAGCAGCAGGGAGATCATGGTGCTCTTGCCGGCGCCTGTGTGCCCAACGATGGCCACCGTCTCCCCCGGCTCGATGGTGAAGGAGACGTCTTTGAGCACCCAGTCAGGCGTGGCCGTTTCAGTGGCTCGCTGTCCGCCCGTTGGCTGACCATCGCTTCCAGCCGGTAGATTGCGGTAGGCGAACCACACGTGGTCGAACTCGATCCGCCCCGGACCTTCGCTCTTTTTCGGTGAGGCTGGCTCGGCGATCTCGGCCGGCGTATCCAGCAGCTTGAAGACGCGTTCGCTGGAGGCCATGGCGGATTGCAGAATGTTGTATTTTTCGCTCAGGTCCTGGATGGGACGGAAGAAGCGCTGGGCGTACTGGATGAAGGCCACCAGGATGCCGAGCGTCATCGCGTCCCTGGTAGCACGGCGCACCAGTTCATCGTGCAAAATCGCATTGCCGCCGAACCAGACCACGCACGCGATAGCAATGGAGGAAAGAATCTCCACCACCGGATAGTAGATGGCGTAGGCGATGATGGCGTCCTTGTAGGCTTCCATGTGGCTGGCGTTGATCTTGCTGAAGCAGTCGAACGCCTTCTTCTCGCGGTTGAACAGTTGCAGCACCACCATGCCGCTGATGTGTTCCTGCAGGTAGGCGTTGATGCGCGCAATGGCGATGCGAATCCGCCGGTAGGAATCGCGCACGTATTTGCGGAAAACGGAGGTCACCACGAAGATGAACGGCAGCACGGCAAAGGTGATCAGCGCCAGCCACCACTTCATGCGCAGCATGATCGCCATGATTCCAACCAGCACGAAGAGGTCTTCGAAGATCGAGACCACGCCGGCGGTGAACATCTCGTTCAGCGCGTCCACGTCGGTGGTGACGCGCGTGACCAGCCGCCCCACCGGATTCTTGTCGTAGAACCCGACGTGCATGCCTTGCAGGTGGCGGAAGATCTGGCTGCGCAGGTCGAACATCACCTTCTGCCCGGTCCACTGCATCAGGTAGGTCTGCGCGTACTCCAAAAAGAAGCTGACGACCAGCAACAGCAGATAGAGCAGCGAAATCTGCGCGATGCCGGTGAGCGCCTGCGGGCTCAGCCAGCGGTCCAGGACCGAATACCTGCCCCAAGCGGTGGTTGGCGCCAAGTACTTGTCCACGGCCACTTTGGTCAGGTAGGGGCCGAGGATGTCCGCCCCAGACTTCAGCACGATGGCAGCGAGCGCCGGCCCAACCTGCAGTTTGTAAGGACGCAGATAGGTCAGAAGCCGTCGCATCAACCGGCTGTCGTATGCCTTGCCCAGGACTTCTTCTTCGTGGGTAGTAGAGGCCATCCGATAAGTACAGACTAACCTATAGACGCGACGGAGGGCTAGAAGGATGGAAAAGCGTGCTGGACGTGCTCAGCAATCCAGTCAACGTACCAGGCGCGGCTTCGGCTGAGTGCTGATTGCTGAGTGCCGATTGCTGCGTTACGTGATTTTCCGCAGCAACAGGGCCGAGTTCTTCGACCCGAAGGCGATGCAGTTGCACAGAGCGTGCTCGATGCCGAGCTTGCGCCCCACATCGGGCACGTAGTCGAGATCGCACTCCGGGTCGGGATGCTCGAGGTTGATCGTGGGCGGGACCTGACCGTGAAGCATCGCGATCAGCGTCGCGGCGACACCGGCAGCCCCACAGGCGCCTTGCGGATGTCCGATCTGTGATTTCAATGCGGAGGTCGCGGTGCGGCTGGCTCGGCCGTCGAACACCAATTTCAGAGCACGGGTCTCGATACGGTCATTCAGGACCGTCGCCGTTCCGTGCAGGTTGACGTACTGCACATCCTCAGGCGCCAGCCCGGCTTCCTCGATGGCGAGACCCATCGCACGAGCCGGCTCCTCACCGCATTCTTCCAGGCGCACGCGGTGAAAGGCCTCGCAGGTTGAGCCGTGGCCGGCAACCTCGGCGTAGATGTGCGCTCCGCGGGCGCGGGCATGATCGTAGTCTTCGAGCATGAACATCCACGCGCCTTCGCCCAGCACGAAGCCGTCGCGGTCGGCGGAGAACGGACGTGAAGCCCGTTCCGGCTCGTGATTCCAGCGCGCCGTCATGATGCGCATCAGGCTGAAGCCCTTCATGATGCCGAAGGCGATGGGGGCGTCGGCGCCGCCGGCCAGGATCATCGGCAGCACCCCGGCCTGGATGTTGCGCATGGCGTAGCCCATGGCGTCGGTGGATGACGTGCAGCCGGTGGTGACCACGTGGCTGAGCCCGCGGAAACCGAAACGCATGCTGATTTCGCTCGAGAGCGTGCCCATAGTCCCGCTGGGAATCGAGAACACGCTCACTTCCTTGGGATGTCCCGTGTACCACAGCCGGAATTGTTCCTCGCTGAAGTCCTGGGCGCCGCCGCCGGTGCCGAGCATCACCCCAATTCGCCGTTTGTCGTCCTGCGACATGGCCGTGGGATCGAGGCCAGCATCCTGGAGCGCCTCGTGGGAGGCAGCGATGGCCAGCGGTACAACGCGCGAGACGTGCTTGCGCTCGTGCCGCTCCACCCAGGCCAGTTCATCAAAGTCCTCGACTTGGCCCGCGATCTGTACGGGAAGAGAGCTGGCGTCGAAACGGGTGATGCGCGAAACCCCGCTCTTGCCCGCCAGGATGGCGCGGCAGAAGGCGTCCCTGCCGATGCCGTTGGGGCTCACCACGCCCATGCCGGTGATGACCACACGTCGCATAGTCCGACCCATTCTGATTAAATTGTCAGTTTACCGGGAGAAATGGCCTCTCAGTGTACCCGAAAACCTCGTGGGAGCGAAGAACGCCGAGGCCGGGCCGTCAAGTTGTTGTTATCGTGGAAGCTACTACCAGCTAGGGTTATGCCCATTGGCGTCTATATCTCGGTTCCGTTTTGCCGGTCCAAGTGCAGCTACTGTAACTTCGCCTCGGGCGTGTTCGCGCGCGAGCTGGTTGCCGGCTACGTCGAGCGGGTGTGCACTGATATCCAGCGGGCACGGCAGACGGCTTCGTCGATGGGAGGTGTGCTCGATCGCAAGACCGACTCGGCTTATTTCGGCGGCGGCACACCCACGACGCTGATGCCGGAGCAGATCGAGCGGATTTTCGGCGCCCTCCGCCAGGAATTCGAGATTGCACCGGAGGCTGAGATCACCGTGGAGTGCGCTCCCGGGTCGCTCACGCCCGAGATGCTGGCTGCGCTGGTTCGCGCCGGCGTCAACCGCGTCAGCCTGGGCGTGCAGTCGTTCGTTGACGCCGAAGCTAGGGCGGTCGGCCGCCTGCACGCACGCGCCGTTGCGCTAGACGACATTGCTCGGCTGCGAGCGGCTGGGATCGCCAACATCAACATCGACCTGATCGCTGGCCTGCCGCATCAGACTGAGGCGAGCTGGCAAACGTCGCTAGATGAAACCATCGCGACCGGCGTGCCCCACGTGAGCGTCTACATGCTCGAGGTGGATGAGGAGTCGCGCCTGGGGCGGGAACTGATCGCCGGCGGCACGCGCTACCACGCCCACTTTGTGCCGGACGAAGACGCAGTCGCGGATTTCTATGAGCAGGCATGCGCTACGCTGAACGGCGCGGGCATTGCGCAGTACGAGATTTCCAACTTTGCGCGTGCAGGAGCGGAATCCAGGCACAACCTCAAATACTGGACTCGCCAGCCGTATATTGGCTTTGGCTTGGATGCGCACTCCATGCTCGAGGGCCCGAACGGCACCGTCCGCTTCTCCACAGCGGATTCGCTGGAGGCGTTCATGGCTGGCGCGCCACTAAACAGGACATCCGTGTCGTCGCGGGATGCCCTGGAAGAGACATTTTTTCTGGGACTGCGTCTCACGCGAGGCGTGGACCTGAAGGTTGTCAGTGCCGATTTCGGCATCGATGCCGAGGCCGAATTCGGCAACAGCCTGCGGGAGCTGCAGTCGGCCGGCATGCTGCAGCGCAAAGGCGACATCGTGCGCCTCACGCCCCCCGGCCGTCTGCTCTCGAATGAAGTGTTCCAGCGCTTCCTCGCACGGCCGTCCTCAAGGCTAGAGCTTTCCCACAAAATTCATTAGACTCTTGTTTTCGCGTTGGATGTGGCGAACGGACATGAAGGCCAGCTCTGCTCATCAAGGGCTCGCGGAAGCCCCGGACAAGACCGTGCCGGTCATAGATCTGCGCAGCGACACCGTCACCAAGCCCACGCCGGAGATGCGTCGCGCCATGGCCGAGGCCGAGGTTGGCGATGACGTTTACGGCGAAGACCCGACTGTCAATCGCCTGGAGCAGCGCGCGGCCGCCATCTTCGGACGCGAGGCTGCGATCTTTGTTCCCAGCGGCACCATGGGCAACCAGATCGCCATCCGGCTGCACACCCATCACGGCCAGGAAGTGATCTGCGAAGAGCGCGCCCACATCTTCAATTACGAGATGGCGACCATGGCGGCCTTCTCCGGCTGCGTGGCCCGGCCGATCTACGGCGAAGATGGCATCCTGACCTGGGCCGAGGTGAAGAAACGGATTGCTCCCAAAATCTATTACCGCGCGCCGACGGGACTGGTTTCGCTCGAGAGCACGCACAACATGGCCGGCGGCACGGTGTATCCGCCTGAGGTCGCGGACGAGATCTGCGACGGCGCAGACGACGCGGGTCTGCCCGTCCACCTGGACGGCGCGCGCATCTTCAACGCCGCCGTCGCGCTGGGCAAGCCGGTCGCGGAGATCACGCGCAAATTCGACTCAGTGATGTTCTGCCTGTCGAAGGGACTGGGTGCGCCGGTGGGATCGCTGCTCATGGGCAGCCGTGAATTCATCGCCCGCGCCCGCGCCTGCCGCAAGATGCTGGGCGGAGGCATGCGCCAGGCGGGCATCCTGGCCGCCGCCGGGTTGATCGCGCTCGAGAGAATGCCGGCACGTCTGGGGGAAGATCACGCCAACGCCCGCTTCCTCGCCGAGGGTCTGGCGCGCGTGTCCGGAATCAAGCTCGACCCCGGGCGTGTGCACACCAACATCGTGGTGTTCGACGTCAGCGGGACCGGCATGACCTCGGCGGAGTTATCGCGCCGGCTGGCAGAGCGCAACGTCTTGATAAACGGCATCAATCCCGAGCTGATGCGCCTGGTCACGCACATGGACGTAGACCGTCCCGCCTGCGCCCGGGCACTCGAGGCCATTCAGGAGATCTGTACGAAGTAGCGCCGGCTTCCAGCCGGCTGTGGTGGCGGGCATCTTGCCCGCCACGCTGGCGGCGAGACGCCACCAGGACAGCCGCCGAGACGGCGGCGCTACGCGCGGAGGCTATGAACTAGCAGCATGTCCATTCACCTGGAATACTCAACCACGGCCAAGTGCCGTCCCGAACACATCTGGAAGAAGTTTGAGGTTCTCGATCAGTGGGCTTGGTGGAACAAGGTGATCTCGCGTTCGCGCTGGATCGAGGGCCAGCCCTGGCAGAAGGGAAGCCGGTTCGAGCTGGAGCTTGCCAGGCCCAAACCCATGAAGTTCAAGCCGGTGATCATCGAGTCGGCGCCGCCCAACAAGGTGGCCTGGGTGGGCAAAGGCAAGGGCGTGACCGGCGAGCACTGGTTCAGCTTCGAACTCCAGCCTGACGGCACCACATTGATGAAGACCTGGGAGGAATTCTCCGGCCTGACCACGATTTTCTTTGGTAACGGCATGCGGCAGGGGATTGTCAAGATGTACCAGGAATGGCTCGAGGCCCTGAAGTTTGAGGCCGAGCGCATCGCACGCGAGGAACGCGCGCGCTCGTAGGGTTACTGCGTGATAATTTCTCCCGCCCCGGCTCGCCACAATCTGCTAAACTCCGCGCCCGTGTGGGGTTGAGCCTCTCCCAAGGAGGACACTCGTGGGACTCTATTCGCACTATGACGGCGCGCACACGCACCCGGTAAACCGGGCGCTGCACATGATTGCCATTCCTGTGGGCTTCTCTTCGCTGGTGTGGTTCTGGTTCCACCATTGGATCATCGGAGTAGCGGTGATACCGGCGGCGTTCGCGCTGGCGTGGCTTGGCCACTTGATCGAAGGCAACAAGCCGGCTTTTCTCACCAATCCTGCGCACGTTTTCGTGGCCCCGGTGTGGATGGTGCGCCGCATCTTCGGAAGCGGCGACAAGCCGAGCCAGGGTAAGGCCGCCTAGTCCGAGACTCTCCGCCGTCCATGTCCGGCCATGTGGTTCGTCGCCGGACTCCATCCTCCAAACTTTCGGCCCGCCCCCTCTTTGTGCTATAAGTATATCTTTGAGGGTCATAACTATTTCTTTGCCATGATGGGCTGAGTCCTCAGCCGCGGCACAAGGAGCCGGAAGTTGGATTTCCAAATCAGTGACGAACAACAGCAGTTGCGCCGCAGCGTGCGCGAATTTGCCGAGCGCGAGATTCTGCCCCACGTCATGGAGTGGGACGAAGCCTCGCACTTTCCGCTTGAGACGGTGAAGGAACTGGGCCGCCTGGGACTGATGGGCGTGATTTTCCCGCCGGATTATGGTGGCGCGGGCCTCGGCTACGTAGAGTACGCGCTGGCCATCGAGGAGATCGCCCGAGTGGACGCCTCGGTCGGCCTCATCGTCGCCGCCCACAATTCGCTCTGCACAAATCACATCTTCGTGGCCGGCAACGAGGAGCAGAGGCGCAAATACGTCTCCAAGCTGGTGACGGCGGAATTCATTGGGGCCTGGGGGCTCACCGAACCCGGTTCCGGTTCCGACGCCGGCAGCGCCCGCATGACCGCGGTCCGCAAGAAAGACTGCTGGGTGCTGAACGGCACCAAGACCTTCTGCACCAACGGTCATTACGCCGATGTGGCCGTCGTGATCGCGGTAACCGACCGGGCGGCCCATACCCACGGGCTTTCGGCCTTCGTCGTGGAGGCCGGGACACCCGGCTTCAAGCTGGGCAAGAAAGAAAACAAGCTGGGCATGCGCGCCAGCGACACCGCCGAGCTGATCTTCGAGGATTGCGTCGTCCCCTGCTGCAACCTGGTGGGCAAGGAAGGCGGCGGGTTTGTCGATGCCATGCGCGTCCTCGACGGCGGACGCATCTCTATCGCCGCGCTGTCGCTGGGCATCGCCCAGGGAGCCTTCGAAGCGGCGCTGAAGTATTCCAAACAGCGTCAGCAGTTCGGCAAGCCCATCAGCGAATTCCAGGCCATCCAGTGGAAACTGGCCGATATGGCCACCGAGATTGACGCCGCGCGTCTGCTCACCCTGCGCGCCGCCTGCATGAAGGACCAAGGCTCGAAGTCAACGCTCGAATCCTCCATGGCCAAGCTATATGCCAGCGAGGTTGCCGTGAAGGCAGCCAACGAATCGGTGCAGATCCACGGTGGCTATGGCTTCATCAAGGACTATCCGGCGGAGAAGTTCTACCGCGACGTCAAACTGTGCACCATCGGCGAAGGCACCAGCGAGATCCAGCGCCTGGTAATCGCCCGCCAGTTGCTGAAAGACGGCTTCGCGGTGTAGAGACGCAGCTTACGGCTCCGAAACGTCATCGCGGCAGAGACGCAGCATGCTGCGTCTCTACAGGGCAGAGCCAGATTGCGGCCTTCGTTTATACTGCTTCGTTTGAACGGCAAGCGGAGCAGTTTCCCTGAGCAGCGATCTGCAATCCCTGATTGAGCGGGTGCGCGCGGGCGAGCCGCGTGCTCTGGCGCGGGCCATCACCGCGGTCGAGGACCGCGTCCCCGAGGCCACCAGCCTGCTGCGCCAGCTGTTTCCCTACACCGGAAAAGCGCGCGTGATCGGGCTGACCGGCGCGCCTGGTTCCGGGAAGAGCACGCTAGTGGACCAGCTCGCGCGAGTTTATCGCCAGGAGCGGCGCACGGTCGGCATTGTTGCGGTCGATCCCACCAGTCCCTACACCGGCGGGGCCATTCTCGGAGACCGCATCCGCATGCTCGGTCACTACGCCGACTCCGGAATCTACATTCGCTCCATGGCGACGCGCGGCTATCTCGGCGGGCTGGCCGCCACCACCGCCGACGTTGCCACCGTGCTCGACGCCGCCGGCAAGGACATCATTCTGGTCGAGACGGTCGGCGTCGGGCAAGACGAGGTGGATATCGTTCGCCTCGCCGACGTCACCATCGTCATCCTGGTGCCCGGCATGGGCGATGACGTGCAGACCATCAAGGCCGGCATCATGGAGATCGCCGACATCTTCGTTATCAACAAGAGCGACCGCGAGGGCGCCGAGCGCGTGGAGCGAGAGATTCGCGCTATGCAAACCCTGGCCGTGCGCTCCGACAACTGGACGCCACCTATCGTCAAGACCGTGGCCGTGGACGGCGTGGGCGCGCCTGAGCTGGTTGCGGCGATCGGGCAGTACGAGGAGTTCCTCCACAAGCAGGACCTGGTGCTCAAGAAGAAGATCGAGAGCTGGCGGGAGCGGTTGGTGGAGATGCTGCGCGAATCGCTGCTGGAGCGTGTGTTGCGGGAGCAGATGGGCGACGGCGCCGTCGCGCGTTATGCCGCTGAGGTGGCCGAGCGCCGCCGCGATCCCTACACCTTGGTCGAGGAGATCGTGAGCAAGGTAGGAAAGTAGGAGAGCACATGTATACCATCGATCATCTCGGCATCGCGGTGAAGTCGCTGAAGCAATCGAAGAAATTCTATGAGCAGCTCGGCATGCGCGTGCTGCCGGAGGAAGAGGTCGCGCAGGAGAAAGTGCGATTGGCAATGGTGCCCGTCGGCGAAAGCCGCATCGAGCTGCTGGAGCCGACCGCCGACGATTCACCCATCGCCCGCTTTCTCGCCAAGCGCGGCGAGGGCCTGCATCATGTCTGCTTGCATGTGGACGACCTGGCCGGGACGGTCGAGCGGTTGAAGCGCGAGGGCGTGCGCCTGATCAACGAGCAGATTCAGATCGGCGCGGGCGGCCATCTCTACGTCTTCGTTCATCCTTCCAGTGCCGGAGGCGTGCTGCTGGAACTCTGTGAGGGCCAGCCGTAGCGCCGCCGTCTCGGCGGCTGTCCGTGTGGGCGTCTCGCCCACACGCGCGAGGGCGGGACGCCCTCGCCACAGCCGGCCAGAGGCCGGCGCTACCTGTGGCCAATACTAACAGCCAACGACCAACGACCATCCCATGCTCATCCTTGCCATCGACACCTCCTGGAAGCACGGCAGCCTGGCGCTGGCCCGCGGCGATCCCGCAAGCTTCGAGCTTCTTGAGACAGCGCCTCTGACCGGAGGAGCGTTTTCCGCCGAGCTGGTGCCGCAAATCGCTGCCATGCTTGCCCGCCGCAACCTGCGCAAACAGGAAATCGACGCGTTTGCCGCGGTCTCGGGACCGGGTTCGTTCACCGGCTTGCGCGTCGGACTGGCAGCGATCAAAGGCCTGGTGGAAGTCCTGAAGAAGCCGATTGCAACAGTCTCGGTTCTGGAAGTGCTGGCGATTGTATCCGCGGTGAAGGGGCGCGTCTTTGCGGCACTCGACGCTCAGCGCGGGGAGGTCTTTCTGGGCGAGTACAGGGTTCAGCAGGAGACGTTACACGCATCGTCGCTCCAGGCGGAGTCGCTCCTCACGTGCGAGGCATTCTTGGCGGCGTTGCCGGTGGCCGCCACGGTGGTCACGCCCGACGCATCCATCGTCGCGATGGTGCCTGCCGGCACGACGGTGGTCCACATCGTGCGCCCCGGCGCCGAAATGATTGCTCGCATTGGTCTGCAGAAAGTCCTCGCCGGACAAACTGTTTCAGCCGACGCCCTCGACGCCAACTACGTCCGGCGTTCCGACGCTGAGATCTTCTCCGCTCCGAAGAACGGATAACCACCGAGGCACAGAGACACACAGGATCATTTTTCTTTTTCTCCGTGTTTCGCTGTCTCCGTGGTGCAATAGACCCAGTGCTCGTCCGCGCTGCCATTCCCGCTGACCTTCCCGACCTGCTGGCGCTCGACCGGGCCACGCCCGCCGCGGCGCACTGGAGCGAAGCGGAGTACCAGCGGCTGTTCACCGAAGACACCGGACACATTACCCTGGTGATCGAGGAGGATTACGTTCAGGGCTTCGTGGTCGCCCGCGATCTCGGCCCGGAATGGGAAATCGAGAACATCGCGGTTGCCGAGGCCGTCCGGCGCCGGGGACTGGGCGAACGACTGGTCAGGGAATTGCTCAGTCTGGCCGGCGGCCGCGGCGCCCAGGGCGTCTTTCTCGAAGTACGTGAATCGAATGGGCCTGCCCGCGCCCTCTATTCCAAAATGGGATTCGTCGAGACCGGCCGTCGCGAGTCGTATTACACCAACCCGGAAGAGGATGCCTTGCTGTACAAAAAAAATGTGACCGCGGGCACCCGGAAAAGCGTTGATGCGGGCAGGAGCCTGTGATAGCGTGAGCTTGTTCAAGCCGGACTGGAGGTCTGCTGAATGTCCACTCAGGTCCGTGACCTCCTCATGGCGAACCATGAGGAGTTTCGCCGGTTAGTCGTCGAGCACACCCAATACTCACAAAGACTTGAATCCCTGATACAGAAACGCTTCCTCACCGAAGATGAGAAGCTCGAGGAAGTGCGGTTGAAGAAGCTGAAGCTGCGGCTCAAAGATCAGATGGAGATCATCGAGCGGCAGTTCAAGCAGAACCATCAGGTCGCCTAATTTTCACGAAATTGTAACGGCGCGCGCCGTCATAGGGGAGCCCTGTAAGCTGAACCCTCCAAACTCTGCCCTTTCTTGTGAACCCCGATATAATCGATTCAAGCCCCCATGGTTCGAGATGGTTTCTATTACGCGCTGGGACTCTGCGTGGTGGCCGCGGTGGTGGGATGGCTGGCGGGCCCGGCTTACGCCATCGTGCCTCTGCTTCTGGCCGCATTCTTCCTGTGGTTCTTTCGTGATCCCGAGCGCGTGATCCCGGCTGAGGCTGGCGCGGTCGTGTCGCCGGCTGATGGCAAGGTTACCGATGTTGCCGCCATTGAACTCGAGGGGCGCCCGCGCCGCCGCATCAGCATCTTCCTGAGCATTTTCGACGTGCACGTGAACCGCTCGCCCATCGCCGGGTTCATCACCAAGGTCGAGTACCGGCATGGGCGGTTTCACAACGCCCTAAGCGCGGCTTCGGCGGTGGAGAACGAGCAGAACATCGTGACCGTTGAAGGTGAAGGCCACACCGTGGTTTTCAAGCAGATCGCCGGGGTGCTCGCCCGTCGCATCGTTTTCACCAGGAGGCCGGGTGACCGGGTCGAACGGGGCGAGCGCGTGGGGCTCATCAAGTTCGGCTCGCGGACCGACGTTCTGCTGGATCCGGCGGCCGATGTCCATGTTCGAGTTGGCGACCACGTCCGTGGGGGCTTGAGTGTGCTGGCCCATCTGCCGCCCGCGGAGACCGGCCTTGCCGCCGCTGGGGTCGAGCGCGAAAAGGGAGCACGATGAGCGACGCGCAAATGCAGCTTCCCGTCGAACCTCGATTCCAGCGCCGCCGCCTGCGCAAGCGCATCTACTTGCTGCCTTCGCTGTTCACCATGGGCAACATCCTGCTGGGGTACATCGCCATTGCCCAGACCTTGCAGGGCACCGCCGCCGAATTTTGGCACTTCGACAATGCCGCCAAGGCCATTGGATGGGCCATCCTGTTGGACATGCTGGATGGCCGGCTGGCGCGGCTGACGCAGACGACCAGCGACTTCGGCCGCGAACTGGACTCACTCGCCGACGTGATCAGCTTCGGCGTCGCGCCCGCGCTGCTGGCCTGGATCTGGGGCTTTCGCATGTTGCCCATCAGCTCCTACCCAGACCTCCGCTTCCATCTCATCAGCCTGGGGTTCGTTATCAGCTTCGTCTTCCTCATTACCGGCGCGGCGCGGCTGGCGCGCTTCAACATCCAGGTCAATCCGCAGCCTTCCAATCCCGGTCGTCCCGGGAGAAAGTATTTTGTGGGGATGCCGATCCCGGCGGGCGCGGGAGTAATTGCCGCCGTCGTCCATTTCGCTAAGGGCGATCCCCTGTTCAGCTGGTGGCTGGCGGTGATCTGGGTGTTGCTGCTGCTGGCGGTTGCTTTCCTGATGGTCAGCACCTGGCGCTTCTACAGTTTCAAAGACCTGGACCTGCGCTCACGGCATCCCTTCACGGTCATCGTGCTGGTGGGAGTGCTGATCGCGGCCATTGCCTTCTTCTCCCGCTACGCGCTGTTCGCCATCGCGCTCACCTACATGCTTTCCGGGGTGGTGGTGCGGCTGTTTTACATTTTGCGTCCGCGTCGCAGCACGCCGCCCGCCTCTTACACGGAGACCCAGGAGGCGCGATGACCGACCGCCGCCAGCCCGCTGCTCAGGAGCACAGCATTACTACCCGCGAGGCCTATCGCGTAGCCATCGTGGGTGCCGCTACGCTCAAAGGTAAGGAACTCAAGGAGGTCCTGGAAGACCGGAATTTTCCCACGTTCGAGGTCAAGCTGCTCGATGATGAGGAATCGCTCGGCCAGTTGGACTCCGTCGGCGACGAAGCCACCTTCATCCAGAGCGTGTTGCCGGAAAACCTGCGAGGAGCGGATATCGTCTTTTTCGCCTCCGACGAGAGCTTCACCCGCAGGAACTGGAATCTGGCTCGTCAGGTGGGCGCGCTCGTGGTCGATCTCTCCTACGCTCTCGAGGCTGAGCCCGGGGGCACGGTGCGCGCTCCCTGGATTGAGCGCGAGCTGCAACGGGAGGGTGTGGTTCCGCCTCAGCAGCTTGACTCCAGCCTGGCGGTGGTGGCCCATCCGGCGGCGGTCGCTTTGGCATTGCTGTTGCTGCGTGCGCGAAAAGCGGGGGCGCTGCGTACGGCGGTCTGCAGCGCCTTCGAGCCTGCATCCGAGCACGGCCGCCGCGGCATGGATGAGCTTCACGGCCAGACCGTCAATTTGCTCTCCTTCCAGCAGTTGCCGACCGAAGTCTTCGATGCCCAGCTCGCCTTCAACCTGCTCGCCCGCTATGGCGAGAAATCCGCACCTGCTCTGGAAAGCGTGGAGCGGCGAATCCTGGGGCACTTGGAAACGATCACCGAGGGACGCGCGGTCCTGCCCGCGCTGGCGCTGGCGCAGGCACCCATCTTCCACGGACACGTTCTTTCGCTCTATCTGGAGTTTGAGCAGGTGGTCACCGCCGCCGATCTCGCGCAGGCATTGTCCGGAGACCACGTCAACGTCGCCCGCCTGCCCGAGGATTCTCCCTCCAACGTCAGCGCCGCCGGGCAGAACGAAATCCTGGTGGAGATTCGCCGCGATGCGCGCCACGAGCGCGGTTTTTGGGTGTGGGCCGCTGCCGACAACCTGCGCATCGCCGCCCTGACCGCCGTCGATTGTGCCGCGGCCCTGGTTCGCATGCGGTCGAAGGGACGCGTGCAGTGAAGCGCATCGTGATGGAACACCCGCCGCGGAGACACAGAGGCACGGAGGATTTTGAAATGTCCCCGCGGGTCTCTTGGTCTCCGTGGTGGATTTTGGTTTTTGTGTTTTCGGCGCTGGTCGCTTCGGGCTGCGGCTACAAGACCGGCGGGCATGCTGCCACCTTGCCGGCCGATGTCCACAGTCTCGCCATCCCAGCTTTTGTCAATCAGAGCAAGACCTACCGCGTCGAGCAGGTGCTGACCGCCGCCGTGGTGCGCGAATTCGTCAGCCGCACCCACTACCGCATCTTCAACCAGGAGAGCGGCGATGCCGACGCCACCTTGCGCGGCACCGTGGTTTCCACGCAGCTCACACCGGTGGCGTATGACTCGGTCACCGGGCGTGCGGCCTCCGCGATCATCGTTGTTAACATGAAGGTGTCGCTCGTCGATCGGCACGGCAAGGTGCTGTTCGAGAATCCCAACTACAGCTTCCACGACCAATATCAGATTTCGCGCGACATCAACAGCTTCTTCGAGGAGGAATCGCCGGCTGTTGACCGCCTCACACAGGACTTCGCGCGTACGCTGGTTTCCAACATTCTGGAGGCGTTCTGATGTCCCGCGCCTTCGCCCCGGCGGAACACTTCGTCTCCGAGGTCAAGGCGCGCAAGCTGCGGCCTGCTTATGTCTTCGTCGGCGACGAGGTGTTTTTCCGCGACCGCTGCCGCGATGCCTTGTTCGAACACTTGGTTCCGGCGGGGCTGCGGGAGTTCAGCTTCTATGACCTGGATCTCGCGGCAACCGATCTGGCAGAAATCCTCGACCGTGCCCGCACAGCGTCGCTGATGGCGCCTTTCCAGGTTTTCTTTATCCGCAACGTGAAGACGCTGTATGGGCGCGGCTCACACCAGGAGGAGTTCGCTGCCATCGAACAGTACGTCAAAGACCCCAATCCAGATGCGGTTCTGATTTTCGTCGCTGACCACATCTCTATTCCGGCTGATGTTCGGAAGATGGAACTCGCCGATCGCGATCGCTACGACCGCATCCGGGAGACGCTCGGTGAATATTGCGGCATGGTCGAGCTGGCGCGCGTGGAGGAAGGCGAAGGCATGCGCTGGGTGACCGATACCACAGCAGCGCGCGGGGTCAAGATCGACTCGGATGCCGCGCGGGAGCTGGTGGACGCGCTCGGCGCCGATCTGCTGCTGGTCTCCAGCGAACTGGAAAAATTGATCCTCTACGTTGGCGAGAAGCGGCGGATCACACTGGGCGACGTGGAAACCATGGTGCTGGCGGCTAAACAGCGCTCGCTCTACGAACTGACCGACGCCATCACAGCCAAAGATCGTCCGCGTGCCCTGGGTGTGCTCGAGGCCGTCCTGGCCAGCGGCGAAGGCGAAGACGCCTCGATCGGGCTGCTCTATATGCTGGCGCGTACTTTCCGGCAGATGCTGGTGATCCTGGAGAAGAACGTGCGCGACTCGCGCGCCATCTGGCAGGCGCTGTGGCAGGGCTTCCGCGTCCCCCCGTTCGCAGCCGAGGACATCATCCGGCAGGCGCGTCGCTATATGTCGCGGCGCGAGATCACGCAGGCCATTCGCCGTATTGCCCGCGCCGATCTGGAGCTGCGCTCCAACCCGCCCAGCAAGCGGCTGGTGCTGGAACGTTTGGTGCTAGATCTGTGCGCCGAGCCTAAACCGGCGGTGGCCGATTGGCAGCAGCACGAATTGCCGGTGTGAAGAGATTGGTAATTTGTAATTTTCGCTGGCGCATTGCTGCAAAGACAGCCGATACCGCCGATCAAATTGCAAATTACCAATTGCGAATTACAAATTCATGGACGTTTCCTCCTATCTCGAACGCATCGGCTACGATGGCCAGCGCGAGCCCACGCTCGAGACCTTGCGCGAGCTGCACCGCCGTCACATGCTGACGGTTCCGTTCGAGAACCTGGACATCCATCTCGGGCGGCCCATCGTCCTCGACGAAGCCACTTTCTTCGACAAAGTCGTGCGCCAGCGCCGGGGCGGATTCTGTTACGAGCTCAACGGCCTGTTCGCCGCGTTGCTGCGCGAACTCGGATACGATCTGGACCTGCTCTCGGGCCGGGTTTCGAACGAGCTTGGCCGCTTCGGCCCGGAGTTCGATCATCTGGTGCTGTTGGTGCGGCTCGATGGCGGGCGCTGGATCGCTGACGTCGGGTTCGGAGATTCATTCCTCGAACCGCTCGCGCTGGACGGCAAGGAGCAACTGAGCGGTGGCATGTCGTACTTCATTGACCGTTGGCCGGAAGGATTGATTCTGCTGCGGGAAGAAAACGGGGTCTGGTCGGCGAAGTATGTTTTCACACTGACGCCACACCGGCTGGAGGAATTCGCCGGCATGTGCGTTTATCACCAGACCTCGCCCAGTTCGACTTTCCCGCGTGCCCGGATCTGTTCGCGGGCCACGCCGCAAGGGCGTATTACCCTTTCCGAGATGCGCCTGATCCAGACTATGAATGGCGAGCGCACAGAGCGCATGCTGGAATCCGAAGAACACTACGCGCAGGTGCTGGTGGAATATTTCGGGATCGAACTGCCCAACTTTGACTGGAAGCCGCTGCGACAGTGGTGACAAAACAGGTCCTTCGGTCGCACTTCCTCGCGCTGGTGCACTCGGTCGTGCTCCCTCAGGATGACAATGGCAATGAGGGTTTGTCGGCACGCCTGAAGTCATGCCCTGAGACGTGATCTCGTTTGCAAAGCCTACTTCAGTGTGCTTAACCGGGCGCTGAGGCGCGACTTGTGCCGAGCGGCGGCGTTGGCGTGGAGCACGCCCTTCTGGATGGCCTTGTCGATGGCCGAGACCGTCTCCCGAAACAGTTGCTGCGCGGCGGGTTTGTCGCCTTTGGCGAGCGCCTCGCGGAAATGCCGCAGCGCGGTACGGATACGGGATCGGTTAATGCGATTGCGCACCGTGCGCCTCGCGGTCTGTCGGGCGCGCTTGAGAGCTGAGAAGTGGTTGGCCATGTCTTACAGGTATCCTCTAAGAAAAATCGTCTGACGTGCAATCTGTGATTTTACGCAAGCTGTCCGCAGGGGTCAAACTGCGGGCGCCCGGCTGCAGTCACGGCCATAGGGGTTGCGGATCCTTTTAGCTCTCATGAGATCTAATAATCCCTTGAGCGTTATTGACTCATATCCACAGCGGGGGTACCCTACTGGCAATGGTAGTTGTGTCCACGCTGTGGCGACCGCCCCAGCCCGTCTCTTCACAAACAGACCCCATTTCAAGTGCGCGCAAGGGGCAGTGTTGGCACGGCAACGCCCAGCAGCGCGGTCCAGGAGGCTAGCTTTCCCACGTAAATGAAGAAGAACGTCGAGATCACGCCGAACATTGAGACTTTGTTTGGTCCCCGCGACGAGAACCTGCACCTGATCGAAGATGGCCTGAACGTCACCATCGACCTGAAAGCCGATTCCCTGGTCATCGAAGGCGCCGCCGCCGACGTGGCGCGCGCCGAGCAGGTGTTTTCCGACTATCGCCACCTGATCCGCTCCGGCTTCACCTTCTCCAACGGAGACCTGGGTTCGATGCTGCGCATCGTAGCCAGCGACGCGACCGTCTCCCTGCGCACGCTGGCGGAGGCCGGCCGGGCGCGCTCGTTCGGCAAGCGTCCCGTGACGCCTAAGAGCATGAACCAGCGCCGCTACATGGAAGCCATCGAGCGCAACGACATGGTTTTCGGCATCGGGCCGGCAGGAACAGGCAAGACCTACCTGGCGGTAGCTATGGCCGTATCGGCCCTGCTGGCGAAAAGGGTGAACCGCATCATCCTGGCCCGGCCCGCGGTCGAGGCCGGGGAGCGCCTGGGGTTCCTGCCGGGCACGCTGCAGGAGAAGATCGATCCCTACCTGCGGCCGCTTTACGACGCGCTCTACGACATGATGGACCCTGAAAAGGTGGACCGCTATCTGGAGAAGAACGTCATCGAGATCGCGCCCATCGCCTTCATGCGCGGGCGCACGCTGAACGATTCCTTTATCATTCTCGACGAGGCGCAGAACACCACCTCGGAGCAGATGAAGATGTTCGTCACCCGTCTGGGGTTCAACTCCAAGGCGGTGATCACCGGCGATATCACCCAGATTGATCTGCCCGGCGGCGCACGGCGCAGCGGCCTGCTGGAGGCCATCGAAATTTTGAAGAACACGGAGGGCGTCGTCTTCACCTACTTCGACGAGACCGATGTGGTGCGGCACCAGCTCGTGCAGCGCATCATCCGCGCCTACGACGACTTCAAGGGGCGTGAGAGCCAGACGCTGCTGGTCAGCCAGAACGGCGAGGCGAGGGCCAATGGCAGAAAGGATGTTTCAAAGGCGGAGCCTCGGGGAGACGCAGCGGCCGGCAAGGACTAGAATACTGCGAGTGGTGGGAGGGCTGGATCGTTGGCCCTCCCATTCATTTTGGGGATCGCGGTGGTAATTCTGGGCAACAAGGTCAGGGGCGTGAGCGCCCGGGCTCTCGAGCAATTTGCCGGGCGTGCCCGGCGCGCAGCCGGCGTTCGTGGCGAGGTAGACGTGCTGATCACGTCCAACGTCCAGATGCGCAAGCTGAACTGGGGCTTCCGCGGGAAGAATCAGGCGACGGACGTGCTTTCGTTTCCGTCAGACAGCAAAATCCACCACGGAGGCGCAGAGACGCAGAGAAATTCCTTTTCAAAAACCTCCGTGGCTCTGTGTGTCAGTGGCAGGTGTCGCGCTGGCGACATTGCTATTTCGGCGGAGATCGCTTCGCGCAATGCCCGCCGCCTGGGGCACAGCGCGGCTGACGAGATGAAGATCCTGATTCTGCACGGGCTGCTGCACCTGGCCGGCTACGATCATGAGATCGATGGCGGGGCGATGGCGCGGAAGGAAGCGCGCCTGCGGCGAGTGCTGGGACTTCCTACGGCGCTGATCGAACGCACCTCTGCTGACGGAACGCGCCGTGGCGCCGCTAAGGGGCAACGATCATGAGCGCGGCCTCCGTTATCGCGCTGATCGTGCTGCTCGGCATTCTGACGCTGGTTTCTTACGTGGACAGCCTCTACGCCGAGATGGGCAAATTCCTCTCGCGAGAATTCGAAGAGAACATCGAAGTTTATGAGCAGGAGATCGAACCGCGGCTGAAGGTCAGCCGCGGCCGGGCATCGCTCTCGATGGCCGTGCTGGTGCCCATCACCATGGCCGGCATCGCGCTGGTGATCGGGGTGGTCACGTTCATGGATCGTCCGTGGACGACGGTCGAGATCGTGCAGGCGGCAGTCTCGATCGTGCTCATCGTGATCGTCTTCAACCGGCTGCTGCCGTTCGTGTTTTTCACCCGCACGCGCGGCGGGTGGTTGCGGCATTTCGTGTGGCCGCTGCGCATCCTTATTTACCTGGCGTTGCCGGTCACGCTGCTGCTGGGTTTCTGCCTCTCGGTGGCGGCGCTGACTGAGGAGCGCCCGCGGGAGCAGCCCGAGCACCCTTCCGAAGCCGTGGACGCGCTGATCGAAGCCGGACGGGAGGAGGGCATTCTGGAGGAGAGCGACCGTGAACTGATCCAGTCGGTAGTCGAGTTCGGCGACAAGACAGTGCGCGAGGTGATGACCCCGCGGCCGGAGATCGTGGCCGTCCCCATCGCCGCCACCGTCGAGCAGTTCGTCGAGCTTTTACGCACCAAGCCCTACTCCCGGGTGCCCGTGTACGAAGGCTCGATCGACCATATCAAGGGCATCGTGTTCGCGCACGACGTGCTGCAGATCCCGGATGCCGAGGCGCGCAGCCATACCGTAGGCGAACTGATGAAGCCGGTGGACTTCGTTCCGGAGAGCAAGCGGGTCAGCGCTTTGCTGCGCGAAATGCAGAAAGAGAACCAGCACATGGCCATCGTCATCGACGAGTACGGCGGCACGGCCGGTGTGGTTACCATCGAAGACCTGGTCGAGGAGATCGTCGGGGAAATTCGCGACGAGCATGAGGCCAAGGCCGACATCGTGCGCGAGAACCAAAATTCCTACATTGTGCCCGGCAACATGGACGTCGATCGCCTCGACGAGCTCTTCCATGTCCGCCCTAACGGCCACGAAGCGGCTACCGTCGCCGGATTGGTGAGCGAGATCCTCGGTCGCATACCCGAGCAAGGCGAGGTAGTAGAGGAGAATGGTCTTCGCTTCGAGGTGCTGGAATCTACCGCCCGGCGGGTCGAGCGGCTGCGGATCAGCGCGGTTCCCAAGGCGGCGAGCAGAGAGTGAAGGGGCACGCCTTCAGGCGTGCCGAAAAAGGCTAGGTAAGATTGGGCTTCAGCCCCTGCGGGTGCTGAAGGGCCTAAAGGCCCCGTCAATTTTCACCAGCTGACGGCACGGCTCGAAGCCATGCCCCTTCACGGATGCGTTTGTCGCCGAGTAGCGAGCAAACACCTCTCGGGCGCCCACTTGAAACTTGAAACCGGAAACTTGAAACTAGTTTGATGGCGTTTCGCTCCGGATTCGTCTCCATCATCGGCCGTCCCAACGCCGGCAAGTCCACGCTGCTGAACAAGCTGGTGGGCGAGAAGCTGGCTATCGTCACCCCCAAGCCACAAACCACGCGCGACCGCATTCTGGGAATCGTGAATGTACCGGCGCGCAAAGGGCGGCCAGCGGGACAAATCGTCTTCATTGACACTCCCGGCGTACACAAGCCCGACAGCTCGCTCAACAAGAAGATGATGCGCGAGGTACACGACGCATTGGAAAACCGCGATGCCGTTCTGCTGATTGTGGATGTCACCCAGAAATTTGGGTCCGGCGACCGCTTCACCCTCGACCTGGTCAAGAAGGCGGGCGGGCTGGTGTTCCTGTTGCTGAACAAGATCGATCGGCTGGAGAAGTCCCGCCTGCTGCCGATGATCGCCGAGTACAGCAAGCTGCACGACTTCCGCGAGATCATTCCCATTTCGGCTCTCACCGGCGACGGCCTGGAACTACTGCTGGATCGGGTCATGGCAGCGTTGCCCGAGGGCCCGCGCTACTTTCCCAAAGACCAGATCACGGACCAGCCCGAGCGTTTTCTGGCGGCCGAGATCGTGCGCGAGAAGGTGCTGCTCGAGACCGCGCAGGAGGTGCCGTACGCCGCCACCGTAGTGGTGGAACGGTGGGAGGAATCGCCCCGCCTGACCTCGATCGCCGCCGTCATCTACTGCGAGCGCGACGGACAGAAGAAGATCATCATCGGCCGTGGCGGCGAGATGCTGAAAAAGATCGGCACCGCGGCCCGACACGAAATCGAACGCGTTCTGGGAACGAAGGTTTTTCTGGAACTGTTTGTTAAAGTGCGGCCGGGCTGGCGCGAATCGAGAGAATTCGTTGAGGAACTGGACTGGCGCAAGCAGTTGGAGGGTCTGACGGACAAACCAGAGAAGTGACGCCGGTCACTCACGAAAGTAACGCCGTCACAGAAATCTGTCTGCCGGTTCCTTACAATCAAGGCCGCTGCGGTCACTCTTGCTGGTGGCCGAGGCAGTTGTGTATTTTTAAGCGCTACATAACGGAGGTCGAGTGAGAAACATCCATCGATTGATCATCGTTGTCGTGGTCATGGCGTTTGTGCTGGCCGGCTTCAGCGCAACCTTCGCGCAGGAGAAGAAGGCGCCGGACACCGTCGTGCTGAAGGGTGCGCCCATGGGAGGAGTCAAGTTCAACCACAAGGCGCACGCAGTGGACCAGAAGATCAAGTGCGACACCTGCCACCACGCGTCGAAGCCGGAGAAACCGCTGACTTCGCCGCAGCAGGCCTGCACCGATTGCCATACCAAGACCGCTACCCCACCGATGAAGACCAAGCTGCAAGCGGCCTTCCATAACCCCACCGCACAAGCCGGGCTGTGCATCGATTGCCATAAAGAAGAGATTGCCAAAGGCAAGAAGGCACCGGCCCCGGGGAAGTGCGCGGAATGTCACAAGAAAGAGAACGTATAGGCCACGTCCCATAGCGCGCCGGATATCCCCCGGATAAAGGGTTCCGGCGCGCCCCTTATTCCTTGACCGCTATTCCCAGCGCTTTCATCTTTCGGTAGAGGTGAGACCGCTCCAGGCCCAGCACCTCGGCGGTGCGGCTGATGTTGCCGTGGTTTTCGTCGAGCTTCTTGAGGATGTAATCGCGCTCATAGGCGGCGCGGGCCTGGTGCAGCGTGGAGAACTCGCCCACGGAGCGCCGGCCGCCATCGCGGTACACCAGCGGCGGCAGGTGCTTGCGCTCAAGCCTGGCGGCGGTGGGATTCATGATCACCATGCGCTCGATCACATTGCGCAGTTCCCGCACATTCCCGGGCCAGACGTAACGCAGCAGCGTATCGATGGCGTCGTCACTCAGTTCGCGGGCGCGGCGGCTGTAAGCGGCGGAGAATTCCTTCAGAAAGTGGCGGGCGAGCAGCGGGATGTCTTCGTGCCGCTCGCGCAACGGTGGTACGTGGAATGGGATGACGTTCAGACGATAAAACAAGTCCTCGCGGAAGTTCCCCTTCGAGATTTCTTCTTCTAAGTCCTTGTTGGTGGCGGCGATGACCCGCACGTCCACGGTCACCGGCTCGTCCCCGCCCACCGGCGTGAAGCGCTGTTCGTCCAGTGTGCGCAGCACCTTGGACTGCGTCTTCAGGCTCATGTCGCCGACTTCGTCGAGAAACAGCGTGCCGCCATCCGCCTTCTGGAACTTTCCGACTTTGTCGTGCTCAGCGCCGGCGAAGGAGCCCTTGCGATGTCCGAAAAGTTCGCTCTCGATCAGATCTTCGGGAATGGCCGCGCAGTTGACCTCGACGAACATGGCGTCCTTGCGCAGGCTCTGCGCATGGATGGCCAGCGCCACCAGTTCTTTGCCGGCGCCGGACTCGCCGTAGATGAGCACGCGCCCGTTGGTGGGCGCCATGAGCGCGATCTGCTGGCGCAGGGCCTTCATGGGAATGCTCTCGCCCACGATGGCGCCCTTGGCCTGGAGCTGCTTCTTCAGGTCACGGTTCTCGCCTCGCAGCTTGTGCGCTTCGATGGCGTTCTTGAGCAGGATGAGGGTTTTTTCCAGCGACAGCGGTTTTTCCAGGAAGTCGAAAGCCCCCAGCTTGGTAGCGCGCACCGCGGTTTCAATGGTGCCGTGGCCGGAGATCATGATGACCTCGGGTCCGTTGTCGCCCTGCTTGATCTTCTCCAGCGCCTCCAGTCCGTCCATACCGGGCAGCCAGATGTCGAGCAGGACCACGTCGAAGCTGCGCTTCTCCAGCGCCTCCAGGCAGGCCTCGCCGCTGCCCACGGCGAAGGTCTTGTACCCCTCGTCCTCCAGTACGCCTTTCAGCGACTGGCGGATTCCGGGCTCATCGTCCACGATGAGGATGTTATGCATGCTGGACGGCAGCCAGTTCTCCCGCGGCCACCGGCAATTCCACTATGAACCGTGCGCCTACGGGAGAGTTTTCTTCCACGCGGATGGAGCCGTGGTGGTCCTCGACGATGCGGCTGACGATGGCCAGACCCAGCCCGGTGCCGCGGCCCTTGGTGGAGAAATAGGGAAGGAAGAGCTTTTCCTTGAGCTCTCGTGAGACGCCATGACCGCTGTCGGCGATCACCACTTCCACCGAGTCGCGCGCGCCGGCCAGGGCGGTCGAGATCTGCACTTCCTTCACCATCGAGTCTTGCATGGCCTCGGCGGCGTTATCCACCAGGTTGGCGAGGGCGCGCTTCATGGCCTCAGGATCGGCCATCACCGGCGGCAGGTCGCGCGCCAGTAAAGTGGTGATTTGGATACCATCCAGGCGTCCGTTGAACATGCCCAGCGCGTCTTCCACGATGGCGTTGATATTCGCGGGCTGCGGGCGCGAGGCCGGGAAGCGGGCCAGGGTGGAGAACTCGTCTACCAGCGTGCGCACCGTTTCCACCGCGCCAGCGATGGTTTGAGCGCAGCCCGCGATGATTGCCAGCGACGCCGCATCGGGCTGCTCACCGCGCTCCAGGTGGCGGCGAATGCGCTCGGCCGAGAGCGCGATCGGGGTCAGCGGATTCTTGATCTCATGTGCCACGCGGCGCGCCACTTCGCGCCACGCTGCCTGCTTCTGCGCGTGCAGCAGATCGGAAAGGTCCTCGAACACCACCACATAACCCTGGCGTTCGCCGCGGTGGTGGAGCGAAGCCGCGGTCACGGCCAGCGTGAACGGCATGCGGTTCATCATGACTTCCATCTGGCTGGTGGTGGCGCCCATGCGGTCCGCCTTGCGCAGCAGGTGGAGCAGGTCGGCTACGGCGTCCCCCGGAAAAATATCCCGTAAGGACGCGCCGGGAGTAGGCGGGTGGTGCTCTTCATCGCGGCCGAAGATGCGGGAGAAGGCATCGTTGCTATGGGTCAGTCGGCGATTGGCGTCGAGCGAAAGCACGCCGGTGGGAATGCTTTCGAGAATGGTTTCCATGTGCCGGCGCCGTTGCTCCAGCGCCACGTTGGCATCGCCCAGTTCGCGGCTGGAGGCCTCGAGTTGGCTGCGGCTGGCTTCCAGTTCCGTGGCCATGCGATTGAAGGAAGCCACCAGTTGTCCCAGTTCGTCACGCGCCACCACGTCCAATCGGTAGTCGAGATTGCCGCGCGAAACTTCCTGCATGGCTTCGGCCAGCGCCGCCACCGGACGGGTTACCAGCTTGGAGAGGAACAGCGCGAACCAGGTGGCGGCAAACAGCACCAGCACGGTGAGCAGCAGCAGCAGTCCCATGTAGGTGCGGCGCACCAGCTTGCGCTGGCGCGCCAGCTCGAAGTACATCCGCTGGTTGGCTTCCATCTGCCGCAGGGTGGCGGAGAACTGTTGCGGCAGGGGCATGGCCACGAGAATACGGCCGTGGTCGCCGATGCGCGCGCTCCCCAGCATGTATTCGCGCCCTTCCAGCTGCACTGACCGGGGACGAGCCGGGTCCAGTTGCGCGAGCGGCGGCAGTTGTGGCCGCAGGAAGACCCACGCTTCGGGCGCATGGAAGCTGGCGACGGCGGCATCGTCCACCACAGCCAGCGCGAATCCTCCCTGCAAGGTTCCTTCGCGGCGACGAAATTCGGTAATCACGCTTGAGAAGTTTCCGGTGTCGAAAGCGTGTTGGGTCTCCGGGACAGCAGCAATGGACGCGGCTTCAGCGCGCGCATTCTCGGCCGCATAGGCGGAAAGCTGGCGCGCGATTTCGCCCGAGTCCTCGCGCAATTCTTCGACCGGGTGCGAAAACCATTTGTCGATGGAGCGATTCATCAGTCCGTAGGCGAAAGCAAACAGAAAGATCACGGGCGTAAGCGACAAGGCAAGCGCGCCCACCACCATGCGGGTGCGGAACTTGGATCCCAGCTTGCCGCTGCGCCGCTCGGTGTAGAGCTTCAGCAGGTTGCGCACCAGCACGAAGCTCAGCGCGATCAGCAGCAGGAAGATGAGGGTCGAAAGCGCGACGAAAATCAGCGCCTGTTCCGAGGTGGTGGGGCGGAGCGTCAGGTTGAATGCCTGCTGCGAAAACACCAGCGCAAACAGCAGGAGGATGGCCACTCCCAGCCCCAAAATCAGCGTGCGCCGATGCCGGTCGCCGACCTCTGCTCGCTTTTTCCGATCAGGAGACACGCCAGACGCGCCGCACTTCGCGTATTTCTAACCCCTTTGGGAGCCAAAGTCGCTGGAGTGCTGTGCGACATTATAGAACGTGCTCCCCGGAACCAGCGTGGTTAACCCAAGAACTTGTGTGAAGGGGATTGTGGGTGTCTAGGAATCGGGGGTTCGCACGCTGGCTGTACAAGGGCAGAATTTCATAGCAAGACCCTAAAGATTTTTGTTGACAGGCATAAACTTACGTGTAGGATGTGGGATAAAGTGGTAGAAAGTGGTGAGAATGGATTCGCTGGTGGAGCGCCGTGACTGGGAGTGGGATGAATAGCCGACTCCTCACAAATGGCGCCAAACAACCGGCAATTAGCCTGCTTTCGACCGTTTTCACCTCCCTCGGAGCTCGTAGAAGTTTAGGCACCCAGGGAGACGTTGGGAAGTATGTTTCGCGGCAACTATCCAGCCCGGGTCGACGAGAAGGGACGGCTCAAGGTCCCGGCAGAATTCAAGCGCGTACTGGACGAGAAGTACTCGGGCGGGCAGTTCTACATTACCAGCCGCAGCGGCAAGGTTGCCGAGGTTTATCCCTTCGAGGAATGGCAGCGCATCGAAGAGAAACTGGCGCGCCTCTCGACTTACAACCCAACCAAGAAAAAGTTTCTGGACCGCACCAACTATTACGGCCAGGTGGTGGAGATAGACAACCAGGGACGGCTGCTCTTGCCCTCGCTGCTGCGGGAAGCGGCGCAAGTGAAGGGCGAAGTAGCCGTGGTCGGGCAACTGACTTACCTGGAAGTCCGCAACCTGGAGGCGTACCGCAAGGAGATCGAAGAGAACGCATTCACGGCTGAGGATGAGGCGACTCTCGACGGGTTGGGCATATAGCGGTGGACGAGGAGTTTGGGGAGTCAGACGCCCCCAAGCGGGGCGGGCGTGGTGGCAGGGCGGAGGTTGGCCACGCTCCGGTTCTTTTACAAGAAGCGATCGACTTTTTAGCCATCCGGCGCGGTGGAACCTGTATCGACGCGACCCTCGGTTTGGCCGGGCACAGTTACGAAATCGCAAGACGCCTCGGCGCACCGGGTCGTTTGATTGGCTTCGATAAGGATCCCGCTGCGCTCGGGATCGCGCGCCGGCATCTGGACCGGCCACCTGCGGAACTTGCGGGCGACTGGCCGCAGATCGAGCTGGTGAACGAGAGCTTCCGAGAGATCGGCAAGCATGTCGCGCCACAATCGGCCGACGGCCTGCTGGCCGACCTGGGGCTCAGCTCGATGCAGCTCGAAGATGCCGCGCGGGGATTCAGTTTCCAGGCGGAAGGACCGCTCGATATGCGCATGGACCCGCGCAGCGAGCGTACCGCCGATCAAGTGGTAAATCGCCTCGACGAGCGAACACTCGCCGATGTGATTTACGAATTCGGTGAGGAAAGGAGGTCGCGGAGAATCGCCAGAGCCATTGTCCGGTCGCGGCCGATACGCACGACCAAGCATCTTGCCGATGTTATATCGGCCGCGAGCCGGTCAATGAAATCTGAGCGCATCCATCCGGCGACCCGCACTTTCCAGGCAATCCGAATTTTCGTAAACCGCGAACTGGAAGACCTGGAGGCGCTGCTCGAGAGTGCGCCCCGGGTGCTGAAACGGGGTGGGAGGCTGGTGATCATCAGCTTCCACTCGCTGGAAGACCGGAGAGTGAAGGACGCTCTCCGCGAGGGCGAGCGCCGCGGCCTTTACCGTGTATTGACAAAGAAACCGGTGACCGCCAGCGCCGCCGAAGTCGGTCGCAATCCAAGATCCCGCAGCGCGAAGTTGCGCGCGGCGGAGAGATCGTAGCGCCGGCCTCTGGCCGGATGTCCGGAGGGCGTCTCACCCTCCGCAGGCGGGACGCCTGCGCGACAGCCGCCGGGACGGCGGCGCTACAACGAGTTTCGGGACGGCGGTTGCCTCCACACAGACGGGCAAAACGCAGTTCCACAGACCAATCCTTCCTTAGGAGCGGCGCTGTCCCGAAAATGTTTTCCGGGGCTGGGTAGGCAATACGGAGGTGGACGATGTACACAGGAACGATGATCGAGGACCTGATCGCGACGGTGGAGCGGGCCGAGTGCTTGCACCCCAGCTCGCCAACACTGGGCGCGCCGGGGGCCCCGCGCTGGGCCGCAGAACCGGCCACGATCGACATGCCGGTGGCCTATCTGATTGAGCGGTCGTACGGCGAACAACTGGTGGAAGTGGCATAGGAGCGTCATCATGGCCAGCCAGGCGGCATCCTCAGCGGCGGTGCGGCGGCAGTCGCGCGGGGTCACCCCGGAGATCTATTTTGCCAAGCGCATCGACAACTCGCGCCTGGTAAAGGTGAGCGATCCCCAACACAACCGCGAGATGGCCATGTTCTTCGGCACCGCTGTCCTGCTCTTCCTGCTGGTGATGGTGTATGCCTGGCAGCACTTCAGCGCCATCGAGTGCGGCTATCGCGTCGAGCAGTTGCGGGCGCAGCGCGACGGCCTGGTGGAGATGAACCGGGCGCTGCGGCTGGAGGAAGCCTCCCTGCGCGATCCGCAGCGCATCGATCTGCTGGCCCGCCAGATGGGACTGGCGGCGCCGCAGGCAGGACAGGTGATCCGCCTCGATGGTGGCGGCGTTAGTATCGATCCGGGAGCTCCGGTGATGGCGCGCGTGTCCGACTCGGTGCGCAACCTGGCGGTGGTCTCGCCGCAATAACTGCTTGTGGGTTCCTAGGGTGCTCCATCCTTCGCGGAAGCGGACCCCCCAACGAAGTTGGGGTGCTGGAGCGAAGGGTGGGGATGTTCGCCTGAGTGACCGGAAAATGACCGCCTTCACTCGCCTGCGCGTACTGCTCGCAAAATCTCCTGTTCGCCTCAGCAAGGCCTTACCCCCGGACAGCACCAGGCGGCTCTACGCTCTTAGCGGGATTCTCATCCTCTGGACCGGTGTCATTGGCCTGCGCCTGCTGGACCTGCAAGGGCTCCACTACGGAGACTTGACGCAGCGCGCACAGCGCCAGCAGCAGCGCACGATCGAAGTCTCACCGCGGCGGGGAATCATTTACGACCGCAACGGCCGGGAACTGGCGATGTCGGTGATGGTGGATTCCGTCTTTGCGGTTCCGGCGGAGGTACCCGACCAGGCTGCCACAGCGGCCCTGCTGGGACGCATCCTCAACGTCGATTCCCGCGAACTCCTGGCCCGCATGAAGGCCTCGCACGCCTTCTGCTGGGTGGCGCGCAAGGTTGACGCCGACCTGGCGGGGCGTGTCCGGGCGCTGAATCTGAAGGGCATTTACTTCCAAAAGGAGCCTAAGCGCTTCTATCCCAAGCGTGAACTGGCAGCCCAGGTAGTGGGCTATGTGGGCATGGACGACGAAGGCCTGGGCGGCATCGAGCGCCAATATGACGAGCACCTGCGCGGCATGCCCGGCAAGATGCTCATCAGCATGGACGCTCGCCGCCACTGGTTCGGGCGGGTGGAGCGGCAACCTGATCCCGGACAGAACGTGGTGCTCACCATCGACCAGAACATCCAGTACATTGCCGAACGCGAACTGCAGACCGCCATGGAGCAGACCAAAGCGGTAGCGGGAACGATCATCGTCACCAACCCGCACAGCGGCGAAGTGTTGGCGCTGGCTAATCGTCCCACGTTCAATCCCAACACCTTCAACAGAGTTCCGGCGGCGTTTCTGAAGAACCATGCGGTGAGCGACGTCTACGAGCCCGGCTCCACCTTCAAGATGGTGACCGTGGCGGCTGCGCTGGAAGAGAAGCTTACTCGTCCGGATGAATTGATTGACTGCCAGATGGGCGCCATCGTGATCGGCGGCATGCGCATTCGCGACCACGAGAAGTTCGGGGTCATGCCCGTGACCGACATTATTACCCACTCCAGCGACGTGGGCGCCATCAAGCTCGGGTTGCGCCTGGGTGAGGAGCGCTTCGACCACTACATCCGCGCCTTCGGCTTCGGCGCGCAGTCCGGCATCGAGCTGCCTGGCGAGACCCGTGGCATGGCCAAGCCGGTGAGCCGCTGGTCGAAGGTATCAATCGGCGCCATCTCCATGGGGCAGGAGATCGGCATTTCCGCCATGCAACTGGCGGGGCTGGTGTCGACCATCGCCAACGACGGCGTCTGGCAGGCGCCGCACATTGTGGCCGCGCCGCAGGGCGGATTCCGCGAGGCTGCCTATCGCCCGGGGAGCTCGCCGCCGCTGGAGCAGCGGCGGGTGATCTCCAACTTGACGGCGGCACAGATGAAGATGATGCTGCAGCAGGTGGTGCTGCGGGGGACCGGCCGCAAGGCGCAACTGGATGGCTTCAGCGCTGCCGGCAAGACCGGCACGGCGCAGAAGGTCGATCCCTCGACCGGCGCCTATTCCCGCACCAAGTACATCGGTTCCTTCGCCGGCTTCGCGCCCATCAACAATCCTGTGTTGACGGTGGTCGTCATCCTGGATTCAGCGGTTGGCCTGCACCAGGGAGGACAAGTTTGCGCGCCAGTTTTCCAGCGCGTGATGCAGCAAGCGCTCGAGTATCTGAACGTGCCGCATGATATCGACGTCAAGACGCCCGCGCGCGTAGCCAGGCTGAAAGACTCGGACCTGGACGAGGGCTCCCCGGATCGCTTGGCAAATGGCTTGGAAATAAATGCGGCTGAGGTGCCCGCCGGGAAGTCAGCGGCTTCCGCCACGCCCGTAGCGCAGACAGGACCTGCCACAGCAGCGGCCAATCAGGTGCCAGCGAGCCTTGTCCCAGTATCGGGAACGGTGGTGATGGACGTCGAGAGCGGCGGGATGGTGGTGCCGTCACTGATCGGTAAGCCGGTCCGCGCCGCGGTTGAGACAGCGCAAGAAGCTGGTTTTGAGATCGACGTGATCGGCGACGGCGTGGCCCGTGAACAGGCGCCGCCCGCCGGTACGCGCATTGCGCCCGGCGGGCGGGTGGCGGTACGGTTCGCGCCCTGAAAAGATTGGCTTCGCCGCAGTCCGCGTAGAGACGCGCATGCTGCGTCTCTACACTATAATTTTTGGCAATGACCTTCCTTCACCTCCTCGATGGGGCTGAAGTCCTACTTCAGAGCGGCAATGCCGAGATTTCCGGCGTGGAATACGACTCGCGCCGGGTGAAGCCGGGCGACTGTTTCGTCGCGATGCGCGGCGAGACCACCGACGGCAATCGCTACATTGATGCCGCCATCGCCAATGGCGCGGTCGCGGTCGTAACCGACTCCGCCCACGAGATGCCGCGGCCGGGCGTGGTGTGGGCGCAAGTGGCACATGGACGGCGCGCCCTGGCGCGCATCGGTGCGAACTTCTATCGCCGCCCGGCTGAGAAGCTGCGCATCACCGGCATCACCGGCACCAACGGCAAGACTACGACCAGCATTCTGATCGAATCCATCTTGCGCGCGGCCGGCCGCAAAAGCGCACTGGTGGGGACGGTGGAATACCACGTCGCCGGCAGGGTCCTCCCCGCCCCGCACACCACGCCGGAGGCGCTCGATCTCGCGCGGCTGTTCTCCGAAGCGCTGGGGGCGGGTGCGACGGAAGCGGTGATGGAGGTTTCCTCCCATGCTCTCGAGCAGCAGCGCGTTTTTGGGATCCCGTTCGACGTGGCGGTGTTCACCAACCTCACGCGCGACCATCTCGACTACCACCAGACCATGGAGCGCTACTTCGATGCCAAGGGCGTCCTGTTCCGCGGATGCGGCACTGAGCCGCCGCGCGTG